>JRYK01001802.1_pt1 | contig 13270 bp, 10 predicted proteins | sample 235381 | NCBI WGS metagenome assembly JRYK01 (sample SAMN03074220, study PRJNA261476) | activated sludge metagenome | biome: Wastewater Treatment Plant; feature: Wastewater; material: Activated sludge; isolation source: activated biomass of a wastewaster treatment plant treating hydrocarbon... ...
GGCGTATCTCCGACCGAGACCTTCGATGTCACTCCCTACGCCGAGGCGTTCAAGAACTTCATGCTCAGGAACCCCATCTGCCAGAACATGGGGAGGAAGTTCAAGGTATGTTTCGAGGGCTGCCAGGACGTGGACCACGCGGGCGTGAGGATCCACGACCTCGGTTTCCGCGCGCGGGTCAAGATGATAGACGGCGAGATGAGGCGCGGCTTCCAGGTCTATGTGGGAGGCGGTCTCGGGGCCTCTCCTTCTTTAGGCTATCTCTGGACTGAGTTCATGCCGGTCGAGGACATGATTTCATTCTCCGCCGCCGTGGTGCGCGTATTCGACCGTTACGGTGAGCGCAAGGTCCGCATGAAGGCCCGCATGAAGTTCCTCGTTAGGAGCCTCGGCTGGGATGAGTTTAGAAAAAGGGTCGAAGAAGAATGGCTCAACCTCAAAGTGGACCCGTCGTGGAATAATTACCTGAGCGGGATTAAAGAGGACAGTTCGCCGCCCGATTTTGCGGCCTCTATACCGCCCGCACCCGAAGGGACGGAGTCCGATCCCGAATATATAAAGTGGAGGGAATCCTGCATTCTCCCCCACGCGAAAGACGATTACGCTATGGTGAATGTCAGGATACACCTTGGCGATCTCAAGTCCGAAAAAGCGCGGGCACTCGCCGACATAGTGGACGTATATTCGGCGGGCGATCTGCGTATATCGATACTACAGAACTTCATACTCCGCTGGGTCCCGAAGCGGGCGCTCCCTTCTCTTTACGCGGCGCTTAAGGAGGCGGACCTCGCTTACACGGGCGCCGATACGTTCGGCGACGTCACGGCGTGTCCGGGGGCCGACACCTGCCGCCTCGGAATAACCTCAGCGAAGGGCCTAGCCGATCACCTCACGGGCGGCATGAGCAACGGGCTCGGAGAATTCAGGGATCTGACCAAGGACCTAAGGATTAAGATCTCGGGCTGCCCCAATTCCTGCGCGCAGCACGTCACCGCGAGCATCGGCTTTCAGGGTGCGTCTCTATCCAGGGACGGACGAAACGTGCCGGCAGAGCAGGTATTCGTTGGCGGCGGCCTGTACGGGGACGACACGCGTCTCGGCACGTCCATCATAAAGGTGCCTACGAGGAACGCGCCAAAGGTCGTGAAGAGGCTGCTCGAGCTTTACCGCGACGAAAAGCAGGGAGACGAGCACTTCGACATCGTAATGGAGAGGATAGGCCGGGACCGCATAAAAGAGGAAATCAACCGGTACACCGAAATTCCTTCGTTCGAGGAAGACCCTTCTTTCTATGACGACTGGGGACATGAAACGGAAAAGTTCGAGCTCCAGAAGGGTATGAAGGGGGAATGCGCCGGAGCCACGGTCGAAGAGAAGATACCCACGTTCGCTGACGCTCAGAAACGGATCCAGCAAGCCGAGGCTCTCCTCGCTCACGGGGAATACGGGGCATCGATAATGGAATCCTACCATTCCTGCTCAGCGAGCGCCCACGTGCCGCTTTATACGAAGCTCGTGGACCCGTTCACTCCCGAGCAGACCATGTGGGAGTTCGAGAACCTTCTCGTAAGGACCGGAGAGGCCGAAGGCAGGTGGCTCGACATATCTTCGGTGCTCAAGGACAAGATCAGCGGTGAGCCCACAGCCGAGCTTGCCGCCGGGATGCTTTCGACCGCCAAGGACCTCTACGCCGAATGCGAGAGGCTCCAGGCCGAGCTAACGAAATCGGCCAAGAACTGACCGCGTACTCGCACGAGAGTCCGAGAGGGAACGTAAGAAATGTATGTGCCGGGTACCAAATTCAAAGTCGTGCTCAAGATAAAGGTCGGGGAGCAGGTATTCGAGCCCGGACTGGTCGGCGAGATAATCGGCAGCGTGAACAAGATGGTCGGCAAGTCGTACAGGGTAAAGTTCGAAGACGGCAGGGTCGCCGAGATACACATGGTGATCATGAACAACCAGACCCAGGTCCTCAAGGACAGCCTGAATTAATCAACCGGTGCATTCCGTTTTTTTACCAGGGCGTATTCGTAGTGATTCTGTGAGATAAACGTTTCGGGGCCGGGCGGATAGAGGATTTTATTTTACGTCGCTCACGGCAACGTCCATCCATCTCGCCCCTGACTGAAGGAGCGCGTTCTGCAATACCTGATCGAGCCCGTATATGTCCTTGTGGAAGCTAACAGACCCGTCCTCGTTGGCCCATGCGGTGAAATACAGGATATAGACTGTGACGGGCATGGGTACGTCCACCGTCTGCGTCCTGCCCTTGCTTATCGCCGAGCGCACCCTCTCGTCCGTCCACGACGGATCCGACGAGAGCACGAAATCGGCGAGCTCGACCGGCTTTTCGACCCTTATGCACCCGTGGCTGAAATTCCTCTGCGCCCTCTGGAAATACCCCCTGTTGGGCGTATCGTGGAGATAGACGGAGTGCTTGTTCGGGAAAAGGAACTTCACCCTGCCGAGAGGGTTTGACGGGCCCGGGTTCTGTCGGAGCCTGTAGTTGCCGGAGAGCACCTTCGAGATATATTCCTCCTTGGCCGAGGCGATCTCTGTCTCATCAGCGTTCTCGGTCTGCTCCATCTGCAGTCCGACCGCCTGTATGTTTCTGTTGGCCATGTAATCGGGGTCCGATTTTATCAACGGGGCTATGTCGTCCCTGAAGATGCTGGGCGGTATGTTCCAGTATGGGTTGAATACGATGTGGGTCATCTGCTCGCTGAATATCGGCGTATTCCACTTGGGCTTGCCGACGACTATTCTCATCACGACGGCGTCCCTGTTATCCTGGACCGCGTACAGGTGATAGTTGGCGATGTTGACGAGCACGAATCTCGGACCGAGACTCCTGGGCAGCATCCGCCAGCGCTCCAGCGTGAGCACGATCTGGTTCACCCGCTCCCCGGCGGGCACGTTAAGTGATTCGAGGGTCGAATCGCCTACGACGCCGTCCACATAGAGCCCGTTAGTCTCCTGATACTTCCTTACGGCCTGCTCGACCGCCGCGTCGAAAACGTCATTCTCTAACGCCGAGCTGTCGAGCTCTCCCGTAACGACGAGCCTTTCCTTGAGCGCCGTTACCCTCTCTCCTCTGGCACCTTTCCTAAGCTTGTCGCCGCCCGGTATGGGTTTCCATCCCCCCCCGGCCTCGTATCCCCTGTATTCGGCGAGAGCTGTCTTGAGCCTGCCGTAAACGGGATACTCCGGGAGCAATCCCGCGAGTGTCTGCTCTATCCTGTTATCGTTTACCGCCGATATGAGAAGCGCGTTCAGGTCGACGGGTCTTTCTCCGAAAACGAGCTCGAGGTCTATCTGCGCCGGGCTTATCTGTCCGTAAAGCAGATCGCTCGCGTACCTCAGAAACGAGTTCGACAGGAGCAGGTCCAGGTCGGCTAGTAATTCGGGCGGGGGCAGTTTGCCCGATGCGCTCGCCGACTGTACTCTCGCGAGCGTATAGTCGATCTCTTTCAGGTTGTATTTCTCGGGGTCGAGTCCTTCCTTGTAGCTGTTCCGGACGGCTTCGGCCATGTCCCGGCATCCGGGTTTCGGGCCGTTATCGCCGACCCACACGGGCCTGTAGTCCGTGCTCCGGTATAACGCGGGCAGCGAGCTGTAGAATTTTATCGTTGTGTTGCTGACGACGAATGATTTCGATGCCTGCGCGCCGTCCACCTTTTGCCTGATGATACCGCTTACCAGGCTGAGAAGCGTTTCTGGGGTCTGGGGAGACGAAACACCCGTGCTGTCCGATTTCTGGTCCTGTCCGGGCTGGACACACCCCGTGGAGAGAACGCCCGAAAGAGCGAGCACAACCGTAACCGCAACGAGTCCTTTTCGTATAAATACGGTCATTTTATTCGTATCCGTTGACAATGTAAGCCCGGCTCTGTCCAAGAGCGCTTTCCATAACCCCGACTTAATCAAGAATAGCTGAAGTTTCCGTGCGTGTTAATTAAATTTCAACCATTCCGCCCACTTATTATAATGCCAAACTTATATATTGGCTATAAGAACGGGCACTAATTTCATAAGTTCTATAACAAGACCCTGGTATCCGGGGTAAGGCGTAAGTCTTTAAAAAGATAGCGTTTTATTTTCCGGGTCGTGGTCTTGGGAAACTCTTCGAGCCTCACCGCGAAGTGCCCAATTTTCTTATACGGCTCGAGCTCCCTGTTGGCGTGCCTGATCTCGTGTCTGAGCAGCAGCCATATATTTTCGGGCGTGACGTCCTCTCCCATGCGCTCGATCCTCCTTTGGACCTCCTCCATTTGCGGGAATACGAGCGCCTGTATCTGCGCGTCGTCCGGGCTGAATACGAGGGCCTCCTCAATGAGAGGCGATTTCGTGAGCTTCTCCTCTATCTCCTCGGGGTATACGTTCTTTCCGCCCTTCGTCACTATCACGAACTTTTTCCTTCCCGTTATATAGAGGTATCCGTCTTCGTCGAAATAACCTATATCGCCTGTAAGCAGCCAGCCGTCCCTCGTGAGAGCCTCTTCCGTCGCCGCCTGATTCTTGTAATACCCGAGCATGATGTTCGGGCCTTTCGCCGTTATCTCGCCGTTCCCTTCGCCGTCGGTGTCCCTTATCTCCACGTCGTTGCTCGGTATCACCATCCCTATGCTCTCGTGCCTGGGGCTAGAGGGAGGGTTCACGGTAATGAGCGGGGAGGCCTCGGACAGACCGTAGCCCTGTATCACGTCGAGCCCGTATTGCGAGAGCCCTGAAGAGAGCCAGCCCGGAAGCGCAGCTCCGCCTGAAATGATGAGCCTGATGTCGTCGAACCCGAGGCTCCGTCTTATCTTTCTTTTTATATAGCTCCTGGGCGCGATGCTCGTCAGGAGCTTCTTTATCCCCGTCTGGCCAGTGATCTCCCTGTGTACCCTCTGGTAGAGCTTTTCGAGGATCAGAGGCGCGCTCAGCCATATGGTCGGTCTCGAGAGCTTCATGTCCTCGAGCAGGTCCCTCGGCTTGAGCCCCCTCCCGTAAAAGACGCTCATGCCGCTTCCGAACGTCGATATAAGCCCTCCCGTGCATTCGTAGGAGTGGTGCACGGGCAGTATGGAGAACGCCCTGTCCGTAGGGCCGTAGCTTATCGTCCTCTGAACGTCATCGACGTTCGACATTATGTTCCTGTGGCTGAGCATCACGCCCTTCGGGTCTCCCGTCGTACCCGATGTGAAGAGTATTTCGAGCAGGCTGTCGGGCGGCACGTTCTCCATAGGCTGCCCCGCCGCGTACCGACGGCATACGTCTTCGATCGTATCCATCGGAATGACGTTTCTAAGGCGGCTCAGTCCGGGCGCGATGGATGATATGTCGTTCATGTACGCTGCGGAAACGATCACGGCCTTCGCTGACGAAAAGGACAGGATGAAATTGTGGCTGTCGAGAGAGGCGCGGGCGTCGAGCGGTATGGCTACCGCCCCTATCCACGAAAGCGCGAAGAGCGAGATACCCCATTCGGGCCTGTTTTCCCCGAGGAGCGCGACGTGATCCCCGCGCTCTACGCCCAGCTCTCTCAGATTCCTCGCGAACTTTCCGACGAGATCCAGCACGCGTCCGTACGTGAGCTCGTATACGGCGTTCCCCCTGGGCGTGCGGTAGGCGACGTTATCCCCGTATTTATCCGTGCTGTATCCGATAAGCTCGGGGAGCGTGTCTATTCCGAGGGTGTCTCTCAGTGTGGGTATTTTTCTCGACGGTCTCGTGTATTTCTTCATCATGTTCCCGGCTGCCGGACGTCCTCCGCTTCAATTCTACTCCGAAACGGGTGCTGCGTTCAATCAGAATCCGTCGTTCATTTTCTAAAGATCAGATACGCCCCGCCCGCGAGGAGAGCGAACCCGGCGATATAGTTCCACTTCATCTGCTCGCCGAGGTAGAGGACGCTGAAGAAGGAAAAAACGGTGAGGGAAATCACCTCCTGTATGGTCTTTAACTCGACGGCGGTGAATTGTCCGTAGCCCCACCTGTTGGCGGGCACCTGAAAGCAATACTCTGCAAACGCGATGAGCCAGCTTATGAGTATGACTTCCCAGAGGGGCAGGTACCTGAATTTCAAATGCCCGTACCATGCGAAGGTCATGAATATATTGGAAAAGATCAAGAGCACAATGGTGATCATAAGGCGGTTCTCCTCTGCCTGATTTCCGGAATGACGCGGGGGCCGCACCCCCCCGGCGCCCGCGCCCGGTCCCTGAATTTTTGATAATATTCACAGCCGGCTACAGACACCGGACATCCGGGAAATCATATCGTGTCTATTGACAATTTGTCAAAAGAAACCTATACCTCGTCATGTGTCTATAAATTGGTAGTAATGGGAGAAAAGTACGGTAAGATGGTTAAGGGAGGAAGCACGGTATGAGGAAATATATCCATATTATTTCGAAGATGGCGGGGGTATTTCTACCGGCGTTAATATTATCGATAGCATTCTTTAGCGGGAGATCCGAAGCTCAGTCCGAAGGCGGATCGCCGGGCACGAACATACTGTTTATACTGGACGCCTCCGGGAGCATGGCCGGGCAGGTCGACGGCAAGCCCAAGATGGACGTCGCGAAAGGGGTCATGACCGACCTCATTAACGGACTTCCTGACAGCATAAACGTGGGTCTCGAGGTTTACGGGCACAGGAGCAAAGGCGACTGCGACGATATAGAGAGCATGGTCGAGGTCGGACCGATTGACAAGCAGGGGCTCACCGACAAGATAAACTCCATTCAGCCCAAGGGAAAGACCCCGATCGCCAAATCTCTCCAGATGGCCGGTGAGAAGCTGAGCGCTTCTGAGGACAAGACGACTATCATACTTGTAAGCGACGGCGAGGAAACCTGCGAAGGGGATGCGTGTAAATATGTAAGGGACCTGAGAGCGCAGGGCATCAACGTAAAGGTGCACGTCGTCGGGTTCGACGTGGGGGAGAAGGAGAAGAAGCAGCTTAGCTGCATAGCCGAGGCCGGAGGAGGGAGGTACTATACGGCCAATAACGCGGACCAATTGAAAGAGGCTCTTGCCGAGGTGAAAGAGGAGGCGGTAGCGGAGCCCGCGCCCACTCCAGCGGTTTCGAAGCTGAAGATACTTCCCAAAGGAGGGGACAGACCTGAAACGGCCGTCCCGGTCGAGCCGGGTGATTACGAGACCGATCACGCCATCGCCAAGAACGCCAGGGAGTATTTCTCCGTGAAGCTCAAGGCCGGGCAGACGCTCAGCGTCGGGGTGAGAACGCCCGACAGCAATAACCCTTACGCAGGCGTAGGCATATATAATGAAACGGGGAACCTCGTCGTTAAGGAGAATATAATAGGGAGCGAGGGGACTCTCAAGACTATAAGCTGGATGACGAATTCGGACAAGGACGAATACACCTACTACTTCAGCGCGGGGAACGAGTACGACCCTACGCCCGTCGGAACGGCTTACTACATCAAGATCGAGGACAACTTCGATATAGGCGGCACGACGGACGCCGGGGATATATTCGACAAGGCGATGGAAATGGAGCCGGGCAAGTACGTGAGCTACCTGTCGGCCGAGTGGGGTAACGACAAGAAAGATTACTACACCGTGCCGATGAAATCCGAGCAGAAGCTGAGCGTCAAGATAACGCCCGCCACCGACACGGGGTTCGACGTTACGGTTCTCGATCAGGACCGTGTGATCGTGGCTCAGAAGTCCTCCGCGAACGCGGGGGCGATAACGAGGCTCTCCTGGTCGGCTCCCGAGGACCAGGAAGTGGTTTACGTGCTCGTAGCGCCGGCGAGCTTCCCCGGAAAGACTTCGCCGATCAAGTACGACATGGCCGTCACACTCGAATGATGTAATAAAGTCATCATTCGGAAACGGGTCATAAAGAGAGAAAATACGGAACGGAACTCCCGATGAAAATCACGGGGGTTCCGTTTTCTTATTTCAGGTCCGGCAGTATGGCGGTTATGTCGGGGAAGGCCGGGATTATAAAATCGGGTTCCGGGCTTAAATTCTCAACGCTCTCTTTTTTATAGTTGAGCCACGCGGCGTCCATGCCCACCCCTTTAGCCCCGCATATATCCGCACCGAAATTATCACCCACGAAAAGGACGTCGCGCGGACTGACGCCCATCAGCTCCATCGCGGTCGTGAAAATTACGGGCTTCGGCTTCCTCCAGCCCACTTCTTCCGATATGACTATCCTCTCGAAAAAACGCCCGATACGGAATTTCTCGATAAGCGCGTATGCGGCGGGGGCGTAGTCGAAGTTGGAGACTATGGCCATGCGGTAGCCTTTCTTCGAGACGCTCTCGAGCGCGGTTTCGTTCTCGGCGGGGAATTCGACGGCCCTCGCTATGCCGCCCATATGGGCGACTACCATTTCGTCAGCGGCCGACTCCGCGCGGGGATCGGCCGGGAGACCCATATTCCCGAGCATAAGCAGAAACCTGTCGCGGTTCGGATACTCCCTGTATTCGGCGAGCTTCATTTGCTGGAACTCATGGTAGCTCTCAATGAAGTGTGGATAGAATTCCTCGAAAGACCTGCCGGGGTAATACGCTGAGAAAACGGAATATACCTCGTGACTCGTCGTCCTCGACCTCACTCCCATGAGCTCGATCGCGGGCAGATGGCTGAAGTTGAAGCTGACTATCGTATCGAAAAGGTCGAAGATGACGGTCGAGTATGTTTTCATTTCTCTTTACGTTCGGGATGCGCGGACGGGGCCGGGCCCGAAGGGCAGGGGGCCCCGCGGTCGTTATGGACCCTGAGCGCCTTTATCGCCGCCCGCCCTTTCGAGGACGACCTCTACGATGTTTTCGTGGACCCCGAGGGGCTCGGTAACGTGATAGCTCACGCCCGCGTGCCTGCGGGCTGCTTCCTTCACCATCCTGGGTATGTCCTCTGTCGAGTGCTTGCCTGGAACGAGGAAATAGGGGTGCACAACGACGTGCGTCGCTCCCTCCTCTACGCACGCGTCGAACGCCTGGGCGACCGTGGGCTCGGCCAGCTCCATGTGGCANNCGGTAGAATTCCTCGAGCACCAGGTACTCGTTCACGGTGTGGAGGTCGTACATGCCCGTGCCGAGGTTCACGCATTCGATCCCCATCTTGTTGAAGTAGTTGGCGTCGCACCCGCCTCCGCTCGCGTGGCGCTCGATCTTGTGTCCGAGGTTCGCGACCGCGGTCTCGACGAGCCTGGCCGGCACGGACTCCGGAGGGACGTCCATCCTGTCGTAGCTCCTCTCGATCGACTCCTCGAGCGTCGCGACGCGCGTCGTGCCCTCTACGGCGAGCTCGTCGTGTATCGTGACTTCGTATCCCGAAACCGCGTCATGGAAACACTTACGCATGTGATCGACCTGCCTCTTCAGCGACTCCTCGCTGTGACTCCTCGCTTCTCCGACCGCCTTTACGAGATTGGGAATGATATTCGTCGCCCTTCCTCCCTTGATTATCCCTATGTTCGCCGTCGTAATCTCGTCTATCCTGCCGAGCTTCATGCACGCGATGGCTTCGCTCGCGATCTTTATGGCGCTGATCCCGTTCTCGGGGCACACGCCCGCGTGTGCTTCGAGACCGTGCACGGTGAATTCCATCTTCACCGCCGACGGGCACCTGAGGACGAGCCGCGAGGGCGTGCTGCTGTCCAGCACTATTCCGTACCTGGAATCGAATTTCGAGATGTCTATGTGCTTTGCGCCCAGGAGCCCGATCTCCTCGCATATCGTGAACGCCACCTCTATGTCGCCGTGCGGTATGCCGCTCTCCTTCAGCGTTCTCAGCACCTCGACGATAACGGCGACGCCGCTCTTGTCGTCGCTGCCGAGTATCGTCGTCCCGTCGCTCCTTATGAGCCCGTTTTCTATCCTGGGTTTTATACCTTCTCCCGGCCCGACCGTGTCCATGTGCGCCGACAGGAAAAACGGGGCGACACCGGATTTATTGCCCTTTATCCTGACTATGAGATTCCCGACGTTACCTTTTACCTTCTCTCCCGCGTTGTCGTAAAAGCATTCGGCTCCGAGCTCCTTCATTTCTTTCTCCAGCCTGAGCGCGACCTCTTTTTCCCTCCTCGATGGGCTGTCGATCCTGATGAGGTCCATTACGTGCTCGGTCATTCTTTCCGTATTGATCATAAATCTCCCTGTCCGGCATTCACATACGCGGATAGAATATTTTTCGTGATTTTTTCCAAACCCGGACTCATCCAGTATAACTCAAGCGGAGTGTTTTAGGAATCGGGGGCGGGTCCAGTCGCAAGCCGCGGGGATGTATCGGAACAAAACGGTTTCTCCGAACAAAAAAAATTGTCCGGACGCTTTTTCTCCGTGATCGTCTATCCGGGATTGAGGCCGTTATCCGGCCATCAATTCCTCGATCTCGGATATCACTCTTTTGAGTTCGGTCCTGTTAAGGGAATAGATGCGGTTCTGTTTTATTTTCTGCTCGTTGATCAGTCCCGCTTCTTTCAGAATTTTCAAATGATTCGAGACGGTCGGCTGCGAGATATTGAACTTGCTCGCGATTTCTCCGGCGCTAGCGTCTTTTCTCCCTAATATCTTCAGAATCGTTCTTCTGCGTTCGTCACTTATGGCTTTGAAAGCACAGCCCATTTCATCCCCCGCCAGGTTCGTAATTATTAAATTATGAAAATTCATTTTATATGATGAGGTTTGTAAAATCAAATGTGCGCGGGAATAATTCTTTACAGGTTTTTCGGACCCCGCTTCGGAAATGCGGTCAATATAGGGTTTCGATCGACTGGGGTCCGTTCTTTATGCCTACGGCCGGGGAATAAATGATGGTGTGAGAAGAGATCCCTTTAAGGGGCGGATATCAACGGCAGGGGATAAACCTCACGGCGGCGGGATATGTGGGTGCCCCCGCAGTCACGATCAGACCCGCGTGGAAGTCGTCCGGTATCGCATGACGGTACGGAGCTTACGTCCGCCGCACGCGCGGCGTCATCCGGATATCACGCGGTCGACCGACCAGGCGCCGCCTCCCTTGAAGAGAACGACCAGACCGAGCCCTATCGCCAGCAGATGGTATTCGAAGCCTTCTCCGGGCCCGCTGCCGCTCCAGTTCATGAAGAAGCCGTTCTTGATGTGGACGGTGATAATCGCTCCGAGCATGATTATTATGATCCCGAGGGCCGCGAGCCTGCTCAGGAAGCCGAATATAAGGCCGAGCGATCCGAAGGATTCGCCGATGATTATAAGGACGGCTATGAACGCGGGCAATCCGCTGCCCACGAAAAATTCGACAGTGCCCGAGAACCCTGCTCCCCCGAACAGCCCCAGCAGCTTCTGAAGCCCGTGGGGCAGTATGACCACCCCGAGAGCGATCCTCGCAATGAACGCGCCTATATCGTCGCTTGTACGGAATATCGAACCCAGCATGATGCACCCCCTTAGATTTTCATAAGACTGCAATCATATTTTATCTTACCGGTGCGATCGAATTCAAGCTCGCGGTTTCTTCACGCGCCGCCGCTTACCGCTCCTGCCTCATTTTCGGCGGACGGGCTCCCGGACCCGTACCGAAACCATGAACCTCACGCGTTCGGAACCGATATATGCGATATATGAAAATGCTTATTATGATCACATATATAAAATATTTATGACGGGGCGCCCGGCCGGGTTTTCCCCGGACGGACGCTATTCGCGGGATCCGGGCTTCTTCCCTTGAAATCCGGTTTAAGAAGCATAAAGTAACACTTTAAGACGGGGCCCTGCATAATAGAACACTTTATATATTGTATGTAATTGCCTGTCGATATAGCATAATATAACCTCGTATCCTTGTTTAACTGTTTTTTTGCTCCTTTAGGTGCTGAATTTTAAGGATTCAACTTCTAAAGGTCTAAGAGAGGAGTACCGACTAAGCCGCCTGAATCATGGTAAAAGACCCTCCTCATGTGAATTGTCAGTTTTTAAGGAAAACTTAAAGAAAAAACAGGCGGAACGAGCGTTCCCCGCCGGATATTTATATAGAAGGCATATAAAAGCAATAAACGCATATAAAATAATAAGCCTATCTACCCTATATTATATATATTAGATATTCCTTTGAATTCATATATCGCGGCTATCCGGGTGATACTTCCGCGGCGGGAACGGGGAGATTATCCGTAAGCCGGCGAGGGACGCTTAGCGCTTGCCGTCCTGCGGAACCCCGTAGAGGGCCGACTCCTCTATCCTTATCCTGCGTCTGAGCGCAAGGAGGTTCAGCACGCTGAAAATGACGCACGTGATGTAGCAGGAGAATATGAGCGGGACCACCGCTATCTCGATCGCGACCGCGATGTAGTTGGGGTGTCTCATGTACCTGTATGGCCCTTTCTTTACGGGCGGCGCACCGGGCACTGCGAGTACCTTCGTGTTCCAGAACTTCCCGAGGCTCGCTATGGCCCAGTACCTGAGCGCCTGCGCAATGAGAAATACGGTGATGAGCTGCGGCCAGTATGTATTCAAAGTTCTGTTTAAAAGGAAGTATTCTGCTGCGAGGGAGACGAAGAACGCGGCGTGCATGAAGACTATAGTCCTGTATCCCTTCCCGTCGTATTCGAGAGCCCCCATTTCCCTGACGGCGCGCTCGTTGCGCCCGGCGAGGATGAGCTCTGAAACGCGCTGGATTATCAATAACGACAGGAAGAGCAGGAATATCTTCATTCCGTCCGGAACAGCAGAAGCTCCGAGCTGAACCCCGGTCCGAGCGCCGAGATAATGCCGTATTCCCCTCCGTTCTTTGGCCCGTTGTCCATGAACTCCCTCAGCACGTAGAGCACGGTGGGGGAGGACATGTTGCCGTGCTCCCTCAGCACCTTTCTCGAATGCGAGAACGACCCGTCGTCGAGGCCGAGAGCCCTCTCGTACTCGCTCAGCACCTTAGGCCCGCCGGGATGGACGATGAAGTGTTTGAGGTCGTTAAGCGATATGCCTCCGCCGGAAACGAGCTCCTCGATATTCCCCCTGACCCTTTCCCTCACTATCGACGGGATTTCCTTGCTGAATATGGCTTTGAAGCCGTCGTCCAGAACCTCCCAACCCATGATATCGAGCGAGTCGTAATAGGTCGTGGAGAGGGAATCGAGCAGGCTCAGGCTCGAGCGCCCGTAGAGCCTGTTCTCTTTTCCCGCCACGATCACGGCAGCCGCCCCGTCCGAAAAGAGAGCCAGAGAAACCATATTGCTTTTGGAATGATCGTCGCGGTGGAAGGCGAGGCTGCATATCTCCGTCGCTATGAGGAGCGCCGCGCTCTTCGGATTGGCCCTCGTGTATTCGAG
>JRYK01000505.1_pt1 | contig 13240 bp, 11 predicted proteins | sample 235381 | NCBI WGS metagenome assembly JRYK01 (sample SAMN03074220, study PRJNA261476) | activated sludge metagenome | biome: Wastewater Treatment Plant; feature: Wastewater; material: Activated sludge; isolation source: activated biomass of a wastewaster treatment plant treating hydrocarbon... ...
TTTTTTTTATTTATAATTATTTGAAATTGTTCCTAAAAATTTTATATTTTAATACATATTTTATTATCATAAGATTATTAATTATTTTAATATTATTTTTATTAAAAAATAAGTATTTGTATATATTTTTATTATAATTAATTTTAATTTAATTTTGATAAATTATATTTTTTTTAATAAATGAATTATAATTATTTTTTTTTTTTATTAACATTCAGTAATATTATTATATTTCATATTTATATATGATTAATTTAATTAAAAATAATATTATTATATGTTAATGTACTTGTATTTTATTTTTATTAATAAATAAGTTTTAAAATTTTTTAAATTATAATTTTTACTTATTTCAATAATTTAATTTTTATTAGATTATTGTTATAAGGTTGTAAAAGGGGGGGGAATATATCAAAAAGTGGGAAATTTGAAAAAATTAGATACTTTTTCCATGGAAATAAAATTGATAAAAAAAAAATTATTTTTTATTTTTAAATTAAAATTAAAAAATGAGAATTTTTTTGTGAGATTAATTTTTTTTTTTTAAAAAAAAAAGGATTTATAAAAAATTTTATTTGGAATTTTCATGGTAAAATTATTAAATTTTTTAATTAAAATGAAGAGAAAAATTTGATTTCTAATCAAAAATTTTATCTCTTTTTAAAATTTGTAATTATTGATTGTTACTCAGTAAAGTTTAATTTTAATTGATGATTATATATTTTTTTTTACTTTTTATTTTGTTGAGAATTAGAAATTTTTATATTATTTGGTTATTAATAGAAATAATATTTTTATTTTTTTTATTGATTGTTATTAATTATGAAAGGAAAAGAATTGGTTTAATTATTTATTTTTTTTTTCAAAGTTTGATATCTTTGTTTTTGTTTATTTCTTTCTTTTTTTTTTTTGATTTTTCTATTTATTTTTTGTTTGCGAAATTAGGTTTATTTCCTTTTTTTTATTGGATAGTGGTTGTGAGGGTAAAAATTGGAATAATTGGAAATATTTTTGTTTTGAGCTTACAAAAGGTTAGAGTAATATGATTATTTTGATTGATTTGTGATTTTTCTTTAGTAATTTTATATTTATTAGTGTATTTAAGGATTTTTTTTGTAGTAATTAATTTATTGATAGTTGTAGATTTATGATTAATTTTAGTTTATTCTTCTATTGCTAATACTGGAATATTATTATTAAGAGTTAATGGAAGGAATTATATTTTTGCTGTTTTATTATATTTATCAGTTATTACATTAATTATTTTTTTTGTAATTAAGTTAGATAGTTACATAGAGATGTTATTAGTTGTATTTTTTTTTTTAGTTATTCCTCCTTTTATTTTATTTTTTATGAAATTTTATGTAATTTTGAGTTTGGATTTTTTTTTAAAATTAGCTTTTTTTTTGGTTATTTTTGATGTATTAATTTTGTTTTATTATTTTAGTTTAGTTTTTATAAAGTTTATATTAATAGAGAGTGGGGTAATAATTTATTTTATAAATTTATTAATGTTAGTAATTATTATATTATTTAGAAATTGTGTTACGATGATTATTTTCTACTAATCATAAAGATATTGGAACTTTATATTTTATTATTGGAGTGTGATCTGGGTTTTTAGGAGCGAGAATTAGGTTAATTATTCGTACTGAATTAGGAATGGTAGGGAGAATTATTTTAGATGAACAGATTTATAATTCGATAGTAACTGCTCATGCTTTTTTAATAATTTTTTTTTTTGTAATACCTGTGGCGGTTGGTGGTTTTGGAAATTGATTATTACCTTTAATAATAAATGTTATAGATATAGCTTTTCCTCGTTTGAATAATTTAAGGTTTTGATTGGTTCCTGTAGCTTTATTATTTATAAGTTTAAGGTTATTAATTGGATTAGGACCTGGGACTGGATGAACAGTATATCCTCCTTTGTCTAATTCTGTTTATCATTTTGGTGGGTCGATTGATTTTGCTATTTTTAGTTTACATGTAGCTGGTGTTTCTTCAATTTTAGGAGGTATTAATTTTATTACTACTTGTTTAAAAGGAAAGATTAGTTATGTTTTAAGATTAGAATTTTTGACTTTATTTACTTGAGCTATGGTAGTAACTAGGTTTTTGTTAGTTTTAAGTTTACCTGTTTTAGCAGGTGGAATTACTATGTTATTATTAGATCGAAATTTTGGTTCGTCTTTTTTTGATCCAAGAGGAGGTGGTAATCCATTGTTATATCAACATTTGTTTTGATTTTTTGGTCATCCAGAGGTTTATATTTTGATTGTTCCTGGGTTTGGTATAATTTCTCAAATTGTAATTAGAATTTCTAAAAAAGGTGAAATTTTTGGATATTTAGGAATAGTTTATGCTATGATTGCTATTGGTTTATTAGGTTTTATTGTTTGAGCTCATCATATATTTACTGTTGGGTTAGATGTAGATACTCGTGCTTATTTTACTGCTGCTACTATAGCTATTGCTGTGCCTACAGGAATTAAGATTTTTAGTTGAATTGGAACTTTATTTGGTGGAGTTTATTCTTTTGATTATTTATTATTATGAGTATTAGGGTTTATTTTTTTATTTACAATAGGAGGTTTAACTGGGATTATTTTATCTAATTCTAGGTTAGATATTGTATTACATGATACATATTATGTTGTTGCTCATTTCCATTATGCTTTAAGAATAGGAGCTGTATTTAGATTATTAGCGGGTTTTTTTTATTGATTTCCTTTATTTACAGGTGTTACTATAAATTCAAAATATTTATTAGTTCAGTTTTTAATTTTATTTATTGGGGTTAATATAACTTTTTTTCCTCAACATTTTTTAGGGTTAGCAGGAATACCTCGTCGTTATTCTGATTATGCTGATAGGATGTTATTTTGAAATATTATTTCTTCTTTAGGAGCATTTATTTCTTTTTTTGGAGGTGTAATAATTATATTTATTATTTGGGAAGCTTTAGTAGTAAAGCGTTCTATTATTACAGTTTTAGTAGGTTATTGAGATGTTGAATGATCTTATGAGTATCCTTTAGCATTTCATGCTTCAAATGAGACTGCTAAAATTTATATTTAGATTAATTTAGCTTAAAAGTATTATTACGTTTGATTTCCAATCAATCATTATTAAGTTAAATATGTAAGCTTTAAGTGTACAATTGCAAATTGTAAGAATTATTATTATTTAGTTATAAATTTACCTTTTGTATAAGGGATAAAAGTAGAAAATAAAATATTTAATTAATTTTATTATTGGATAAAGTTTTTTATGAAAAATATGAAAATAAGAAAATTAATTGATAATGATAAATTTGGTTTTATTATATCTGAGTTTAATTATTGATTTTAGTTGGAGATATATAAAATCTTTTTTATAAATTTTTATATTATTAAAATAAGATAAAAGTTTTTTTTTATAAAATTATTAAAATAATTGGGTGTTAGTTTTACTGTTTATTAAAAACATAGTTTATAAATTTATAGATGATTTCTGCTCAATGATTTAAATAGCTGCAGTAATCTGACTGTACTAAGGTAGCATAATCATTAGTTTCTTAATAAGGGACTGGAATGAAGGAAGATAAAAGTTATTTGATTTTTAATAATTTTTTTAATTTATATTTTAAGTGAAAATACTTAGAATATAAAATTAGACGATAAGACCCTATAAATTTTAAATTAGATTTTATTTGGGGTAAATTAAATAATTATTAAATTATTGTTTTAAGTTACTTTAGGGTTAACAGGGTAATATAAATTTTAAGATCTTATTAAGATTTATGTTTACTACCTCGATGTTGGATCATTGTACTAATAAAGTAGAATTTATTAATTTTAGTCTGTTAGACTATCAAATTTTACGTGATCTGAGTTTAGACCGATGTGAATTAGGTTAGATTTTATCTATTTAAAATAAAAATGTAGTACGAAAGGAATGTTTATTTTATTATTAATAGTATGATGTCAGAATAATGAGATGAATTTAGAATTCATAATAAATATTAATTTTGTTTTTAATTTCTTTTTTTATTTTTAATTCTTCGTATTTGTTTAGAGTATTATTTTTAGCTTTTTTAGTTATATTAATAATATTAATATATATAGCAGGTATGATTTATCTAAAGTATTTAGTAATTTTAGTTTATATTAGAGGTGTGGTTGTTTTTATTTTATATATTTCTTGTATATGTTGAAATATTAGAGAAAAGTTTAGTAAGTGGTTTATATTGTTTGTTTTTGTAGGGGTGATGATATATGATTCTGGGTTATGAAGTAAGTTTAGTGATGTAAGTGAATATTTGTGGATATATTTGTTTTTTAGGTTTTTGTTTAATAGTTTGGTTATAAGTTATTCTATAAATTTATTTAAAGTTAGTGGATCATTACGTTTTTAGGTTTAAGAAGTTTAATCTTAATGGTTTGCAATCATTAGTTAATAAATCATTTAGTTTAAGGTTACGATCCTTAAGAGTTTATGATTAATAAAAAGTTAATATAGTGAGTCATTCGATTTTTTGGTAATCGAGATTAATTAATAAGAATAAAGCAAAGTTTTTGTGTCAGTTTGTCAGACTGAAGGTTTTTCTTAATGGTTATAATTTTATTAATAGTAGTAATATTATTGTGATTTAATTGAGTTAATTTTAGGTTTCAAGGAAAAATTAATGATTTTCATTTTTAGTTTGATTGTTGTTTTATTATTATTTATAAATTTTGCTATAAATTCTAATAAAATAAATATATATTTTATTTATAAGATTTTTATAGAGATTAAAAGTATTAGTTTTTTTTTGTTAAAATTAATATTAGGAATATTATTATTTTTAGTTTTTAATTATAATAGATATATTTATTATAGGGTAGGAATTAGAATAAATTATGGGTATGTATTTATTTATGCTATTTTTTTAGTTTTAGTTTTATGAGTGTTATGAGTAGCAAATAATGTGTATATAATATTAAGTCATTTTTTACCAAGAGGAATTGAAGGTGTATTAAAATTATTTATTCCTATTTTGGAAATGATTGGAGTATTAATTCGTCCAATAACGTTAGCTATTCGTTTAGCAACTAATATTAGATGTGGACATGTAGTTTTATTAATATTTAGATTTTTTGCTTTTAATATTGCTAATTATTTAGTTTTTTCAATTAGATTTTTGTTGTTTGGTTTATATTTTATTGAATTTTTAGTTTGTTTAATTCAAGCTTATGTTTTTTGAAGGTTAATTTATATTTATATTATAGAGATAGAAGTTTAATTTAGATAGTTAAATAATAATGTTTGCTTTGTAAGCTTAAGTTTTCTAAGTAGTTGAATTAGCGGTTTATTTACATTAAATAGGTTTAATAGTTTATTGTGCCAGAATAGTGGGTTATATTGATGTTATAATTATTAAAATTTTAGTATGGCAGAATATATGTGTCGAATTTAAGTTTCGTTTATTTTACTGAAAATAAAGTTTTTAGAATAGAGATTTTGGGGGTCTCAGGATAATTTTTAATTCGTTTATTTTTAGAATTATTTATTGTTGTAGTAATAGTATTTTTGAGTGTATGTTTTTTAACTTTATTAGAGCGAAAGATTTTAGGGTATGTACAAAATCGTAAAGGACCAACAAAAGTATTATTTATAGGATTATTACAACCTGTAATTGATGGAGGGAAGTTAATTTTAAAAAGTATATTAATTGAAAAGATTTATTATTTTTTTATTCCTTTTTTTTCTATTGTTGTAATAAGTTTTATAAGATTAAGTATTTGATTTTTTAGTGTTAGAGTTGTTGTAAATAATAGAGTTTTTTTTATTTTGATAATTAGTTCTGTAGTAGTATATATTTTGTTTATATTAGGCTGAAGGAGAGAAAATGTTTATGGGGTTTTAGGTGGATTACGAAGTTCTTCTCAAATAGTTGCTTATGAAATTGTAATATTTTTTATTTTAATTTTAGTTGTAATTTATTATATATCTTGAAATATATATACTTATAAGTTTTCTTTGTTATATATTTTAGATTTGTTTGTGATTTGATTATTAATTTTATTAGTAGAAACTAATCGTAGACCATATGATTTTGCTGAGGGAGAAAGAGAGTTGGTATCTGGTTATAATATTGAATATATAGGAGTTTTATTTGCTTATATATTTATTGCTGAATATGGGATATTAGTTTTTTTTAGTTGGGTTACTAGGGTTATTTTTTTAGGATTTTATAATTTTTGAATAGTCTTAATTTTTTTAGTTGTTGTTCGTGGTTTTATTCCTCGTAGACGATATGATATTTTAATATCTAATTGTTGGAAGTTTATTTTTATAATTTTAAGATTTTTAATATTTAAGTTTTTTTAATGTGAATTGTAAAAAAGAGTTATTTAGTTCAAATATTAAATTATTTTTTATTAGATTTAGCTAGACCTAGAAATTTATTGTGGTTTTGAAATTTTGGTTTTATATTAGGAATTTCTATAGTAATACAAGTATTAACAGGATTTTTATTATCTTTATATTATAATGATTCAGTTAATTATGCTTTTTATTCTGTTACTTATTTGATATTAGAGGTAGAGAATGGATATGAATTTCGTTTTATTCATTCTAGAGGAGCAAGGTTGTTATTTTTTTTGATTTTTATTCATATTGGTCGAAGAATATGGTATAAATCATATTATATGTTGGAAGTGTGGGAAACAGGGGTAGTTTTGTTTTTAGTTTTGATAATAGTATCTTTTTTAGGTTATGTTTTACCTTGAGGACAAATATCTTTTTGGGCAGCTACTGTTATTACCAATTTATTATATGTGATTCCATATGTTGGTGGGATAGTATTAGAATGAGTTTGAGGAGGGTTTAGTGTTGGAGGACCTACTTTATCTCGATTTTTTATTTTACATTATATTTTACCATTTGTAATTTTAGTTTTAAGGTTAGTGCATTTGATATTTTTACATATTAATGGAAGAAGAAATTCATTGGGTGTTACTTCGATGAATGATAAAGTTGAGTTTCATTGATTTTATTTATTAAAAGATTTAGTATCTTTTTTAATTTTGATATTATTTTTTAGTTTATTATTACTTTTAATACCTTTTGTTTTTATAGATTCTGAAAATTTTTTGTTTGTTGATATTATAAAGACTCCGGAGCATATTAAACCTGAGTGGTATTTTTTATTTGCTTATTGTATTTTACGAAGAATTCCTAATAAGTTAGGAGGTGTAATTGGGTTAGTAATAAGGATTGTGATTTTAATATTATTACCTTTTATAACAAAATCTTATTATAAATATAATGATTATTTAAGAAGATTTCTAGTTGTATTTCATTTTTTAATTTTTTTATTGTTAACATGATTAGGAGGATGTGTTGTAGAATGACCTTATAGTAGATTAGGTGGTATTGTCAGAATATTATATTTTATGTTATTTTTTATTTAATAATTAATTAATTAATTAATATAATATTATTTTGAAAATAATAAAGTAAATTAATTTATGTTTTTGGGTTTAGTATTTTTAGGTATATTAATTTTATTTGTTTACTTATGAGGAGATTATATAAAGGTATTAATTTATTTGGAAATTATTAGGTTAATTTTTATTATAGTTTTGATAATAGGATTAAAATTTGATTATTTTAGTATAAATTATTTTTTTTCAGTTTTAATTTTTTTAGTTTGTGAATCGAGAATAGGTTTTTTATTATTTATTTTTTATATTAGAATGGAAAGTGAAGTGGTTAAAAAATTATCTTTAGTTCAATTTTAGAGTTAGTTTTTTTTATAAATATAGAAATTTGAGGGGTGTTATTGGTTTTTTTTTTATTAAAATTATATCCATATATAGATGAGGAATATAATTGGTTTATGAAAATAAGAGAAATAAATTTTTTTATAGTCTTATTAGTTTTTATTTTATATTTAATGATATTAATGGTTGATTTTAGATATAAAATAAGAATAAATATGTTGTTATATATTTTGGTTTATATTATATGGGTGAATAGGATAATAATTTTTTTTTTTTTATTTGAGATAGTTTTTGTGTTAATTATATTTGTTATTGTTTTATTAGGTTATAGATTTGAGCGATTAATGGCTGCATTTATAATAATATTTTATTCATTTTTATTTTCTAGACCCATATTAATAATAGTATTATTGTTTGATAATGTTTTTTTAATGAAGGAATGAATGATATATTCAATAATTGTAAATTATTTTTTTATTGGGTCATTTATAGTGAAGTTTCCTATTTTTGGTTTTCATTATTGATTACCAGTTGCTCATGTTGAAGCTTCAACTATTGGATCTATATTATTAGCTGGGGTTTTGTTAAAATTAGGTTCTGTTGGGTTAATATATGTTGTTATGTATATGAAATTTATAATTAAATTTCATTGATTAGCTTTAGGTGTAATTTTAGTAATATTAGCTATTTTAAGAATAAGTGATTTAAAAATAATAATTGCTTATTCTTCTGTAGCTCATATAAGAATAGTTTTTTATATTATAATAATAGGTTCAATAATTGGAAAGAAAGGTGCTATTTTTATAATATTTTATCATGGTTTTATTTCTCCTTTAATGTTTTGAGTTGTTGGATTATTAGGATGATGAAAAACTCGTTCTTTAATAGTTGTTAAGTTTCTTTCTTTTTCTTATAATTTTTTACTTTGTTTATTTATGTTATTTATTTTAAATATAGGTTTTCCGCCTTTTATAGGGTTTTTAAGTGAAGTTTTAATGTTAAAATCTTTAGTAATAAATAATTTAATTTTGTATATTTTTATGTTTAGGGTATTATTTGCTTGTTATTATAATATTTATTTGTTTTGATGTTTTAATAGTTTTATAGGGATAGTATTTAAATTAAATTTATTTAATATGGATTTATTTATTTTTTTATTATTAGTATTATTATTAAATTTTTATTAATAAAGTGTTTTACATGGCATATTGTGGTTATGCAGAAAATTTAATGGTGTTTATATATGTAGTTGTAGTAATGTTAGTTTTGATAATTATATTATTAATAATAGTTTTTTTAATAAATTTTCATATAGTGGTGTTTTCTTTAAAAGTATTTAATCATGGTTTTTTTTCAGATTTAGAATTTAGTTTGACAGTGTGAAATTTATTATTTTTAATTATAGTTTTGATTATTAGAATAAGAGTAATACTGTTTTCTTGTTCGTATATAAATGGTTTAAGAGTAAGAAATTTTTTGATTTTATATTTAAGATTTATTTTTAGTATATTATGGCTAATTATTAATAATAATTTTTATTGGATGATATTAGGTTGGGATGGGTTAGGAGTCGTATCTTTTATGTTAATTGTATTTTATATAAATGTAGAAAGAATTAATAATGGGTTATTTACTTTATTTCAAAATCGTCTTGGTGATGTATTTTTTGTTTTGTTTATTGTAGGGATAAGAAGATTAGTAATAAATTTGAATTTAGTAGTTAAGATTGGTTTATTAAGTTTAATAATTGGAGCATGTGTAAAGAGAGCTCAATTTCCTTTTAATTCTTGATTATTAGCTGCTATAAGGGCTCCAACTCCAATTTCTTCATTAGTTCATTCTTCAACTTTAGTTGTTGCTGGGGTGTATATTTTATTACAATTTAGTTATTGTATAATTGATTATTTATTATTAATCAAATGATTAAGGATTTTAACTTTAGTGATTAGAAGTTTTGGTTTATTAAATGAAATAGATATAAAAAAGTTAATTGCTTATTCTACTATGAGTCATGTTGCTTTAATAATATATTTTTATAGGTTTAGGTTATATAAAATTGTATATTTTCATTTGAATATTCATGCTATGTTTAAGTCTATGATGTTTATATGTTTTGGATTTGTAATATTGTGTTCTTATCATAGACAAGATAAGCGATTAGTATCATTATTAGTTTTAAATCCTGTAGTTAAGATTATTTATTATTTTTCTTGTATGTGTTTAGCTGGACTTCCTTTTTTAAGAGGTTTTTTTTCAAAAGATTTAATAATTGAAAAAATAATGGAATTAAATCCAGAATTATTTTTTATTTTGATTTTATTATTATTTTTAAGGGTGAGAATTTATTATAGATTAAAATTAATAAGTTTAATTAGGTGATTCAATTCTTTGGTTATTGTTGAAAAGAATTATTTTGGATTATGGAGTGTAGTTGGAATAATAATGGTAAGTTTATTAATAATTAATGTTTATTTAAGGTTGATATTTAGAATTAGATTAGAATTTATTTCATCAAAATGGTTTATTTATTTGCTAGTATTAATAATAGCTTTATTGAGAATAATAACAAATTTAAATTTTAAGATTGATGTTTATGATAAATCTAAGAATTTTTTTGAAATTTGAGTTTGTAAGGTAAATGATTTAGAAAAATACATATATTGAAATGTATTTTTAATTATGGGTTATGTAAGGTGATTAAGTCATATAAAATTGGTTTTATTAATAAATTGATGGGTGTTAATTCTTTTTGTTGTATTGTTTTAATAATAAAAGCTTAAAATAGTGTAATTTTGAAGAAATTAAGAGTATATTATAATTATTTTTTAAGGTGTTCAGCATATGTTATTTTCGTTAACAAGGTTTAGATAAGGATATTACTGTAGATTTTCAAAATCTAAGATTATTCTGTAAAGTTAAGCTAAATAAGCTGTGGGATTCATACTCCTAATATTTTTTTATAATTTTAGATAAAGTAAAATTAATTAAAAATTAAATATAAAAAGTTTTATTTTTTTTTGATTAATAGCGTGCCAGCAATTGCGGTTATACGAATAAAGTTTATATTTAAAATTAATAAAATTTATTATGTTAAATTTAAGGTTAAATTTTTTTTAAAAATATTTTTAATTAAGAATTAATAGGATTAGATACCCTAGTAAATTAAGAAATGAGTAAGAAAAAAATATATTTATTGGCGGTTTAATTTTAATAGAGAAACTTGTGAATTAAATAAATATCGCATTAAAAGTAGTATTAAAATTTTTTAATTTTGTATGTTCGATGAAAATTTATAATCTTTGTTTATTCAGATACACATAAATTATATTTTAAGTTTTATGAGTTGCATGATTTATGTAAATGATAATTGAAGATGAATCTATTAGTAAATTTTAAATTAATTGAATTATTTTTTAAAAGTACATATCGCCCGTCAGCTTTAAATTAAAGTAAGTCGTAACATAGTGTGTTTATTGGAAAATGAACATAATGATGTTTTGAGGAACGTTATCTTTACAAGATGCTTTAAGAGTAACTATGGAGCAAATTGTTTATTTTCATGATTATTTAATAATAATTATAGCAATTATTTTATGTGTTGTTGGTTATTTTTTAATTTTTGTTTTAACATCAAAAGCTTATTCTTCTAGAATTGTGGCTGATCATTTGGTTGAAAGAGTTTGGACTATTTTACCAATTATTGTATTATTATTTTTAGTTTATCCTTCAATTTATTTGTTATATTTAATTGATGAGACTAGAGTTGAGTTTTTATGTACATTAAAAGTAATTGGGCATCAGTGATATTGAAGATATAAAATAGATGGTGTATTTAATTTAGATATTGATTCTTATATAGATGCTGATAGAGTTGTTCGTTTAATAGATGTTGATAATCGTGTAGTAATTCCTGCTCAGGAACATATTCGTGCTTTAATTACTTCAAGAGATGTATTACATTCTTGAGCTTTACCAGCTTTAGGTTTAAAGATAGATGCAGTTCCTGGACGTTTAAATCAGTTTGTATTTATGGTCATAATAAATTCAATCATTCATGGACAGTGTAGAGAAATTTGTGGGGTTAATCATTCTTTTATACCAATTGTTTTAGAAGTTGTTAGATTAGTAGATATATTATATTGATGAAGCTTAATTAAGTTTTAGCCTTTTAAGCTAAAGAATTATCAATAATGGTTAGAGTGTTTCATGTTCTTAGGTTAAGATTATGACCTTTAGTTATAAGAATAGCAGTTTTAATTAGGTTTATTAGATTATATTTATCTATAAAAGTAGGTTTTAATCTATTATTATTAATTGTTAGCTTAGTAATTTTAAATTGATTTAAAGATGTAAGTCGTGAAAGAGATTTATATGTTGAGCATAGATTTTTAAATAATGTTTTTTTTAAAACTGGAATAATTTTATTCATTACTTCAGAAGTAATATTTTTTGTATCTTTTTTTTGATGTTATTTTGATTTTGTATTAGTTGTAGATTTTGAATTAGGAAGAGTTTGACCTCCTAAAGGGATTCAAAGTATTAATCCTTTTAGTGTTCCTTTATTAAATACAATAATTTTATTATCTTCTGGTGTTTTAATTACATGAAGACATTTTTCTATTTTAAATAATAATTGATTTTATAGAGTAGTGACTTTGATAATAACTTTAGTTTTAGGATTATATTTTTTATATATTCAATTTCAAGAGTATGTTGATGCTACTTATACGTTTATAAGAAGAGGATATGGAAGGATTTTTTTTTTGGCAACTGGATTTCATGGATTTCATGTAATATTAGGATGTATGTTGATTAGAGGTAGATTATATCGTATAGTAATATTGAATTGTGATTCCTTATCCCATTATAATTTTGAATTTTCTGCTTGGTATTGACATTTTGTTGATGTAGTATGATTATTTTTATTTATTTTTATTTATTGATGAGGTTATTAATGTGAGTTTTATTAGTATATTTTTTGATTTCTTTAATTGTTCCAGCTTTAATAGGTTTAGGAAGAATAATAGTTAGATCTAAATTTATAAGAGCAGATTCTTTTGAATGTGGATTTGATTCTTTTAATGTAAGAGTATTTCCTGTTTCTTTGCGTTTTTTTATTTTTTGTATTATTTTTTTAATTTTAGATTTAGAGTTAATTATTATATCTGTTACACCAATAGTTTTATGAATGAATGGATTTGTAATTAATATTGTTATTTTTTTATTTTTAGTTACATTGAGTTTATTAATAGAATGATTATATGGAAGTTTAAGATGAGTAGAATAACTGGGGTGAAAGCGCCCACTTAATTTTTTATTTAACTAATTTATCGCTAAGAACAAAGCTTTAGCTTTGTTCGTTTCACCCCAGTTATTATATTAAAGTAGTTATGTATTAGAAGTAAAGACCATCCCCTTGACAAATCATTTGAAAAATTTTGGGGGGGGGGGGGGGGGGCGGGGGGGGGGGGGGGGGGAGGGGGTGGGGG
>JRYK01001182.1_pt1 | contig 13212 bp, 9 predicted proteins | sample 235381 | NCBI WGS metagenome assembly JRYK01 (sample SAMN03074220, study PRJNA261476) | activated sludge metagenome | biome: Wastewater Treatment Plant; feature: Wastewater; material: Activated sludge; isolation source: activated biomass of a wastewaster treatment plant treating hydrocarbon... ...
CGCGCGTCGTTCTGCGTCTTCGAGCACATCTACTTCTCCCGTCCCGACACGCGCCTCGAAGGCCGGGTGCTGCAGCAGGGCCGCGGCCGGATGGGCGAGATCCTCTGGCGCCAGGCGCCGGGCGACGCCGACCTCGTGATCTCGGTCCCCGACTCCGGCAACCCGGCCGCCGCCGGGCTCTCGCGCAGCCGCGCCTGGGCCTGCGCGACCGCGGCCTCTGCCGCCGCCCGCGAGCAGCCCGACCTCGCGCAGCAGCGCGAGATTGCCCGGGGTCGCCATGACCAGCGACGCCTCCTCGACCCCCGGCAGCGCGCGCAGCTGCAGCGCAAGCTGCATCAGCGCGACCGAGTCGCGGTAGGTGTTGGCGACGACGCGCGAGACGGTCGGCATGGCTACTTTCCCGACCAGTGCACGTAGCGCTTCTCGACCAGCAGGAAGGCGAGGTTGAGGCCGTAGCCGAGCGCGCCCGCGGCGAAGATCGCGGCGTACATGTCCGGCATGTCGAAGAGCTGCTGGGCCTCGAACACGCGGTAGCCGAGCCCGTCGATCGAGCCGATGAACATCTCCGCCACCACCACGATCACGAGCGCGAGCGAGACGCCGTTGCGCAGCCCCACGAAGGTCTGCGGCAGCGATTCGAGCAGCATCACGTCGGTCAGCACGCGCGCGCGCGAGGCGCCCATCACCTTCGCCGCGAGCAGGCGCGTCTTGCGCGCGTTCATCACGCCGTAGGCGACGTTGAACAGGATCACCAGCGCCGCCCCGAACGCCGCCACCAGGATCTTGGTCTTGTCGCCGACGCCGAAGATCACCAGGAACAGCGGGAACATCGCCGAGGCCGGCGTCGAGCGGAAGAAGTCGATCACGAACTCGAGCGCGCGGTAGGTCTTCTCGTTCGCGCCGAGCAGGATGCCGAGCGGGATCGCGATCACCGCGGCGATCGCGGTGGCGTAGGCGGTGCGCTCGACGGTGCGCCAGAAATCGTGCCCGAGCCGGCCGCTCACCATGCCCTTCACCAGCGCCGCGAACGCCTGCTCCGGCGGCGGCAGCAGCACCGGGTCGACCACGCGCGTCCACACCGCGAGATACCACACCGCGACCAGGCCGGCGACCCCCACGAGCGGCAGAAGGGCGTCGCGCCTCATCCCTTGCGCACCTCGCGCTGGAACACCTCCAGGCAGTGCCCCTTCACGGCGACGAAGGCGGGATCCGACAGCGTCTCGTCGTTGCGCGGGCGCGGCATCCCGATCGCCGGGAAATCGGCCACCCGCGCCGGCCGGCGCGAGAGCAGCAGCACGCGGTCGGCGAGGTACACCGCCTCCTCCAGGTCGTGCGAAACGAGCACGGTCGTGGTCCGCGTCTCCATGAAGATGCGCTGCAGCTGGCTGCGCATGAACAGCGTCATCTCGTAGTCGAGCGCCGAGAACGGCTCGTCGAGGAACAGCACCTCCGGCTCGACCACGAGCGCGCGCATGATCGACACCAGCTGCTGCTGGCCGCCGGAGAGCTCGTACGGGTAGCGCTTCAGGTCGATCTTCACGCCGAGGTGCGCGACCAGGCGCTCGACCCTGGCGTGGCGCTCCGCCTGCGGCAGCCGCGCGAGCTTCAGCGGGTACTCGATGTTGTCGACCGAGCGCAGCCAGGGGAAGAGCGCTTCGCGGTAGTTCTGGAAGACGTAGCCGATCTTGGTCTCCTTCAGCGTCTTGCCGCCGAAGAGGATCGTGCCGGCGTCGGCCGGGATCAGGCCGGCCACGATGTTGATCAGCGTCGACTTGCCGCAGCCGTTCGGGCCGAAGATCGAGAGGAACTCGCCGCGCGGGATGTCGAAGTCGAAATTCTCGTAGATCACCGCGCCCTGGAAGCGCTTGGAGAGCCCGCGGATGGTGATGTGCGCCGCGCCCGCGGGCGCGGCGGCCGGGGTCGCAGCGAGCGCCGCCGCCCCGTTCACCGGGTTCATCCTCGCCCTACTCCCCCAGCTCGACGATCGCGATCACCGGCCCGCCGCCCTGCGGCCCCTGGTGCATCGCGTCCACCGAGACGAACACCGCCGGGTCGCCGATCGCCGCCGCCGCGACCCCGCCGACCGCCGCCTTCGCGTGGCGGTGGTGGTGCACGTCGGAGTCGTCGAGCATGATCTGGCGGCGGCCGCGCAGCGTCCCGCGGTGGTCGGCCTCGCACTTCATGAAGCAGTTGACGAGCCGCCCCTTCAGGTCCTCGGCGCGCGCGCGCTCGGGGAGGTCGAGGCCGGCGTTGCGGATCGCCGCGTAGATCCCGTCGATGTCGATCGCGTCCTGCATGACGGCGTGGCCGATGCGGTAGCGGCCGCCCGCGCCCGCCTTGTTGCCCATCAGCACGATCTGGCCGGCGTCCAGCTCGACCCCCGAAGAGCACGAGGCGACCGAGGAATAGAGGTCGAGATTCTTGCAGATCTCCTCGGCCCTGTACGACTTCACCTCGCCGAGCGCGACCGCGATGCCGAGCGCGGTCGTGCCGTTCGAGACGCCCATCGAGTCGTGCACCTCGCAGGCGACGCTCTTGCCGCGGCTGTGCGCGTCGCGCACCGTATCTATCGTGAGGAGCGGCGTCTTGGTCTGGACGTAGTGCACGTCCTTGGGATCGTCGATCCCCGCGTCCTTCATCGCGCGCCGTACGCCCTCGGCGATCTTCTCGACCATCGCCGGCCGGCCGATGTCCTCGGGCAGGATCTGCGGGCTCATCGCCGCGCCGATCGCCAGCCGGTCCTTGTTCTTCGGCCCCGTCCTGTCGTTGCGGGCGAAGACGGTCGCGTGCGGCGTGATCACGCCGTCGCAGCCGCCCGACCAGACCATCGGGATCTGCTTGACCTGCTCCAGGGTCCGCTTGCCGTGTTTCATCAGCACCGCGCGGAACGCCTGGTCGGCCAGGATTCGGGTGAAGTCGTTGACCCCGCCATTGCCCTCGGTCTTGCCGACCACCGCCACCACCTGGTCGGCGGCGAACTGCCCCGCGAGGATGCGCTCCTCCAGGCCGGAGGCGTCCTGCACCGTCTTGAGAATCACTTTCGCGACTTCGATCGCCATCGTTCGCTCTCCTAGACGCGCGGTCCGCTGGCGGGGGAAGGGAAGGGGTCCCCCGCTTCGATTGATCCGCCGCGCAGCATCTTCTCGTAACCCGGGCCGCGGTCGATCAGCGGCAGCGGGTCCCTGCGCGCCGCGCGCAGCCCGGCGCGCAGCTTCGTCGTCGCCCCCTCGTCGAGCGTGTAGTCGCCGTCGCGCTCGACGATCACGACGCCGTAGGACTCGCGCGCCGCCGCGACCGACACCTTCGCCTGCACGACGTCGCGCAGCACCCATTCGGGCTCGCGCTCGAGCGGATCGCCCCAGCCGCCGCCGCCGGTGGTGACGACGCGCACCACCTGGCCGGCCTTCACCGGCTCGCCGTCCACGAGACCGCCGAGTTCCTTCGCTTTTCCGTGCAGGTCGACGGTGACGCAGAACGGCTCGCCCGCGCGCCCCCCCGCCACCCCGTAGCAGCCGAGCCGCACGCGGTCGGCGGTCACGATCGTGTGGCAGTCCACGAGCACGCGGTAGTGCTTGTCGTAGCCGAGGCCGCCGCGGCGCTGCCCCACCCCACCGGAGTCGGTGCGCAGGCCCAGCTTCTCGACGATCACCGGAAAGCGGTTCTCGGTGAACTCCGCCGGCTGGTTGCGCGAGTCGGGCACGATGTGGATCGCGTCGTTGCCGTCGGCGTACCAGCGCCCGCCCGAGCCGCCGCCGAGCACCTCGCGCGAGAGGAATGCCCGACCCTGCGGGTCGGTGCCGTAGAAGCCGGTGTAGCGGATCGTCTCCTGGTCGGCGGGCATGCGCCCGCCGGTGGCCTGCGCCACGACGCCGGCGAGCAGCCCGAGCGCGCGCAGCAGCACGAACGAGCGCGCGTTGGTCGCGGCCGGCCACTCGGGCGTGATGAGCGTGCCCTTCGGCGGGAACACGACGTCGAACACCTCGCAGACGCCCTCGTTCACGTGGATCTCGGCCGCGCGCTCCGGCGTGTCGGCGAGGTTGCGCAGGATCGGGGCGATCCATTTGACGAGGAACGCGCCGTCGGCGTAGTCGGCCGGCCAGTTGATCGGACCGGAGGACTGCGGCGCGGTGCCGTTGAAGTCGAGCGTGATCCTGTCGCCCCGCTTGATCATCTTCAGGGCAAGGCGGTGGAGCTTCGGGTCGGTGACGCCGTCGTGCTCGACGAAGTCCTCCCACGTGTACTCGCCGTCGGGGATCTTCGGCAGGAGCTCGTCCGCGTAGATGTCGCGGCACTTGTCCAGGATCGCCTGGAAGCACGCTTCGACGGTCTCCGCACCGAAGCGCGCGAACAGCTCCTCCATGCGCCGCGCGCCCATGCGGATCGCCTCGATCTCGCTGTCGAGATCGGCCTCGAGCATCTCCGGCACGCGCGTGTTGCGCCGGATGATGCGGAACGCCTCCTCGTTGCGCCGGCCGGCGTCGTAGATCTTGATCGGCGGGATCGCGAGGCCCTCCTCGAACACCGTCACCGCGGTGCCGGGCATCGACCCCGGCACGCGCCCGCCGATGTCGTCGTGGTGCCCGAACGCCTGGATGTAGGCGACCACCTGCCCGTCGTGGAACACCGGCACCGTCGAGCAGACGTCGGGCAGGTGGCCGATCGAGCCCTCGGTGAGATAGGTGTCGTTCATCAGGAACACGTCGCCGGGCTTCATCGTCTCCGGCGGGTAGTCGCGCACCACCGCGTTCGGCATCGCCGAGTACGAGCGGCCGGTGAGCTTGCGGCAGAAGCGGTCGAAGAGCCCGACGCGGTAGTCGTGCGCCTCGCGGATCATGGGCGAGCGCGCGGTGCGCTCGATCGCGTACTCGATCTCCGCCTCGATCGAGTTGAGCGTGCCCTCGACGATCTGCAGCACGATCGGATCGACGTCGCGCGGCTTCGTGCGCGCGGGCGGCGTGGGCCAGGGTTTCGGGACGGCGGCCATGGCGTCTCAACCCCTCTTGCGCACGATCATGATCCCGTGCGGGTCCACGGTGAGCGCCTGCCCGGGGAAGACGACGGTGGTCGAGCCGAACTCCTCGATCACCGCCGGGCCGTCGATGCGCGCTCCGGCCGGCAGCGATCCGCGCGCGTAGATCGGCGTGTCGGCAAGGGCGCCGGCGAAGAACACCTTCCGCCGCGACTGCGGCGCGGCAGCTCCGCCGGCCGCGAGCTGCGGCAGCTGCGGGCGGTCGATGAGCCCGAAACCCGACACGCAGTAGTTCACGAACTCCACCTTCTGCTTGCCGCGGTAGCCGTAGCCGAACGCCTTCTCGTGCGCCGCGTGGAAGGCGTCGACGACCGCGCGCACGAACGCCGCGTCGATGCGCCCGGCCGGGGCCTGCACGCGCACCTCCATCGACTGGCCGACGTAGCGCAGGTCGGCCTCGCGCACGAGGCGCACGTTCCCGCGCGCGATGCCGTCGCGCACCAGCGTCGCCGCGGCCTCGTCCTCGAGCCTGCGGTAGAGCGCCTCGAGCGCCTGCGGCTCGAGCGCGTCTTCGTGCCGGACCTGGGTGGCGATGTGGTCGGTGCGCCAGTCGACCGCGAGCAGCCCGAACGCGGACAGATTGCCGGGGTTGAGCGGGACGATGCACGCCTGCATGCCGAGCAGCTCCATCACCGCCGGCGACTGCGCCGGGCCGGAGCCGCCGAACGAGAGCAGCGCGAAGCCGCGCAGGTCGATGCCGCGCTGGATCGTCATCTGGCGGATCTTGTTCGCCTGGTTCCAGTTGGCGATCTCGATGATCCCCTCGGCGAGGCTCTCCACGGACAAGTCGCGCTTGAGCCGCTTGCCGAGCGCTTCGATCCCGGCGCGCGCGCGCGCGGCGTCGAGCCGGATGCCGCCGCCGATCAGCGCCGGCGGGATGCGGCCGAGCACGAGGTTCGCGTCGGTGATCGTCGGCTGGTCGCCCCCGTTCGGGTAGCACATCGGCCCCGGCGCCGCGCCGGCGCTCTTCGGCCCGACCTTGAGGTGTCCCTCGCGGCTGATCCAGGCGATCGAGCCGCCGCCGGTGCCGACGGTCTTGATGTCGATCATCGGGATGCGCACCGGGAACGGGCCGACCGCGCCGCCGTTGGTGATCTTCGGCTCGCCGGCCTCGATCAGGCAGAGGTCGGTCGAGGTGCCGCCGGCGTCGAGCGTCACGACGTTCTCGAACCCGGCGATGCGCGCGACCACCGCCGAGCCGAGCGCGCCGGCCGCGGGCCCGGAGAGCGCGGTGGTGATCGGCTTGTTCACCACCTGCGCGCTCGAGATGACGCCGCCGGAGGACTGCATGACGAGGAACGGCTTCTCGCGCAGTCCGGGTCCGAGCTCGTCGTGGATGCGCTGCAGGTAGCGCGCCATGTGCGGCTTGACGAAAGCGTCGACGAGGGTCGTGACGGCGCGCTCGTACTCGCGGTACTCGGGCAGCACCTCGCTCGAGAGCGAGACCGCGCACTCGGGGTACTCGGCCGCGAAGAGCTCGCGCACGCGCCGCTCGTGGCGGTCGTTCGCGTAGGAGTGGATGAGGCACACCCCGACCGCGCGCGCGCCCTGGCGCTTCAGCCGCTGTGCGGCACGGCGCACGCTCGCCTCGTCGAGCGGCCGCAGCTCGTTGCCGCGGAAGTCGAGCCGCCCGCCGACCTCGTGCACCAGCTCCACCGGCACGATGCGCTCGGGCTTGACCCAGAAGTACGAGTTGCCGTAGCCCTCGGGCACCGACTGGCGTGCGATCTCGAGGAGGTGGCGGAAGCCTTCGGTGACGATGAGGCCGAGCGCCTCGATCTCGCCCTGGAGCAGCGCGTTGGTCGCGACCGTGGTGCCGTGCGCGAGGCCGGCGAGGTCGTCGATGCCGCGCCCGGTCTGGCCGAGGATCTGGCGCACGCCCTGCACCAGCCCGATCGCCGGGTTGGCGGGCGTGCTCGGGACCTTGGTGACCGCGACGCCGCCGGTCGCGCCGTCGACCGCGACGATGTCGGTGAAGGTGCCGCCGGTGTCGATGCCGATGCGGACCCGGCCCGCGCTCTCCGCGCGCATTGCGCCTCCCCCTCGTTGGCGCACCCCGCGGGACCGCGGGGGCGGGCGCCACGATAAGCGCGCTCGCTCCGGGGCGTCAAACAGTCCCGGGCGATCGGTTGATCGGGAAACCCGATGCGGCGGGTTCGAGTCGCATAGCTGTGCGAGCGTCAGGACGTGTCCTGTCGCCGCGGCCTCTCGACGACGCATGCGGTGACGCGGTAGCTCAAGCGTGGTCTCCCTCAAGCAGGTTGAGGATCAGACGGATCATCAGATCCTTCTGGGAGGGTTCGCTCTCGGCGATCAGCAGCGCGAGCGCCACCATTGCGTTGTCGGCAAGCCGCGGCTCGCCGTCGGCGCGTAGCAGCAGACCGTTCCGGCGCAGGTACTCGAGGAAGAGCAGCGTACCGATGCGCTTGTTGCCGTCGCCGAACGGGTGATCCTTGATCACGAAGTAGAGGATATGGGCGGCCCGCACCTGCGCGCTCGGATACAGCGGCTCGCCGCCGAAGGTCTGCTCGACCGCGCCGAGGATCCCCGCGAGAGCGTCACCGCGTTCCTGGCCGAAGAGCGCGCCCGCTTCCCTCCGGGCTGCGAGGCTCTCGCGCAACTGCGCCACGACGGCGTGCGCGTCCGCGAGCGAAAGCGCCGCGGCCGGCGGCACCGGATGTGCTGGCCGGTCGGGCAGCCGCCTTTCGTCGTACTGGAGCAGGAGCCGCCATGCGCGGGTGTAGCGCTGGACAACCTCGAGGACAGCCTGCCCCTCGCCGGTCACCAAGGCCTGGCTCGTGAGGGTCCGCGCGAGCAGCCCGATCGCCTGCTCGATTTCTCCCAGACCGGTCTCCGCAAGTCGCCGTTCATGGAGCGTGTAGCCACGCAGGAGATGGTCGCGCAGAGTGCGGGTGGCCCAGATGCGGAACTGGGTGCCGCGCGGCGACTTCACCCGATAACCGACCGAGATGATGACGTCCAGGCTGTAGTGGTCGACCCCGCGCAAGACTGTCCGCCCGCCCTCGGTTTGAACCTGTGCAAATTTTGCACAGGTTGCCGCCGGATCGAGTTCGCCCTCCTTGTACGCATTGCCGATGTGTTTGGCGACGACGGAGCGCTCCCGGCCGAAGAGCAAGGCCATCTCCTGCTGGGTCAGCCAGACGGTCTCTTGCTCGAGCCGCACGTCCACCCGGACCTCACCGTCCGGAGTCTCGTAGAGCACTACTTCGCCGCCTGGCTCGTCCATCAGACAACGCCTTCGACGAACCGCTCGTCGTCCTTCAGGCGCAGCTCGCCGGAGATGAGTCCAGGCAGCAGCGCGTCGGCGATCCCCCTGAGCTGAACTTCGTGCCCAACCGTGGCCCCGTCGTCCTCGCGAGGATCTGCGGTCGGACTTTTCCGCGCCATTGTGAGCCCCGTGATTCTTATCTTGACCGGAAATAGCGACGCCGAAGCGCTCGGAAGTCCGACGCCACCAAGTCGAAGCTCGGCTTCATCTGCTTGTCGCCGGCCTCACCCTGAACCGCCGATACCCGTCCGCCGCCGCGGCAGTATCTCAATCCCGAGTGCGAGCCCGCAAGAGTGAGGGTGCTGCCCCTCGTCGACGTGGTTGCCCGAACCCGGTCGCCTCCATCGTTGAATCACCCTGGGGCATCCGATACAGTGCGGACAGGCCGTTCGTGCCGTGCGCAAGGGCGAGATCGCGCAGGCTCGGCTGCGGGACGCCGGAAGAGAGTGGCTCGGCTCCATGGCGGGCACCGTAGGGGCTCGGGGTGACGAAAACGGCCCAGCCCTGGACTCGAAGCTCTGGAACGCTCTGAAGAATTGAGGCTTTGTCGTGGAGACACCAGCGCTCGACCGGATTGCCGACGCCACGCTCCGCCGCTACGGCGAAGCCCTGCGATCCGCGACGCCATTCGCTGGCGGCGACGCCCTCGCGGCAATGAACGACCGCGCGGTCTGCCGCAACTACCGTCCCGACCCGATCCCCGAGGACCTCTTCCGCCTCCTCTGCGCCACCGCGCTCGCCGCGCCGACCAAGAGCGATCTGCAGCAGGCAGACATCGTGCGAGTGCGGGCGCCCAAGAAGCGCGCGGCAATCAACGCGCTCCTGCCCGGTTCGCCCTGGATCGCGGGCGCACCCGAGTTCCTGGTGTTCTGCGGCGACGGCTACCGCTTTCGCCATCTCTTCGACCGCCGCGGCGCCGCATTCGCGAACGATCATCTCGACGCCTTCTTCAACGCCGCAGTGGACGGCGCGATCGTGCTCGCGACCTTCGTGCAGGCGGCGGAGCTCGCCGACCTCGGCTGCTGTCCGATCAGCGAGATCCGCAATCACGCCGCGGCCGTGAGCGCGCTGCTCGGGCTTCCCGACCGGGTGTTCCCGATCGCCGGGCTGACACTCGGTTTCCCAGACTCGAAGGAGCCGCTGAGCCCGCGCCTCGCGCTCGACGCGACGGTGCACGTCGACCGCTACGGCGTGGAGAACGTCGACGCCGAACTCGAGCGCTACGACGTGCGCCGCGTGCGTGACCGGCCGTACCGGCGCCAGCGCGCGGTCGAGCGCTTCGGGACCGCGGAGCGCTACGGCTGGACCGAGGAGAAGCTGCGCCAGTACGCCGACCCGCAGCGCGCGGATTTCGGCGCGTTCGTGCGAGCGAAGGGGTTCCGTCTGGACTGACCGCCTAGAAGAACCCCGCCCCGCGCGCCGCCTCGACGCCGACGCGCGCAAGCTCGCCCATCTGCGCGCCGACGTTCTGCGACGCGGGCGCAGTCGCCTTGCTCGACCACATCAGCTTCACCGTCGCGACGTCGGTGAGCACCATGTTCGCGGCGTAGCCGCTGCTCGCCTGCCCGCCGGCGATCACGGAGTCCTCGACCGTGACGGCGCCCTGCACGTAGACGTTGCCGCCGATGCCCGACCCGCCGGCGTTGGCCGTGTTGGCCGCCAGCGTCACGTGACGCAGCGTGGCCTGCCCGCCGGCCAGCACCAGCACGCCGCCCCCGAAGGCGGTCGAGGCGGGGGCGCTGGCGGTGTTGCCGGCGATGGTCGTCGCGATCGCCGTGAGCACGCCGCCGCTCGGCACCCAGATGCCGGCCCCCTGCGCCTGCAGGCCGGTCGAGGTGGCGGTGTTGCCCGTCACCGCGCTGCGCGTGAGCAGCAGGTTGGCGGTCCCCGTGAGGGCGATCCCGGCCCCCGCGGCGGCCCCTGCGGAGGTGAGCGCGTTCCCGCGCACGGCGACCTGGTCGACGGTCACGTCGTTCGCGCCCACCCGGATGCCGGTGCCCCCGCCGGTGACGGTGACCCCCCGCACGGTGACGCCCGCGGACCCGAGCAGGAGGACGTCGTTCGGGGCCGTCCCGTCGATGACGGTCGACCGGGCGCCCGCCGGGCCGACGAGCGTCAGGAGCGACGAGAGCGTCAGCGTGGATCCGAGGGGGTAGGTGCCGGCCGGCAGCACCACCGTGTCCGCGCCGCTCAGCGCGTTCGCCTCGCCGACCGCGGCGCGCAGGGTGCAGGCGCCGGCCCCGGTCGCGCACACGCCGTTGCCGGGGGTCGCGTCGGCCACGTCGGCCGTCGAGTTCACCGTGAGCTGCACCGCCGCCGCCAGGGTGGGCGTCGCCCCCGCCAGCACGAGCGCGGCCAGCGGGGCGAGCAGGCGTGGGCGCACCATTGCGCCGGGCATCGTAGCCGGGCGCACGCCGCATCGTTGGATCCGGCGTTCCGCGCCGGCCGCGCCCCCGCGAGGGAGCGCGGCCGGCGGGCACCTCAGCTAGCGGTCGCGGTGGTCGTCGTCACCGCCCCAGGGGCGGTCCCAGCGGGGCCGGCCCGGCTTGGTGTCGAGCACCACGAGCTGGCCGCCCTCGACCAGCTCGGGGTCGGCCGACGCCTTGTGCACCTGCACGTCGAGCAGCAGCTTGCCCGGGCCCAGGATGCTGGAGACGTCGATGATGCCCGAGCTCTCCTCGTCCTCGGTCAGGAAGCCCGGCTGCCCCGCGGTGAACAGGGCCGGGTCGTGCTGGCCGACCTCGGTCAGCGTGTCGGAGGGGATGTCGTAGCGCCAGATCTTGCCCTGGCGCGGGTTGTTGCCGACGTCCTCCTGGATGTACAGCGAGCTGCCCTGGATCGTCAGGTTGTCCATCATCTTCTGCCCCTCGGTGCCATCCAGCAGCATGTCCACCACGCCGCCGTCCTGGGGGCGCTCCGGGTCGTCGAACCGCAGCCGCCACAGCCGGCTGGTGCCGCTGAAGCTGGCGGTGGTGACGAAGTAGAAGTCACCGGTCTTCGGGTCCCACACGCCGTCCTCGGGCCGGTTGAACTCGGTCACCCGGCGCTGCGCGGAGAGCGCCTGCAGCTGGGCCCCGGTGTCGGTGGACACGTCGCCCAGGCCGCGCAGGGTGAACGCGGTGCCGGGCGCGACGCCGCCCACCGCGTCGGTGCGCTCGTCGCGCACGCCGGCCACCTTCACGCCGTAGAGCTGGCCGCCCACCAGGCCGGCCTGCTCGATGGGGCTCCCGGCGCGCCGCTTGCGGCCGATGTAGACGTACACCTGGCCCGGGGTGGAGTCGTCAAGGCCCACGACCACCGTGCGGCGGCCGGCGTCCGGCTTGGCCACGCTGTTCTCCCAGCTGAACTTGCCCAGGTGCGGCAGCTCCCAGCTCGTGCCGTCCGTGCCGTGGGCGAACGCGCGGCCCTCGGCGCCGCTCTCCTCGCCGTTCATGAACAGGCGGCCCCGGTAGCCCAGGCCGCTCTGGCGGTCGTAGAAGGCGCTCATGGCGGGCAGGTCGGCCGAGCAGAGCCGGCTGAGCGCGACGCCCTTGGCCGCGGCCTTCCACGCCTCGGCCGCGGGGTCGAACACGGCGATCTGCTGGATCAGGTCCTCGCCCTTGAGCACCTTGAGCGTGCGCTTGTCGATCGTCCACTTCGACACGAAGGCGCCTGAGGCACCATGGGCGCGCACGGCGCCGCCGCTCGCGATCTCGTGGTTCATCAGCACGGTGAACGTGCCGTCGTAGTTGTCGTAGGCGCCGAGGCCGTCGGGGATGCCCACCATGCGGTACGGGCTGCCGTCGGGCTTGGTGCCCACCGCGTCCCCGACCGTGAGGACCGAGGTGAACGAGACGCCCGGCGCCGAGGGCACCAGGTAGGGGGCGGTCGTGGTGCTGGGGCCGGTGGCCGCGGTGGCCAGGCCGGCGACGGCCACGGCCAGGCCGGCGCCGGCGGCGCCGGCAAGGCCCAGGCGGCGGGCCGTGTTGCGGGGCTTCACGCTGGTGATCCTCCGATTCGCTCGCAAAGTCACGGCGGACCGTAGGAGGGACGATGTGACACCTCGGTCAACGGGGCGTGAACCGCCGTTGCCCCCTGCACGTGGCGTGAAAAGCCTGCGCTACGCGGAGGCCGTGGCACCGTCCGGGCCGGCGCGCAGGCGCCGGCCGCCGGGCAGCATGAGGTCCACCCCGGGCTCGGCACGGGCCTCGACCTGCCCGGGCCGCAGGCAGAGCTGCACCCGGGCGCCGCGGAAGCGCAGGCTCAGGCGGAGCGCGGCCCAGGCCGGCGGGATGCGCGGGTCGACCCCCAGGGCGTCGCCCTGGGGGCGCACGCCGGCGAAGCCCATGACCAGGGCCTGCCACACGCCGCCCTGGGTGGCGATGTGCAGGCCGTTCACCGCGGTGCCGTTCACGTCGTCGATGTCGAAGCGGGCGCAGCGACCGAGCAGGGCCACGGCCTCGTCCACGCGGCCCAGGCGGGCGAGCAGCGCGGCGTGGACGGCCGGCGACAGCGACGAGCCGTGGGCCGTGCGCGGGTCGTAGTAGGCCAGGTCGGCGTCCAGGGTGCCGGGCCGCAGCTCACCGGGCACCAGGTGGTGCAGCATGAGCACGTCGGCCTGCTTGACCACCTGTGACCGGCGCACGCGCGGCCGCCCCAGCAGCCGGTCGGCGTCCACCGGGCGCTCGGCCAGGTCGGCCACGATCAGCGGGTCGAGGCGGAAGAAGCCCGCGAACTCCTCGTGCACGCCGCGCCGCGGGTCGTAGCCGTCCACCATCGCCCCGGCCAGCGCGCGCCAGCGCTCGCGCTCCTCGCCGGGCGGGCTCACCTCGGCGGCGCGGCGCAGGTTCCAGCGGGCCATGACGTTGGTGTAGGCCGAGTCGTCCACCGGCTCGTGGTACTCGTCCGGGCCGAT
>JRYK01002141.1_pt1 | contig 13151 bp, 8 predicted proteins | sample 235381 | NCBI WGS metagenome assembly JRYK01 (sample SAMN03074220, study PRJNA261476) | activated sludge metagenome | biome: Wastewater Treatment Plant; feature: Wastewater; material: Activated sludge; isolation source: activated biomass of a wastewaster treatment plant treating hydrocarbon... ...
CGCGGGCGGCGCGGCGCGGCTGGCCAAGATGACCTTGCGCACGCCCGACCCGCAAACGCTCTTCAAGGGCGAGCTGGGCATCCGCAAGGCCACGGCCTGGTCTGACCCCCTGCCTCTGGCCGACGCCAAGGCCATCGGCAAGGCCCTGAGCGGGACGGTCAACGACACGATGATGACCGCCGTGGCCGGGGCGTTGCGCCGCTACCTGCTGGATCACAACATGCCCGCCGATGGCCTGACCGTGCGCGCCCTCGTGCCGGTCAACTTGCGCCCGCTGGATGAGCCGTTGGAGCTGGGCAACCGCTTTGGCCTGGTGTTCCCCACGCTGCCCATCGGCTCGGCCGACATCCACGAGCGCTTCATCGAGACGCGCCGCTACATGAGTGAGATCAAAAGCTCGCCGGAGGCCGTCGTCGCCTACAGCGTCCTACAGGCGTTGGGCATGACACCGATGGACATCGAGAGTCTATTCCTCGACTTTTTCGCTACCAAGTCGAGCATGGTTTTGACGAACGTGCCCGGGCCACAGGTGCAGCTCTACCTGGCCGGCAACCCCCTGCGGCAGATCATGGCCTGGGTGCCGCAGTCGGGCGGGCTGGGCATGGGCATCAGCATCATCAGCTACAACGGCGAGGTCATGGTTGGCGTGACCACGGACGTGGGCCTTGTGCCCAATCCGAACGAAATCGTCAACAACTTCTACATCGAATTCGAGGCGCTGCGCCAGTTAGCGGCCGACGCGCGGGCGCGCCAGTAGTCTGCGGCGGGCCAAAGCCGAACGAACGAACGAACAGGAGGTGATGCCAGGCAGTCAATGCCCGACGCGCTAACGCACCCATAGCTTCCAGAACCAATCGTGCAGTCAATCCTCAGGAGGTACATTCCATGGGAACCAAACTCGGCCGCCCAGTGGTCGTGTTGTCATTGCTGATCCTGGCTACGCTCCTATTGTCCTCGCCCCTGGCCGCCCAACCGGCCGACCGGGAGCCGGCGCGACCGGACAGAGCCACGCCACGCCTGACCCCCGCCAGAACCCCACTCAACACCGCCAGCGCCAGCGACGCGGCCGTCCAACGGCTGTCGCCCGACCTGCGCCAGGCGGCCCGCGCGCAGGACGATAGCCAGCACCTCGTCTTCGTCCTCATCAAGCCGGGCACACAGGTCGAACCGCTCATGACCAAGGCCATCACCAGCCGCCGCTTCGGCGACCTGCAATGGACGACCGGCCTGGTGAGCGCCGACGGCCTGATCAAGCTGGCCAGCGCGCCGGGCGTGCTGGCCGTCACCTCCAGCGAGGCCTTCGCGCCGCTGCCCGCGCCCGGCCTGGAGAAGATGACCGGCCAGCCGCCGGCGGTGACGCGGGCGCGCATCGAAGAGCTACTGGCCAAGGGCGGCCGCGAGGCAGTGCTGAAGGAGGCCCTGCCCCTGACCGCGCCCGCGCCGGCCCAGACGACGCCGGCGCCGGCCGCGCCCGCCGGCGTCGATAGCATCAAGGTGGCTGACATCCACCGCGTCAACGAGGCCCACGAAGCCGGCTACACCGGTCAGGGGGTCGTCGCCGCGGTGATCGACACCGGCGTGGATTTCGGCACGACCGAGCTACAGGGCACACAGGCCCGCGTCGTCGGCGGCGCCTACGACGGCTGGCCCTACGCCTACGACACCCTTTCCGGCTTCTACTACGCCCTGGACGGCATGACGCTGGGGCCGGACAACTACTGGGCCACGGTTGGCGGGACTGAGTACACCCACACGCTGCCGGTGGAGAACGCCACCTGCCAGGGCGGCTACTGCACAGCCGAGCTGATGCTCGATCCCGGCTCCGACCTCTTTCCGGCGACCAGCCTGCCGTTCGTCTGGAAAGACACCTCCAAGAGCGGCCAGTACTACTACACCCTCTATCCCGACTACAGCCATCTGGCTGCGGGCTTCTTGCGCGGCATGGGCTACGCGTCGCAGTACGGCACGGCGGCGGCCGTGCTGGTCGTGGACGAGACCACCGCCGGCGACTATGACACGGTCTACGTCGATGCCGACTTTGACACGCGCCTGGGCGAAGAGAAGCCCATGACCAAGGGCGATGAGTTGGGCGGCACGGACGTCTACCTGGCCGACTACTCCGGTGGCCAGGACGGCTTGTGGGACCTGTCGGTCAGCATGTTGAGCTGGATCGCCGACGGCCAGAACCCGCCGCCGGGCGTGGGCGCGCTCTACCCCGGCGTGGCCGTGCCCGAAAATGGCCGCCTGGTGGCCTTCGTCGGCGACGCCGGGGCCCACGGCACGGCCGTGGCCTCCATGATCGCCGGCCAGAGTGTCATCACCGACCCCTACCTGCTGCGCCAGATCAACCCCTGGTTCGCCGGCGGCTCCGAAATGGGTGGCGCGGGCGGCCCGGTCATGACCGGCATGGCCCCCGACGCCCACGTGGCCGCCTTCATGAATGGCTTCAATCTGCCGTTCGACGCCTGGACGCTGGCCGTGCTGGGCTTCGACGGCGCGCCGCAGTCCGGCGACGAGGCCCAGATCGTCAACAACTCCTGGGGCGACAGCTTCGTCAACAACGACGGCTGGGACGCCACGGCGCGCTTCGCCCAGTATCTCAACATCAACTACGCGCCCAACACCACCTTCCTGGCGGCCACGGGCAACGGCGGCCCCGGCTATGGCACGACCACCACGCCCAACGGCGGCTCCATCATCAAGATCGGCGCCAGCACGTCCTACGGCAGCAGCACCTACTTCGAGCTGGTCAAGCCGGACCAGTTCACCTATGGCGCGATCCAGCCCTGGTCGAACCGCGGGCCGTCGGGCCTGGGCGACGTCGATCCCGACCTGGTGTGCGTTGGGGCGTGGGGCTTCGCGGCCACGCCGCTCAACCGCGCCTTCAACGGCCAGGGCGGCTATGACCTCTTCGGCGGCACGTCGATGTCCAGCCCGGTCTGCAGCGGCATCCTGGCCACGTCTTACCAGGCCTTCAAGGAAGCCCACGGCCGCTGGCCGACGTGGCAGGAGGCCAGGGACATCCTGACCAACGGCGCGCACGACCTGGGCTACAACGCCCTGGCCCAGGGCGCGGGCAACGCCGACGCCATGCGCTCGGCGGCCATCGCCGCCGGCGAGGCGGCCTACGTCACGCCCAGCCAGTGGCAGGTGGGCGACTACCGCGGCGACCTGCTGACACCCGGCTTCCCGGCCATCGTCCACCCCGGCGACACCGCCAGCACGCCGCTGACCTTCCACAACCCGACGGCCGCGCCCCTCAGCAGCACCCTGCAAGACGTGACGTTGCAGCGCGTCCACGAGATCAGCTTCACCGTGACCCTGAACCAGGGCCACGAGGACGGCATCACCCCCGACTACCTGCGCGACATCAGCGACCTGATCGCCGACTACGACCCCGACCTGCTGAGCGCCCACGTCCTGTTCCCGTACTCCCAGTTCGATCCCAACGGCGATTACTACGAGGATACCCTCGCTACAGCCCTGCTCTACGACTGGAAGGACCTGAACGGCGACGGCAACCTGTGGGAAGACGCCAACGACGACGGCGTCGTCGATTTCGAGGAGATCGACCGCGACCTGGACAACGGCTTCGAGTACAACCGTTTCAGCTACGCCTACGCGTCGTCCAACTACCAGTTGATCGACCTCGGCCGCGACGCGCTCTCGCGCCGGCACGACGGCGTCTTTCTGGGTCTCCAGCGCTTCTACGGCAGCACCGACCTGGACGTGACGGTGCAGATCATCCTTTACAAGAAGGCCGACTGGGATTGGCTGAGTCTGTCGGCCAACTCCGTCAACGTACCCGCGGCCGGCGAGGCGACGGTGACGGCCACGATGGCCGTGCCCGCCGCCGCGCGCGTCGGCCTCTACGAAGGGGCCATCGAATATGACGGCCAGGTCATCCCCGTCATCGCCCACGTGGCCGCCGATGCGACGACCTTCGCCTTCGGCGCGGCGTCGCTCGACGAGACGCTGGGCGACACGCCCTACGACAATGGCCACCTGCTCGGCTCTACCGACTGGGCCTGGCGGCCGGAGACGGGCGACTGGAAGCCCTTCTACTACGACGTGCCCGACGACACGGCCACCCCCGGCACGGGTCTGATCGTGACGACAGAGTGGGTCAACCCACAGCCGGTCGAACTTCCGCCCCTGCCGGAGTCCTTCCTGTACGAGGAGTTCACCGCCGGCATCCCCGAAAACTGGGTCGTCACCGAGGCCATCGGGGCCTGCCCCTGGACGACGACCGCGGCGCTCGAGCGCAACAACCTGACCGGCGGCGAAGGCCCGGCAGCCGTGGCCGACTCCGACGACTGCTTCGGCCCCATGGACAGCACCCTCTATACGCCGGCCATCGACCTGAGCGGGCAGAGCGAGGCCTGGCTGGCCTACCGCACCAACTACTATGGCATTAGGGATTGGGTGGGTGCGCCGCTCGAGTCCGCCGTGGTGGAGATCAGCACCAACGAGGGCATCGACTGGGAGCCGGTGCAAGTCCTGGAAGCGTACGTCCTGCAGCCACAGATCATCGACCTCTCGCCCTACGTGGGCGGCGTGGTCTATTTGCGCTTCCATTACACCTCCACGACGTGGGCCTTGTGGTGGCAGTTGGATGACGTGGGGGTGTTCGCCGCCGACCCGTCCAGCCACTACCTGGTGCCGCCCGCCGAGCTGACCGACGTGGACACGCACCTTTTCGGCGCGGTTGAGGACGACTACTCCACCGGCGATCCCGACTTCTTCGGGCCGCAGGGCCTGGAGTGGATGGGCGGCAGCGAAGACGCTNNGACGTGCCCGATGGCGTGAAGGTCACGGCCTTTGGGCCATCTGCGCCCATCAACCTACACAACGTGCCCATCCGGCAGGGCGCGAGCGTTTGCAGTGACAACTGGAAACGGCCGATCCCCATCCGGGACGGTGGTCTGGTAGAGATCACCACTACCTCGGACGTGCTTGGCCTGGACATCGACCTGTACCTGGCCTACGACGATGGCGACGGCGTCTTCACCTGCAATGACGTGCCCGTAGCCAGCTCACTGGGGGTGACGGCCGACGAGTTCGTCTCGCTGAAGTTGCCCGCCGATGGCCTGTACTTCGCCGTCGTCTTTGGCTACGCCGTGCCCGGCGGCGCGGCCGACTTCGACATCACCATCCGCGCCATTCAGGGCCAAGGCCTGACCATCGACGGCGCGCCCACCGGCGCTCTCGCGGCCAACACGCCGCTGCCCTTCCGGATCGCGGCCACCGTGCCCTATGAGCCGGACGCGGCGCTGGAAGGCCTGTTGTTCGTGGGGCCGAGGGAAAGCCCGACGGCCCTGTCCATCCCGGTGACGATCACCGTGCCGGCGCTGGACGCGGGCGGCCTGAACGCCCAGCTGACGGCCGGCCCGGAGGGCGTGACGACCGGCGAAACGACGATGGTCAGGCTGTGGGCCTGGAACACCAGCGCCGACGCCGAATTCGTCGACGTGGCCATCGCCGTGCCGCCCGGGCTGACGGCCAACCCCGGCTCTGTCCACGCCTCCCAGGGGCACGCCTTCTTCAACGTCGCCGACCGCAAGGTCTACTGGTCGGGCATGCTGGCCGGCAGCAGCGGGCTGACCATCACCTTCGAGGCCACCGCGGCCACGCATAGTGGCATGGTGACGGTCGCGGCGCAGATCGATGGCCTGCTGCGCGGCAACAGCTTGCGGCTGACCGCGCCGGTGTGGGTCAACGTGGACGCGCCGCCGCGGCTCATCCACATGCCTCTAGTCGCCGGCGAGTGAAAGCAGCGCTAGACTAGCTCCAGGCCCGGCCGGCGGCCGGGCCTGGAGTTCTGACGATGCGTCCCCTCATCGGCGCTGACCTCAAGCGCTTCGTGCGCGATTACCGCCGCGCCCACCCGCCGGCGCGAGACGTTGTCGCCTTGCTGCAAAGCGTGGAGTACCCGGCCAACGTCGGCTCCATCTTCCGGCTGGCCGACGGCGCGGGGCTGCGCGAACTGGTGCTCTGTGGCATCACGCCCACGCCGCCCAACGCGGCCATCGACAAGGTCGGCCGCTTCAAGAGCCTGCGCCTGCCCTGGCGCTACGAGGCCGACCCGCTGCCGGCCATCACCGGCCTGCGCGATGACGGCTACCAGATCGTGGCCATCGAACTGACCGACGACGCCACACCCTACCACCAGTTTGACTACGCGAATAGGGTCTGCCTCGTCGTCGGCCACGAAGACCACGGCGTCACCAAGGCCACCCTGGCCGCCTGCGACGCGGCCGTGTTCATCCCCATGTATGGCAAGGGCCTGTCGCTCAACGTCCACGTCGCCCTGGCCGTCGTGGCCTACCACCTGCGCCACGCCGCCTGACCCCTGGCGTGATTGCCAGATCAAGAGCGATTCTCACGCCAAGATCGCTAAGTCCGCGAAGAACGCCAAGCCGATTTTCTCGTGGCGTCCTTAGCGCACTTGGCGTTCTTTGCGCGAGCTCTCTTTGGCTCGGCCATGACCAAGGCTACTTCTTGCGCTTCCCCGCCGGTCGAGGTATACTGAGACTTGTAAGTGCGGGATAATACAACAATTAACCGGAGCGTGTCGCCATGAAGATCTCCTGCCTCCAAGAAAACCTGGCCAAGGGGCTGAGTACCGTCGCTCGCGCCGTCAGCCCTCGCTCGACGCTGCCCGTGCTCGGCAACGTCCTTCTGGCGGTCGACAACGGCCGGCTTAAGCTCTCGGCCACCAACCTGGAGATCGTCATCACCTGCTGGATCGGGGCCACCGTGCAGGAAGCCGGGGCCACGACCGTGCCGGCGCGCACCTTCAGCGAACTGATCAACGCCCTGCCCAACGACCGCGTCGAACTGTCGCTGAACAAGACCACGGAGACGCTGCACGTCTCGTCCAACAAGGTGCAGGCCAACGTCAAGGGCATCAGCGCCGACGAGTTTCCGGTCATCCCCGAGCCGGATCAGGAGAACCGCGTGCGCATGGAGCCGGCGGTGCTGAAGCGCATCATCGCCCAGGTGGCCTTCGCCGCCGCCACCGACGACTCGCGCCCCTCGCTGACCGGCGTGCTGACCAGCTTCGAGGGCAACCGCGTGACCATGGCCGCCACCGACGGCTTCCGGCTGTCGCTGCGTTCGGCCCACATCGCCGGCTACGTGGAGAAGCCTTCCAGCGTCATCGTGCCGGCGCGGGCGCTGAACGAGGTGGCGCGCATCCTGTCCGACGACCTAGAGGCGGTCTACATCTCCATGCCCGCCGGGCGCAACCAGATCATCTTCGACATGGACAACGCCCTGCTGGTGTCGCAACTCATCGACGGCAAGTTCCCCGACTACGCGCCCATCATCCCCGGACGCCACAACACGCGCACCGTGCTGAGCACGGCCGAGTTCGCCAAGGCCTGCCGCACGGCCGACATCTTCGCCCGCGAGTCCAGCAACACAGCCCGCGTGGCCGTAGAGCCGGGCGACGGCCTCTCGCCGGCCTACGCCACCGTAGCCGCCAACAGCAAGGAGACCGGCGACAACGTGGCCCAGGTAGACGCCAACGTCGAGGGCATGCCCATCGAGATCGCCTTCAACGTCAAGTTCATGTCCGACGTGCTGGGCGTCATCGACACGCCGCAGGTGGCCCTGGAGACGACCAGCGCCAACGAGCCGGGCGTGCTGAAGCCCGTGGGCGACAACGACTTCGTCCACATCATCATGCCGATGAACTTCAGCCGCTAGGCGGTGCGCCTAGCTCACCACCAACTGATCCAACACCGTCCGATAGAGCGTGTCCGCGCGCAGGTCTTCCAGCGTGTGGCACGGCGCGCCCAGACTTTCGGCCAGCGTGCGCGCCAGGCCCTGGTCGAAGGCGGCATGTTCCATGTTGATGACCACCGAGCGCACGTCGGTCTCGGCGATGAGGCCGGCGATCTTGTGCGCCTCGGCCTGGGGCGGCAGATCGGTCATGCTGACGTTGCCCGCGCCGTCGGTCAGCAGGATCATCAGGGGCAGCACGTCGGGGTGACTGTAGGCTTCCTGGCGAAAGACCTGGTAGGCCAGGTATAGCCCGGCCGAGAGCGGCGTCTTGCCGCCGACGGCGATGTCCATCAGCGCCTTCCGCGCCAACAGGACAGAGTTGGTCGGTGGCAGCACGAGGTGGGCGTCGTTCTTGTTGAAGACGATCAGGCCCACGCGGTCGCGGCGCTGGTAGGCGTCGGTCAGTAGCGACAGGATGGCCCCCTTGGTGGCCTCCATGCGCTCGGCCACGGCCATGCTCCAACTGGCGTCGACGACGAAGAGGATGAGATTGGCCGAGCGACGCACGCGCACCTTCTCGCGCAGGTCGCTCTTCTCCAGGGCCAGGGCCAGCCGGCTGCGGTCGCGGCGGATCTGGTGCGGCGCGGCGGCGCGGAAGGTGGCGTCAAAGGCCAGGTCGCGCACCTTGTCCCCCTTGGGCAGACGAGACTGGATGTAGCGGCCGCGCTTGCGGTCGGTCTTGGTGCGCGAGCGGCGGCCGGCCTGTTTGCGCGTCAGGCGGTCGAGTTGGGTATCGAGCCGGCGCGGCGCGAACTCCTGCGACGTGGCGATCTTCTGGCCGCCCTCCCACCAGTGCCCTTCCTGGGGTGTATTGGGCACGGTCTGCGGTCCGGCCTCGCGCTGGCTGACGTCGCTGCCCTCAGGCGACTCCTCGTCCTCCCCTAAGGCTTTTTTTTTCCGCTGGGGGCCGTCTCGGCCTCTTCCTCGCGCTCGCCCATGTCGCTAACGCCCATCTCGCCCTGCACCTCTTCCAGGCGCTCGGACAGGTCGCCGGCCGACAGGCTGGAATCCTGGAACATGCGCCCGCGGACGCGATGCGGCAGGGCCAGTTCCGCGGCCAGGATGATGTCTTCGTCCGTCACCTGATCGCGCCCCTGCAAAGCGGCATGAGCCTGCGCGCCGCGCAGGATGACCAGGTCGGCGCGGTGGCCGTCCACGTTGAGGGACGCCACCAGCCCGGCGATGGACAGCAGGTCGCGGCGCGAATAGCGCACGGTGTTGACGCTGTCGCGGGCGCGGGCGATGCGCTGCGACAGCTCAAGCTCGCGGTCGGCCCACTGGCGGCGAAAGCCGTCCGGGTCCACCTCGAAGGCGATGCGCCGCTCGATGATGTCCACGCGCTCGTGGGTGTCTTCCAGGCCCTCGATCTGCACCGAGAAGGCGAAGCGGTCTAATAGCTGCGGCCGCAGGTCGCCCTCCTCCGGATTCATCGTGCCGACGAGGATGAACTTAGCCGGGTGGGAGAAGCTGATGCCCTCGCGCTCGACGATGTTGACGCCCATGGCCGCCGCGTCCAGCAGCAGATCGACCACGTGGTCATCGAGCAGGTTGACCTCGTCGACGTAGAGCACGCCGCGGTTGGCCGAGGCCAGGATGCCCGGCTCGAAGTGCTTCTCGCCCGACTTGATGGCCTTCTCGATGTCCAGCGTGCCGACGACGCGGTCTTCCGTGGCGCTGACCGGCAGATCGATGAAGGGCGTCTGGCGGATCTCCGTCTCGATGGGGCGGTTGCTATAGCGGGCCACGCTGTCGTCGCTCCACTCATCGGGGCGCTCCGGGTCGCAGTTGTAGCGGCTGCCGGCCAGCACGGTGATGTCCGGCAACAGGGCGGCCAGGGCGCGGGCGGCCGTGGACTTGGCCGTGCCGCGCTCGCCGCGGATGAGCACCCCGCCGATGCGCGGGCTGACAGCGTTCAGGATCAGGGCGCGCTTCATGCGCTCCTGATTAACGATGGCCGTAAATGGAAATACCGCTCGACGTGCCATGAAACGATTCAACTCCATGATTTAGGGGACGATTGGGGGTTCCCCACGCTACTCACTTTGTCGATTATAGCCGAGCGGGCGCGGAATGGCACGCTGATGACGCAGATCGGCCGGGCAGACGGCGACAGACGACGCCAGCAGCCACCGCCGTTGCTGCTAGGGCCGCACGTCCCGCCCCACAGCCTGCGCGATGGCCTTCATCTCCACCACCAACCTGGCGAACTTCTCCGGCTTCAGCGACTGCGCCCCGTCGGACATGGCCTCGTCCGGCCGCGGGTGCACCTCGATGATCACCCCGTCGGCCCCGGCGGCGACGCTGGCCTTGGCCGCCGCGGCCACGTACTCCCACTTGCCCGTGGCGTGGCTGGGGTCGGCCACGACCGGCAGATGGGAAAGGTGCTTGGCCACGGGGATGGCGTTGATGTCGAACGTATTGCGCGTATAGGTCTCGAAGGTACGGATGCCGCGCTCGCAGAGCATGACCCGCGTGTTGCCGTGGCTGAGGATGTACTCGGCGCACATGAGCCACTCCTCGATCAGGCCGCTCATGCCGCGCTTCAGCAAGACCGGTTGCTGCGACTCGCCGGCGGCGTGCAGCAGGGCGTAGTTCTGCATGTTGCGCGCACCGATCTGCAGGATGTCGGCGTACTCGCTGACCAGCGGCACCAGCGCCGGCTCCATCACCTCGGTCACAATGGGCATGCCCGTGACCTCGCGGGCCTCGGCCAGATACTTCAGGCCCTCCTCGCCCAACCCCTGGAAGGCATAGGGCGACGTGCGCGGCTTGAAGGCCCCGCCGCGCAGAATGTGCGCCCCGGCCTCCTTGCAGGCGATGGCCGTCTCGATGATCTGGCTGCGGCTCTCCACGGAGCACGGCCCGGCCATGATGACGATCTCCTGGCCGCCGATGGTGTGGTTGCCCAGGGGGAAGGTGGTGTCGCTGGCCTTGAACTCGCGGCTGGCCAGCTTGAAGGGCTTCAGGATGGGCACGACGCGCTCCACGCCGGTCATGCGCTCGATCTGCTCGCGGTTGATCACCCGGTCGTTGCCGATGATGCCGATGATGGTGCGCTCTTTGCCCTCCGACAGGTGGACCTTGAAGCCCAGGTCTTCGGCGCGGGCAATGACCGCCGACTTGTCGCGCATGGTGGCGTCCGGGTTCATAATGACTATCATCATCCAATCCTCGCTTCTTCTTCTCTCGAATCGGTGGAATCTACGCGCTTTGCGCGCCGGGCGCAAAGACGAAAGAACTAACGCCAAGAGGCAAAGACACAAAGGGTTTTTGATTTCTTTGCGTCCTGGCGTCTTTGCGTTAAGAAACCGACCAATCGTCAGCCCTATAGGGTCATGGCCAGGAACTTGACCGCCGCCTCGACGGGCGAGATTTGCCGCGGCCGCACCGGCGGGATGTTGCTGCGGTCCGGCCGCAGTGACTTGGCCTCGCGCAGATAGACGTGGACGATCTCCTCGTTGGTCTTGGTCGTGTTCCAATGGATGAGCACGCGGATGCACTTCTGCAAGCCGCTGGGCACGGCCATCTCGTGGCCACACAGAAGGGCCAGATCGAACCAGCCCAGTTGGCGGGCGGCAAAGGCCGGGTAAGTGGAGGTCAGGTCGGAGGTCGTGGTGAAGTAGATGCTGGCGATGTCCTGCACGTGCATGTCGTTGGCGCTCAGGATCGCCTGTAGTAGCTCGCGCGTGGCGTCCAGAATCTCGTCCTGGTCGTCGCCCTTGACGGTGATGGCCCCGCGCACGCCGCGACACTGCATCATTCGCGGGCGGGCCGCTGGCTCGCTCTGGTTGTTGTGGGCAGTTGCGTTGGTCATGATTCCTCTCTCCTTTGCCGCTCGATAAGGACAATAGACAATAAAAAACGCGGCCTCTTCAGCCGCGTCTTGTCTCGTGTTGGGGTTTCTTCCGCTCGGCTAGGCTTTGCAGGCCGCGGCAGTCCCTCCCGTGCGCAACAAGTGCGGCTGGGGGATGTCGCTAAAGTAAAAGTAGAAGCCGAAGCGGTTGGAAATAGTCCCGGTCATTTGTCCAGCATCATAGCATGGGCCTGGGCCAACGTCAAGCCGTCAAAGTGCCCTACGGCTCGGCCGTGGCCTCGGGCAAAGTGATGGGAAAGGCGTAGTTGGGGATGAGGGCGATGGTGCGTTGGTAGGCTTGCTGTAGGGTATCGGTCGGCGGGAAGTAGCCGCTGAGCATCTCCTGCAGGACGATGGATATGGTGTACTCCTCGTAGAGGCGCGTCACCAGCACGCCCTGCCCCTGGCGGATGCCCCAGCGCGGCGCGCTGGCGATGCCATCGCGCAGCCGGGCCACGGTCTCCGCCCCGTAGACGTCGGTCAGCGTCAGGTCGCTGTCGGCCAGGGGTTGCCCGCCCCAGGCGTCGATGTAGCGCCGCGGCTCGTCGGCCGTGCCCCAACGCATGGGCACTTTGCGCTCTGGGTTGACCGCCAGCCAGCGCGCATACCCCTCCTCGAACCAAAAGACGGCGAAGGCCTCGGCCGCGGCGCGGTCGGCCACGGGGGTGATGCCCAGCGCGGTGACGTTGCCGAAGGCGGCCGGGGCCATGCTGGCGCTGCCACGGATTTCGGTCAGGATGCCCGTGTGGCGGGCCAGGTAGTTGACGCCGTCTTCTGCCGCGTCGCACTCCGGGCAACTGGGCATGGCCGACGGGTTCAGGCCGGCCAGGTCGGGCAGGATGGCCGGCGAGGTGACGATCATGCCCGTGCGCCCCTCCAGCAGGGCGTTGCGGGCGCTGGTATCGGTCTGCACACCCGGCGGGCTGAAGCGGTTGATGGTCGTGTAGTAGGCGTCGAGGGCGGCAGCGCAGGCGGCGTCGAGCAGCTTCACCTCGCCCGCCTCGTCGATGAGCCGGCAGCCGTTGGCCAGCGCCATCTGCTCGAAGGCCTGGTGCGTCGTCACCAGATTCGACTCGGTGGGGATGACCAGGCCGGAGATGATCGCCTCCTGGTTGTAGATGCTCTCGGCGGCCGTGGCCATGGCCGCGAACGTCTCCGGCGGGCGCAGGCCGCGATCTTCAAACCAATCGGCGCGGTAGAGCAGGAGCTGGTGGTAGCCGTGGCTGGGGACGGCGGCCACCTGCCCGCCGACAGTCAGCAGTTCCAGCGCCGCCGGGTCGAACGTCTCGCGGCCCAGTTGGGTCACCACCTCTTCGGCCGCGCCGGCATCCAGCGCGCCATCGGCCACCCAGCCGGCGGTGTACTCCACGGGGTGCAGGATCAGGTCGGGCAGCGTGCCGGAGAGCACGGCCGTGCTGACCAGCTCCGGCAGGCGCGCCGGAGCCACCAGTTGCACGGCCACGTCGGCGCCGTACTGGGCGGCGAACTCGGCCGCCAGCTCATCGAG
>JRYK01007686.1_pt2 | contig 13136 bp, 16 predicted proteins | sample 235381 | NCBI WGS metagenome assembly JRYK01 (sample SAMN03074220, study PRJNA261476) | activated sludge metagenome | biome: Wastewater Treatment Plant; feature: Wastewater; material: Activated sludge; isolation source: activated biomass of a wastewaster treatment plant treating hydrocarbon... ...
ATGTGCTTCCACTGGAGGTTCGGGTTCTGGCGGCGTTTAACCTTGTTGTTCGCGTGCGAAACGTTATTCCCGACGAGCGGGCTTTTTCCGGTTATCATGCATTTCTGAGACATTGCTCTCACCTCGTCAATTCTTTAAGAAGAGCATTAATTATTCCACAATAATAATTTTTGTAAACCCGCTCGCTATATAATGCAGGATCACGGATTTGACGCCGGGGTATTTATTCTCAATGATACCGTGGCATTACGCGCCGGATTGACGTTCATCCGGGCATAAAAGCGGCACTCCCGTTTTTCTAGTGCTGCATTGACTGTTTTGTATGACTCTCCGAACCGGCTGTATCCCTGACGACGCTTATATCCCGCTCCGTGCTGTTGAATGCGCCGGGGACGACGTTACCGTCCTTATCGAGGAGCTCGAGCTTTACAGAGTAATCCCCGGTCGTGAGCCCCGTCACGTATGCGGGGGTCCATTCGGTGAGAATTATCGTCGTCACGGCCCCGCTCGGATCCTTTTTCCTGATCGTGTATTTGGCTTTATAGCCGTCAGATCTGAGCTCGACGTTGTTCAGATAAAAGTCGAGCAGTATCTTTTGAGCGCCCTCACCCTCGTACTTCCCCTTGGGCCTGCTGTAAATGATCGTCGGCTTTGACTTGTCGAGCATGAATTCCCCTTCCTTCTTGCCGACATAAAAATTGACTATATCGGCAGCGTCGGCGGATTTTACGCTCTCGTGATAGGAGCGGCTCGGGAACACCACGAGCGTATGCGGGCCTTCCTTGAGCACGCCTATCTCAAAAGGTTTACCCGCTTCGTAGTCGGCCAGGTACGGGCCGTTGTCGAGTATGATGTGGGCGTGTTGTCCCTGTGCTGAATTCATTATCTCCTTCGCTCTCCCGGTATCGGTTTGGACACCGAGCTCGTAGTTCTCGACGTCAACTACTGCAGAAACCGGGTTTTCGATCACCTCGCCTTCTTTCGGAGACGAGAGCCTCGTTTTCGCCCCCGGAAACGCGGGGGAGTTCGGAACGGGCACGATCTGTATTTCACTTTCCGAGGTTTCGGCCGCTGAAACCGCCGCGGCTGCCGAGCCCATCAGGATAGCCACAAGAAACATTAAAACCGGAGAAAATCTATTCATCTGTTTTACCCCTTTTGCTTTTAACTGCCTTATATGTATTCTAATGATCGTTTATATACTTACAATAAAAATTTCATGCGGCCTGAAAAGCTTTCGTATTTACCTATGATAGATAAAGAATTGCTCGATATTATCGTTTGTCCCGAGACGAAGCAGGACCTCGTTCTCGCCGAGCCCGGGCTGATTGAAAAAATAAACCTGCTCATCGAGAAGGGAGAGCTCCGTAACAGGTCGAAGCAGACTGTAACCGAAAAGATCGACGGCGGTCTCATAAGGAAAGAAGACCGCAAGTACCTCTATCCGATAAGGGACGACATCCCGATACTCCTTATCGACGAATCCATATCGCTCGAAGAGCTCAGTAATCGGTAACCGTTTCCACCCTGTCGGCAGTCATCGAATATATTCCTCCGACGAGGTTGCTCTTGACGACCTCCAGCCTGCCCGTGACCGCGAGCGGTATGTCCGTCATGTATTTCGTGCTTTTCCCCTCAGGCATCTCCACGTAGACGAATTCGTTCACCCTGGGCATCACGCCGAAACAGCACCCCATCTGGTTATTGAGAAGCATGAAGCTCTTGACCGTTCCCGAATCGAAATCAATGGGGAGCATGAACCCGGTTACTTTCACGGTTTTTCCGTTCAGCTCCTTTACGGACTCGGGAATCCTCTCGTCCCTCTCGTAATCGAACCCTCCGAGGAAATCGAAGTCGACCTTGAGCGCGCCGTTTTCGGCCTCGAACGCGTTCACCGACGAATAATCGAAGTCGGGCCTCGGCCTGTAGTGTATGCCTAGCACGGGCACGAACAGGATGCTGCACACGACGAGCGCTTTGGTAATTACCCTCTTCCAGCCTGTTTTCTTTTCTTCGTTCAATCTGCCCCCCTGAAAAATTTACGTATCGTTCCCGGCGGCCGCAAGGGCCGCCGCCTTATTCGTTCCCTTCGGGATAACGGAATTCTATATTTTTGAAGGTCTGTCCCTTAACGCTTATGACGGATATTACAGCCGTGAATTTCCGCACGCCCTTGAGCCTCTCCGACCGGGCGGCGAACTCGGAAGTATTACCCGCAGTCTCGCCCGTCAGGACGTCCGATACGGCTTTTAATATCAGCGCGTCTCCGGAAACCCCGGCTCCATCCGTCGGCGGAACGGTGTCCTTGATGACGACTTCTATGCTCTCCTGTCCGATGCGTATGGAGTACTCCGCTTCCCCGTCCAGGATATATGCCGTAAGCGATCCCGCTCCTGGATCGAGAACGAATTCCACGTGAGCGAACTCCTCGCCGAGCACGACGAGCGCCCCCTCGTGGGGGGCATGGTGCTCGTGCGCGCTCAGGGACGAAGCCGCAAACGTGAGCGCCAGCAACATTGCGATTATCCGTTTCATAACTGATTCCTCCGTATTATCTGTCGCCTCCGTGTTAAGTCGCCGGCGCAAGGTTGGCGGCGACGTCCGTCGAGTACGCCTTTACCGCCGGGATTATCCCCGCCACGGCTCCGAGGAGTAACATCGCGGCGGGCGTAAGAACGAGCACCCACTCAAAGCGGAACGGGTCGAGCACCACGCCCGTCTGCTCCCTCACTATAACAGCGGCCCCGCCCATGATCGCGGCATAGACGAGGAAGCCCGAGATCGTCCCTATCGCTGCTATGGATGCCGCTTCCGCTATGATCGCGGCGAATACCGTGCTCCTTCCCGCTCCGAGCGCCCTCAGGATCGCGAACTCCCGTTTCCGCTCGTTCATTGTGTTATATATGCTCGCCAGAACGGAGCCCGCCGCTACAAGTACGACGAGATATGCGACTAGTGTGAGTATGTCGTTCACCCATCCTATCTTCCCGAACAGGTCGGCCATGACCTTTCCGATAGGCCAGGCCAGCGTCGCGGCCTTTCCCTGCCTGTTGATCGTCTGGTCGAGAAGGAATCCCGCCTGCGGATTCTTCAGCTTGAGCATTACCGCGCTTACCTCTTTGTCTTTATCGGGGATTTCCTGTCCTGAAACGGGCGTATAGACATCTCCCGCGCCCCTGAGCACGTGGCCCGACATACGGTAGAATTCATCGATAGGTATCCAGATGACCTTGTCCGAAGGCGAGTTCGTGGGTTCCATCACGCCAACGACCGTGTATTCGTCCTCGTGACGCATCCTTTCGTCGTAAACGAGGCCGTGGAAGGGATGGAATTTCGAGCCGACCCCGAGGCCCGTCTTTTGGGCCGCGAAGCTCCCGACGACGGCTTCTTTCTTACGTGGATCGAAAACCCTGCCTCCGGGACGGACCTCGAATTTTTTTCCCTTCCTGTATTCGAGGTCTGTGAATAATTGCTCGTCCGTCCCGACTATCCTGAAGCCCCTGTAGTTATCCCCGACGGCATACGGGACCGCGAGCGCCACGTTCGGATCCTTCTTTACCGCTTCATACATCTCCCACGGGATATTCCCCGGAGATGTCTCGAGGTGGAACACCGTATTGAGGACGAGCTGAAGCTGGCTCCCGCGCGCTCCGAGCACGGCGTCGAATCCGGCAGGGCCTCCCGTGAATGCGTCGTACGTCTCGCTCCTTATGGCGAACACGGACATTACGAGGCCCGCCGCGAGGGCGAGCGACAAGGCCGTAACGACCGTCGATAGTTTGTGATGCGCGAGGCTCTTTCTCGCGATCAGGGATATTACGTGCGTCCTTGAAGCGTTCATTTTAGTCAATACCTCTGTTATTCGATGCCCTGTTAATACTTCGGAGTTCCTCGACCCTCTCGAACTTATCGAGCACATTCCTATCGTGGCTTACGAGCAATAGAGAAGCGCCGTTCTCGCCGCACGTCTCCCGTATCAGGCTCACTGCGGCTACTGCGCTCCTGTTATCGAGGTTGCCCGTAGGCTCGTCGGCGAGTATGAGCCTCGGACGGTTCGCGAGCGCTCTCGCGAGAGCGACCCTCTGCTGCTGACCGACGGAAAGCTGCGCTGGTTTGTGATTTATACGGTCTTTGAGCCCCACGCGGTCGAGCATTGAGAGCGCGTACTCCTTATCGGCGCCTTTCCCGAACATCATCCCCAGCATCACGTTCTCAATCGCCGTATATCCCTGGAGGAGGTTGAATGTCTGAAAGATGTATCCTATGTTCTTCGCTCTCAATTTGTCCCTTCCCGATTCCGGAAGCGACGACATATCCTTCCCCGTGATGAATATCTGTCCGCTGTCGGCCTTCAGAATGCCCGCTATGAGGTTAAGGAGAGTGGTCTTGCCGGAGCCGCTCTCCCCAATGAGCGCTAACTGTTCCCCTTCTTCGAGAGAGAACCTGGGCATGTCTATCACCGGAATGTTTTCTCCTCCGGGTGATAAATAGCTTTTCTTGAGATCGCAAATGTCGAGTATAGTCATGTTTGTTATTGCCTCAGCCAGGGCCGCTTCTCTCTCGTTTCATTTCTCTCGGCATCCGCCTTCCCGGCGGCCTCTTCGAATTGTTTTATATATTTCTCTCCGACCTCGTTTTTGACGAGCGTTGCGTACCCGTTCTCAATGAGCAGCACGTTCAGCATTTTGCCGCCGGGTACGAATACGTAAGCGTCTATGCTACCGTCTTCGACCTTCTGATTTCTCTCGGGCTCGACCCTGACGAGCGTCCCTCTTCTCAATACAGATTCCGAGAATTTCTTCGCCTCGTCTTCCCTCTCTTCGGGGACGCTTATCCCTATCAGCCTGATTTTTTGCATATCCATGGCGGGAGTCTGGCAGACGAAGTGTTCTGTGTCCGCGACGCTTGCGACATCGCAAGTGAAATATTCGTATTTGAGGAAATCAAGCTTCTCTGTGACCTGTTCATATTTCCCGCATGCCGAAACATGGAGTAATCCCGCGAGAGCCAGCACCGCAATTAATCGTTGTATTGCTGTCTTTCGTGAAAGTTTGTTCATCTTCTTTGCCGCTTCATTGTTTATGTTCTGATTTTTATCTCGCGCCATGCAATCCCCAGGATGAAAAATACGGAGGCACAGACCGTCATCGCCGCTCCCGTGGGGATGGATAGTACGAACGAGAAGAAATAGCCGAGCGTCGCCGAGAGAACGCCTATAATGACGGAAATCACGAAAACCAGCCTGAGCCTTTCCGTGAGATAGAGTGACGTGAGCGGCGGGAGCGCGAGGAATGCGAATACGGGAAGCGCGCCCAGGGCCCTTGTCGCGACCGCTACGACGACCGCGATCGTGATCAGAATGACGGTGTTGAGAATCCTGACCGGATACTTGAACAAACGCGCCGTTTCCTCGTCGAATGAAACGAAGACGAAGTCCTTGAAGAAAACGAGATGGATTATCAGGGCCGCGAGGGCTACAGCCGGTATTATGTACACGTCCCTCGGATCGACGACGACGGCGCTCCCGAACAGTATATCCGCGATATCGTGAGCCCCCTTCGTTATGCGGTCTCCCAGGATTATCACCGCGCCCGAGGCGATTAAGAATCCAAACCCGATTACCCCTTCCTGGCTGATTCGCGAGAAATCCCTCTTCGCCGCGAAGAATACGGCCGCAACGGATGTGAGCGCGATTGACAGGACGAACGGGTGTATAAACGCCGACATAGCTCCGAGAGTGAAACCCTCGAGATAGAACGACAGGGCCACCCCGAAGCTCGATATCTGCGTGAGCGCCGCGCTCACGAATATTATCCGCCTGAGAACGACGTAAACGCCCAAAAATCCACACACCGCCCCCGACACGGCTCCGACGATCATCGGGTCGCGCCAGAGAAAATAACTATCGATAAACTCTTTTAACATTCCCATCTGCTGTGCCATAGTCCATTTCTAGATTTCTCTCAAATTCTTTATCTGCCCGGAACCCGTGCCGAGACCGAAGAATCTATTGAGGTTCTCCCCGGTCAGAACGCCGCTTCTTCCCCCGGCCCTGAAATACCCGCTGTCTTTGTCTATGAGTATGATCATGTCGGCGTAGTTTGTAACGGTATTTAAAAAGTGGCTTACCATAAGCACTGTGAGCCCGTCGTCGGACCTTATCTTCTGGACGAGCTCCATGATCTGCGCCTCGCCCTTCACATCCACGGATGCCGTGGGCTCATCGAGGACGAGCACGTCCGGCTCGCCGGCTATCGCTCTCGCGAGGAGAGCCCTCTGCTTCTCCCCTCCCGAAAGCGACCTGAACGTCCTACCCCTCAGATGGTCTATGCCGACTTTCTCCATGGACTTCGTCACGAGGCTCCTGTCTTTCTTTCCGAGCTTCATTCCCACAGGCACCCTGCTGTATCTTCCCATCGAAACTATCTCTTCCACCGAGACGGGGAATATAGGGTCGAACTTCTCGTTCTGAGGCACGTATCCGAAGACTATTCCCTGCCGCGATTCGATCCTTCCCGATACCGGCGGAAGCAGGCCCAGTATGGTCTTGAGAAGCGTGGACTTCCCCCCGCCGTTCTGTCCCAGAATGCCCCAGAACTGGCCGCTNNACATCTTCGAGTCGTATCAAGTTTTTCATCAGATTGTCGTTTCTCCGTTCTTAAATGTAGTCCCCGCGCGTTCTATTCTTTGCGGACGGAACGGAGGGGACTACGTATAAACGCGTCATCATTGACCCGTTTTCGATGCCGTATTTTCATTTTTACCCGTTTCTGTTTTTAACGCAGACGTTATATCCCCCACTATCACGTCGAAGAGGTCCGTGTACGTCTTGATACTGTCCTCTCCGCCCACGCTCGTCGGTATGGACAGAAACACCGTCCCTGTTTTCTCGGCGATAAGCGCCCCCGTTTTCTGCGGGTAATAATTTGAAGCGATCACGAGCTTCACGTCCGTCGCTTTCATCTGGTTTATAAGCTCGGCCACGTGAGACGGCGACGGCGGTATACCCGGCTTGGGCTCTATGAAGCCGACTTCTTTAAATCCCGCCCATTCGGAAAAGTATTCGAGGTTCTTGTGATAGGACACTATCTCGGTGCCTTTATAGGGAGCCAGCTCCCGGTCCCATTCCTCGATTTTACTTTTCAGACGGCTGACGAAACTCTTGTAGTTCTCCTCGTAATATGAGGAGTTCTCGGGATCGATCTCCTTCAGTCTCCCAGTGATCGCAGCCGCTATTGGAATGCCGTTCCTGGGGTCGAGGAGGTAGTGCGGGTTTCCCATCGGATGTATGTCTCCCATCGACCTGTCTATCTTGGCGGTCGGCACTTCGAGTATTTGAGGTATGGCGGTTGAAGCGTCGAGACGCCCTTGTGCGTCGGTGGATGTGATTTTCGAATTCCTCGATCCGGTGATCAGCGGAGGGAGCCATCCTATCTCGAGGTCGAGCCCGTTGTAGACGAGAAGGTCCGCCCTGTTGAGCTTGGTGACGTACGTTGGCTTTGCGTCAACGAAGTGAGGGTCCTGGTATCCCTTCGCGAGACTCACGACGCTGACCTTGTCTCCCCCGATCTCCCCAGCGATCGCCCCCAGGTCGGGCAGCGACGCCACTATCTGCACTTTAGCCCCTGCATCCAGCGTGAAGAAAAATACGGAGACGGCGGCGAAAGCGATCAGTATCGTGAAGCGGTGTATCTCGTTATACAGTTTCATAATCGTTTCCTCCTGAGTGAATTTGATTAATACGGGTGCGCCCCGTGCGCCCCGATCGCGTACTGAAACTGCAGGAAGACGGCGTGCTGGTTTCCCGCGTAGCTCTGGTTCAGGTAATCGTATTCGAGCCTGAACTGTGAGAACTCGCTCGGTGCGAACGTGAGCATGGGCGATATCCGGTATGCCCTTCCAGGCAGGCCCAGTGTCTCTCCCGGATTGATGGCTCTCCCGCTTACGAGGTCTGCCGAGTCGGCGGAGACGAGCTCCGCGCCGTCTTCACCGCTGGTGACGGGTGTGTTTGTATCGGTGAGGTCGAACCTCAGCCCCGTGTTCCACCTCTTAGCGAACCTGAAGATTCCCTCTGTATAAAACCCGTAGTCCTCGAGATTCTCCTCGGGCGTATCCGCCTGCCTCCACATGAACTCCGATTGGAGCTTGAATTCCATGTACGAGCTGTCCCTGAGAGGTCTGTATTTAGCATAGAGATCGGCCCCGTAGAGATTCGAGCGTTCTTTCGCGCCAGTGCCATTCGGACCTGTTGCGAACGAAGCTCCGAGGTTTATTCCCAGAGAGTCGCTCACCTCGAAGAAATTCGCGAGGTGGAATACGTAGAGCAGGTATGCGAGGTTGCTCGCTTTGGCCTCGTCTTCGGCGAAGGTAGGGGTCTCGACGTCCGGGCTTCCGCCGAGTGCGCTCAGCTCCATATACCAGGGTACGGGGACAAGAAAATCCGCCTCTATGCTCGTGGGGTTCAGGTGCTGGCCCAGAAACTCCGCAGCGACGATCGGGAGCGTGACGAAATTCTGCGCGTGCGTGTGTATCTGGTTTATCCTCCCGAATTTCGCCCGCATCCGCCCCATCCTGAACTGCGTGTTAAGAGGCATGCTGAAAAGCGACGTGCCGTAAGCTTCCTCTACTTCGACGCCATCCTGCTTGAACGAAAGGAATGTATCAAACCTGAAATAAGGATCGACGACGCTCTGGAAAGCCAGCTCCAGCTCCTGGAGGTTGACTCCCGTTTGCTGCGGGTCGTCCTCCGCGAATACGAAGGGGTCGTCCCGCGAGTACCAGGCGGCTGCGAAAATGCCAATCACGCTTATGTCAGGGTTAAGCGTTTGCGCCACCTTGCTTAAGAAACCCTCCTGCGGCGGCGGTGCCTCTGTCACAACCGGCGCAGTCTCAGCCTCCTCTTTTACGACTGCGTTTTCTTTCGGCTCTTCTTTCTCTTTCACCTGCTCCTCGAGCGTCCTGTTTTTTTCCTCGAGCTCTGTGATTCTCTGCTGCATCTTTTCCATCATCTGCTTCAATTCTTTTATCTCGCTCTTCACGTCGTCGTTCTCCTGTCCGAACGAGTAAGTCTGAAAACACGACAGCGAAGCGAAAAACAGAACGGCAAATACCGCAATAGTCCTTAAGTAATTCATAACTCACCTCCGAAAATTAAAATGAGTGATCGTAGCGGTTCGATATCGCCGTCTCGGAGGGGGAAGCGCGAGCATGCGCGCAAGTTCGGTTCCGTTATGGTCCGGGCGCCTGCGGCATAACCACGACACGAAAGCGCGGGTTATGTGCCCGGACTCGATGAAGTAAATGTGATGGGGATTCTGCTCCCTCCGCCTGAACGGCTTTTATCGGCTCAGATCGCCGGAGGTGAGCGGGAAAGCTTGTTGTTTAATAAGAACGAAAGAACTGTCTGGTCTTCGTTTTCTTTGTACCGGACTTCCTGCCCCGGGTCTATAGGGCTGAATACCGGGCGAACTGAAGCCGGCTTTATATTGCCTTGGAGGCGGCACGCTGAGCACGTTTCGACCGAATGACCCGATTCATGCGACGCGCCGGTTATCTTTACGAGCGAATCCGGGCCGAAGCTTATCCTGTGGCTGTGTACGCTGAGAGAGAAAACCAGGAGCACGCCCAGGAGCGGCATTATGTACTTCGATACTCCTGTCCTTCGCATTGCTTCGAGAGGTTTCATCCGTGACCCGTCTTGTTTTTCGATAATACCATCGCGTTCGCTATTGTACAAGCCGCCTCATCCACCGTAAGGGAGACGTCCAACTCGACCCCCTGTTTCCTGAGCTCGGCGAACAGCTCGCCCAGCACGGGAGGCTCGATGTGACATTTGGACAGGGTCTCGACCTCGGAGAACACCTCCTTGGGCGTCCCTTTCTCCGTTATAGCGCCCCCCTCCGCGATCAGATATACGGTGTCGGCGATTAGAGGGACCGTGTTCATGTTGTGGGTCGATAAAATTATCGCCGTGCCGTTCTCCCTGTTCACGGTATTCAGGAGCTTGATGAGCTCGGTCCTGCATGCGGGGTCTATGTGCTCGAATGGCTCGTCCAGTATGAGGAGCTCCGGTTTCGTAACGAGCGCGCCCGCAAGCCCGACCTTGGTTTTTTCGCCGCCGCTCAGGTAATGCGGCACTTTATCCTTCAGGTGCTCGATCTCGAGCTTTTTCAGTATGTCGTCCACGAGCCTCGCGGTCTCTTCTTCCTTATATCCGTAGTTCCTCGGAGAGAAAGATACGTCGTCCCAGACCCTGGGCGCTATGATCTGGAGGTCTACGTTCTGAAGCAGCGCCCCTATCCTCTCCCTTATCTTCTCGTAATCCCTGGAAGGGTCGACCCCGAGCACGTCGATCTCGCCCGACGCCGGTTTGAGAAGCCCGAGCAGCAGTGACAAGAGCGTTGACTTCCCGCTCCCGTTAGGCCCGAGCATTACGACACGCTCGCCTTTCTCAACGGTAAACTCGCGCCCGCCGAATTCGAGCGTCGTCCCGTCCGGGTATTTGAATTTCAGGTCCCTCACCCTTACTATCTTTTCCACGCTATCCCCCCGGTTTCGGAGATGTAGGCGAACGCGGTGGAGACGATCAAAATTACAAAAGATACGGCCGGTATGTATGCCTCGTACCCGGAAATATCGCCGTCCGTTTTGACGGCTATCGCGGCTCCGAATATCAAAACGCCTGCGGCGACGGCCACGAGGTCGTTCGCGCCCGCTTTTCCGTCCCGCACGCCGCCCGAGAGCCTCCCGCTGTATCCCCTCACTTTCAATACGCCGTAGAATTTTTCAGAGAGGTCGAGTCCCCTGACGAGAAGGAGCCCTATGCCGGAGGAGAAATTCACGACGTTTTTAACGTATCTGCCGTGCGTAAGCCCGCCCCTTACGCGGAGTCCCTTGACTAGGTTGTCGGTAAGCTCTAGGAGGACGAATAATGACCTGTATGTAAGGAATAACCCTTCCGTAACGATCTTCGGCAGGACGGGCCCGATACACGAAAAGACGTCGGGATAAGGGGTAGTGACTATGAGTATTACCATCGCGAGCGAGGCCGAGAGGGCCTTCAGCACTATGACTCCTGCGTTCATCCAGCTTCCGTTCCAGCTCGCTGCCGCGAATATCACTGCGAATATCGCTGGATAAGCAGCGATCGTGACGATCTTCAATACCGGCAGCCTCGTCCAGACGACGAGCGTTAAAAGCGATATATAGACCGCGAGCAGCAGATAGAAACCGCTCGATACGACGACCGACGCGATGACGAGCGCCGCGAAAGCGATCTTCGAGACAGGGCGCGCCCTGTGGAGGAAGCTCGTGCCGTGGTTCGCGTAAAAATCTATCGACGAGACGTCCATGATCGATCCCCTACGTCCTTTCCTGCACTATCAGGTCGGGTCTCACGCGGAATACGTATTTGACGACGAGACCCGTTATGACCGATTCGAGAATCCATCCGAGCGGGCACAATATGAAGACGGTCTTCGCGAACCTCGGGAAGTTAATTCCGCCGCCCGCCTCTGAGATCAAGTGACCCGCATCTCCTATCATTTCCGGGCTGACGCGGGACATATAGACGATCCCCAGCATTATGGAAGTGCTCAGAAAAAGGCTAAGGAGCGCCGCGATCGATGATTCCCAAAACAGTGATTTATTATTCATAACCGCCCTGAATAATTGAAATAAATAATAGCCGAGCACCGCTTCCGCCCCTATGATTATCGTGTTCAGCCCGACGACAGTCACCCCTCCGTGCCCGAACATCGAGATGAGCAGATCGACTATAAAAACGGCTATGAACGCGAGCGACGGGCCGAGCACGATCCCGGCCACAACCGTAAGGTTGATGTGGTAGGCGATAGGGACTATCTCGAGCGTCATGCCCACTATCATGAGGGCCGAGATTATGCCTAAGAGCGGGATCTTTCTCTTGAGGTCCGTGCCGCCTGCCTTCTTTATGCAGAATGCGAGTATCAGCGCGGCCACTATCCATCCCGCCGTTACAAGCCAGACGGGCAGCACCCCGTCGGGTATGTGCATGTGAGACATATATCTGTTTCCTTTTTCAGGCCCTGCATTCCCTGCATTTCCCGAAAAGCTGGAGGAAATGGTTGTCAATCTGCACGCCTGTGTCCTTCGACAGCTTTTCTGAGAGAGTATCGAGCGGGCACTCCGCGAATTCGATGACCTTATTGCATACCGTGCAGACTACCGGGTGTCTGTGCCCCTCGGGCGCGACTGCATAGCTGTGGCAGCCGTCTTCCAGGTGCACCTTGACGACGAGCCCGAGCTCTTCTAGTGTCTCGAGCGCCCTGTAAACCGTCGCGAGACCCGTGCCCGGGAGCATCTCCTTCACTTTTCTATCGAGCTGGTTAATCGACATATAAGCCCCGCTTTCCCTGAGCGCCTTGATTACGGCCAGCCTCTGGGGCGTGCACTTCAGCTTTTTAGAGTGAAAAAAGGCCTTCAGGTCTTCGGAATTTTTTGTCCTGTCCGTTTTCGTTTTCATAGTCTTATATCTTTGCCCTCAAACCCTGCAAATGAGAAAGTTTCTCAATTATATGCGTATAGCAATTAACTGTCAAACCCGGTCTTGAGGATGAAGGCATATCGGAATCGTTTAGAGAATCGAAAAAACCGCCGGATTCGTGCAACTTATGTATTCTCGTGTATAATAATCTCATCTATTAACACGAGAAAATATCTAGTCAATTAATCAACAATTCCTGAAAAACAATTCTTGATGCTTGATTCGGTCATTTTCCACAACAGGAGAAATGTAGTATGGAAGCGGATTATCGCATGAAAACATTTGAAAGTTTCGGTTTATCCGAAAGGACATTAGACGTACTCACTCAAAAGGGTTACGAGGTGCCGACCAAGATCCAGGAGCTCGTCATTCCGGTCGTAATGGAGGGGGACGACGACATAGTCGCCCAGGCCCAGACGGGGACGGGAAAGACGGCCGCGTTCGGGATACCGCTCGTCGAGCTGCTTCCGGAAAAGTCGAAGACGGTCCAGGCGCTGGTGCTCACACCGACGAGGGAGCTCGCGATACAGGTCGCCGAGGAGATAAATTCGTTAAAAGGCTGGAAAGAGCTGAGCATCGTCCCCGTATACGGCGGGCAGTCGATGAGCTTTCA
>JRYK01005320.1_pt1 | contig 13097 bp, 11 predicted proteins | sample 235381 | NCBI WGS metagenome assembly JRYK01 (sample SAMN03074220, study PRJNA261476) | activated sludge metagenome | biome: Wastewater Treatment Plant; feature: Wastewater; material: Activated sludge; isolation source: activated biomass of a wastewaster treatment plant treating hydrocarbon... ...
TTGATTATAGCACATACAGCCGGGTATGTTTAACACGTCCGACCGCTGAAACCGGTCGAGGGGTTTTATTATTACCGAAAATTCTCACTTGACAAATTACTCGAATAACATGCATAATAATGTTAACTGAAACTTTTATAGCAACTCAACGAGAACTTACACTCATTTCCATAAATTCGTAAAGTGACAATTGCTGTAAATTCCTAAAAATCAATGAGTCGAGGTTTTGTAACACATGGCTAGAGCGACCAAATTGCGGGAAAAGCCCGAAGATAAAGAAGTTGTATCGGAAGAAATATCCCATTTCCTCAACCTGAACGACATCAGGAACAAGAAGAGCGCGGAGCTCATGAAGATGGCGAGAGATCTCGAGATCGAAGAGACCTCGCGCATGACGAAGCAGGACATCATCTACGCGATACTCAAGGCCCAGAGCGAGAAGGAAGGCGTAATATACGCCGAAGGCGTGCTCGAAATATTATCGGAAGGATACGGATTCCTCAGGTCGCCGAAATACAGCTATCTGCCGGGACCGGACGACATATACGTTTCGAAATCGCAGATACGCTCTTTCAATCTCAAGACCGGAGACACGGTAGGCGGTCAGGTAAGGCTGCCGAGAGAAGGCGAGAAGAACCTCGCTCTCCTCAAGATAGAAGAGGTGAACTTCGAATCACCCGAGGTCTGCAGGGAGAGGGTAGCTTTCGAAAACAGGGTTCCACTCCATCCCGACAAGAAGCTGATGCTGGAGTACGATCCGAACGACTTCTGCACGAGGGTGCTCGACCTATTCATCCCCATCGGCATGGGCCAGAGGGGGTTGATCGTGGCCCAGCCGAGAACCGGTAAGACCATACTCCTCCAGAGGATAGCCAACGCGATCACAAGGAACCATCCGGACGTCGCCCTCATAGTGCTCCTCATAGACGAGCGCCCTGAAGAGGTGACGGACATGGAGCGTTCGGTCAACGGCGAGGTCGTCAGCTCGACGTTCGACGAGCCGCCCCAGAGACACATCCAGGTGGCGGACATGGTGCTGGAGAAGGCGAAGAGGCTCGTAGAGCACGGGAAGGACGTCGTAATCCTGCTCGACAGCTTGACGAGGCTCGCCCGCGCGAGCAACACCGTCACCCCCGCGAGCGGAAGGGTGCTCTCGGGAGGTATGGAGGCGAACGCGCTCCAGAGGCCGAAGAGGTTTTTCGGCGCGGCCAGGAACACCGAAGAAGGCGGGAGCCTGACAATCATCGCCACGGCACTCATCGACACCGGCAGCAGGATGGACGAGGTCATATTCGAAGAGTTCAAGGGAACGGGCAACATGGAGGCTTACCTCGACAGGAGGCTCGCCGACAAGAGGGTATTCCCCGCGCTCGACCTCCAGCGCTCGGGCACGAGGAAGGAAGAACTCCTCCTCACGCAGGAAGTGCTCAATAAGGTCTGGCTGCTGAGAAAAGTCCTCAGCCCGATGAACACCGTTGAAGCGATGGAATTCCTGCTCGACAAGATGAGCGGAACGAAATCGAACAAGGAATTCTTCAACATGATGAACCAGTAGCCCCGGCTGCTACCGGCATCGTTCCTTACAATACGCTGAAATCCGAATAAGCAGACCCGCTTGTTGAAAACAGGCAGGATATGCCGCACTCTTTTGTGCAAGCGTATCCCTTCGTCCGGAGGTCCCCGAGATCTATGAGCCTCATATATAGAAGCTACGTTAGTTTCACGGGCCTGCTCGGTCTCATATTACTTATAATCCTGCCTCTCACTTATATCCGGGTTTCCGCGGACGAGGCTCATCCCGCGTTTGACCCGGAGGCGAGGTTCCATCCCGTGTACGCGCGGGAGGGAATGGTCGTATCCGAGAGCGCGTATGCGACAAAGGCCGGGCTCGACGTGCTGAGGGAAGGGGGGAATGCGATCGACGCCGCGGTCACGGTCGGGTTTACGATGGCGGTCACGTATCCAAGGGCCGGGAACCTCGGCGGGGGAGGCTTCATGCTTATATACATCCCTAACACTAAAGAAGCCGCTGCGATCGACTACAGGGAGAAGGCCCCTCTAGCCGCGCGGAGGGATATGTACATTGACGAGAAAGGGACCGTCGATGAGGAAAAGACGCTGAGAAGCATAATGGCGTCGGGCGTACCCGGCACCGTGGCCGGTCTTACGCTCGCGCTCGAAAAATACGGCACGATAACGCTCGAAAGGGCGCTCGGGCCCGCGATAAGTCTTGCCGAGAACGGGTTCCCCGTCGACGAAGAGATGATAAAGTCGCTCAGGCGGGCCGAAGAAAGGATGAAATCATCCCCCGAAAGCATGAAGATATTTTTCAGGAGCGGAGGCAGGAGTTATTCGACGGGCGAGCTTTTAATACAGAAAGACCTCGCGCAAAGCCTGAGAGAGATAGCGGAGTCGGGCCCGGACGCGTTTTACAAAGGGGACGTTGCGGAAAAGATAGCCGGGTTCATGGAGGAGAACGGCGGGCTGATCACGAATGAAGACCTGTCTTCCTACAAAGCGGTCATAAGAAAACCCGTCCGCGGCACTTACAGGGGTTACGAAATCTACTCCATGCCGCCCCCGAGCTCGGGCGGCGTACTTCTAGTCGAAATGCTGAACATGCTCGAAAACTTCCCACTCGGGTCTTACGGACACAATTCCACCCGCGCAATTCATCTCATGGCCGAGTGCATGAAGCTCGCATACGCCGACCGCTCCGAGTATCTGGGTGATACGGACTTTGTCGATGTCCCCGTCTCGCGGCTCACGTCCAAGGATTACGCCCGCAAACTGATCGCGAAAATCGATCCCGAGAGGGCGACGCCGAGCGAAAGAATTTCTCCCGGAGGCCCCGTTCCGCGGGAGGGCGGAAACACCACACACTTCTCCGTGATGGATAAATGGGGGAACGCGGTCTCGAACACCTACACGCTCAATTTCAACTACGGCTCCGGGATCACCGTTCCGGGGACGGGGATTCTGCTCAATAACGAAATGGACGATTTCTCCATAACGCCCGGCGCACCGAACGCCTACGGTCTGACAGGCGGCCGGTCAAACGCGCTCGAGCCCGGGAAAAGGATGCTCAGCTCGATGACGCCCGTGATAGTGCTCAGGGACGGAAAGCCGTTCCTGATAACAGGAAGCCCGGGAGGGAATTTCATTATAACAACGGTTCTTCAGATCATCACCAACGTGATCGACTTCGGCATGAACATATCAGAGGCGACGAACGCCGTGAGAGTGCATCACCAGTGGACGCCTGACGAGCTGAGAATAGAGCGGGGCCTCGGCACGGATACAGTAAATTTGCTCAGGAGAATGGGTTATAACGTCGTGACAGGGGATACGATGGGAATCGCGGAGAGCATCGTGAAAATCGGCGATTACATATACGGAGCCGCCGACCCGCGCAGGCCGGGAGGGCTCGCAGATGGGTACTAGGCGGTTATCTCGAGCATCCTGTCTATGGATTTCTTCGCCTTGACAGCTATGTGCTCGGGCACTTTCACCTCATAGACCTCCTCTTCGAGCGAGCGGAGGACCTTCTCGAGGGTTATCATCTTCATGTACTTGCAGACGGCGTTGTCCCTCGCGGGATAAAACGTCTTGTCCGGGTTGTCCTTCCTCAGTTTGTAGAGCATGCCGGTTTCTGTCGCGATGATGAACTCTTTGGCCTGGGATTCCTTCGCGAATTTTATCATTCCGCCTGTAGACAGGAATTTTATATGGCCGTTCCCGTTCTTAGCGTTGCCGTTGAGCCCCTGATAAAGAAGATTAGTCGTGCATCCGCATTCAGGGTGAACGACGAGCTCAGCGCCCGGATGCGAGTGCTTCATCTCTTTAAGGTCAGCGGTCCTTATTCCCGCGTGGACGTGACACTCGCCGGGCCAGAGGTGGATTTTCCTGCCCGTGACCTTAGCGGCGTACGCGCCTAAAAACATATCCGGGAGGAAAAGTATCTCCTTGTCCTCGGGCACCGCGCTCACGACCTTGACCGCGTTCGAAGACGTGCAGCAGTAATCGCTCTCGGCTTTCACCTCGGCGGTCGTATTCACGTAGGAAACAACGACCGCGCCCGGATGCTCCTTCTTCCATTCCCGGAGCTGGTCGGCGTCTATCGTATCGGCAAGGGAGCAGCCCGCGCCGAGATCGGGCAGCAGCACCTTCTTCCGCGGTGATATGATTGAGGCCGTTTCGGCCATGAAATGCACGCCGCAGAATACTATGATATCGGCCTCCGTCCTGCCCGCCATCTGCGACAGCGCAAGCGAATCGGCCGTAAAATCAGCCACGTCCTGAACCTCCGGCAGCTGATAATTATGCGCGAGTATTACGGCGTTTTTCTCTTTCTTGAGCCTTTTTATCTCTTCCGATATTTCTTTATAGTCCTTCACTTGTCCCTCAACCCACTTACATCATTAGTAAAATTATTATTATACCATATAGAGCCCTATATCTAAAGCCGGGGCCGAATGAGTAAGGGCGCCTACGGATATAAAATCCACGCCGGTTTCGGCGACTCCCCTCACGTTCTTGAGGTTGATCCCGCCGGATGCCTCGACGAGCGCGTTCCTGTCTATGAGGCGTACCGCCTTCCTCATTTGCTCCGGGCTCATGTTGTCGAGCATTATTATGTCCGCCCCGGCTATGAGCGCTTCCTTCACCTGCTCGAGGTCGGAGGTCTCGACCTCTATCTTGTATTTCTGCTTGTACTTCTTTCGTATGGCGGCTACCGCCTCCTGTATGCCGCCCGCGATCGCGATGTGGTTGTCCTTGATCAGGACGCCGTCGAAAAGGCCGAAGCGGTGGTTGAATCCGCCCCCCACAGAGACCGCGTACTTGTCGAGTATGCGGAGTCCGGGAGCCGTTTTTCTCGTATCGAGAATTTTCACAGGCAGGCCCTCGACCGCCTTTACGTATTTAGATGTGAGCGTGGCTATGCCGGACAGCCTTTGAAGTATGTTAAGCGCGAGGCGCTCGCCCGAGAGGAGCGCCCTCGTCCCCCCGTTTATCTCGGAGAGTATGTCGCCCGGCTTGATGTCTTCGCCGTCGCCTATATTGTCGACGCACACAACGGTCGGATCGAGCTTCTGAAAAACGCGCTTCGCGATCGGGAGGCCGGCTATAACCCCTCTGGCCTTGGCCCGGATAACGGCCTTGCTGTCCTCCTTCTCGGTCGCGAGCGAGTTGGTGGTAACGTCTCCGTCGCCCAGGTCCTCCCTGAGGGCGTATTCTATGATGCGGTCAACGCGGCTGAAATCGAGCTCTATTTTTTTCATGCGTCATTCCGTAATATGCATCTCCCCGCTCAGGTAAGAAATATACCTCTCATACAGGAAGAACGGCAGGCTCCTCTCCCTTTTTCAGAATAATGTGCTTCCTCCATCCGGGATCCTCTTCGGGGTAGTCCTCCCTTATATGCACCCCTCTCGATTCCTCCCTCAGGAGAGAAAAGCGCGTGATGATTTCCGAGACCTCGAGGATCATACTCAATTTATGCCTGTAGTAACCCGAGAGCTTGCCGAGGGAGCCCGTCAGCGCTTTAAGCTCCGTCAGAGCCGCTTCGAGGCCCTCCCTGTTTCTCACCATACCGACGTGCCTGTTCATTATACGCGAAGCCTCCATCTTGATCTCCCTGAATAGACCCGCTTCATGCCCTGCAACATGAAGGAGGTCGGGGTCTATGCCGGAACCCGCGACAGGTGATCCGCCCGCCGAAGACTCGTTCGCGCCGTCGACTGCGCGCTTTGCGAATACCACGCATTCGAGAAGAGAGTTGCTGGCGAGCCTGTTCGCGCCGTGCACTCCTGTGCAGGCGACCTCGCCGCAGGCGAAAAGGCCGCCGATGTTCGTCTGCCCCGATAGCCCGGTCTTCACGCCGCCGATAGTATAGTGCGCCGCGGGCGCCACGGGGACGAGGCTCTCCGTCATGTCTATCCCGTGGGCCAAGCACGCCTGGTAGATATTCTCGAACCGGGTTTTTATATATTTCGGATCGAGGTGCCTCAGGTCGAGGTGAACATATTCAGTACCCGACTTTTTCATTTCCAGGTACATAGCGCGTGAGACGATGTCTCTCGGCGCGAGCTCGCCGAGCTCGCTGTAATCGTACATGAACCGCTTTCCCCCGCTGTCGAGAAGGTAAGCGCCTTCGCCGCGCACTGCTTCAGAGATAAGGAAGCTCGCTCCGTCCTTATTATAAAATGCCGTGGGGTGGAACTGCTCGAACTCCATATCCGATATCTCGGCCCCGGCCTCGTACGCGAGCGCTATGCCTTCGCCTGTCGCGCCCTCAGGGTTGGTAGTCCTCTCGTAGAGCGCGGACGCTCCGCCCGTCGCGAGTATCGTGGACTTCGATATAAAGGCGACCGGCCCGGACTCCCCGCCGACGGCGAGCGCTCCCGAGCACGAAACCCCGTCCGAGAAGAAACCCACGACGCCCGTGCTTTCGAACTTCTTTATCGATCTATTGCTCTCCACGGCGGCTATGAGGAACTTCACCATCTCCCTCCCCGTCGAGCTTCCGCCCGCGTGAAGAACGCGCCTCCTGGTGTGCCCTCCCTCGAGACCGAGCTCGAGCCCCTTCTCCCCGGTGTCGAACTTCATACCGAGCGCGATCAGGTCGGCGACACGCTCCTTCCCTTCGTTGACGAGGACGGTGACCGCCTCCATGTCGTTGAGGCCCCTCCCCGCACGCATCGTGTCCTCTATGTGGAACCAGGTGGAATCCTCGGGATCGACTACGGCGGCTATCCCCCCCTGCGCCCAGTAGGAGTTGCTCTCCTCGACCGTGGATTTAGTGAGTATCGTGACGCTCCCGAATTTTGAAGCGTAAAGAGCCGCGTACAGGCCCGCGAGGCCGCTCCCGATTATGAGAAAATCCGACCGTATTTCCCTGATGCCGGAATCTTTTGCATGCAACTTACTCATTTTCGACATTTATGTCCGCAGAATTGATTCTCGAAAAGGACCTTACCCGGAAGTTATCGATTCCTGTATGGCGGTTTTTATTTCTTCTATCCTGTCAGGGTCCGTTATCTTTTTATGGCTCATATCCACGACGTAAAAAGCGTCCACCACCTGATCGACCTTGGTCGATATCTTCGCATACTCGATAGAAAGGTCGAGGTCCTTGATCGTCTTCGTGATGTCGTAGAGCAGTCCCGCCCTGTCGTAAGTGATCACGTCTATCACTGTCGCGACGTCGGAAGATTCGTTGTCGACCATGATCCTGGTCGGGTACTGTGGTATAGCCTTACTGTAAATGGGCTGCTCCTGTCTCCTCTTCGCGACCAGCTGCTCGACGTCCTTTTTGCCCGTGAGCACCTTGTTCAGGTTGTCCCTGAGCCTGTCCCAAACCTCTTCCCCTTCCCTGACCGACTGGCCGAGCTTGTTCACGTAGAACACGTCGAGTATCCTTCCGTCCTTCCTCGTCGTAATACGCGCACCGAGCACGTTCAGGCCGGACGCCCTGACGACGCCGCAGAGCTTCGAGAATATGCCGGGCTCGTCGAATCCCCAGAACGTGAATTCGTTGTACTCCTCGTGGGGATAAAAGAGCACGTCCATGCCGACTGCGTCCTTGGATTTTTCGATGAGCCCGACATGGTAGGCGATCTTCCTCGGAGAAAATCCTAGGAAATAGGATTCCGGCATGGTTTCGAGAATAGCCCTGACGTTACGCCTCGAAATCTTGCTCCCGAGTAGCCTGAGGACTTCCTCTATGACCCTCTTCTGCCTCGCGAGCGGGTCTTCCCCTTTGAAGCTCCCCCTTTCGAGGACTTTGGCAGTCCTGATAAACAGCTCCTTAAGGAGCATGCCCTTCCAGTTGGTCCACACGTCGGGGCCGACGGACTTGATGTCGGCGAACGTCAGCAGATACAATAGCGAAAGCGTTTCGAGGTTTTTTACGGACTTCGCGAACCTGATCACGAGACTGTAATCGTGTATGTCCCTTCTCTGTGAGACGTGTGACATAAGGAGATGATTCTCGACAAGGAACTCGAGCTGCTTGGCCTCTGTCGCGCTGAGTCCGAGCCTCTTGGCTATCTTCGGTATCATGGCCGCCCCTTTCGCAGCGTGGTCCTTCCCTTCCCCCTTGCCCATATCGTGAAACAGGCATGCGAGATAAAGCACGTGTCTGTTGACGAGCGATTCCGCCGTCTTTGTCAGGAGCGGGTGCTCCTTCTCGTACTTGTAGCCGAGGAGGTTCTCTATCTCCCTCACCATGAAAATGGAATGGACATCGACCGTGTAAACATGGTAGGCGTCGTGCTGAACCATGCATACGATCTTTCCGAACTCCGGGATGTAGTGGCCGAGGAAGCGGAGCCTGTTCATCTCGAACAGCGTGTCCGCGACGTTCTTGCCCTTCTTGAGGAGTCTCAGGAACGAGGCGTTCAGCTCGGGGTTCGACCTGACGGTCTCGTCCATCGTCGTTACGCTCACGTTCTCCCTGATCAGATCGAGGAGGTAATTGCTCATTTTCACCTGGTACTTGTCCGCGTATTCGAACGCCCTCATCAGATTTACGGGGTCGTCTCTGAATATGTTGATGTTGGAGGCCGAGAGCATCCCGCCCTGAATGATGAAACTGTTGTCGAGCGTCACCGTCTTCGCCGTGCGGATGCCGGACTTGTGGTCCATCAGGCATTTTTCTATGAGCCTCTTCGACTGCTCCCTCAATTCGTTCCCGCGGAGGTAATATATCCTCATGAACCTTTCCACGGCCGGGAGCTCGGCGTCCTTGAAGCCAAGGAACTTGGCGATCTTTTCCTGAAACTCGAAGCCTAATCTGTCTTCTCTCCGTCCCGCGAGATAATGGAGCTCGGACCTTATGAGCAGCAGGAAATTGAGGCTCTTTTCGAATATCCTGATCTCGTTCTCCATCAATATTCCTTTCGGAAGCAGGTCGGAAAAGTTCTTGACCTTGAACTTGGCCTGCGCGATCCAGAGGGCGTAGTGAATGTCCCGGAGACCGCCTTCGCCTTCCTTTACGTTGGGCTCGAGCAGGTAAACGGACCGCCCGAACTTGTTCAACCTCTGCTCGTTCTCCCTGATCTTGCCCTGTATGAACTTATGAGAAATAGAGGGCAGAAGCTGGCAGTATATCTTCTTGTCGAGGTCCATGTAGAGCTGCTCGCTGCCGCATACGAATCTGCTGTCGAGCAGCGATGTCAGTATGGTCGTGTCCTCTTCCTGAGAGAGCTCTATGCACTCGTCTATAGTCCTCACGGAGTGCCCCACATCGAGCCCGAGGTCCCAGAGCAGGTAAAGGAGCTTCTCGGTCGCCTCCTTCGCCAGCGTTTTGTTGCGCGGCTTGTAGAGGAACATTATATCCACGTCCGAGTAGGGACAGAGCTCGTTCCTTCCGTAGCCGCCCAGAGCGACGACTGAGACATTCTTGAGGTCGTTGAATCCGAGCTCGGACAGGGCCTGCTTTATCAGCTTGTCCACGATCTCCGAGCGCTTTTTCGCGAGCATGCTCCCGGAGAGGGCCTTGTTGCGTTTCGCCTTGTTCTGGTGAAACGCCATAAGCTCCATGTTCTTCCTGTTGACCCTCTCTTTGAGGGTTCTGACCAGGTCGTCATTCGCTAAAACTATATCGGCGGCTTTGCTCATACTGTTCTCTCTACTCCTATATTACATCCGAATCTATATATATATTAGCATTTTTACAGCTTTACGCTGACCGAAAGCCCGTCCCTGAGTGGAATAATGGAGGTGAAAAATCCCCCGTGCTCAAGGAGGCGCCGTGTGAACTCCCTCACGCCTTCCGTCGCGGGAGAGACGTCGTTCGTGAGCACCCTGCCCGACCACAGCACGTTGTCGGTAATGAATATACCGCCCTTCCGTAATTTCTCATAAGCGGAGTCTATGACCAGCGGATAATACTCCTTATCGATGTCGTTGAATATGATGTCGAATCCTCCCCGCGATTCCCCGAGCACCGAGAGCGCGTCGCCCGTAAGTATATACAGCCTTTCCCTCATACCGGCCCTGTCGAAGTAGTCAGCGGCCATGCGGGCGTTCTCGGTCGACGCGTCCGTAAATGTGACCGAGCCGTCCCCGCCCACTGCTTTCGCAAACCAGTAAGCGGAGTAACCGAAGCCGGAGCCGAGCTCGAGAACGTTCTTCGCGCCGCTCACGGCGGTCAGTTGAAAGAGGAGCCTTCCGACAAGAGGCCCGACTATAGGGAACTCCCTCCGCTTCGCATACTCCTCCATCTCTTCTAATATTTCGTCTCCGGCGGGCGTGAGACGCTCAAGGTAAGCATCGATATCCGGATTGACTATATATGTTTCCGAGTGCGAAGCCCGTTTCATTTTTTACCGAACTCCGCGTACGTTTCCCCGAACTCGTCGTCCTTGTTTTCTATCCTGGCCATCACGAACAGGAGGTCGGAGAGCCTGTTGAGATAGACGAGCACGTCCCGCCCCGACTCGGGCCCCTCTTCCTCGATGAGCTTCACGACCTTTCTCTCCACCCTCCTCGCAACCGTCCTCGCGAGATGGAGGTACGACCCGCCGGGCTTTCCGCCCGGGAGAATGAACTCCTTTAGCGGCTCGAGCCTCTGGAGAAGCGTGTCTATGGCGCTTTCGAGCGCGCTTATCCTTTCTTCCTTTATCCTCGGAACGTCGAGACCGGGAGGGCTCGCGAGGTCTGCCCCAACGATGAAGAGGTCCTTTTGCACCGATTCGAGGATTTCGTCGAGCTCTTTGTTACGCACGGCTGTGCGGGCGAGCCCCAGCACAGCGTTTAACTCGTCCACGTCCCCGTAGGCGTCGACGCGTGTGGAGGCCTTGCTTACCCTCATACCGCCTATGAGCGATGTGAGCCCCTCGTCACCCGTCTTCGTATAGACCTTGGTTATCCTCTTTTTCGCCACGTTGAAATTCTAACCGAACGGTCAGTATGGTTCAAACATCCGGACTTGCATCGTTTTTCGGACCCCTAGCGCGGGGAAATACCGGTGCGGCTGCACCGGCAGAGGTATCACTGCAGGGACGGCGCATTATAGACCTACTGCATCAGACGGAGACGTCTAAAGCGTCCCGTCTATCACGTCCGTGATGTGTTTCTTGGGGAGGGCGCCCATGATCCTTTCCGCCGGGCTTCCCTCCTTGAATATTATCATCGTAGGTATAGCCCTTATCCCGAAGGCTCTTGCCTGTCCGGGGCTCTCGTCGACGTTGAGCTTGGCTATCTTCACGCGCCCCTCGTAATCGGCGGCGATCTCTTCGAGGGTCGGCGACAGGGCGCGGCAGGGACCGCACCATTCGGCCCAGAAATCGACTAGCACAGGCAGCTCGGATTTAAGCACCTCTTCGTCGAAATTGTCGTCGTTGACATATACTGTCTTGCCCATTCAAAACCTCCTCGGAGGATGAAGCTCCACAGGATATTAGATATTCACCGGCAGTAAAGGATTCAAGCCCCTGCACGCCTCGCTCCCGTTCTTAAGCGAGCCGAGGATGAGCGCAAACACAACATAAGACGCCGGATATGCTATACTAAAGATAGCTTTAACAGGCAGTCCGGATTGATTTATTATGGACCTATCTTCTCTCGACCTTAAGGACGTATGCAATCTCAAAAGCTTTTCCGGGACCGTGCCGCTTTTCCCGTTGTCCACGGTCGTGTTCTTCCCGAACACGCTCCTCCCTCTCCACGTGTTCGAGCCGAGGTATAAGCAAATGGTGAAGGACGTGAGCACTTCAGAGCGCATAATAGGCATGGCGCTCCTTAAGCCCGGCTGGGAGTCGAACTACTACGGCAACCCCGAGGTGTACGACGTCGTCGGGATGGGAAGGATCGTGAGCTCGGAGACCTTCGAGGACGGCAGAATAAATATAGTCCTCTACGGCCTCAAGAGAGTGAAGATTCTCGAGATAATGAAAGACAGGCCTTACAGGGTAGCGAGGGTCGAGATCGTCGAGAACGCGCGGTGCGAGAGCGAAGAGATATACAGAAGCAGGATCGAGGACCTCATAACGAAGTGGAATTTCGGGCTCGACGAGAAGCACAAATCCCACCGCATCAACATCAACACCAAGCTCCCGCTCGAAAGCCTCACCGACGCGCTCGCCACGCTCATATTCTCGAACGTCTTCGAGAAGCAGTCGCTGCTCGAGGAGCCGAGCGTGCAGAAGAGAGCGGAGATAATAATCCGGGACCTTCAGACGAGGCTCGATGTAATTTCGATTACGTCCCGAAAAAGAAACGAGATAGTGGACAAGAGAGGCCTCAACTGAGGTCAGTCATTCAGCAAAAAGTCGAGCACGAGCCTGTCGGCCTCTTCCTGCCTCTCCCTCCAGAAGCCGTGACCCACTCCCTGAAACGCCTTTAATTTCGAGCCGGGAATCAGCGAAGCGAGCTCTCTCGTCTTGCGGGGCGATGTGGTCATGTCGTCCTCGCCCATCATCACGAGCGTCGGAGCCTTTATTCCGTGCAGCAGGCGGGTGGTGTCGTGTCTCTCGACCGCATAGCTCTGACCTATATAGCCCCTGAGGGCGTCTGGGTTTTCCGATATGGCGTCAATGACGCCCCCGAGCGAGCCGATGTTCTTCTCTATGTATTCCCTCGTATAGCCGAGGTAAAGGGCCATTATCCATACGGCCTTCATGCCGACCTTTGACGCTATGTCCCTGCCTGTCCTCAGTATCAGGTTCCCGACCTCGTCCCTCGATGCGGAGGAGCAGCCCATGACGAGCTTCCTGACCTTCTCCGGGTACTTGATCGCGAGCCACTGGCCGATCATACCGCCCATGGATTTCCCCACCACGTGCGCGCTCCCGATACCGAGAGCGTCCATGAGCGCGGCCGCGTCGTCGGCCATGTCCTCCGTCGTATATCCGGGCTCGGGCTTCTCCGACCTCCCGGCCCCCCGGTTGTCGAATACGACGACCTTGAAATGCTTCGAGTAGATAGGGACCTGGGTCGCCCAGCTCTCGATCTGGCTCCCTAGACCTCCGATCATGACGACGGGGTATCCGTCACCGTGGACCTCGTAGTATATGTTCACACCGTTAGCGCTTGCGTAAGGCATAGTATGCGGAGCTCCTTATTTTATGGGCCTCCTCGACTCGAGGTAC
>JRYK01004599.1_pt1 | contig 13066 bp, 10 predicted proteins | sample 235381 | NCBI WGS metagenome assembly JRYK01 (sample SAMN03074220, study PRJNA261476) | activated sludge metagenome | biome: Wastewater Treatment Plant; feature: Wastewater; material: Activated sludge; isolation source: activated biomass of a wastewaster treatment plant treating hydrocarbon... ...
GCTCGGCGACGCGCTCGACGCGAAGACGGCGGCGGCGCAGGGGCTCATCTGGAACGCCGTGGCCGACGAGACGTTTGCGAAAACATCGGACGAGCTGATCGCGCGGCTGCTCGCGCTGCCGCCATCCGCGGTCGCGATGCTGAAGCGTCTCGCGTCCGATGCGGAAGTGCTTCCGCTTGACGGCTTCCTCGATCGCGAACGTCAGGCGCAATCGGATTTGTTCGCCGGTCCGGCCGCCGCCGAAGGCGTGCGCGCTGTCATCGAAAAACGCCCGGCGGACTTCCGCCCCATGCAGCCCAAAGGAAAGTGAGGCCCGTGACGTTTAGGCTTCCAGTTGAAACCGCCGCGCGGGCGACCGCGTGACGCGGCCGTCGATGTCGCCGAGATAGAAGTCGATTTCCACCGATCGCCTATCAAGATCGTAGTGCGCGTACCAAAGCGTGCGGCCGGGCTTGACTGCGTTCGTGTATTGGCCCGCGCCTGTCGCCTCCAAGGCCTGAACGCAGGAATTAATGTCGCGGATCGCGTCATTGGTCAGCGGGCCCCGCCTTTGCGCGAGCCGCGCTTCGAGCATCGCGAGGCGCCGCTGCGAATTTTCGAGAACCTCGGACGGAACAGCCTGCGTATGCGGATGAAGCAGATGGTTTGTCACGGGAAGCGGCGCGCCCGCGCGCTCGACGATGTGGTGCGTGTTGCGGATGGAAGAGTACTCCCACACGAACCCGTTCCCGTGCCGGTCGCCGATGAGATAGTGACACGGCCCGGCGACGTAATATTGCTTGGTGGAGAGGAGCGCGACCTTCGCGTCCTCAGTCGTGGCGCAGTTCTCAAGAAGAAAGCGCGGGATCTGACCTTCGGAAAGCCCGGCGCCCGCCGTGCCGAACGGCTGGAAATAGGGGCTTGCCGGCGTCTCGTTGTCGTTCAGCAGCGCGACGCAAAGCCCCTCCGAGTTGACGCCATCGGTCAATTGCCCGAGCAGATCGAATGCGCACATGCCGAGCGTGGCGTATCCCGTATCCGGATGAAGCTCGATCAGGAACGGCCGCCCGCAAAAGGGCCGCGACGTCGACGCGTCGCGCTCGGCGAGATGCGAAAGCGCGCCGCCGCCAAGCGGCAGATCGGCATGGCTTCCCGTCGTGTAGTCGAAGTTCCGCGCGATGACGTTGTGCCCGTTTGCCGTCGCGCTGCCGGGATAGAAGACGCACGAGCACCCCGGTGTGCCGGTGTCATAGGCAAGAAACGAGAATTCCAGGCTGTCATCGGCGAGCGAAGCGCCGAACCCTTCCGCCACGCCGCCCATGCGCGCATGAAGCGCGGGCCAGTTGCGCTGCATGAAGGTGCGTTGCGCGCGCGTGGTCAGGGGATCGGTCCAGGGTGTCTTGCGGACGCCGAGCTCCGTGCGCGCGAGATTGGCGAGGGCACCCCCAATTTCGGCATTGCTGCCCGCGATCCGCAAATGCCGCACGGTCATAAAGGCGTCAGCGCCGCCCGCGATGATCGTGTCGGAAAGGCGAACACTCATGGCTTAACCCCACAAGTCTTGCGCGGGCGGGGAAACCCACCCGGCGTCGTAGAGGAGAGAAGGTTCGCGATCGCGCTTGAGTGCCAGCGGCCCGTCGAGGTCGACGAAGTCGGCATTCTGCGCAGCGATGATGCCGGGCGCCATCGCCAGAGACGTTCCCAACATGCATCCGGCGAAGACGAGCATCTCGCGTTGCCGTGCGGCGGCGATGAGCGCGCGTGCGCCGGTCAGCCCTCCCGCCTTGTCGAGCTTGACGTTGACGCCATCATAGCGCGTCGCGAGCCGGTCGATGTCGCGCGCCGTGTGGCACGATTCGTCGGCGCAGATCGGAACGGGAAGACTGAGTCCTGTGAGCGCCGCGTCGTCCGCCGCCGGAAGCGGCTGCTCAATGAGTTCGACGCCGAGTGCGTAGAGGCGTGGAGCGAGGCCGACGAGCGCCTCGACGCTCCACCCCTCGTTCGCGTCGCAGATGAGGCGTGCATCGGGCTNNTCACCGTCCGCCCGGCCGAGCTTGAGCTTCACAAGCGCGTCCGGCGGCATGTCTTGCGCTTGCGCGGCCATCGCGGACGGGCTGTCGAGACCGATGGTCATCGCGGTTTGAAGCGGCCGCGGCGGCGGAACATCCAGAAGCTCCCAGATCCGCTTGCCTTGCGTTTTGCAGGCGAGATCCAAAAGCGCGCAATCGACGGCGTTTGCCGCCGCGCCCGAAAGTCCGGCGCCTTCCGCGCTGGGCGCGTCCGTGTGTTCGAGTAAGGGTCGTGCGGCCTCGATAGATGCAGCCACGCTTTCGGGCGTTTCGCCGTAATGCGCATAGGGCGTCGCCTCGCCGCGGCCGATGAATCCGCCTGCCGTGCAGGTGACGAGAACGACGGAAACCTCGGTCTCGGTGCCGCGCGAAATCGTGAAGGGCCGGATGAGCGGCCAGCTTTCGATCGTAACGCGAACGGTACGGCGCGCCGTCATGCGAGCCGCGCCGCGATGGTGTCCGCGCCGGTACGTAGCGGGNNCCGCCTTCGGAAGCGACGCCGTGTTGATCGAAAGCCCCACGCACGCGATGCCCGGATTGGTGAGTTGCCCAAGGCGAACCGTCATGCCGATGACGTCGTGGATTGACGGCAGCGGATGCGACACGCCGCGCATGGTCTGCCGGCTGACTTCGTGGCAAACGACGAACGCATCGGGCTGACTGCCAAGCAGAAGGCCCAGCGTCACGCCGGCATAGGAAGGATGAAAGAGAGAGCCTAGACACTCGATGATGTCCCAGTGATCCGGCGCGTTCGCGGGCGACAGCCACTCGGCCGCGCCCGCTACGAAATCCGATACGACGGCATCGATCGCGACGCCGCCGCCTGAAATGAGAATGCCCGTCTGACCCGTCGCGCGAAACGTCGCCTTGCGGCCTTCCGCCTTCAACGCCGCTTCGATGGCGAGGGCGGTGTATTTCTTCCCGACCGCGCAATCCGTGCCGACGGTGATGAGGCGCTTGCCCGGGCGGCGCTCGCCCGTCCCGGTCGAGAAAATCCGGTCCGAATGCCTTACGTCGAACAATTGCCGTCCATAGCGTTCGGCGGTTTTTCGGATATCCGGAAACGAGGCAAGCCGCGTGTGCAATCCGCTTGCGATGTCGAGCCCCGCTTCGAGCGCGGCGCAAAGCACGGGCACCCAATGCGGCGAAAGCGTTCCCCCTGCGTTGACGACGCCGATGACGAGCGTGCGCGCGCCGCGCAACGCCGCTTCGCCGACCGCCAGCTCGGGGAGACCGAGATCGGTCTTGCATCCCGGCATCCGCAATTGCCCGACGCACTTCTCGTGCCGCCATTCGGCGATGCCGAACGCCGTCTTGGCCGCGAGATCGTCCGGCGCATCGCCAAGGAAGAGCAGATAGGGCGCCGCGATGGTTTCCGTTTCACGCGGCACGATGATAGGACCTCCGCTTCGTCGCCGAGATGGCGGTACCGGTCGCGCAACTCGCGCCGCAAGACCTTGTCGAGACTGCCGCGCGGCAGCGCGTCGATGAAAACGAGAGCCGCGAGACGCTGCGCCCGGCCAAGCCGTGCGTTCGTCCAGGTGAGGAGTTCGGTGGACGAGGGGCTCGCGCCCGGCCGGAGCACGACGGCGGCGGCGGGCGTCTCCCCCCATCGCGCGCTTGGCACGGCGAAGGCGGCGGCTTCGGACACATCGGAATGCGCCAGCAGCGCCGCTTCGATGTCCGATGCGTAGATATTGAACCCGCCTGAGATGATGACGTCCTTCTTGCGATCGACGATTTGCAGGAAGCCCTCATCGTCCAGAACGCCGATATCGCCGGACCGGCAATAGGCGTCGCCGTTCTTGTCGCGCCAGACCAGCGCGTCCGTCGCGGGGCGATCGTTGTTGTATCCGCTCATGAACGAGCGGATACGCCCGATCACCTCGCCGCGCGTGCCCGGCGGAAGTAGATGACCGGATTCGTCGATGATCTTGACGTCTTCGGGCGGATCGGATCGGCCGACCGTGTGCAGCTTGTCGGGCCGCGCCGCCGCATCGAGGATCGTGAAGGGCGCGCCCTCCGTCATACCGTAGATTTCGATGAGACCGCCCGGCCAGCGTGTGAAAATCTCTTTCTTATGCGCGGTGGGCAGGTACGACCCCGCGCACCATTTGCGCGCGGGCGGCGCCGCGTCGATGGCGCGCGCCGGATCGTCGAGCATCCGCGCGATCTGCACGGGAACGACGAAGACGTTGTCCGGCTTGAACGCGCCGCAGACCTCGGCAGTCGCGGCGGGTGAGAATTTTTCCAGATAGCGCACGCATCCGCCCGCCCAGAGCGTGTAGATGAGCGCGCCCATGCTCCAGTTGGAATAGGCGGCGGTCGCGATCAGCGTGCGCGCGCCGGGCGGGAATCCGATCCGCCCCATGCCGATCGACGACATCGCGCGTAGGCGATGGCTGTGGATGATCCCCTTTGGGCGTCCCGTCGTGCCGGAGCTGTAGATGACGTTGAATTCGTCGGACGGCGAAACCGATACACGGGCGGCGTGCGCATCGGATCGCGCGCAAANNCGCCCCGCTGTCGGCGAGCATGAGCGCAATCGTATCCGGCGAGACGAGGGTCGGCATCGGCACGGCGGAGCCGCCCGCTTTGAGAATGCCCGCGACGAGCACGGGAAAATTCGGGGTGCTGCCCATGAGGATCGCGACGCGATCGCCAAGGCCGACGCCCGCCGTGCGCAATGCGGCGGCGATGCGATCCGACCGCGCGCCGAACGACTGCCACGAGACGGTCTCGCCCTCGCCGGCGATAGCGGGCGCGTCGGGCTGCGTAAGCTCGAACGTGCGCAGCCGGTCGACCAGCGTTTGCGTCGGCTCGCTCATCCTCATGCACGCCCCAGAATGAGGGCGCTCGTGGGCGCGGGGCCGGGTCCGCCCGTCACGAGGCACAAGCGCGCGCCGTCGACTTGCGCCGTCGACGTGCCGCGCATCTGCCGCGTGCCTTCGACGACGTGATTGAGACCGTGAATATAGGCCTCTGAAAGGCATCCGCCTGCGGTGTTGACCGGAACGCGCCCGTGCGGCCATTGGATCGCGCCCGACGCTGCGAACGCGCCGCCGCCGCCCGGATCGCAGATCCCGAACGCTTCCAGCGACATGAGCGCGAGCCCGGTGAAATTGTCGTAGATCTGCGCGACCGGAATATCGCCGGGCGTCACGCCCGCGCGGGCGTAGAGATCGCGCGCGAGCGTCCGCGCGCCGGTCGTCGCATAGGTTTCGAGCGGCTGGTTGTGCGCGCCCAGCGGTCCCGTCGACCATCCTTTGCTGCTGCCATGCCCGGAGGCGAGGATGGGGACGATGGGCTTGGCCAGATCGCGCGCGCGTTCGTATCGCGTGACGAGCACCGCGCACGCGCCGTCGGTCTCCAGACAACAATCGTAGAGCCGCAGCGGGTCGGCGATGATGCGCGAGGAGAGATAGGTCTCCATGTCGAGCGGCTTGCCGTGCATCACCGCCGCGGGATTGCGCAGCGCGTGCGCGCGGCAGGCGATGGCGAACGCGCCCAGTTGTTCCTGCGTGGTGCCGAACTCATGCATGTGCCGCCGGACGCTGAGCGCCAGCAATTGCGGCGCGGCGAGAAGCCCGAACGGGTGAATGAAGCTCGCGTGATGCCAGTTGGGATCATAGCGGCCGAAGCGTCCCGTCTGACCTTGCGCGAGGCTGCGCACCGCGACGGCGTAGTCGGCCTGGCCCGTTTCGACCGCCATGGCGGCAAGATCGACCGCGCCGCACGATCCACCGCCGCCGCCGCCCCACAGCATCGCGCTGAGGCGCAGTTCTTTAAGGCCGAGCGCGGCCTGCACGAGCGCGGGCTCGCTCTTGTCGTCGCCGAACGAGGCGATGCCGTCGACCGCGTCGACAGGAATACCGGCGTCCGCAGCGGCAGCGATGATCGCCTGACACGCGAGCGCGATTTCGCTCGCCTCCGTGATCCCGCCCCATTTGGTGTAACGGGTTTGGCCGATACCGGCGATGCAGGGTTGATTGGCGCGCATCGGTCAGCGTCCCTTCGCTGTGCGGCGCGGCCGGAAGCGCGGCAATACGCGGCCCTGCGCCGGTTCTTCCCACACGAGATCGAGCGGCATGCCGATGCGCAGATCGTTCGGCGCGGCATCGACGATGTTCGTCACGAGCCGCACGTTCTGAAGCGCCGGAAAAATGACGACGGCCGCGTTATAGGGAACCGCGTCGCGCAACGCGTCGTGATTGGCGTGATGAATGACGGTGAAGGTGTAGAGCGCGGCGTCTTCCGTTGCCGCGACCCAGTCGTCCGCGAAAGACCGGCATTCCGGACAGACGGGCATCGGCGGATGACGCACCGCACCGCAATCCGCGCAGCGTTGGAACATCAACCGCCGCTCGGCGCAGTGCGCCCAGAATGGCCGCTCCCACGAAGTGGGCTCGGGCAAGGGAACGCCCGGCGGCAAGTAACAACGCGTCATACGGAACCCCAACCAGCAAGCGTGAACGGTGCGTCCGCCATCGCGTCGATCGCGCTCGCGAAGGCGTCGAGAAGAAGGACGATGTCGTCGATGCCATGCGCCGTGCTCAGGAGGCCGCCCGGCCACGGATTGATGTCGGCGCCGAAGCCGAGAAGCGCGACGCGCAACGCATTGATGAGCGACCGTTCGCGCAGCAGCAGCTCCGTCGCGGGAACGGCGGCAGCGTCGAAGGCCGCCGGATCGAGCGCGCGCCCGAACGGGTTGAGAAAGAGATGGAGACCGGAATGCGCGCCATACGCGGCCCAGGGCACGCGCTTTGCGTCGAAGAGCGCGTTCAGCCGCGCCCGCAATTCGGCCGCGGCGGCTTCCGCCTCGGCGCATGGCGCGCCGTCGCCGAGCGCGTGCAGCGTCGCGACGCCTGCGGCGGCGACGACGGGGTTCCCGTTGCCCGTTCCCATATGAGAAAGATGCGGCCCGCTCGCGCCGCTCTCAGGCGTGTTGTCGAGGAGATCCATGAGATGCGCGCGCCCGGCAAGCGCGCCGCAGGGAAGCCCGCCGCCCAGGATCTTTCCCAACACGGCAAGATCGGGCGTGACGCCGGACGCATATTGCGCTCCGCCGGGCGAAACGCGGAACCCGGTGATCGTCTCGTCGAAGAGAGTGAGCGTGCCCCGTTCGCGCGCGGCATGGGCGATGGCGCGTAGCTGCGTAAAGGAAAGAGGCGCTTTACCGAAGGATGCGCCGGTCGGCTCCAGCATGATGGCGGCGAACCGGCCCGTCGCGAGCGCATCGACGGCGGCGTCCGCGATGCAAAGGCGCGTGTCCGCGTCCGGAGCATCCGCGATGTCGATCCGCGGCAGCACCGCCGGCAGCGCCCAGCCGAGATAATGCCCCTTGATGGAGAGAATCGCGTTGCGGCCCGTCGCGAGACGCGCCACGGCCGCCGCCAGCAGACACGCTTCGTTGCCCGACGCCGTGAACCGCACGCGTTCGGCGCAAGGAATGCGCCGTTGGACCGCCTGCGCCCACGCGAGTTCGGCCGCGGTTCCCGCGCCGAAATGCACGCCCGACGCCAAAGCGCGCTGCGCCGCGTCGACCGCGGGAGCATGCCCGTGCCCAAACAGAAGCGCGCCGTGCCCGCAAACGAGATCGACGATCGCGTTGCCGTCCACGTCGGTCTTGCGTGCGCCTTGCGCCGCGCGAACGAAAATCCCGTGCGGATTGAGCTGGCGCGCATCGTGGCTCGCGCCGCCGGGCGCGACGCGCCGCGCCGCCCGCGTCAAAGCCGCCGATTGCGGCGCACGCGAGGCGAGATGACGCGCGACGCGCGCCAGTTGCGGCGTCGCGGTCACGGCAATTGCTCAAGATCCAGAAGGCCGGCCAGCAGCTGCGCTTCGTCCTGCGGCGCGAGCGGGCGATGCGGCGGCGCCATCCGCCGCCACGCCGGTTCGCCGTAACGCTCGGCGAGCGCGATCTTGGTGGCCGATACGATGGGAAAGCGTTCGAAGAGGCGGCGCGCGGCACTGAGCGCCTGTGCAGCAGGTCCGGCGCCGTCGCGCGTCGCGCCGGGCGCGAGCGCCATCGAGACGTTGAGGCTTGCGGAGATGATGCCCGCGCCGCCACCGGCGAGATAACCGGCGACATCGGCTTCGGTCGAGACATAGAGGCCGCGCAGGGCGTCGGGCAGCAGCGCCTTGGCGAGCGCCGAATCGCGCGTGCTGTCCTTGATGCCGAGTATGTGGCGCGGGAAGCGGCGCATCAGCCGCCGCGTCAGTTCGGGCGAGATGCCGACGCCCGCGACGGCGGGGATATGATAAAGAAGAAAGGGCGTGTCCGGCGCGGCGGCGATCAGCGCCGCGTACCACTCCTCAAGGCCATCGTCGTCGATCGCCTTAGTGAAATAGGGCGGCAGCACGAGCCCGGCGGCGCATCCGAAATCGCGCACCGTATTGAGCATATCGGCCGCGTCGCGAAGCGCGTTGGCGCCCGTCGCGACGAGAATCCGGTCGGCCGCGATCCCCGCCTCGATCAGGCGGGCGAGGGCCGCCCGTTTTTCCGCGGCGGAAAAAAACGTCCCTTCGCCCGTCGTCCCGAAAAGGATAACGCCGTCGGCCCCATCCTTAAGAACGCGCGCGCAATGCTGGGCGAGAAGGCCGATATCGACGCTGAAATCGCGCTGAAGCGGCGTCGGCGTCGCGGCATAGAGGCGTCCGAGAGTCGTCACTATTCGGTCACACTGGAGAATGTTCGATAGCGGGGGACCATATCAAAATGGAAAACGATTTGCCAGAAGAGAAAAATTCTCACATACTGAAAATCGCGGTGGAAAGCGCACGGGTTGCGCACGCGCCGCACGCGCCCGGGGAGTTAACGGCTCCGGTCGCGCGATTAGCCGGTTCGCGGCGGATTTTTCAGGGGGTCGAGAAATGGCCGGGCTGCCTCTCGTGTCGGAAGTGAAGCATTCGCTGAATTCGGTGGCGCGTTCGCGCCTCCTCGCCACGGCGGCGTTCGCCGCGCTTCTGAGCGTTCCGGCCCTCGCGGCCGATCCGGCGCCGGAAGGCGCCGGCCCCGCGCCGGCGGGAGGCACGGCGCCGGAAGCGGCGGCCGAAACCGGCGCAAGCGAAAGCGGCGTCGAAAAAGTCGTCGTGACCGCGACGAAGCGCCCGACGGCGCTTCAGGAAGTGCCCGAGGCGATCACGGCGGTGGACGCGGGCTTCCTCCAGAGCATCAACGCGTCGAGCCTTGAGGACTTCACGAGCTTCGTCCCCAGCGTCGACTTCCAGTTCTTCGCCCCCGGCCAGACGCGCGTCACCGTGCGCGGCATCTCGCCGGACGAGCAGACCGGCGTGTCGACGGTCAGCTACTACATCGACGAAATCGCGATTACGTCGTCGGAACAAAGAAGCCAGCCCGACTCGCATCTCTACGACATCGACCGCGTCGAGTTTCTGCGTGGGCCGCAGGGCACGCTCTACGGCGAAGGCGCGATGGGCGGCACGATCCGCATCATCACCAACAAGCCCGATACGCACGAATATTCCGCCTCGGTGCGCACCTCGCTCGGCTTCATCCAGAACGGCGAAGCTGAATACAGCGCCGATGGCATGGTCAACATCCCGGTCATCGAGGACACGCTGGGCCTCCGCGTCGTTCTTCACGACCGCAAGGACGGCGGCTGGATCGACTGGTATCGCGCAGATCCGCTGACGGGCGCGAATCTCGGCCTCGCCAAGGAAGATGCGAACACCGCCGACACGTTCGCGGTCCGCGCGATGGCGCGTCTCGAACTGGGAGAGAATTTCACCCTCGACGCCACCTACATCCGCAACACGCTCGACGTCGACTCGACGAACCTCGCCAATCTGGGTGAAAGCCAGATCTGGTTCGCCGAAACCCCGCGCAGCGACGACTACGATCTGTGGAACGCGACCGCGCAGTACGACTTCGACGCGTTCTCGATCGTTTCGTCCACGTCGTACACGAAGCGCGATTCCACGCGCAGCGACCCGGAAATCGGGCCGCTCGTCGGCGTGCTTGAATCGACGGTCGTCGGCACCACGGACGCGAAGGCGTTCACGCAGGAGCTTCGCCTGGTTTCGAGCGACACCGGGCCGTTCCGCTGGACGTTCGGCGGCTACTATCGCAAAGCCAACACCGACACGACGGGCATGCGCGAGACCGTGCCGGTCGTGCCGCCCGATGGTCTCTACAACTACGTGAACGAGGCCGAGTACACGAATAAGGCCATCTTCGGCGAGGCCGAGTACGACATCACGGATCGCCTCACGATCCTTGGCGGCATCCGCGCCTTCTGGGAGAAGGAGGACCTCACCGCCACGTCGTCGGGCCTGTTCGTCGGGCCGGTTCCGGTCACGACCTTCCAGACACGCGAATACGACGACATCAACTTCAAGGGCGTCCTGTCTTACGATGTGTCCGACCAGCTCATGGTCTATGCGTCCTATGCCGAAGGCTTCCGTTCCGGCGGCTTCAACGGCCAGGGTCTTGGCGTTCCCGAGTCGTATCAGCCCGATAAGACGGGCAACTACGAACTCGGCGCGAAATACATGAGCGAGGACGGCCGCCTGACGGTCAACGGCGCGTTCTTCTACATCGACTGGACGGACCTGCAGTTCATCCAGCTCGATCCGGCGATCTCGCTGTTCTTCACCTTCATCGGCAACGCCAACAAGGCGTCCAGCCGCGGCGGCGAACTCGAAATCACCTATCGTCCCACGGAAGAATCGTGGATCTCGATCAGCGGGAACTACACCGATGCGCATCTCGACTCCGACGCGCGCGCGAACCTTCTCGTTCCGCCGGTCATTCCCGCGGGAACGAAGCTGCCGGGCGTTCCCGAATACAAATTCTCCATCGCGGGCGGCTACGACATCCCGCTCGATGGCGGCCTGACGCTCAGCTTGAGCGGCGGCGTCTCGTTCACCGACGACAGCTTCTCCAAGCTGGAGCAGGGCGGCTCGTTCGCGATCCCCGGCCTCGGCGTATTCACCTTGGGCACGCATCTGCCGTCCTATGAGGTCGGTCATCTGCGCGCCGAACTGTCGGGTGAATCCTGGTCGGCGGCCCTTTACGTAAACAACGTATGGAACGAGCGCGCCAAGCTGGGCGACGACAACTTCGGCTTCTTGTACGGCCCCAACTTCTACTACAATCAGCCCCGCACGATCGGGATTGAACTCTCGGCCAGCTTCTAATCGCGAAACAGGCACGCCGTGAAAGCGTCCAAGAGCGCCGACGATGACTGAAGCGAAACTGCGAATGTCACAGATTGTGGCATTCGCAGCGCCCGGCCTCGCCACGACGCTCTTGGTTTCGCCGATCTTCTCGGTGCTGCCGGGTATTTACGCGCTCAACACCAAGGCGACGCTGACGGAGATCGGCCTCATCTTCGTGGTCGCGCGGATCATCGACGCCATCACGGACCCGTTGATCGGCGTGGCGTCGGACATGACGCGGACGCGCTGGGGCGCGCGTCTGCCCTGGATCGTGGCGGGCGCGGCGCTAGCGATCCCATCCAGCTATTTTCTCTTCTTGCCGCCGCCCGATGCGGGCTCGTTCTACTTCTTCGTCACGTCCAATATCTGCCTCCTGGCATGGACGATGATCACGATCCCGCATGCGGCCTGGGCGGCCGAGTTGAGTTCCAGTTACGACGAACGCTCGCGCATCTTCGCCATCACCAATTTCGTCGCCCGTGTCGGCGGCTTCGGATTCTTCCTCATCCCGCCGCTGATCGCGCCCTTCACCGGCACGACGGAAATCAACTTGTCGACGATGGCGGCGCTCGTCGCGATGCTGGCGATCGCCTTGCCCGCGACGGTCACATGGACGGCGTTGAAAGCGCCGATCCGCCATCCGGTTGCGAGCGCGGAAAATGCACTTTCTTTCGTGCGCGTACTGCGCAGCATGGTGGGGAACAAGCCGCTCCTTCACTTCGTGACGGTTACGCTGTTCGCCGGAATCAGCGCGGGCATGTCGACCGGGCTCTTCCTCCTGTTCATTCAGGACTATTTCAAACTCGGTCCCTATTTCTTCTTGATGTCGATGATGGCCGGCATCGCGGGAATGGTGACCATCCCGCTTTGGGTCTATGTCGCCCGCGAGACCGGTAAGCATATCGCGTGGGCCGGCGGAACATTGGCGAGCGCCGTGATCGGCCTGCCTCTCCTTTTTTTGCCGCCGGGACCGGAATCGCTTATTCCCGTGGTCGCGATCGTCGCCGTCGCGGGCATCATGCAGGGCGCGGCGGTCATGCTGCCGTCCGCGATGCTCGCCGATATCGCCGACTACGAGATGCTGAAGCGCGGCGGCCAGGCGCAGGGAAACTACTTCTCGCTGCTCTTCCTCCTGTCCAAGGTGACGACGGCGATAGGCTCCGGCGCGGGTTTCTGGATCGCCGACATGCTCGGCTACGTGCCGAACGCCGACAAGGCGTCGTGGATGCTGCTTGTTCCCGCGGCGATCATTCCCGGCCTTCTCTCGGTGACGGGAGGCGTGCTGATCCTCTTCGCGCCGATCACGCGCCGCCGCCATACGATCATCGCCAAGCGCCTCGCGCAGCGTCAGGCGCGGTTGAAGGCGGCGCAGCCATGAGCCGCACGCCGGCCCAGCCGCGAAGTCTCGAAACGCTGGCGGAACGCGCGCGCGCCGTCGCGAAGGCGACGGACGTTCCGGGACTCTCAATGGCGGTCGCTTATGGCGATCACCGCGTGGCGGTATCGGTCGGCGTCCTCAACGCGCGGTCCGGCGTGGAAGCGACGCCAGAGTCGCTCCATCAAATCGGTTCCATCACGAAGGTCTTTACCGCGACGCTCGTCATGCAGGCCTGGGAAGAAGGCCTCGTCGATCTCGACGGCCCCGTGCGGCCTTACCTCAACGGCGCGCAGTTCGGACGCGGCGAGGAAGCGGATCGCGTCACCGTCCGCCAGCTCCTCTGCCACACCAGCGGCCATGACGGCGATCTGTTCGAGGATGTGGGCCGCGACGACGATTGTCTCGCGCGTTATCTCGTTTTGTGCCGCGATCTGAATTTCCTGGCGAAGCCCGGCGC
>JRYK01020909.1_pt1 | contig 13047 bp, 8 predicted proteins | sample 235381 | NCBI WGS metagenome assembly JRYK01 (sample SAMN03074220, study PRJNA261476) | activated sludge metagenome | biome: Wastewater Treatment Plant; feature: Wastewater; material: Activated sludge; isolation source: activated biomass of a wastewaster treatment plant treating hydrocarbon... ...
TAAATTTTCAGTAATTTCTTCGATATGCGGTATTATTCCGGCCACTATTTTACGTATGGCTGCTGATTTAATTCCTTTAGTCTCTCGATACACAGGCACGATCCTAGCAGTGTTGATAGGAAAAGTACTTTCTAATTCCATTGCTGGATTCATCAAAGCTAAACGGCCGCGGCTAAGCTCAAAATTACCGGATATATAATATGTCTGATTGACCTTGATTGATGCTTTGCGGTAGGGCTGGTTAAACCATATTATGCGTACGGAGCCACTTTGATCAGATGCAATCGCCTCAGTTATGTGCATACCGCGTCTGACGTAGCGTCCCGTGGCTTGTTTTACGGAACCCAATACGGTCACGGAATGACCAGGCTTGATCGCTGACATTTGGCTCACTTTAGAATAATCTTCGTAACGACGCGGAAAAAAGGTAACTAGATCACCTACTGTTTTAATACCAAGGTTAGCTAATTTCGAAGCTACAGCCGGTCCGACCCCACTCAGAGATTCAACCGGACTGCTGGCATTCATGGTAAATCTACTTCTTTTTCAGCAAAAAGAAGACGCTTGGACCAAAGTATGTTTTGGAGAGTGTTGGTTGCATGACTTTTTCTAGTGACAACATAACGCCTCTTGGCAACACTTTTTTTAGTCCAGGTGATCTTAAATTTGAGACAGACAATATTTTTTCAACTGAGAATCCAGCCTTATCGAGCTGCCGGATCACCGTATTTGGATTGTGGTTTACAAACGGGATTTCTTCTTCACGCTGATTTTCAATTGAGCGTATATCAACCGGCTCAAGCGGCAATTTTCGGCCTTTTACAAAGTGTTTAACTCGGTTCCGAAAATGCGCGTAGTTGGCAAGTTCAAGCACTAAGTAGCCGTCATCGGCAAGCACTCGGTGCAGTTCGGCAAATTCTTTACTTGGATCCGGCAAATGATGCATCACGCGTATCATCGTAATCAAATCTACCGAATTATTCTTAAACTGCAGATCATCGGCCTGCATAAGTTTTTGGTCGATATTAGGATAACTTTTGAGATAATCCTTAGCTATTTTTAGTTGACTCAGCGCTGGTTCAGCAAGCGTGACTTTTTCGGCGTACTCATTTAAAAGCACGCAAAGCCGGCCATAACCACCACCAATATCAACTGCGTGCCGAAATTTCTTGCCATCAATCAACCGTCTTATCGCCATTTCTTCGGCGCTATGTTCGTAATCGCGACCGTCCCAATACTTCAGGTAATTGTAGTTGTCATTATCATACTGATTGGCAACTTTTTTACTGGCACTGAGTGGTTTTTTAGAAGAAGGTTTTTTGGTTGGCATAAAAATCAGTATAGCAGCTATTTCTTCTCGACCAAGGCGAAGGAATTTTTTCCGCGCTTCACAAGGTTTAATCCCGGAACAAATAAATGCAGATTGTCTGGACCGGCTTTTTGACTGTTCACATAAATCGCGCCGGAGGCCAAAAACATGCGTGCTTCTTTCTTCGACGTAGCAAGGCCAGACGAAACCAATACTTCAACCAAATCGCCAGTGTCTTTAACGCAGCCTAGCTCTTCTTTAAGTAACATCTTCTCGTCTTTTTCCAGTTCCAAAAAGTTACCATCAGAAAACAAAACGTCAGTCACTTTGGCGACTTCGTCTGCTCGTTTTTTTCCATGTACTAGCTTCGTAACTTCGTATGCAAGCACGCGCTGGGCGAGGCGATTGCCACGATTACTATTAAACTCCGCCATTGCGACTTCAATTTCGTGCTTGGGCAGCTCGGTATAGATTTTGAGGTATTCCTCTGCGCCATTATCATCAACGTTCAACCAAAACTGATAAAAACGATAGGCGCTGGTCATTTTTTCATCCAGCCAAACTGCACCTTCTTCACTCTTGCCGAATTTTTTACCAGTTGCTTTATTAACTACAAGCGGCAGCGACCACACATGCGCTTCCTGTCCGGCAATCCGTCGAATCAATTCTACTCCAGCGATACTGTTACCCCACTGGTCAGAACCACATAGTTGTAGCGACACACCTTTTTTTTGATTCAAATGCAAAAAGTCATACGCCTGAATTAGCACATAACTAAATTCAGCGTAACTAATGCCGCCTCCTTCTTCGCTGATACGACTTTGCACAAAGTCACGACCTAGCATCTGGCGCATCGGCACATGCTTGCCTACGTCCCTGAGAAAATCTAAATATCCAACGTGTTTGAACCAGTCGTAATTATCGACCACATCAAACTTATAGCCGTCAAAAAGCCGCTTATACTGCTGAACTAAGGCATGCTTGTTATGGTCGACTTCATCCTTGCTCTTAAGGGTTCTTTCTTCAGTTTTCCCATCAGGGTCACCAATCAGTCCGGTTGCCCCACCAATCAAAAGAGTGGCTTTATGGCCTTGTTGCATAAATTTTCGAACCATCATAGCCGCCGCTAAATTACCGACCGTCATCGACGGCGCACTTGGATCAACGCCCCAATAAAAGTGGATCTGTTCTCTGTCGAGAATACTGATATCTTTATAGGTCGTTTGATTTACAAAACCGCGCCAAACAAGTTCATCTGAGAAGTTCATATTAATAAAGTATATATGCCGCCGCGCAATCTGAAAACATACCTCTTGCATTACTTCTTAAAAATACGTAAGCTTTTTATAGCTGGAAACTGGCATAAAATGCTATAATTGACCTATTATTATGTCTGTCACCGGAGAGTTTAAGGAGAAAACAACTAGTTGATGAAAAACCCCCTGAAAAAATCAGGTGCCCGTAAGGGTGGCCTGCATACCCAGAGTCGATCACATCACGTGACCAAAAATGGCAATAAAATCAAGCTGAACCACAACCTTGTGGGTCGATGGAAAGCCAAACGCGATGAACGATTACGCAAAAAAGCAGCTTATCTCGCAACTCTGCCTAAAGGGCGCATTAAGCGCACCCTTTATCGGCTACACCCCAAGCGTGTTGCAAAATATTGGTTTAGTCGTCAAGGCGCGATTATGGCACTTAAAATCGCCGGAATCGGTGAGCTGGCGACTTTCCTGCTGATTGTTGTCGTGTTTGATTATTTCAGAAAAGACCAGCCGAACCTACGTGATATTTCCGGAAACAACATCGGTGGATCAATCAGATATTATGATCGGACAGGTCAAACCTTGCTCTGGGAAGACTATGACGCCGTTAAGCGTAACCCTGTCCGCGGCGAAAATGTCTCCCAGACTATTTTGGACGCAACTGTTGCAATAGAAGACCAAAATTTCTATAACCATGGTGGCTTTGATGTTAAAGGCATCACTCGGGCCGGTTTTAATAACTTCTTAGGCCGAAGCGGTACCACCCAAGGTGGCTCAACTATAACCCAACAGCTTGTCAAATTAACCCAAAACTGGAGTACAGAGCAGACATATACACGTAAGGTCAAAGAGTTAATTCTCTCAGTTGAGCTGGAACGAACTTATACTAAAAAAGAAATCCTGGCTGGCTATCTTGATACCGCACCTTATAGCGATATTACTTATGGCGTCGAGGCAGCTATGCAAGACTACTTTAATAAGCCTTCAAGCGACATTACCTTAGATGAAGCAGCCTTTTTGGCAGCCATACCAAAGTCACCGACTTTTTACTCGCCATATGGTGCCAGTTTTGATCGAGAAGCTCTGATCGGTCGACAGCATTACGTGCTAGATCTTATGACCGAACAAGGCAAAATCACAGCCGAACAACGCGACGAGGCCAAAAAAGTTGACACCATCGCCAAAATTAAGCCACGCAAACCTAAATTTGATGGCATCCAAGCGCCTTGGTTCGTGCTAACCGCTAAAGAAAAATTGACTCAGATGCGAGGCGCCAACGCGGTAGCGCTGGGAGGACTTAGAGTAACAACTACGCTCGACTTAGCTAAGCAAAAAATTGCCGAAGAAGAAGTGCAGAAAGGTTTACGCCAAGTGCAGCGTCAAGGCGGAGACTCAGTCGCCTTCACTGCCGAAGATGTTAAGACTGGACAAGTAGTAGCCCTAGTTGGTGGTGTTGACTTTAATAACCCGACATACGGACAGAACAACTACGCCAGAAGTAAGTTACCACCTGGTTCTAGCTTTAAGCCGTACGACTACTTGTCGGCAATAGAACATACTGATCAATTCGGAGCCGGAACAGTTTTATACGACGTTCAGGAGCCTGTTGACGGCTATCCTTGTACCAATAAAGCCCGGCCGCAACAAGGCGGAAACTGTCTGCAAAATTATGACTTCCGATACCCAGGACCGATGACTATCCGCTACGCGCTAGGCGGTTCTCGAAACGTACCGGCCGTAAAAGCTATGGCTATTACAGGTGTAGAAAAAGTTATTGGTACGGCAGAAGGCTTAGGGCTCAAAGACAGCGGCGACGACCGAATTGTCGGCCAAGGTTATAAATGCTATCAAGATGATCAGCTTACGACTGAAGCACCTTGCTATACCTCGTCTGCCCTCGGCGACGGTGCCTACTTAAAACTTGATGAGCACGTGCATGCCTACAGCACTATCTCTAGAAATGGCCGCTTGATTCCCCAAACTTACATTTTAAAAATCGAAGATGCCAGTGGTAACGTGATCGAAGAATGGAAACCATCCGAAGGCAAGCAAGTCGTAAGAGACGAATCAGCCTACATCGTGGCCGATATGCTAGAAGATCCTAACGCCAGCTATTTTGGTCGCAAGCCCCACCGCTATAATGGCCACAAATTTGCGCTTAAAACTGGAACCACCAACGACAGTAAAGACGGTTGGATGATGGGCTTCTCAACCCAATACGCCGCCGGTGTCTGGGTTGGATACCACAACCGACAAAAAGAACTTTCCGGCTTTATGGAAGTAATGACTGAGCCGATTTGGGGTAACTGGATGCGACGCGTCCACAATGAACTCAAACCAGAAGAACGGCCAAGGCCTGCAGGCGTCAAATCATTACCGGCCTTTGTGGTTCGTAACCACGTCGGTGTAGGTTCGGTTGAGCCAAGCCAACCAAATGACCTGTATCCATCGTGGTACAAACAAAAGACTAAAGGTAACCGCGAAATCATCGATAAAGTGTCCAATAAACTAGCAACTGACTGTACGCCGGAGCTAGCGAGAGAAACTGTTGGTAATGCCAATGCCAATCAATTCTCGGCTGACAAATTCCATGACGGCGGCGGTGGTGCCGGCACGACTGAACGAGACGACGTGCATAAGTGTGAGGACGCGCGACCAAGTATTACTCTGACGGTAAACGGTAAGGTTATAACAGCGACCGTGACACAAGGTACTCATCCAATCTCAAGCGATAGGTTCCCAGGTACGGTGAACATAAAAATCGACGGTCAAACCGTTCAATCATTCCAAGTTGGTGCCAGCCCTAGCACTTTTAGCTACACGGCAACGTTAGCTGGCACGCATACGGTGAGCGCTGAAGTTATTGACAGTGTGCTCTATAGCAACTCCGATACCAAAACAGTAGACTTCGGCGCCGGTCCTGCTCCGGCCGCGGCCTTAACTCTGACTGCCAAAAAACAAGGCGCTGCCAACGTCCGCTATGAATGGTCTGGAAATAGTGGAAGCGTAACTATCATTCGTCGTGACACCGGCACTACAATTACATGTGCGCCAAACTCATCGACAAGCTGTACAGGCTCTCTAGCAGATGCGCCAGTCGGCACTCCAGTGTACGCTAGAGATAGTAGTGGAGTAGAGTCAGGTAACGTGAATGTTTCTAGCGGTCCTTAATTTTATAATTTATTATTCTGAGACCTCACTAACTTAGTTGCGAACATCATTTTACCGGCTTCGGTTTGCAGCATTCGAGTTACCGAGACGTCTATAGTTTTGCCAATCAACCTACCGGCACCGCTCACCACTACCATAGTGCCATCATCGAGGTAGCCAACGCCCTGATCTTTACTGCTGCCCTTTTGGACGATTTTTACGCGCTGCTTTTCACCAGGCAATGCCACCGGCCGAACCGCTTGAGCAAGCTCGTTAAGATTCAACACACTTACGCCTCGCACTACCGCCACTTTATTGAGGTTAAAATCGACTGTGCAAAGATATGCCCCTTGATCTGACGCAAACTGAACTAATTTATCATCTGTAGTCGAGATATTTTTGTAATCTTTAGCGGTGATATCTACCTTATCAGGCAACTCAGTTTGCAGTCGTGAAATTACGTCAAGACCGAACCTCGCGCGCTCTCGTTTATGCGCATCTCCACCATCAGCCAACAGCTGAAGCTCGGCCACCACAAAACGAGGTACCAGCAATTTGCCCGGAATAAATCCAGCAGCTGCTACATCAACTATTCGTCCGTCTATCAGTGCACTTGTATCAACCACTACGCTACCTTTGCCATTATTTGGGCTGCCGGCGCTGTTTTGTTTATGAATCAGCACTAATAAAATTAATGCGAGTAAGCCGATTTGAATAATGTCTAACAATTTTTACTACTTTCTTTTAAATTTTTAGATACGTATTAAGTGCGGTCCGCACATCAGGCACCGGTTGTAGAATACTGTTCTTAAGTGGACGTTTTAGCTTCGGACCGATCGCGACGTCAAAGCCAAGTTTTGCTGCTTCGGCTAAACGCTTTTCTGAGAATGGTACATGCCGCACCTCGCCAGATAAACCTACTTCGCCGTAGACCACTGTGTTATCGCGTAGCTTTAGTCCTTTTGCAGCCGAGCCAATAGCCATGCAGATCGCTAGATCTATACCGGGATCATTGATTTTTATACCGCCGACAATATTTATATAGATATCTTGGTCGCTTAAATTCAGTTTGGTGCGGCGCTCTAACATCGCAACCAGTAGATTAACTCGGTTAAGCTCCACACCACTAGCCGCCCTCTTAGGGTATCCATACGAGGTTTTATTAACCAAAGCCTGGACTTCAACCAAAACTGGCCGACTGCCCTCCATTGTTGCCAGGACTATTGAGCCATCGGTTGCCTGCCTCTCACTTAAAAGCGCCTCAGAAGGGTTTTCAACTGGCAGGAGCCCTTGGTCAACCATTTCAAAAATGCCGGTCTCGTTAGTGGAACCGAAGCGGTTCTTTACACTGCGCAGTATTTTAAATCCGCCGTAACGATCGCCCTCGAGCTGCAGCACAGTATCTACAACATGCTCCAATATTTTCGGTCCGGCAATCGAACCTTCTTTGGTAACATGTCCGACCAAAACCACTGCCGTATTGACGTCTTTTGCTACGTTAATCAGCAAATGAGCACAGTTTGTTATTTGCGTGACACTGCCAGCCACTGACGGCACAGAATCGGTTGTAACAGTTTGTATCGAATCTATTACCACCAGATCATATGAACCGGCAGCAATAGTCCGTGCGATATCGTCGGCGCTGGTACTGGAAGCAAGCTCGACTGTCGTTTTAGCCACGCCAAGTCGCTCGGCTCGTAGTGCAACCTGGTGCGACGACTCCTCTGCACTTACGTAAAGTACTCTATATTTTTTCGATAAACCAGCAACTATTTGCATGAGAAGGGTGCTCTTACCTATGCCCGGCTGACCCGCAATTAAAGTCACGCCGCCTCTGACAAATCCGCCACCGAGGACCGAATCAACATCTTTTGTACCAGTTGATAAGCGGATAGCTTCGTCGCTTTTTACGGCATCTTTCAAAGCGGTTGTATCGATTTTTTTACCTGATTTCGAAGCAGAACCGCTTGCTGTTACAAGCACGGCTTCTTCTTGCAGCGTGTTCCATTCGCCACAGACATTACAACGACCAGACCAGGCCGCATGCTGAGCTCCGCAGTTTGTGCAAACAAATTTGGTGGCTGATTTTTTTGCCATAATCCGGCCCTTTCTAGATTTAGTTTGGAACTGTTCCCTGAACTTCCTGTGGTACCCCCTTGAGAGAATCCACCAGCTCAGCCTCTTGGGTTGCTACCTCATTGTACTGCGTTACAAGTTCATTATAACGAGCAATCTTACTTTTTCGCTGCTGGATTAGATCATTGTATCGATTCACCAAGCCGTTAAAGCTGGCCACGCCTGCGTTATATTCGTCGACCCGTCCAGAGCCCAGCAAGCTATCTAGCCTTGAACGCTGCTCATCAATCTGCCCGCCAAGACTTTCAAGTTCAGCTTCGCCTTGATCTAGTTGCTTCTTTAGCTGCTCAAGTTGATTTTTTAGTTGCTCAACTTGGTTTTCGAGATCAACAAAAGTTTGCTCATACTTCTCTGAGAATGCCACGATTGCCTGGCGATCATTAAAATACCGGCTATAATACTGTTCCAGTTCGGGGGTTAAATTTCGAACCTCAGTTCCTAAGATGGAATGTAGTTCATTTGCCACAATAGACGGATCTTTGGCTCGATAATTTTCGACATTTTTGCGAATTCGCGGATTTTGTAATGTTTCAAAAAATGCAGTACTTTGACGGTCAATTTCGACTCTTTCCTCCTCACTAAGTCGGTCATACATTGCATGCAGAACTTCATGGGCGGCCGTGACTTCAATGATACCGCTTAAGCGAGGGTCAGTAACTTCCAGTAAATATATCCCGTCGTTTTCTACAAAACAACCCAGTACAATAGTTTCTTCTTCGCGCGTACAAGAATTTTTAAATTCAACTTTCGGCTGAATTAACGGTTGGTTTACATAAAATACTCGCCGGGTTTTATCGTTCATGGTCGTAACTGTTGCGAGTTCCGATATTCGCGCCGGTGGCTCATAACCTTGCAGCGCGAAAAAGTCTAGCACTTGACGATAATTGATTATCCCCCAAATGGTAGCGCCTAAAATAAAGATAGAAAAAATAGCGGCAAAAATACGTGCAAATTGCTTCATATTACTTACCGCCATTATAACTGACGAAGTGCTATTCTCGTACTACTGAATACGTTAGCTTTCCGCTTTTCATGCCAACCGACACTAAATCTCCCTTAGCATAACGACCATCAAGCAGTCCATTTGAAATTTCGTCTTCCAGCGTATCTTGAATCAGTCGCCGCAGCGGGCGAACACCATTTTTAGGATCATACCCATTCTCGGCCAAGTATTTTTTGGCAGCGGTCTGAACTTTTAGACCAATACCCTGATGCACCAATCTATCTTCCAGATTTTTCAGCTGAAGATCCAAGATCTGCAATATTTCATTTCTGGCTAAAGATCGAAACACTACGGTGTTATCAATTCGGTTTAGAAGTTCTGGTCGCATCATTTTTTGTAGCGACTCAAGCACGTCTTGTTTATTCTGTTCATGAAGCGAATCGAGGTCGTCCTTGTCTTTTTTGGTAGAGGCGCTAAAGCCTAGCTTTGCCTCTTTTTGGAGTTTTTCGGCACCGATATTGCTCGTCATGATCACAATTGTATTACTGAAGTCGATTATCCGACCCTTGCCGTCGGTCAAGCGGCCATCTTCTAAAATTTGAAGCAACATATTAAAGACGTCGGGGTGAGCTTTTTCAATCTCATCAAACAGCACCAAACTATAAGGCTGTCGCCTTACTTTGTCGGTTAATTGACCGCCATCATCATATCCAACGTAGCCAGCAGTTGCGCCGACCAAACGTGAGGCAGTGTGCCGTTCTCCAAACTCACTCATATCAATCTTTATTAAATTCTCTTCGCTACCAAAGAATTCTCGGGCTAAAACTCTTGCAAGTTCAGTTTTTCCAACACCGGTTGGACCTAAGAATATGAAAGAACCAATTGGCCGACGGGCATCAGCAATACCGCTTCGACTGCGGCGCACTGCCCTAGACACAACCTTAATAGCTTCTGCTTGTCCCACAATATGAGAGCTCAGGGTTTGCTCCAGGTTAAGCAAATACTTGGCTTCGGATCGTATTACTTTTGTAACCGGCACACCCGTTATGCGAGCCACTACCGCCGCCACATCGTCGCTGGTCAACTTAAGCTTCTTGCTATCTTTATGCTTATTTTGAAGTTCAGATATTTCTCTGGAAAGTTTGCTTGCCCTAGTTTTAAAGCGGGCGGCCGCTTCATAATCTTCAGCGGCTGCGGCATCTTCGATACGGACTTGAAGTAAGCGCAGTTCCTTTTGGGCTTTACGTAGTTCCGGCGGCGTTTTACCTTTATCGACTCGTAAATGCGCACTGGCTTCGTCCATCAGGTCAATTGCTTTATCCGGCATAAATCTATCATTAATGTAGCGCTTTGCGAACCTAGCCGTATCTTCTATCACTTCATCGCTAATTGATACGTTATGAAAATTCTCATAATGTTTTTTGAGGCCTTTTAATATCTGGACGGTTTCATGCTCAGTGGCTTCTGGCACTTGGACTGGCTGGAACCGACGCTCTAACGCTGCGTCTTTTTCGATATATTTGGTGTATTCATCGGTCGTGGTTGCACCTATCATTTGCATTTTGCCCCGCGCTAGCGCCGGCTTGAGCATATTAGCAGCATCAAGAGCGCCTTCAGCCGCACCAGCACCGACCAGTAAATGCAGCTCATCAACAAAAACAATGACTTTATTGTCCTGCTCCAGCTCCTGCATGACTTTCTTTAGTCGTTCTTCAAATTCACCCCGATATTTTGTACCGGCAATCATAGCCGCCAGATCAAGCATAATTATTTTTTTGTCTAAAAGGTTATCCGGCACATCTTCAGNNGTGATCACTCGCCTGATTTGAGCTTCGCGTCCGATTACGGGGTCGAGTTTATTCTTGCGAGCAGCCTGTGTTAAATCAGTGCCAAAAAAATCTAGCGCGCTCTTTTTAGCTCGCTTACTTTTCTTCATCTCGTCAATATTGCCGCCACCGCTCGCGTGCTGCCTGTGTAAAAATTGCTCTAGTTCCTGGGTAAGCACGCCAACATTAACGTTCATTTCTCTGAGTAGCTCAGTCGCACGAGCATTTTTCTGGCTTAACAGGCTGTAGAGTATGTGCTCGGTGCCGCAGTAATCTTGTCCGTAATCCTGTGCAATCTCATATGCCATTTTTAATGTCAGCTTGGCAACTTCGCTTAGACCTTTAGCTTCGTGCGGTTGCAAAGGTGGCGTATCGGTATTTATAGCCAGCCGTGCTTTGGATAAGGTCACGCCAGCACCATCAAGAATTTTGGCACCCATCGAAGAATCTTGTGCAAGTAAACCTAGCAGCAGATGCTCGGTACCAACATAAGGGTTTCCGGTACCACGGGCAATAGCGTCAGCGTTCCGAAGCGCACCTAGCGCGTTATCGGTAAGGTGATTCAAAAATTCTTGAAAATCTGGAGAAGATGGCATCATAAGTTAAGATTTCTCTCTTTCTAATGAGCTTGTTATAACTCACTATATCTATGATACCAATTAGCACTCAAAGGTCAAGAGTGCTAATTATTTGGGCAAACGTATGGGGCTGCGATCACTTCAACTTCACGACCACAAGCTGCGCAGCCTATGACTTGAATAAATCGTCGACTTTCAGAATTTGCTTCCTTCAATAGTGATGTTCTGAGTAATATTTTCTCAGCATCCTTAGGACAATCTTCNNCGAGTATGAGCAGCCGTGTTTTCTACTGCCTGTTTAATCTCGCTTCTGCATTGTTCCATACAAACGTAAGGCGCCGAACCGTTCGAAGTGTGTTGATTATAACCTAGGGGGCACTTTGTATTCATAACTACCTCTCTTCTGGAACGTCTTCGCCGTGTTCTTCAATCGCTTCAAGTAAACTGCTCTCAAGTTGTTCTTTTTTCTTTAATCTCTGGCCGCCAAGGGGCTTAGAGGTATTAACTTCAGCAGTTGGGGCGATCTCAACATCCGGTGTTTCATCGGACGTAATATCAATCTCGTAGCCAGTCAGCTTTGAAGCCAGCCGCACATTTTGTCCACTCTTTCCAATTGCAATACTTAACTGATCTTCTGGCACTTGAACGGTGGCCTTTTTATTCTCTTTATCAAGTTTGACGCTCGTTACTTTGGTAGGGCTGAGAGCATTAGTCAAAAACGTGACCGGATCTTCGTCCCAAACGATAATATCAATTTTTTCCTGCTCGCCGACTTCGCTCATGACGGCATTAACACGGGTGCCATGGCCGCCTACGAAAGTTCCGACCGGATCAACACCAGGAACCATAGAAGTGACGGCGATTTTGCTACGTACTCCTGCTTCTCTGGCAATTTCTTTAATTGCAACCGAATTATTTTCCATTTCAGGTACTTCAGCCCTAAACAACCACTCCAAAAATTCAGATGAGCCGCGGGAAACTACCAGTTGAGGACCACGGTTGCTGCGCTCTACATCCTTTAAATAAACCTTAAGCCTTTGACCTGGGTGGTATCTTTCGCCCTGGATCTGTTCAGAGGCCGGCATTATTGCCTGTGCCTTTCCAAGATCGATTCGAACGATTCGACCCTCGACACGAGCGACCACTCCATTTACTACTGTGCCGATTTTATCCTGAAACTCGTTCATGATGATTTCTCGCTCAGCTTCGCGTAGACGCTGCAGGATCACTTGCTTGGCTGTTTGCGCCGCTACACGACCAAAGCTATCGGCTTTTTGATGAAACTCAATAATATCGCCTAACTGAGCATCCTTTTTCATAATTTTGGCATCAGCCAGAGATAGCTCAAACCGATCATCGCCAACTTTCTCAACGACTTCCTTGCCGACATAGACGTCAATATCGCCGCTTTTTGTATTTATAGAGACACGCACCTCTTGTTCGCGATCTCCAAAATCACGACGATAGGCAGCAGCAAGCGCCTGTTCAACTACTTCTTGAACTGCATCTTCAGGTAAATTTTTTTCATTGGCAATGGCAGAAATCACCGCACCCAGCTGTTTAACATCAATATCCATGTTTATTCTCCTTTCATTTTGACAATAAATAANNAATTGATATCGATCCTGAAAAAATGACTTTTTCTGGTCAAGTTGTTATCAGCGGCCAAAAAAGCGGCCGTCCAAGCCAGCGACTGACATTTCATCAAAAAGGTCTTAAAATTACCAACGCAGAAATTACCTCTTTCGGCAAAAAAGGCGAGCAAAAAATAGAACTGGCTCGTATCAACCAACACGATGGTAACGACGAGATTCGCCTACATAGTTAAGGCTTGCTTTAT
>JRYK01002367.1_pt1 | contig 13002 bp, 8 predicted proteins | sample 235381 | NCBI WGS metagenome assembly JRYK01 (sample SAMN03074220, study PRJNA261476) | activated sludge metagenome | biome: Wastewater Treatment Plant; feature: Wastewater; material: Activated sludge; isolation source: activated biomass of a wastewaster treatment plant treating hydrocarbon... ...
GGCCTGGGTGGTCCGGTGATCCGGCGCGTCCTGATCGCCAACCGCGGCGAGATCGCGATGCGCGTCATCCGCCCCTGACGCGAGATGGGCATCGGCACCGTCGCCGTCTACTCGGACGCCGACGCGGACGCGCTGCACGTCCGAGATGGCCGACGAGAAGGTCCATCTCGGCCCGCAGCCGGCGGCCATCGGCCCACAGGCGCGCCGTCTCGCGCGGCCCCACGGCCGTCAGCAGCCGGATCTGCCGCCCCAGCGTCTCGTTGACCAGCACCAGCCCGGCCACGCCCGACGGCGCTTCGATGAGCACCTCGGCCATGCCGGCCACCGCGCCGCGGTTGTCCATGACCCAACTGCGGTTGTGGCGCACGGTGCGCGGCGGCAGCTCGGCCGACTCGGCCGGATACTCGATCAGGTCGATGGTGCGCAGCGGCTGCAACTCCAGGCGGCTGTCCGGGCCGACGGTGGGCGAGGTCAGCTGCAGGCGCTGCTCCGGCGTGGCTGCGGCGATGGCCGGGCCGCCGGCGGCGGTGTAGGCGCTGTTGATGGCGGCGACGATCTCCTCCAGCAGCGTCGCGCCGGGCGCGTAGCCGGCCACGTCCACGTCCAGCGGCAGGCCGCCGTCGACGACCAGCCGCAACGTGGCCCGCGCGCTCAGATCCACCGGGGCCAGCAGGTCGGCCTCGCCGGTGATGATCGCCGGCTGCGGGTCGATCCCGGCCGTCACGTCGGGCACGGCCCCGAAGAGGAGCGCCCGTGCGTCGCCCGAAGAGTGGGCCTCGATGACCAGCCGGCTGCCCTGGCCGCTCGTCGGCGAATGCAGCGTCAGGTATTGGCCGCCGTCGCGCTCGACCACGTCGGCGACGTTGGCGTCCAGGGCGTCGTCGATGGCCGCGGCGATCTCGGCCAGGCTGGCGAAGTTGGGCGTGGCCGTCTCCGCCGGCCGGCAATCCACGTCGCGCGGCGGCTGGCCGTCCACGCCAAAGCGCAGGGTGTGGGCGACTTGCAGGAAGGCCAGGTCGATGCCGTTGCGCCAGTCCTGGCGGCCGGTCACTTCGGCCCGCGTCTGGTCGTGGCCGTGGTACTCGCGCGGCGCGTCGATGCCGAATAGCGTCCGCGTGGCGTCGCCGGCGTCGGGGGCCGCGAACCCCAGCCGGCTGCCCGCCCCGACCACGGGCGAGGCGATCTGGAAGAAGCGGCCGTCGAAGCTGGCGGCGTTGACGCCCAGGGCGGCGTTGATGTTGGCCACGATCTGGCCCGGGGCCACGGCCGCCGGGTCGGCCGCGCCGGCGGCGGCGGCGATGGCCAGCGGCTCGCCGCCGTCCAGGCCGATGCGCAGGGCGTCGCCGGCGCTGAGGTCGATGGTCGCGCCGTGCTCGGCCGTGCCCACAAAGCGCACGCCCTCGGCGTTCTGGCCGCGCCACTCGCCCGGCGTCACGCCCAGCAGCAGGGGCAGGGCGTCGGCCGTGCGCGGCGGCTCGAAGGCGATACGGCTGGCCCGGCCCAGCGTGGGCGAACTGAGGATCAGCCGTCGCCCGTTATGGCTGGCGATGCGCGGCGTCAGGGCCAGCGCCACGGCGCGGTTGATGCGGGCGGCGATCTCGTCCAGGCGCGTCAGGCGCGGGTCGGCCCCGCGGCAATCGATGTCCAGCGGCGGATGGTCATCCAGCGTCAGGCGCAGCAGGCGGTCGTCGCTCAGGTCTACGCCGGCGCTGAGGTCGGTCGTGCCCGTCACCTGGGCCGCCGTGGCGTCGCGGCCGTGCACTTCCAGCGGCGCGGCCACGCCGAACAGGGCCAGCGTGGCATCGCCCTCCGGCGCGTCCAGGACGATGGCACTGGCGGCCCCCACGCGGCGCGAGGTGATGGTCAGAAAGCCGCCCTCGCGGCCGGCTACCTTGCGGCCCAGGGCGCGGTTGATGGCCTGGCGCGCGTCCTCCAGCCGGACGTGGGCCGGGTCAGCGGCGCCGGCGGCGCAGGCGATCTCCACCGGCTCGGCCCCGTCCAGGCCCAGCAGCAGGCGGTCGCTCCCGCTCAGATCGACGCCGGCGCTCAGATCGACCGTTCCCACCAGGCGCGCCGGGGCGGCGTCCTGGCCGCGCGTCTCGCCCGGCGAGCGGCCCAGCAGCCGGCCCAGCGCGTCGTGGCTCTCAGCCGTGCCCAGGACGATGCGCCCCGCCGCGCCCAGCGCCGGCGAGGTCAGCGTCAGGTGGCCGCCGGCGTGGGTGGCCACTACGGGCGTCTGGGCCTGGGCGATGCCTAGGTTGATGGCGTTGACCAACTCGTCGATGAGCGTGGCCCGCGGCCGCACCCCGGCCACGTCGATCTCCACCGCCGGTTGGCCATCGATGACCAGCCGCAAATAGCGGTTCTGGCGCAGATCGAGGCCGCGATGGACGTCCACTTGGCCATGCAGGCGGGCGTTGTTGGCCGCCGCGCCCGTGGCCACGCGGCGGGTGAAGCCGAAGACGGCGTCGGCCGCCTCGTGGGTGACGATTGCCCGGGTGATGAAACGCTCGGCGGTGGTCGTGGCCAGGGGCACCACCTCCATGCTGCTGGCGCTGCCCTCGCTGCGCGAGAGCAGCGTGAGGTGTTGGCCGTCGGTGCTGGCCACGTCCGCCCCCAGCGCTGCGTCGATGGCGTCGGCCAATTGCTGTGGCGTGGCCGCGCTGAGCGTCGCTGCGTCGGTGTGGCTGCGCAGATCGACGACGACCGGCGCGCCGCCGTCCAGCCGCAGTTGCAGCAGGTAGCGCGAGCGCAGGTCAACGCCCTGGCTCAGGTCGGGCGTGCCCAGGACGCGCCCGGCGGCGGCCGCCCGGCCGCGGAAGTCGCGTGGGCGGATGCCGAAGAGCAGCTCGGTGGCGTCCTCCTCGTCGGGGGTCAGGAAGACGATCTCGCTGGCCAGGCCGGAAGAGGTCGAGGTCAGGATGACGTGGCGGCTGTCGTGGCTGGCCAGGCGCATGCCTACGGCGTCGTTGATGGCCGCCACCACTTCGGGCAGTTGCGTGTTCTCCGGCAGGCGGCCGGTGCAGTCGATGGCCACCTCGGCCCCATCGACGCGCAACAGCAGGCGCGAGCGCTGGCTCAAGTCCACCCCGGCGCTCAGGTCGCGCCGGCCGATGGCCTGGGCGGCGCGCGTGTCGCGGCCGACGTGGGTCTTGCTAATCGGCCCGAACAGCCGCAGCAACGCCTGTTGGGCCGCGGCCTGCTGGAAAACGATGCTGCTGCCCAGCCCGGCCGTGGGCGAGGTGAGCGTCAGGAACTTGTCGTCGGCGGTCACCGTCCCTTCGCCCAGGACGGCGTTCAGCCGCTCGACCACCTGAGACAGGAGCGTGGCCGCCGGGGCGGGGCCGGCGACGTCGATTTCGGCCAGGCGCGACCCGTCGATGAGGACGCGCAAGTAGCGCGCTTCGGACAGGTCGAGCAGGCCACTCAGATCGACAAGGCCGCGCACCCGCGCCGGGGCCTCGTTGCGGCCGTTGTAGGCCCGCGGCGGCAGGCCCAGCACGGCCTCGGCGGCGTCGTTGAGGATGTCTCGCACCTCGATGGCGCTGGCCGCGCCGCGCCGCGGCGAGGTCAGCGTCAGATTGCGCCCGTCGAACGTGGCCACGGTCTGCTCCAGCTCGGCGTTGATGTTGTCGGCGATGAGCTGGCCGGGCACGGCGCTCAGGTCGGCCGCGCCGGCGCTGACGTCGATCTCGAACGGCCCCGCGCCGTCGAGCAGCAGGCGCAGCCAGCGGTTCTCGCGCAGGTCCGCCCCCAGGCTCACGTCGGCCGTGCCGCGCACCTGGAACAGCAGGACGTTAAAGCCGGCGTCGGCGGCGGCGTTGACGATGGCGTCGATGCGCGCCGGGTCGGCCGGGCGCTGGTAGACCGTCCAGTCGAAGCGCGTCACCCACAGGCCGCGGAACTCGACCATGCCCGGCGGCCGCGTGGCCGTGGGCGAGGGCGTGGGCAGGGTGGCCGTGCGGTAGACCTCCAGGAAGAGCAGCTTGTTGTTGACCGCGCCCGGCCCGCTGCGCACGGTCAGGCGGCCGTCGGTCACGGTGACGCCGGCCGTGCCGGCGATGAAGCGCCGCTCGGCGCTGGGCGCGCCGCTCAACACCGTCACGCCCTCGGCCGTGGTCTGCATGAAGCCGTCCGTGGCCGCCGCGTCGCCGCCCACGGCGAAGACGTCGTAGACGCCGGGCGGCAGGGCCAGCTCCCACACGGCGTCGGGGTTCTCCGGCTTCTGCAGGTGGATGAGCGTGTCGTAGCGCTGGTCATAGGCTTCGGGCGCGTTGCGTTCGCGCGTCGCCGCGCCGGTGTCGGCGTTCCAGCCGTAGCGGAAGCCGTTGGCGCGGTCGCCGTAGACCGCGCCACTGTCGGCCAGGTAGCCGGCCGGCGTCTCGGCCGTCGCCGGCTGGAAGTTGACCTTGAGCACCACTTCGCCCGGCGACGGCGGGCCGACCATGACGATCGGCGCGTAGCCTCGCCCCGTGCCCTGGGCCAGAAGCGTCACGCCGGCCCCGGCCAGGATCAGGCCGGCCACCAGCAACACCAGCGAACGACGTCTACCGCTGCTCATTTGGCCGCAATTGTGCCATACATCGCCCGATGAACCAAAGCCCCGCCGTAGGCCCCGACCAGGGCTATCGCCAGCGCCAACAGGCTGGCGACGTTGCCGCTCGAAAGAATGCCCAGCAGCGGGATCATGCCGCCGATGGCCAGCGCCCACACCCAGGGGCGGCGCGGCGCGACGAAACCGAAGGCCGCCGTCGCCAGGAGCACCACCCCGGCGGTGATGCCCGTGTCGTCCCAGGTCGGACGGCTGTCCACCCAGGCGATGCCCAGTCCTACAACCAGCGCCAAACGGAGAGGTTCCAGGGGCCAGGTTCCAGGGACGAGGGAAGAGCGCTCTTCCCTGGTCCCTGGAACCTGGTCCCTGGCCCCTGGCCCCGGCCCCTTCTTTTTGACGCTCCCGGCAGCCAACCATATACTCGGCCCACACATCCGACCGCGAGGAGGAAGCCCATGACACGCATTTACGACATCAGCCGCGACCTGGACAACGGCATGGTCGTCTGGCCGGGCGACAAGGACTTCGAGATACAGCCCAACGGCGGGGGAATCGCCGCCGGCGGGCCGGTCAACACCTCGACGATTGCCACCAGCTCCCACTGTGGCACCCACGTCGACGCGCCCTATCACTTCGAGCAGGACGCGCCGACGCTGGAGAAGGTCGATCTGTCGGCCTACTGGGGTCTGGCCCAGGTGGTCACGGTCAGCAAGACCAAGGGGCCGCTGACGCCGGCCGATTTCGCCGGCTACGACCTCGGCCGCGCGCCGCGCCTCTTGGTCCATTCGCCGCTCAGCGCCGCCGACACCGCCACCTTCCACCACGATTTCGTCTATCCCAGCCCGGAACTGGCCGACTACCTGGGCCAGCGGGGCGTCGTCCTCTATGGCGCCGACGCCCCGTCGATGGACGCCTCGGACAGCAAAGACCTGGCCGGCCACCACGCCCTGCTGCGCAACAACATCCTCATCCTGGAAGGGCTGATGCTCGACGGCGTGCCCGACGGCCTGTATGAGCTGTCCGCCCTGCCGCTGAAGCTCATCGGCGGCGACGGCAGCCCGGTGCGCGCCGCCCTGCGCGCGCTGGAGTAGGCCGTGGCCGAACCGCCGGCCGCCGCCGAGGCCCGCGCCCTGGACGCGGCCGACCCGCTGAGCGCCTTCCGCGACCGCTTCGTCATCGCCGACCCGGCGCTGATCTATCTCGACGGCAACTCGCTCGGCCGCCTGCCGCGGGCGGCCGGCGATCGCCTGGCGGCCGTCGTCGGCGCGGAGTGGGGCGAGCGGCTGGTGCGCGGCTGGAACGAGGGCTGGTTCGACGCCCCCGACCGCCTGGGCGACAAGCTGGCCGGCCTGCTGGGGGCCGGCGCCGGCGAGGTCATCCTGGCCGATTCGACCTCGGTCAACCTGTTCAAGCTGAGCCTGGCCGCCCTGCTGGCCCGGCCCGACCGGCACACCATCGTCACCGACGACCTCAACTTCCCCTCCGACCTCTACATTCTGCGCAGCGCGGCGCGGCTGGCCGGGCGGCCGGTGACGCTGCGTGTCGTGCCCGCCGCCGACGGCATCCACGGCCCGGTCGAGGCCCTGGCCGCGGCCCTGGACGAGGACACGGCGCTGCTCAGCCTGTCGCACACCGTCTTCAAGAGCGGCTACACCTACGACATGGCCGCCCTGACCGCCCTGGCCCACCGCGCCGGGGCGCTGGCCCTGTGGGACCTGAGTCACTCGGCGGGGGCGGTCGTCGTCGATCTGCATGGCGCGGCGGCCGATTTGGCCGTGGGCTGCACCTACAAGTATCTCAACGGCGGCCCCGGCGCGCCGGCCTTCCTCTACGTCCGCCGCGACCTGCAAGAGACGCTGGCCAACCCCATCAGCGGCTGGATCGGCAGCCGCGACCCGTTCGACTTCGCCCTCGAGCACGCCCCCGCGCCGGGCATCCGCCGTTTCCTGACCGGCACGCCGCCCATCCTGTCGCTGGCCGCGGTGGAGCCGGGCCTCGACCTGCTGCTGGAAGCGGGCCTGTCCCAACTGCGCCAGCGCTCCGTGCGGCTGAGCGAGTACCTCATCGACCGCTGGCAAGAACGCCTGGAGCCGCTGGGCTTCCGCCTCAACTCGCCGCGCGACCCGGCCCGCCGCGGTTCCCACGTCTCGCTGGGCCACGCCGACGGCCTGCGCGTCAACCTGGCCCTCATCCACGAGGGCCACGTCTTGCCCGACTTCCGCCGTCCGGATAACATCCGCCTGGGGATCGCGCCGCTCTACAACACGTTCGCCGACCTCTACACGGCCGTCGAACGGTTGCGCGCCGTCGTCGTCGACCGGCTCTACGAGCGCTACGACGCGACCGGCCTTGCGGTCACCTGAGGGGCCGCGCGCCCCAGCCACGGCGGGAGAACCAGCATGAAACCCCTGCAACGCTTCGAGACGGGCGCCGGGCGGGTCATCTACTCGTTTCCGGTGCGCTCTTTTCCCACGCTGACCAATAACCTCTACGTCATCGACGACGGCCAGCAATACGTCCTCATCGATGCCGGTTCGGGCATGGAGCGGGCCAACGCCGACCTGCTGGCCGGCTTCAACGCCATCGGCGAGCACCTCGGCCGCCCCTTCTCGCCGGCCGACATCGGCACGATCCTCATCACCCACGGCCACATTGACCACTTCGGCGGCCTGCCCTTCCTGCGCCAATTCACCGCCGCGCCCATCGGCGTCCACGTCCTCGACCGGCGCGTGCTGTCCCACCACGAAGAGCGCATGGTCTTCGCCTATCGCCGGCTGGAGACCTTTCTAGAGGGCGCGGGCGTCAGCGCCGACGAGCGCGTCGTGCTGATGAGTGTCTACCTGTTCTCCAAGACCTACTACCGCTCCACGCCGGTGCAGTTCCTTCTGGAAGAGGGGCAACCGGCCGCCGGCGGCTTCGGCGTGCTGCACGTGCCCGGCCACTGCCCCGGCCAGGTGTGCCTGCTGGTGGACGACGTGCTGCTGACGGCCGACCAGGTGCTCTCGCGCATCACGCCCCACCAGGCCCCGGAGAGCATCACCCTGCACATGGGCCTGGGCCACTATCTGGAGTCCCTGGGCAAGGTCGAGACGCTGCCCGGCGTGCGCCTGGGTCTGGGCGGCCACGAAGACCCCATCGACGACGTGGCCGGCCGCGTGGCCGCCATTCGCGCCGCCCACGACGAGCGGCTGGGCAAGGTACTGGACATCTGCCGCGCGCCCCAGACCATCGCCGACGTCAGCCGCCAGCTGTTCGGCAGCGTCGATAGCTATCACGTCCTGCTGGCGCTGGAGGAGACCGGCGCGCACGTGGAGTATTTGCACGAGCGCGGCGANNGGGGGGGGGGGGGGTTTTGTGGGGTGGCGGGTCCTCTCCCCCCCCCCCCCCCCCCCCCCCCGCGGCCCCCATGCCCAACGTCGCCTCACTTCTCCTGCCGTGGTGGGACGCCCAGCGCGCCGATCTGCCCTGGCGGCGCGGGGCCGACCCCTACGCCATCTGGATCGCCGAGGTGATGTTGCAGCAGACGCAGATCGCCGCGGTCATCCCCTACTACGAGCGCTGGCTGGCCCGCTTCCCCACCGTCGAGGCGCTGGCCGCGGCCACGCTCGACGACGTGCTGAAGCAGTGGGAGGGGCTGGGCTACTACAGCCGGGCGCGCCACCTGCACGCCGCCGCCCGGCGCGTCGTGGCCGAGCACGGCGGCCGTCTGCCGGATACGGTGCACGGCCTGCGGCAGCTGCCGGGCATCGGCCGCTACACCGCCGGGGCCATCGCCTCCATCGCCTTCGGCGTGCGCGCGCCGGTGCTGGACGGCAACGTCATCCGCGTCCTGAGTCGCCTGTTCGACGTGGCCGGCGACGTGACCCGCCCGGCCACGCAGACCCATCTGTGGCATCTGGCCGAATCGCTCGTGCCCGCGGCGCGGCCGGGCGACTACAACCAGGCGCTCATGGAACTGGGCCAGACCATCTGCGTGCCCCAGAACCCGCGTTGCCTGCTCTGCCCGCTGCGCGACGTCTGCCTGGCCCGGCAGCGAGGCACGCAACTGGAGCGGCCGGTGCGCCCGCCGCGCCAACGGACACCTCACTATGACGTGGTGGCCGCCGTCATCTGGCGCGATGGCCGACCCTCGGCCGGCGGCCGCTTCCTCATCGCCCAGCGGCCGCACGCGGGCTTGCTGGGCGGCTTGTGGGAGTTTCCGGGCGGCAAGGTGGAGCCGGGCGAGGCGCTGCCGGCGGCGCTGCGGCGCGAGATCGGCGAGGAACTGGCCCTGGAGATCGAGGTGGGCGACTTCCTTGTCGAAGTCGCCCATGCCTATACCCACTTTCGCATCACCCTGCACGCCTTCCACGCCGCCTACCGCGGCGGGGAGCCGCAACACCTGGGCGTGGCCGACCACGCCTGGGTGACGCTGGACGACGTGGAGGGCTACGCCTTTGCCGTGACCGACCGCAAGATCATTGGCGCGCTGCGGGCGACGCTTCGCGCTTAGCCACCTCAAAGAAGCTCGTCGATCTGCGCCGCCTGGTCGGCCGTCAGACCGCGTATCTCCAAATACGCTTGCAAGAAATCGACCGGAGGCTCCTGCCACAGCCAGGACGGCCGCAGCCAGAAGCCGGGCAAGACAGCCGTCTCGACGCGCTCATCGTCGTCACTGGCGTACAGGTCGTAGCGACCCTCCTCGTCCAAGCGGTAGAAATCGGCTCGGCGACGGTTCGGGCGCGGATCGATGATCCAATATTCCGTAACCCCGGCGCCCTCATACTCGCGGAACTTCTCGCGCCGGTCGCGGCGTACGCTTTCGTCGGAGACGATCTCGACTACAAGATCGGCCGGGCCGTCCAGGAATTGCCGTTGCACCCGCGACAGCTGGGCGTTTGTAACGACAAACAGGTCAGGCTCCCGCTGGGCGGGCACGTCCCGCAGGCGCATCGGGAAGGGAGCTGTGAAGACGCGGCCGAGCTTCAGGCGCGACACGTACAACAGAAGCAACGCCTGCAGAAAGCCCAGCGTCAACTGATGCAGATCGGTTGCCGGCATATAGATGATTACCTCTCCGTCCACCCATTCGGCGTGGACGTTCTCATCGACCCAGGCGATGTACTCTTCATAGGTCATCGGCCGATGGGGCGGCGCGTGAGTTGGCGCAGTTCTCATTTTGCCTGTCGTCATCGAATGCTCCTACCGGCTTGGGCCGGCCGATCATCGTCCGCTGACAGTATACCATAGGGCCGTAGCGCGATTGGGGCGAATCGCGCTACGCCGCTAATCCACCTGTTTTCGCCTCTGCACCACGATGGTCATCGCCCCCCAGAACAGGGCCATGCCCAGCAGCGCCAGCCAGGTGATGAGCACGTGCGTCTCGGTGTGGGCGTAGTCCAGGCTCAGCTTGTCGCCCAGCGCGGCCGAGACGCACTCGACGGTCGTCGATGGCTCGCTAGTGCCCAGCTGCGGGTTGGCCGGCAGCCAGACGGCCGAGCAGGCCACGCTCTTGTCTTCGTCCAGCCCCGGCAAATCGACCGACGAGCCGAGGGCGTCCATCGTCCAATGGGAGATGACCAGCTTGGAGGCAATGTTGGCCCCCGTGCTGTCGCCCAGCGGGAACAGCGTGCCGGAGAGAATGATCTGCACGAAGAGCTGGACGAGGATGACGTACAGCACCACGTCCTGCGAGGGCACGATGGCCGAGATGAACAGGCCGAACATGATGCTGGCGAAGACGGCGAGAAGCAGCGTGAAGAACAACTCCCAGGCCCCCGACGGGAAGATGTCGAAGACGGGATCGAAGTTCATGTCCACCTTCAGGCTCAGGATGGCCAGGACGCTGGCCACCTGGACGACGGCGAACAGCCCCAGCACCAGCGCCTTGGCGATGACGTAGGACCAGACGCGCAAGTTCACCGCCCGTTCGCGGCGGAAGATGGCCCGCTCCTTGACGATCTCATACGACGCGCCAAACGTGCCCGCCTGGGTCAGGGCCAGGCCGAACATGACGATGAGTTGTTGCGCCGTGGAGGCGGGCAAGTAGTCGCGGCTGATGTCGTTGACCCGGTCTTCGGTCAATTGGCCGGCGGCCTGGAGGGCGGCAAGCTCCTCCTCCACCTCGGCCCGCAGGTCGGCGGCGATCTCGTCGAAGGTCTGTGGCCGGCCGACGATGTCGTACTGCTTGCTGACCATCATGAACAGCAGGGCGATGATGGGCATCATCAGCAGCAGGATGAACAGCGTGCGCTTGTCGTTGCGGATCAGGTCGAGGTGGCGGCGGGCCAGGATGGGGATCTGCCGCAGGCCGGAGTCCCGGCCGCGCGGCGGCCGCCCGCCCGACGACACCGCGCCGTAGGCCCCCAGGATCAACTGCTGTTGGCGCGCGGCGACGTACTGCTGGAATTGCGGCGAGTGGCGGTAGTGCTCCGCCCAGAGCACGCCCGACTCCAGCCGCGCGTCGCGGCCGTCCTTGCTCTTGGGCGCCTTGGCCAGACGGGCCTGCACCGCCGGGTAGACCGCCTGCAGGTTGTCCGGCGCGGGCTTGCCCTCGGCCGGGTTCACTTCCTGAGTCAACTTCAGGTAGATGTCGGCGAAGTCCTGGGCCTGGAAGTACTGGATGGCCTCGCCCGGCGGCCCGTAGTAGGACAGATAGCCCTGGCTCAGGAAGGCCACGTGGTCGCACTGTTCGATGTTGGCCGTGGCGTGCGTCACCAGGACGACCGTCTTGCCGCGGTCGGCCAGCCGGTTCAGGTCATACATCATCTTCTTCTCCAGCCCGGGGTCCAGGCCGGAGGTCGGTTCGTCGAGGAAGAGCAGGTCGGGCTGGGCCAGCAGCTCGACGGCGATGCTGACGCGCTTGCGCTGGCCGCCGCTGAGGACGCGCACCGGCTTGTGGGCGTGCGCGCCCATGTCCACCATCTCCAGCACTTCGCCGATGCGCTTGTCGATCTCCGCCTTGCCGGCGTCGGGCAGGCGCAGCTTGGCGGCGTAGTAGAGGGCCTTGCCGACGGTGAGCTCGCGGTGGATGATGTCATCCTGGGGCACGTAGCCCATGATCATGCGGTAGGCGTCGAGGTTGGGGTAGAGCTGCTCGCCGTCGATGAGCATTTGCCCTTGCGTGGCCGGGTTGAAGCCGTTCATGGCCCGCAGCAACGTGCTCTTGCCCGCGCCGCTGCCGCCGACCAGCGAGACGAACTCGCCGGCCAGCACCGCCAGGGAGACGTCGGTCAGAATCATGCGCCCGCTGCCCACCTGCTTGCCCAGATTGACAGTGTCCAGCCGGTGGCCGCGGCTCATGGACGTGGTCAGGGCCTTGGCTTCCAGGTCGTAGACCAGCTTGAACGGCCCGATCTGTACCACTGCGCCCTTGGTCAGGGGCATCCAGGCCACGACGCGCTGGCCGTCGACGAAGGTGCCGTTGGCGCTGCCCAGGTCGCGGATGACGAAGCTGCCGTCCGGCTGGCGGCGGACTTCGGCGTGGCGGCGGGAGACGGAGGGATGGTCGAGGTGCACTTCGCAGGATGGGTCGCGGCCGATGACCGCCTGCTGCAACTGGGCCAACTGCTGCATGCCCAGCGGCCGCGTGCCCACCCCGCCGGCCGCGCCGCCGGCGGCCTGGCCGCGCAGCGAGAGGCTCAGCGAGTTGCCCGTCAGGTCGCCGATGCGCAGCACGTCGCCGGCGTAGATGGTGCGCGGCGCGTTAGCCGGCATTTGCAGGCCGTTGTGCAGCGTGCCGTTGGTGCTGCCCAGGTCGGTGACGCGCAGCTCGGCCGCCTGGCCGTCGCTCTCCAGCCGCAGGTGGTGGCCGGAGACGGTGGGGAAGTTGACGACGATGTCGTTATCGGGCGCGCGGCCAAGGCGCATGACCGGCTTGTCGAGTGGGCGCTCCTCCTTCTGGCCGCCGGGCCAGTTGATGACCAGGACAGGCCGATCGGACTTGGGCACGATGAGCGTGCCCATGCCGGCGGCCGAGGCCGGGCCGCTGGGCGCGCGCAGCGGGTGGCCGCAGACGGGGCAGAACTGAGCGTTGGCCTGCACCGGCGAGCTGCAATTGGGGCACGTGCCCGGCGACGCGGGCGTGCCCGCCGGTGGCAGGGGTGGCGACCAGGGCACGCCGCCCATCGCCCCCGACCCCAGGGGCGAGGAGAGCTGGGTGGCCTTGGGATCGGCCGGCAGGGGTTTGCCACAGGCACGACAAAACTTCGTGCCGGGGCGGTTTTCGGTCTGGCAATAGGGGCAGGTGATCATGTGCGCTTCCTTGCTAGAAGGGTTTCACGCGCGGGCGCGGCCACGTCGGCCGCCGCGCCCGCTCAGGTGTCCGGCGCGGTGGCGTCCGGCCACACCCGTCGCCAGGTGGCCGTCTCGCCGATCAGCACAAAGGTCGACCCATCGGGGCCGGCCAGCAGGTGTCCGTTGACGAAATCCTGCGCCTGGCCGCCGGCGTCGCCGATCTCGGCCGCCGTGGC
>JRYK01003323.1_pt1 | contig 12951 bp, 11 predicted proteins | sample 235381 | NCBI WGS metagenome assembly JRYK01 (sample SAMN03074220, study PRJNA261476) | activated sludge metagenome | biome: Wastewater Treatment Plant; feature: Wastewater; material: Activated sludge; isolation source: activated biomass of a wastewaster treatment plant treating hydrocarbon... ...
GGCGATCGCCTCGGGCGCCGGCACCAACGAGGTGCAGACCGTGGCCCAGGGCGGCACCTGGACCGGTGGCACCTTCACCCTGACCTTCGGCGGGTTCACCACCGACCCCATCCCCTACAACGCCACGGCGGCCCAGGTGCAGCGGGCGCTGGAGATGCTGCCCTCGATCGACGTCGGCAACGTGGTGTGCACCGGGGGCGCGCTCCCGGGGTCCCTGGTCAGCGTGACCTTCGTCGGCGCGCTCTCAGCCACCAACGTGGCCGCCCTCACGGCCAGCGCCGCCGGCCTGACCGGCTCCACGCCGAGCGTGACCCTGGCCACCACCACCCCGGGCGCGGCCGGCGCGGTGACAGACCCCGACGGCAAGGGCATCGCCACCGGCGCCACCAAGTGGACGTTCACCAAGCGCTCGGGAGCCGTCGCGAAGAGCCTCCAGATCATCGTCGCCTACAACGACGACGGCATCTTCTGGAAGGGCCAGGGCTTCGGGGTGCAGTCGCTGCAGATCGGCGCCGACGGCATGGTGTCGGCCGACCTCATCGGCCTGTACGCCGTCGACATCGCCGACCCCGGCGAGACGCCCTCCTACGACGCGGCGAGCGTGCTCTCGCTCGGCCGCGGCGACCTGCTGGTGTCCTGGCTCTCGGGCTCGGCCAACAGCTCCGACTTCTCGACCACCATCCAGAACCCGATCGAGCGGCCGCCCATCCTGAACGGCACCCGCTACCCCCTGGAGCTCCTGCACTCCGACGTCGTGCGGGTGTCCGGGTCGGTGGCCAAGTCGCGCGCCGACTCGGACGACATCCACGCCCTGACCGACGGCACGCAGTTCGCCTCCAAGGCCCGCTGGCGCAACCCGCGCTCCAAGATCGCCTCCTCGGGCGAGTCCTACGCCATGTTCATCGAGAACGACGGCTGCCAGCACGTCGGCGGCGGCGCCGAGGCCGCGGCCAACAAGCGCCGCCACACGGGCAACTTCGACTGGTTCGCCGGGTACTCGGACTCCGCCGGCCGCGACAGCCGGATCACGCTCATCAGCGGGACCGCGGCGGCGGAGACCTACCCGTAGGCCGCCGCTCCGCGACCACCGCAGGACCCACGAGAGGCCGCCCCCGGGCGGCCTTCTCGTGGTGGCCACCCAGACAGGAGGAACGACCGCCCGATGGGCTCCATCACCGCAGCAGCCACCCGCCAGCACACCTTCCGCTCGGGCCGCGAGGCGGAGGTGCGCGATGTCCTCTCCGCGCTCGCCGTCTTCGCGAACCCTTCCCTGTCGCCGCACTTCGTCGCCTTCAGCGAGGGCGGGATCGATGACCCGGGCGTCGCGGTCGAGATCTACGCGGAGGTCGCGCGCCAGATGCTCGTGCGGCCCCGGCTCGCCAGGCCCGGAGAGAGCGTCCCTCCCGGCGCGGAGGACGTGATCGGGCTGGGCGACCTCTTCCAGGACGAGCTCAACGAGCTGGCCGAGATGTGGAAGGCGCAGCTCGAGCGAACCGCCCGATTTCGCGACGACGGAGCAGGCGCTGGAGATGGCGCTGGTGGCGAGGTCCTGGGGGACAAGCCCAAGCGTGCTCGCCGGGCTGCCGCGCGGAAGCGCTGAGGCGTACGTGCTCGACCGGGGCCTGGCCTTGAGGCTCACGGAGCGGGAGCGAGACGACGGTGGCCAAGAGCACCACGCCTGACGCCGCGAGGGCGCTCTGATGGCCCGCGGCGGCGGCGTGCGCATCTACATCGTCGGCGACTCCGACGGCCTGAAGAAGGCGGTCGCCGAGGCCGAGGCATCGCTGCTGGGCCTGAACGACACCGGCCAGCGCAGCTTCGGGAAGATGCGCACCGGTGCGCTGCTGGCCGCGGGCGCGGTGGCCGGCATCGGCTTCGCGGCCGCCAGGTTCGGCACCGACTCGGTTCGGGCCTTCCAGGAGTCCGAGGCGGCGATGGCCAAGGTCAAGGCCATGGTCGAGGCCGCCGGCGTCTCCTGGAGGGAGCACGGGGCCGCCATCGAGCAGGTCATCAAGACCCAGAGCCGCAAGTCCGGGTACGACGACGAGTTGCTCGCGCAGTCGTTCGCGAACCTCACCCGGGTCACGGGGGACTACAACGAGTCGCTGCGGCTCAACGGCATCACCATGGACTTCGCCCGCGGGCGGAACATGGACCTCATGCGGGCCTCGGACCTGGTGGCCCGCGTGGCCTCCGGCGCCAGCGTGCAGCTCGGCCGGTACGGCGTCGTCGTCGACAAGAACGCCACGGCCGCCGAGAAGCTGGCGGCCATCCAGAAGCAGTTCGCGGGCCAGACCGATGCGTTCGGGCGCTCGCAGGCCGGCATGTCGGCCAAGGCCGGGGTCGCCTGGGACAACCTGAAGGAGGCCATCGGAGGGGCGCTGTCGCCGGCTGTCCAGAAGCTGCTGCCGGGCATCACGGCGAAGCTCGAGGACCTCGCCGACTGGGTCGAGGATCCGAAGAAGGGACAGGGCCTCAAGGGCTTCTTCGCCGCCGTGGCGGCGGCCATCGGCAAGACGGCGGAGGCCGTCGTCGCGCTGCTGGACAAGCTGAACGACCTGGCGGAGTGGCTCCAGAGCTCGGGCGCCCTGGGGGCAGCGTCGCGGTTCCTCGGCATGTCGCCCGACATCAACCCGCCCTCGTCGTTCTATGGCGGCCAGCAGCCGCGCGTCACCACGAACGCGGCCGATCCGTCGAGCCTCTTCGGCGGCCTGATCCCGACCAGGGCCGGCGGCGGATTCATCCCGGGCATGCCGCCGTCAGATCGGACCGCCGACAACGTGCTGCTGTGGGGCCGCTCCCGCGAGGTCATCCTGACCGAGGACCAGCAGCGGCTCGTCGGCCCGGCTCGGATCGCCGCGGCCCTGGCTGCGACAGGGGCGCCGCACTTCGCGCAGGGCGGGTGGGTGACCACCGGCTACACCACGTTCGGCGGGCCGCGCGACTCCAGCGTCGACATGCGCAACCCGCGCGGCTACAAGGGCGACAACCTCAACAGCTACCCGTACTCGTTCGCCGAGCTGCAGATGGGCTCCGCCCTGGGGGGGCTTCCGTACCTGGCCAAGCTGCTCGTCAAGTCCGGCGGCAAGCAGATCGTCGTCGAGAAGCGCGACATCGGCGGCGGCCAGGGCGATGACTACTACGACATCGACCTCTGGTACCGGGCCTCGGAGGCACTCGGGCTCGCCGAGACCGGCGCCTAGCCGGTCAGGCGCGCGCGGTCGCCGACCACCCACTGCTGGAAGCGCTGCAGCGGCCCGCTCGGCGGCGGCGGGATGCCTGTGCCGGCCGCATCCGGCGGCGGAGGCGGCGGAGCTGGTGGCGGCGGTTCCGGGGCTGGGGCTGGGGCTGGGACCGGGCCCTTCTACCCCCTGACGCGCTCCGCACCGGTCATCGGCACCCCGCACTCCGGGACCCACACGCTCGGCAACTGGCAGTCGGACAACGCGGTCGACATCGGCGTCCCGATCGGCACGCCGGCCATCGCCGTCGAGAACGGCAAGGTCGTCAAGGTCCACATGCGGACGCTGGACCCCTCGTCGCAGTTCGCCGGCTACCAGGTCACCATCGAGGGCGACTCCGGGCAGGGGTACTTCTACACCCACCTGCACACCTGCAAGGTCCGCGAGGGCGAGCGCGTGCGGGCGGGGCAGGTCATCGGCACCAGCGGCGCGGCGAACAACACGGCGCACCTGCACTTCGCGACCCGCACCGGCGACCCGCGCGACGTGCTCGACAACCCGTTCGCCGGAAGCACCACGGCGCAGGCCACCACGGTGACGCCGTTCAATCAGACGCCGCTCACCGCGACGCAGCAGGGCGGCCTCCCGGTCATCTCCGGGCTGCAGGCGGCATGGCCGACGATCCAGGGCATCCTGCGCGGCATCTCGGGCGGGTCGCCGCTCCAGCAGCTCATGGGGCTGATCTCGATTCCGGCGATCCTCTCGCTCACGACCTCAGGCGTCACCGGCGCGGGGAACTCGCTCGGGCAGATCACGCAGCTGTTCGGCCTGCGGACCATCGCCAGCGCCACCAGCCTCAGCAACATCTTCCGCAACGCCGGGATCGCCAACCCCAAGCAGGCGGCCAACCTGGTCGCGGCCGCGCAGGGCAGCAACTACGGGAGCCTGCTCACCGACCGCCTGGCCGGCATCGCCGGCAACCGCGTCCAGCAGGCGCGCGTGAACGCGCAGCAGCGGGCCATGGACCTCGGGCTCTCGCCCGATCGCGTCCAGGAGCTCGGCGAGAAGGCCGCGCGCGACGCGCAGATCGCCGTGCTGCGCGATCAGCTCAAGGCCACCCGGGCGCTCATCCGGCTCATGATCAGCCGGGTCGGGCAGATCAACGCCCGCAAGGCGCAGGCCAAGCCCGGCCGGCCCGGGTACCGGAGGGCCGTCGCGCAGGCCAACGCGGGCATACGGGCCATCCAGGACCAGCTCGACGACCCGCAGAACGGCATCCGGGCCCAGGAGCTGGACCTCGTCGCGCAGCTCCAAGAGCTGGGGGTCAACGTCCAGGCCGACGACTATGCCGAGGACTGGCGTCGCGCCTGGGCGCCAATCGCCGGCCCGGCCGCCACCGGTCAGCACGCCGGCACGGGCGTGTACGACCCGACCCGCGACAACCGCCTGATCGGCGGCCCGGCCGGCACCGCAGCGTCTGAGCCGAGTCCGCCCGTCACGCTGCCCGCCGGCTTCGCCGGGCCGTCGGGCGGGTCGTTCCGTATCGACACCCGGGACGAGCCGAATGGCGGGCGGGCCCGGCCGGGGACCTTCAAGCCCTACATCGACGGCTCGGCGTTGATGGGGAGCGGGAACGCTCCCGAGGTCGGCTCGACCTTCGGCGGCATGCAGGTCACCGGCGGCATGGAGGCCCTCACCTCGCCCCCGCCGCCCCCGACGCTGGGCCAGCTGCTCCCCGCCCAGCAGGCCGACATCCGCAAGGCGTGGGCGCTCGCCCAGCTCTCGGGCGACAAGGCACAGCAGATCGCCGTGGCCACCGCTGCCGTGGCGGTCTTCGGCCAGATCCTGGCCATGGCCTCCGACATCGGCGACCCCGACCTGATCGCCGACGCGGCCAACGCGCTCAAGGGCTGGCAGGACACCCTGTCGGACCTCCAGCAGGCCACCGACCCCAACAACGACCCCGACCTGCAGGCCCAGCTCGCGCAGGCCAACCAGCGCGCCGAGACTGCCCTGCGCGCCTTCAACCTCGGCAACGCCTTCATCCACGCCGCCCTCGGCCCGGGTGACATCGGCGCCGGCGGCCCGAACGCCTGGGGGGCGGCCGGCGGGGGCGTCGTCAACCTCAACATCCAGTCGCTCACCCCCAGCGACCCGACGACGCTCGGGATCATCGCCTCGACCGTGGCCCGGGCCCAGGGCGGCCAGGCCTTCGTGCCGAGCTCCACCGTGAGCCTGGGGATCTAGCGTGCCGATCCTCCCCCTGCTGCAGCTGGTCCCCGCGGGCCCGGGCAGCCAGACGCTGACCCTGGTCAACGACACCGCGGCGACGGGCTACCGCCTGATGCAGCCGGCCGACTGGGGCAACGCGGCCTGGGAGCAGGCCTTCTCGGGCCCCCGGGGCACCCTCGGCGCGAAGGTCGCCAGCCAGACGCCGCAGAACCGCATCCTCAACCTGCCCGTGCGCGTGCTCGGGACGACCAAGGCCGACCTGCTGACCAAGGTCAGCGTGCTGTGCGAGTCGGTGGACGAGCTGCGCCGCTATGGCGGCCGCATCACCTGGAAGTCGACCGGCGCCACCTATCGCACCCACTTCGACGTGCTCTCGGCCGCCCACGGGGTGTCCAACTGGGACAACAAGGCCGAGGCCCTGAACGAGCTGGTGGTCACCGTGCGCGCCATCTGCGCGCCCTACGCCGACGGTGACCCGCTCGACATCCTGGACACCTTCGCTTCGGACACGATCACGGCCGGCGACTACGTGGCCGACGCAGGGGCCCTCGGCGACGTGGCCGTGGCCGGGGGCGTGCTGGACGCCGCGGCCAACCTCGGGGTGCAGAAGCGCCTCACCCATGTGGGCGTCGGCTACGCCTACGGCGACCACCAGGCCACGGTGAAGGCCGTCCCGGGCGGGACCATCTCGAGCGCGGTGTTCGGGGTCGTGCTCAAGCGGATCTCGGCCACCGACTGCATCGTGGTCTACGTCGATGACAACGGCGCCAACAGCCGGCTTCGCATCGACAAGATCGTGGCCGGCACGCCGACCAACCTGGCCAGCACCAACCTGGCCGCACGCATCAGCGCTGGCACACCGCTTTGGGTCCGCGGCCGCATCGAGGGCAACGTGGTCTACGCCGCCCACTACCTCACCCCGCCCAACCCCTACACGGCGCCGACCACCAGCACCTCGTTCACCATGACCTCTGCGGAGGTCCCGCTCTTCGGCCGCACGCGCACCGGCAGGGCCGGCCTGCTGTTCACCCCGCAGCACACCGACGCCTACCTGAAGAACTTCGAGGTCTGGCCGTTCACCTGGGGCAACGGCGACAACCGGATCTCCTTCCCCGCGCAGCTGATGCTGGCCGGCCAGGTACCGGGCGACGCGCCGGCCAAGGCCGAGCTCCACATCGCTGCGGACGGGGGCACGAACATCGAGTGGGTGCTGGCCGCCTGGCAGCGGCCGCTGATGCCCCACAACCTGTGCTGGGAGGGGGACTTCGAGCGCTACATCGGGGTCACCGCGGCCTGGTCGGTCGCCGCGGTCACCGGCGTCACCGGGGCGGCCACCTCCAAGTCCCAGACCACCACCGCGGCCCGCTGCAAGTACGGCGACGCCGCCATGCAGATCGTCACGCCGGCCACGGCCAACACCGGCGCCTCGTTCCAGATCTTCCACCGGTTCCGCCGCGGCCGGACCTACATGGCCATGCTCTGGGCCTCGGCAGCCTCGGCCACCACGAACACCCGCCTGCGCCTGGGCCAGAACGGCGACATCGCCTCCGAGACCCCCGCGGCGCTCAGCGCCACCCCGACGCTGCGCGTCGTCTCCTGGACGCCCTCGGCCGACCGCGACGTCGCCTACGTTGCCTTCGAGGTCACCGCGGCCACGGCGACCACCATGGCGGTCGACGCCGTGTGCGTGTTCGAGGCCGAGCCGGCCCACCTGCAGTCGGCCATCGCGACCGCCGGCGCCACCGGCCTCACCGTGCGCGAGAACCCAGCCATGCTCCCGCCTGCCCCATTCCTGGCGCTCATCGACACCGAGATCGTCCAGGTCACCGCGGTGAGCGGCACCACCTGGACGATCGGCCGCGGCGCAGAGCGCACCACGGCTACGACGCACGCCCAGGACGCCGCGGTCACCGTGCTGCCGCCGCTTCCCCACCTGGCCGGCGCCGGCGCGCTCCCGCCCATAGGCCCGGTGTCGAGTGCGGCCGACGGCACCGTGTCGCCGACCGACGACAACACCGCTTCGGCCAACTACTACGTGGGCTACGGCAAGCAGAAGGCCAACCCGGCCGCCATCAACACCCGCATCTGGATCGACCCGTCGCTCGTGGACTGGGGGGCCTCCGACGACGCCGTGCCGGTCGAGGTCTGGGCGCGGGTGCTCATCCCCAACACCGCCTCCGGTGCGCCCGTGGCGATCGGCAGCCACGGCACGCCCTGGATGGTCGAGGCCAACACGCTCGAGCACGGCGGCGCCGGCCGGACGACGCCGCTGCCCGGCGGCGGCAGCCCGACCTACCGGATGGTCCGGGTCGGGACCATGATGCTCACCCGCCAGGTGCGCCAGCTGGTGGGCATGACCTGGTCGGCCTCGGGCACCGGCACCTTCGCCATCGACTACCTGTTCCTGGTGCCGGCCGGCGCGCGCATCGCCGCAGCCTCGGGCGTGGACGACACCGAGACCCACGACCCGATCATCCGCGGAGACGCCGCCTTCGGCGCCATGTGGAAGGTCTTCGCCTCCGACCTGGCCGGCAGCCACATCGACCTGGTCGGCTCCGGCCAGCGCGAGTACCCGCCGCGGCTGCGCTCGGCCGGCATCGGGGGCTCGCTGCTGGAGATCTCGCCCGGGCCCGTGGTCCTCGCCGCGGACCTCTCGGCCAAGCGCGCCGACCCCTCCAACGCGACCACCCAGTCGGACGAGCTGTCGGTGTCGGCGGTCGTGCACCTGTCCATCACGCCGCGCTGGGCCGTGGTGCGGGACGCCTAAGTCGTGGGTTCGACCTCGCTCAACGTCCGCCTGCGCACCCCGGGCGGTGACCAGGTGTGGCTCGGCCCCGACTACGACCGGGGCATCGTGCCCGAGGCCTTCACGGCGAGCGCCGACGAGCACGGACCGCTCGACTGCTCCTTCATGCTGCGTCGCCGCACCCGTCAGGCCTCGCCGGACCTCAAGGCCTTCAACCGGTGCGAGGTGCACATCGGCGGCGTGCCGGTCTGGGCGGGCCGGATCTGGGAGACCCCGACTTCCGACGACGACACGATCAGCGTGCAGGGCAAGGGGGCCCAGTTCCACCTGGACGACCGGCTCATCCTGCGCTTCTACGTCCAGACGGACATGACCGCGTACGTCGACTCGCGCGCGAAGGCGACCACCACCCTGGGCCCCAACGGGTACCGGGCCGGGTTGTCGCCCGGGGTCGGGGCGGGCGTGATCGTGCTGCCGTTCCCGAAGGACTTCGTCATCGGCGTGGGCGACCGTTGCGGCGTGACGCTGGACACCGGCCAGAGCGGGATCTCGCGTGTCGTGGTCGCGTGGGAGGCCTTGGCCACCGACGGCAACAACGCCCTCTACTCCCGCGCCTCGGCCTCGGAGAACGGGTGGAACCCGGCCGATGACGGAAGCGCGGTGCTGTCCTCGGCGTCGGGGACGATCAGCCACTCCCCGTCCGCCCGTCGGTACCACCACCTGTTCGTGATCCGCAATGCCTCCGCGGGCACGCTCTCCACCGAGCAGGGGGCGAGGATCACCTCGGTCAAGCTGTTCGGCTCCACGTCGTGGGAGTCCGGTGGGAGCTCCGCCTTCAAGGCGAGCGACGCGTTCCTGAACGTGCTCGGCGCCGCCCTGCCGCTGCTCTCGACCTCGACGGCGCGGATCAGCACGACGAGCTTCCCCATCCCCGACTTCCAGCCCGACGGCTACCGCTCGCCCCGGGAGATCCTCCAGGCTGCGAACGCCTTTCACGACTGGCTGTGGGGCGTCGACGCCCGGTGGCAGCTCTTCTTCCGCGCCCGCCCCACGGTGCCGCTCTATGAGATGGGCGCCTGGTCGGGGTCGCCGTTCTCAGACGCCTCCCCGAACAGCGCGGAGGAGCTCCACAACGAGGTCATCGTCCAGTACACCGACTCCGCCGGCGTCCAGCAGAACGAGGTCCGCACGGCAGTGTCGGGGCTGCTGGCCCAGCAGGGCTTCACCCGGTCGAAGGTGCTCGCCGTGCAGGCGGCGCTCACCCAGGCCGCGGCCCAGCAGATCGGCGACGTGTGGCTGGCCAGCCGGACCAAGACGCCGCTTCGCGGGGGCGCGAACGCCATGCGGGGGTCGGTGCGCACGTCCGCCGGCGCGCCGGTTCACCCCGCGCACCTGCTCCTGGGCGTGGGTGAGCGCCTGCGCCTGACCGACCGGGTGAACCCCGACACCGGCGGCATGGGCCGCGACGGGACGATCGTCGCCGTGCGCTACAGCCACGACTCCGAGACGGCGTCGCTGCAGGTCGACGACCCCAACGACCGGCTGGACACGCTCCTCGCGCGCCTGGCCGTCGTCACCGGACAGGTCCGCTAGGCCACCTGACCGCGCCGCATGAACCGACCCGACCACGGGAGGCCACCCCATGCCCGGAGACCAGCGATGACCCAGGCCCGTCGTGAGACCGACCGCGACGCCATCTACCCAGGGAACGGGCTCACGGCCCACCGGCTGACGGCCGTCGAGGAGGACGTCGCCGCCCTCAAGGAGGACCACGACGTGCTGGTGCAGATCCGGGTCGAGATGGCCCAGGCGCGCCGCGACGTGGCCTCCATCAAGCGCCTGCTGACCGGGGCGGTCATGGCCTTCGTGGCCGCCAACGTGGGCTGGATCGCCCTGATCCTCGAACGCATCGGAGGAAGCTGATGACCGGAGGACAGGCCGTCGTCCTGGAGGCCCGCAAGACCCTCGGCGTGGCCGAGGATCCCGACGGGTCCAACCGCGACCGCGGCGGCTTCATCACCGAGATCCAGGAGCGCGCGACCGCTGACCTGGGGTACGACTACACCGGCTCCGCCTGGTGCGCGGAGGCCGCCCGGGAGTGGTACCGCCGGGCCGGCCTGCCGCACGAGTGGATCAACCCCTACACCGGCGACATCTGCGCCGTGGCCGACCGCGAGGGCTGGTGGCTGCCGGCCGGGAAGGTCGGGCCCCCGGGCGCGCTGGTGATCAAGTGCGGCGTGCACGTCGAGGTCCTCGAGGAGGACCACGGCACCTGGCTGGCCGACATCGGCGGCAACGTCTCCAACGCGGTGCGCCGCACGGCGCGCTCGCGCGAGGACGGCTGGCGCATCATCGCGCCGCCCTTCATCGGCCAGCCCGAGCCGGCGCCCCAGACCGTGCGCGTCTTCGGCTTCGACGACCCGCGCCTGGCGCCGGCGCTGTACGGCGGCTGGGCCGAGAAGGCCGCGCGCGAGCGCGTCATCGCCTCGCTGCCGGCCGACAAGCGCGCCCGGGTGCGGCGGGTGAACAAGGGCGGGAAGGCCCCCTACGCCTTCGAGCTCTACCCCGCCCACGGCGGCGAGTGGCGCTTCGGGCCCTGGAGCTCCAAGGCCGCGCGCGACGAGGTGATGGAGGCGCGCCAGAAGCGCACCGGCCGCCACATGCGGCCGTGGGCCGAGACCCGGGTGGGCGGCGGCGCCCGCCCGCCCCTGACCAGCGGGAGCGTGAGCTGATGAGCGACCTGCAGGCCGACCTCGAGCGGGCCGCCGCGCGCGCGGCCGAGGCCTCGGACCCCGAGCCAGAGCCGCTGCTGGCGGACGTGCCGATCGCCGAGCGGCCGGCCGTCGTCATCGACGAGCCGCCCGAGACCCCCACCGACGCCCCGCCGGCGGCGGGGAAGGAGGCGTGACATGGCCAGCGCAGGGAAGGTCGAGCTGGAGGTCTCCGTCCGCGACAGGATCGCCGTCGGGCTGGGCACCATCGGGGGCCTCGCGGGGTCCTCGGCGGCCGCCCTGGTGCCCCTGGTCGGTGAGCTGGCGGACACCACGCGCCCGCTCGGCGTGCCGTCGGCCGTCTGGGTCGTCACCAGCGCCGGGCTGCTCACCGTGGTGGTGGTCGGCCGGATGGCCCAAGCGGTGGCCGCCGTGCTGCGCCGGCCGCTCGCGAGCTCGGCCGGCGAGCCCACGACCACCAAGGAGGAGGGCTGACATGGGAACGAACGGCCTCGTGCGGCCGGCCGGGGAGCTGGCGCTGCGCGTGCAGCGCCCGCCCGGGCCGCCGACCATCCGCAACATCCTGCGCGGCTGCCTGCCGCGTCCGGGGCTCGACCCGGGCGTCGCGGCCTACCGCCTGCGCAACCTGCGCAACGTGTGGCGCGGCCTCTGGCGCCTCATGGCCGCCCGGGTCCTCGGCATCCAGGCCGCGGCCGGCGTGCTCTGGGCGGTGCACCGCACGCCCGACGGCCAGGTGCGCGAGCTCGGCTGCGTCTCCTGCCGGGTGGTAACCACCGCCGGCGTCGGCTTCATCGTCGACGCCTTCCAGAACCTGGTCGAGCTGGAGGTCATGAAGTACCACGCCTACGGCACGGGCACGACGGCCGAGGCCACCGGCGACACCGCCCTGGTCACCGAGCTCACCACCGAGTACCAGACCGACAACACCCGGGTCACCGGCTCGCAGACCGAGAACGGGGCCAACGTCTACCGCACGGTGGCCACCATCGACCCCGACGCCGACGTGGCCCTCACCGAGCACGCGGTGATGTCGCAGGCGGCCACCGGCGGCGGCGTGTGCCTGGACCGGTCGAAGTTCGCGGCCATCAACCTCACCGGCGCGGCCGGCGACACGCTCCAGACCACGTACGACTTCACGATCACCGCCGGCGGCTGACCGCCCGGCCTGGTGCGCGATGCCCAAGGGCCGCCCCACCTGGGATGAGGGCGCCGAGCCGCCGGGGGCACCCATGGCGTGCACCCGCTGCGGGGCCCCCGTGCGCGGCATCCGCACCTCTCCCCACCCGCACGAGGGACCCATCATGATCGAGGAGCGCAAGGTCGCCGGGATGAGCGTCGGCGACCTGATGCCCCGCGCGGTCTGGCCCTACCACCGCTGCTGATCCGTGCCGACCGACAGCTTCACCACCACCAGCGCCAGCGACGCCTCGGGCTGGTACTCGGGCACCAGCTGGCCGCCGGGCACCTGGAACCTCAACACGGCGGCGGCCGAGCTCTGGATTTCGCACACCAAGTCGGGGTCGAACCGCTTCGCCGACCACGCCGTGCTGCGGTTCGACACCTCGAGCATCCCCGACGGGGCGACGATCACCGGCGCGGTCCTCAAGCTCTACTGCGTCTCCAGGACGAGCGCCGACAGCCGCTCGATCGAGGGCGAGTACTACGACTACGGCGGCGACGCGATGACCAGCGCCGACGGCGCGGTCAACGTGACGGGGACCCCCATCCTCACCGCCACCATCGCCTCGCAGACCGCCAGCGCGGTCAACAGCTACACGCTCACCGACCTCACCGGGATCAACAAGACCGGCTTCACGGGCATCCGCCTGTGCTGCTCGGGCGGCGACCCGGCCGGCTCGAACGAGGTGCAGTGGGAGGGCGCGGCCGGCACGCACGCCGACCCGACGCTCGAGGTCACCTTCACGGCCGGGAGCACGGCCTACACCCAGAGCCTCGGGGGAGCCGTCACCCCGGCCGGCGCGGCGGTCAGGGGCGCGGCCAAGCCGCTCGCCGGCGGCGCCACGCCGGGAGGCGCGCTCGCCCGGGCGGCCGGGAAGCC
>JRYK01007434.1_pt1 | contig 12949 bp, 11 predicted proteins | sample 235381 | NCBI WGS metagenome assembly JRYK01 (sample SAMN03074220, study PRJNA261476) | activated sludge metagenome | biome: Wastewater Treatment Plant; feature: Wastewater; material: Activated sludge; isolation source: activated biomass of a wastewaster treatment plant treating hydrocarbon... ...
CCTCGCCTTTATCATCGCCGCCCTCTCCCACGTATCGCCCCAGTAGAAGTAATGCTCGAGCGCGCCGTCAATAGGGACCGACACCGGGCTCTTGCTGCCGCCCGGCCTGAGCCCGAGGTCTACCCTGTAAAGGAATCCTTCTTCCGTCACGGCGCTAAGGGTCTTCGTCACCCTTTCGCCCAGCTTGAAGAAAGGGTCGGGGTCGCCGTTGTCTTTGTAGATGTATATGAGGTCAACGTCCGAGCTCAGGTTGAGCTCCCTTCCGCCGAGCTTCCCCATGCCAAGGACGACGAACTCGCCCGCCCCCCGCATGTCGAGCTCGCTCCTGTGGTATTCGAGCACGGATTCTATGACGGCGCAGGCGAGGTCTGAGAGCTCTTCCATCGTGTCAGGAAAAGCGGCGGCTCCGGTTATGTCCCTGTACGTGATACGCGCAAGCTCCCTGTACTTGTACTGCGTGAGCCGCGTTTGAAGCTCAGTCCGCGATTGGGAGGTAACGGCTATATCGTTCGCTTCCCGGGAGAAGATGCGCGGCTCTTTTTTCGTCTTCAGTATCTTCTGCGAATCGAGGTAATCGAGTATTCCGGGATCTCTCAGTATTGCTCTTCTCAGGAACGAGCTCCACGACGCGAGGAGCTCGAGTATGTCCTTCTTGCGGGATGGTATATCCGCGTGGAGTTCTTTATAGCGCTCGAGAGCGGTACGGGCGTTATCGGGATCGGGTAATGCCTTATTCAATGTTAATTTTCCTGGTCCTTTTTCCGCGCGTCGCTTTGCCTCCGCTCTTTCTGCGCTCCTTGATCTCCTCCCCTGCCTTCCGCGCGAGCTCGAACCCCTTGTTCACGGCCTTGAACGGGAGCTCGCAAACGAACTTCCTCCCCTCTTCCTTCTCGAGGAGCTCCTTTACGCCCTTTATCGCGTAACCCGCGCCGACGACCATCTCGGTCGCGCTCATTATGAAATGCTCCCCGGCCTTGCCGAGGTTGCCCAGATCGACCTTCGGCTCGCCCGTGCCCCTGCCCCCTTCCGCACCACGCGTTTTCCTCTGTCTTCTCGCCATGTTACCGCCTCGCTTGCCGGGCCTCAGCCGTAATGCGGACATCGGCCCGACACCGAAATTTTACCAGAAATAAGGGGTGGTGTTTATAGGCGGGTGAGAAACCGGGTTACAGGCTCCGCATAACTCCCGGCAACCTTTTGTCATGCTGAACCCTGAATCAGGTTCAGGGCAGGCTTGTTTGAGTATCTTGTTGTCTTCTTATTCCCTCCTTTGTAAAGAACGGTTCTGAGCGAGCGGAAGAACCGGATGCCGTAGAAACAAAGGCAACGAAGCAAATTAACTTCAGGCTGAATGTAGCATGAGTCCAAATAAGATAGGGAAGATTTAACCTTATGTCATTCCCGAATGTTTTTATCGGGAATCCAGCTTTTTTCTATTACGATTTAAAGATATAGATTCCCGCTTTCGCGGGAATGACAACAAAAAACAGGATCGCCACGACCACGATCCTGAAACAAGTTCAGGACAGGCGGTCTCGCGATGACAGTTTCATGGGGTGGCGTTCCACAAAGCGTTATGCTCGGCATCCACCACAGCTAAGAAAACTCAACTAAAATTATACGGATCGACGTCCACGGAAACCCTCACATCTCCCGTGACGTTCGACATGAGCTTCTTTAATTTCTTTGTGAAGCTGCGCAGAAGTCCTCCATTGGTCGATTTAAGAAGCATCTGAAACCTGTACCTGTTCCTTATCTTGCTCACGGGGCATGGTGACGGCCCGAGTATTTGAACTGCGCCGGGCTTTAACTTCGTGACGAGCTTCCTCGCGATCTCTCCCGCCCTCTCCGCCGCATCACGGGTCTCGCGCTCGATCCTCCCCGTGAACCTCACGTTCACGAGCCTCGAGTATGGAGGATATCCCAGTTCCTCTCTCAACTTCAGCTCCTCGTCGAGGAACCCTTTACTGTCCTGCCTCACAGCGTGCTCTATGCTCGGATGTTCCGGGTTGTAGGTCTGTACTATCACCTTCCCCGGAACGTCCCCCCGCCCCGCCCTGCCCGCAACCTGCGTGACAAGCTGGAACGTCCTTTCGCCGGAGCGGAAGTCGGGAATGCCGAGCGCCATGTCAGCCGAGATCACGCCAACGAGGGTGACGCCCGGAAGGTCGTGCCCCTTTGCGACCATCTGTGTCCCTATGAGCACGTCTATCTCCCCGCGCTCGAGCTTGCCGTAGAGAGCGAGAAGGCTCTTCTTTCCCGCGACCGTGTCCCTATCCATGCGCGCCGCCTTTGCCTCGGGGATTATACGCCTGAGCTCCTCTTCAACCTTTTGCGTTCCGATGCCGAGCCCGTGCATGGACTCGCCGCATTTAGAGCACGCGCCGGTGAGCTTCTCCGAGAGACCGCACATGTGACACCTCACGGAGTCCTCCCTCGCGTGGTATGTAAGGGATACGCTGCAGTTCGGGCACTTCATTATTTCACCGCACGCCGGGCATATGATGAGCGTCGAGTAGCCGCGCCTGTTGAGGAATAGTATCGTCTGCTTATCGTGCCAGAAATTATCCACTATCTCCTCACGAAGCCTCTGCGAGAATATAGCCCCGCCCTCGTACCTCATATCCGCGACTTCCACTGTCGGCAGGGGCCTGTCCTCGACCCTTAGCGGCAGAGACAGGTACTCGAACCTCCGCTTGAGCGCGTTGTAGTAAGATTCCGCCGACGGCGTCGCCGAGCCCAGCACCACGACCGAGTCCGTCATCCTTCCGAGCACGAGCGCGAGGTCCCTCGCGTTGTAGCAGGGCGTCTCGTCCTGCTTGTAAGACGTCTCGTGCTCCTCGTCCACTATTACAATGCCGACGTTCCTGAAGGGTGCGAATATCGCAGAGCGCGCGCCTATGACAACCTTCACCTCACCTCTGCTCGCCATGCGCCAGGAATCGAACCTCTCCCCGTCTGACAAGGCGCTGTGAATGACGGCGACGTTTCTCCCGAACCTCGCCCTTACCCTCTTTACGAGGAGCGGCGTGAGCGATATCTCGGGCACGAGGAGTATTGCCTCCCTCCCCTTCCCTATGACCTCTTCTATAGCGCGGAGATAGACCTCCGTCTTCCCGCTCCCCGTGACGCCGTGGAGGAGGAACGGCGCGAACCGGCCCTTTCCGACGGCCTCTCTTATTTTCCCGCACGCGATCTCCTGGTCGAGCGTGAGCGCGGGCTTTACGTCTTCTTTTATTTCGATACCGGCGAAGGGGTCTCTCGTTACCTCCTCCTCCCCGATCTCTATGAAGCCGTTCCCGAAGAGCCACGAGAGGTGGGCTTTCACATTCCCGAATACCTCCTTCAGGTCGTCGAGCGGGACCCTTCCGTTCTCGATAAGGTACTCGAGTATCTGAGACTTCGTCTTCTTTCTTCTAAGGAGCGGATCGCTCACGACCGCGCCCTGAGAAGCCGATATTATCTTCTCGGTCTTTACTTTCGGGTCGGATTTCAGCTCGTAGGAGAACTCGACGAGCCCTCTTCTCCTGAGCGAATTGAGGAGCTCCGTCGAAGTGTTATCGACGAGTGAGAGGAGCTTCTGCGAGCTTATCTCCCCGGCGTTGAGCACTGTCTTGAGCACAATGGCTTCATGATCCGTGAGTCTTCTCCTGTCGAGCGCGCCGATTCCATCTTGCGTCATTTTTATCACGCGCCTTATGCTCGCGCCGAGTCCGCCCGGATGAGCGGCCTTGAGAACGATGCCGAGTGAAGTCATGTAGTAATCCGCGGCCCACTTGAGGAACGCGAGTCTCTTCTCGTCGAAGAGCGGCTCGTCGTCGATTATATCGAGCACGTCTCTCAACTCGACATCGGGCGGAGGCTCGCCCGGCCCCACTATGAAACCTATCGTCTTCCTGTTCCTGAAAGGAACGAGGACGCGCTTCCCGAGCATCGTCCCCTCCTTCAGATGCGGAGGGACGCTGTACGTATAGAGAGCCTCCCCCGGCATGGGGACGGCGACCTGAACGGTTTCATTCATTTATACGGGAGTCTAATTGTTTTCCGGATTGCGTGCAATAGAGACCGGGCTCAAGCCGGCGCACACAACAGATGCAGCTAAGCCCTCGAAAGGATTTATGAACGTAACAGAGCGGGATCTCCGTGAGCGTGCACGCTGCTCCATACGAAGCTTCTAATGTCTTATCTGAGGATACAACTCTAACTCACAAATCTGATTGACGAATATGTTATGCACAATTTATCCACAGGCCCTCCCCGGAGTTAAAATCAATAAATTAGGTTTCAGATGTTGACAACTTCAATCACAGCAAATATGATTTAATCAGGCCGTCATCACAGGCCGGCCGGAACGTTCAATGGGAAGGTTGGACAGGCTCCTAAACAAGGCAGACGATTATAAGGAAGCGGGCCGCTTCGAGGAGGCTCTGAAAGAGCTTGCGAAGGCGGTCAAGATAGCTCCCCGCGACCCGGACGTCTACCTTTCCTACGCCCTCACCTATGACGCGATGGAGGATTTTCACTCTTCCGTCTCGTATTTCAGGAAGGCCGTCGAGCTCAACCCGGAAGACCCCTACATCTGGACACAGCTCGGCATAACGCTCTCGAGGATGGGAAAGCATGGGGATTCCCTCCGCGCTTACAACGCCGCCCTCGAGCTCGACCCCGAATACGTGATCGCGAAGTGGCACATGGCGCTGACCTACAGGTCGATCGGCCTCTATGAAGACGCGCTCAGATACTTCACCGAGTGCAGGGATTCGGACGCCGACATCGATTACATCAAAGACGAGATCGGCTATCAGACAGGCCTCTGCTACTTTGACATGGGATGGACTAAAGAGGCGCTCTTTGAATTCAGGAAACACCTCGAAGCCTGCCCCGGTGACACGTGGGCTCACATGTCCGTCGGGAACTGCTACTTCGACTTCGGATGGATAGACGAGTCCGCAGCGAAGTTCAAAGAGATCATCGCCCTCTCGCCGGAATTCATACCGGCGTATAACGCGCTCGCTCTCTCTCTTGCGGAAAAGGGCTGGTACGACGAGGCGCTCGACGTGCTGAGGACGGCGCTCAAGATATCGCCCGACGACGAGACCGTAAAAGACAACATGGATTACATACAGTCGCTCAAGGAAGACGACGACGGCGCCAAGGGCGTCATACTCCTGAGTCTCATCCTCCAGCTTCTCAAGAGAAAAGAAATATCCGACTGAGCTCTCATCAGCACTCAGACTATGAATTCCTCGACAACCGATTTACCCGCGTACTCCCTCCCCTTATCCGTCAGCCGGAGGCGTCCGTTCTCGATTAGGATCATTCCTCTCCTGACGGAATAACCGACGACGCTCGACGCGAACCCCTCGTTCCACCTGAGCGTCTCCTCTACGTGCGCGATGTCCGATTCGCGCGCCTCTTCGGGCGTTCCTTCATGGTTGAGCAGGTGTATGGCGAGCACCCTGCCCGCGAACTCGCGCCTCTGCCTCGCCCGCCTCACCGCTATGGCCAGGAGACCGCGCTCAGGCGCGAGGAGGAACACCAGGAAGAATATCAGTCCCGAAACGGCCGCCATCGAGCCCGCGATGTTCGCGTCGATGAGTATCGCGGCCCAGAATCCGGCGACCGCGCTGAGTATCCCGATAAGGACGCTCAGCAAGATCATGCGCGGGAGGCTGTCCGTGAGGAGGTAGGCCGCCGCGGGAGGCGCTATCATCAGAGCAACCACCAGAACGGAGCCGACCGCGTTGAACGCCCCGACGGCCGTAACCGAGACGAGGCCCATGAGGCCGTAGTGAATAAGCCCGGGTGCAAACCCTAGCGCCGCAGCCAGGCCCGGATCGAACGTCGCCAATTTCAGCTCTTTATAAAAAACGAGTATGAATCCGAGGTTCAATAAAAGTATTACGCCCATCACATACACGGACACGGGTCCAAGGTCGCTGCCGTGGACATATATACGGTCGAACGGTGCGAAGGCCAGCTCGCCGAGAAGCACGGCGTCTACGTCTATGTGTATGTTGTACGCGTACCGCGCGATTAGTATTACGCCGACGCTGAACAGCAGCGGGAATACAAGCCCTATCGAAGCGTCTTCCTTCACGATACGCGTCCTGTTTAGGAGCTCCACCAGGCTCACCGTGAAAACGCCGCAGAGCGCGGCGCCCAGTATGAGCAGCGGCGACGATATATCGCCCACGACGAAGAAGGCGAGCACTATGCCCAGCAGTATCGCGTGGCTTATCGCGTCGCTCATCATCGCCATACGCCTAAGCACGAGGAATACCCCCGGCATGGCGCACGCCGCGGCCACTATCGAAGCGATTATCTGTATATCGAGCTGCTCACCGCTCATCCGGCTCACCGCCCCTCTCGGTTATAGTCCTTCTCGCCTCCTCCAAGCCCGCACTCGTAAGCGCCCATTCGCCGGGGCTCACAGCTCGCACGAGCCCCCTTTCGCTGAGCACTTCGAGGCTCTTTTCGACGCCTCCCTTACCCGCGCTCATGAGCTTCAACACGGAAAGAGAGTGAGAATGCTCCGGGTCCTTGTGCTCGAGCGCAAGCGAGTAAAGGTCCTCGAGTATCCCTTCGAGACGCAGCCTGCCCCTTTGCCGCCTCTCCCTGATCCAGTTCCACACCACACCTCTCCGCGGCGCGAGCAGTATGGAGAAGACCACTATCGCGCTCACGCATACGACGATCGTCGGCCCCGTCGGAAGCCTCGGGACGCTCGCGCTCAGAACCGCGCCCGAAATTCCGGCGAGAGCTCCGAACAATGCCGAGAGCAATACCATGACGCCCAGGTTGTCGGTCCACTGTCTGGCCGATGCGGCGGGAGCGACGATCATCGCGCTCATGAGCACGACGCCTACCGTCTGTAGTCCCATCACTATCGCTATCACTATCAGCGTCGTTATGAGAATGTCGAGCATCCTCACGGGAAAGCCGAGTGTCGCCGCGAAATCGGGATCGAACGAGAGCAGCTTGAACTCTTTCCAGAGGAGCATGGTAACGGATATGGCGCAAGCGCCGAGTATGCCCATCGTGACGACGTCCCTTTCGAGAAGCGCCGCCGCCTGCCCGAAGAGGAACTTGTCGAGCCCCGCCTGTGTCGCGTCGGGGCGCTTCTGTATGACGGTCAGCAGCACGAGGCCCAGGCCGAAGAATACGGACAGCACCATGCCGAGCGCAGTATCGTACTTAACCCGCGTCGAATTCACTATGCTCATTATGAAGAGTGTGGCTATCCAGCCCGCGATAGCCGCGCCCAGTATCAGCACGAGGGGCATCTTGCTCCCCGTAAGAAGGAACGCGAGCGCGATCCCGGGAAGCGCCGCGTGCGACATCGCGTCACCAAGGAGACTCTGCTTCCTGAGCACCGCGTAAGCGCCGAGCGCGCCGCTCACGATACCGAGTATCGCCGAGCCGAGCGCTATAGTCCTGAGCGTATAATCGAAAAATAAGTCCGAAAGCAGGCCAGGGACGTGCACGTCAAATCCCTCTCTCCCCGGTCATCTTTTGACTGTCTTCGGAGGATGCGGCCGGCCTTGTCGCTCCGAGGAATGAAACCCGCCCGCCGTACGTGAGCCGCAGGTTGTCTTCGGTGAAGGCCTCGCTCACCGGGCCGCTCGCGATGAGCCTCACATTGAGAAGCGTCGCCCAGTCGAAATACTCGGGCACGGTCTGGAGGTCGTGGTGTACGACGACGACGGTCTTTCCCGCGGCCCGCAGCTCCTGGAGGAGCGATACTATCGCCCTCTCGGTCGTCGCGTCCACTCCCTGAAACGGCTCGTCCATAAGATAGACCATGGCGTCCTGAACGAGCGCTCTCGCGAGGAAGACCCTCTGCTGCTGCCCTCCCGAGAGCTGGCTTATCTGCCTGTCGGCGAAACGCGACATGCCCACTTTTTCGAGCGCCGAGAGCGCCATTTCCTGCTCCTTCCTGCCGGGCCTCCTGACCCAGCCGAGCGCTCCGTAGCGTCCCATCATGACGACGTCCTTCACGTTCGTCGGGAAGTCCCAGTCCACGCTCCCGCGCTGGGGGACGTAACCCACGAGGCGGCGCTGCTTCGAGTAACTCTCCCCGTATATGAGCACACGCCCCGCGGCGGTATTGACCAGGTTGAGCACTGCTTTGATCAGAGTCGTCTTCCCGGCGCCGTTCGGCCCGACTATCGCCATCAGCACTCCCGACGGCACCGTCAGGTCGACGTCCCAGAGCACCGGCTTCTCGCCGTAGGCGACCGTCAGGTCTTCCACCGTTATCGCAGCTTCGCTTTTCATGTCTTCACCAACCCGGCTTCATCGCATCGCATATCATTTCTCTCCGCCGCACCGTAATAATAATCCGCGCGCTCACGACTGCCCGCCGTTAAGGAGAGCGCCTACTATCGTATCGATATTGTGCCGGATCATGCCGATATAGGTCCCGTCCGGCGTGCCGGGGTTCCCCATCGCGTCCGAGTAGAGCGAGCCGCCTACTTTCACGTCGAAGCCCCTCGACTCGACCGCGGCCTGCACGGCTTCGATGAATTTAGGAGGGACCGAGGACTCGACGAAAATAGCGGGTATCTCCTTCTCGACTATGAACGCAGCGAGGTTCTGAACGTCCTGTGTCCCCGCCTCCGACACCGTGCTTATACCCTGGAGTCCTCTGACCTCGAAACCGTACTGTCTGCCGAAATAATTAAACGCGTCGTGCGCCGTGATCAGGACCCTCTTGTCCTCTGGAAGGAGAGCGGCCTTCGACTTCACGTATTCGTTAAGCGACGCGAGCTCCGACAGATACTTCCCGGCATTCGCCTTGTAGTAGTCCGCATTACCGGGGTCTATCGAAACGAGGGTGTCCCTTACGGTCCCGACAGCCGTCATCCACATCGTAACGTCGAACCAGACGTGCGGGTCGTAGTTACCCTGGAACTGGGGCGGTTTGAACAGGAGGCTCCTGTCGATACCGTCCGTAACCGCGACCGTGTTGATGCCGCGCTTCTTCATCTGCTCGAATATCTCGGACATCTTGCCTTCGAGGTGGAGGCCGTTGTAGAAAATAAGATCGGCCCCCGACAGGAGATCGACATCTCCCGCGCTCGCCTTGTAGAGGTGCGGGTCGACGCCCGGGCCCATTAGGCCCTTTACTTTCACGTGACCGCCGCCGACCTGCTGCGCTATGTCCGCGATCATGCCCGTGGTCGCAACTATATTAATTACGCCGCTTTCATGCGTATTCTTTTTCGCGTCCGTCCGATTCTCCTGAGAGCAGGAGATAAAACCGACGGCGAGCGCTATCGACAATAGATACATCGCAAGGTTCATTCAGATGACCTCCCCGGGATTCCCCTTGACGTCTGTTATGAAGATGTGCTGGGCGGCTTCCGCGCCGAGCACGTGGCTTGCATCGCCGACCTTGAGCGTGATGGGCCCGCTGAACGGCTCTACCGAAACGACCTTGATCTTCGCCTTCGGATATAGGCCCATCTTTCCGACGTAGCGGAGCAGCTTGGGGTCGTGGTCGCTCACCTCGGCGACTACGCCGTACTGACCGGGCCTCATGTCCGTGAGTGGCACGGAATCGAGCTCGATTATCGTGCCGTCCCTGCTCGGTATGGGGGAGCCGTGGGGGTCTCTCGTCGGATGCCCGAGCGCCGCGTCCATGCGGTCCTCGAGGTCCTCGGACAGCACATGCTCCCACTTCTCCGCCTCCTCGTGCACCATGTCCCAGGGCACGCCCAGGGCTTCTGCGAGGTAAAGCTCAATGAGTCTGTGGTGTCTTATGACCTCGAGCGCTATCTTCTGCCCGGCCTGGGTCAGCTTGACGCCCTGATACCTCTTGTGCGTAAGGAGCTTCTTCTCGGAGAGCTTCTTTATCATGCTCGTCACGGAGGCGGGTGCGACACGGAGCTTTTCCGAAAGGGCGTTCGTCGATACTTTCCCCTTCTCCCTCTGTATCTCGTAGATCGCTTTCAGATAGTTCTCTATCGATTCCGTATACATCTATCAACTCCCGAATACATTTATAAACTCCTAAAAGTGATTTTAGATATATCTAAAATAATTTTATTGCATCTATGACATGCTGTCAAGCCAGCAAGTCATCAGAAGTAGAACGTGAAAGCGGATGAAATGACCACCTCTTTTTCGGTATTTCTAGCATAAAGGTCGGGGGTTATGCCGAGAACTATGATGAGCCAGTCCGAAACGTCGGCTGTAAAGCCGGCCGATATATTGAACACGTATACGCTTCCCCCGGAATCGGGGTCTTCAAAAGCAAATGCAGCTTCAAGGACAGGCTGGAACCACGAGTTAAGGTAATAACCGAAGCCAACGTCCGTAACGAAGCTCCAGGAGCCGTGCTCAATGATCCCGAAGACGAAATCGTAGTCCATCGAGAACTTGTCCGTGAAGTTTTTCGTCAGTATCAGCCCGCCGGGCTCTATTATCCATAGCGCGCCTTCCCCTACCGGGAATGTGACTCCGCCTTGATAGGCGAGCGAGAACGGGTGGCCGTTTTCATGATCGAGCAGTCTGAACTTCGCTCCGGCCTGAATATCACCGAAGTTTGTTTCGGTCTGTATCAACCCGGAGTCCTCTACGTTGAGGTAATTTATATTCACTCCCGCCTCCAGATTCTCAAGCAAACCCGGAGTCACCCTTAATCCCCCTCCGAACCTGACCGTATCGTCCCCGTCGTCGACGAATTCCAGGGAGAAGAAAGGCTCCGCTTCGATATGCCCCTTCGGCACAGTGCTCGAATCCGGGACTACGAGTTTCGAGCCAGAAATCCCCCCCACAGCGGAAGCTTCAGATGCAAAAATGAAGAAGTAAAAGAATACCGCCAGCGGCAGAAGTATGATGCTAACATCGATGCGGTCAGTCATCGCCATCGAGAATCTCCGGGCGGACCGCAAAGATGCACAGGCGCCCATGCGTGCCGAGTAGTAAGAAAACACCATCGCAACCTCCCGTTTGCAGAGACGGTGAACAATCAAGCGAAAATTATCTTTATAATGCTCTAATAGTATTTTTAGATGTATCTAAATTATCATACCCGGACGATATGTCAAGGCGCTCCGGTCATAATGTTGAGACATTCTCGGAGAAACCGGCTAATATATATAGGCTATAAGCCATGGCCCCCATCAACGAACCGCGCGCGCCGCGCCGGAAAAAGGTTTCCCCGCTCTCCCTCGTGTTAATCATATCTTTCTTCATACCGGCGCTCTGCCTCCTGTATTTCCAGGCGCCTTCGTACACAGCCGGCGCCGCGGAGGAGACGGGCGTTCCGGTATTCGGATACGAGATCGTGAATACATACCCGCACGACGTAAACGCTTTCACGCAGGGCCTCTTCATACGTGGCGGAATACTATACGAGGGGACGGGCTTGAACGGGCGGTCCTCACTACGGAAGGTCGATCTCGCGACAGGCAAGGTGTTAGAGGAGAGAGAGCTCCCTGCGGCATATTTCGGAGAGGGCATAGCTACTGACGGCAAGAGGATAGTCCAGCTCACATGGAAGTCACGCAGGGGCTTCGTTTACGACCTGATGACGTTCGACACCATAAAAGAATTCAGTTATCCGACCGAAGGCTGGGGAATCGCATATGACGGGAGGAACTTCATAATGAGCGACGGGAGCGCGACGCTGTACTTCCTCGACCCATTGAAATTCGAGGAGGTCGGCAGGCTCGAGGTCTATGACGACAAGGGCCCGGTCGTGCGGCTTAACGAGCTCGAATACGTGAAGGGAGAGATATACGCGAACGTCTGGGGGGAGGAGCGCGTCGCCAGGATCGACCCCGAAACCGGCCGCGTTACTGCGTGGATCGATCTGAGCGGATTATTAAGCGAATCCGACAGGAAGAACAGGGTCGATGTTCTGAACGGGATAGCCTATGACGAAGAGAAGGGAAAGTTTTACGTAACCGGCAAGCTGTGGCCGAAGCTGTTCGAGATAAAAATCGTGCCGAAGAAATAACGTCTTCGTGCCGGGGCGAGGGCCGCCCTCTTTCGCCGATCGCCGGATGCGGCGATCTTACTTGATGAGGGGCTGGTCTTCCATCTCCTCGGTCGCGAGCGGGGCCTCCTCGGATTCGATCTCTTCCTCGACCTCCTGGTTGTATTTACCATCCATAGACGTGGGCTCGGTCCTGTCTTCGAGCGTATCCGTCGAGGCGGGCTCGGCCGGCCCGTCGAGGCTGGCGCAGGAAGTAGCCCATATCGGGCCTGCCAGCAGCAGAAGCGTCAGGAGAATTTCTTTCATATTCGTTTCGACCTCACTCGTAAGTTTAATCCGTACGGCATTTATCCGATAATATACCACCAATCGGAAATATCGGGTTATCTAACTTTTCGGGTCCTTTCTCTCTATGCCCGATATGCTCTCGAGCGCGAGAAGGAGCGCCTGGGTGCCCTTGCGGCCGTGTCCCTGCGCCTTCGCAGCCACGTATAGCTGCCTCACGAGCGAAAGCCCCGGCAGGACGAGGCCCATCCTTTCCGCCTCCCCGAGCGCTATGCCCATGTCCTTTATGAAGTGCTCGACGTAGAACCCGGGGCTGAAGTCCCTCCTCAGCACCCTGGGCGCGAGGTTGTCGAGCATCCAGCAGGCGGCCGCCCCCCTGCCGACCGACATCAGCATAGTCTCCGGATCGAGCCCCGCTTTATAAGCGTAGAGAAGGGTCTCGCACATGCCTATCATCAGTGATGCCGCCATTATCTGGTTGCACATCTTCGTGTGCTGACCGGACCCCGGCCCTCCCTGATAAACTATGTTCTTTCCCATGAGCCCGAATAGGGGCATGAGAGCATCGAACGTCTTCCTGTCCCCGCCTGCCATTATCGAGAGCTTCCCTTCCCTCGCCCCGATGTCCCCTCCCGAGACAGGCGCGTCAACGGCCGAAGCCCCTGCCTTTTTCGCCGCGGAATAAATCTCCACCGCAAGCGAAGGCTCGGTCGT
>JRYK01002875.1_pt1 | contig 12913 bp, 12 predicted proteins | sample 235381 | NCBI WGS metagenome assembly JRYK01 (sample SAMN03074220, study PRJNA261476) | activated sludge metagenome | biome: Wastewater Treatment Plant; feature: Wastewater; material: Activated sludge; isolation source: activated biomass of a wastewaster treatment plant treating hydrocarbon... ...
GTGGGCATGTAGCCTTCCGTCATGGGAGCGCCGCATTTAGGGCACGCGGGACCGCCCGGCGGGAGGCCGAGGTCAGTCGTAAGGGGGACGGGATTGCCGGGAGGGGGTTTCCTGAACGATCTGTATATGTAGTACGTGAAGCCCGCAGCCAGGATGAGCAGTATGACCGCGACCGCAAGCAAAGAGAGGATCAGGTAGAGATTGAGCTCGATGCCGTCTGGCAGGGTGCATTTGGACGGGTCCTCCGGGAGGTAAGCGACGCCGAGTATGTCGCGCTTGGAAACGACGTCGTACGTGGACTTCGAGACGCGGAGGGTACAGACGGACGTGCCGCCTCCGGGGAGGCGAAACGAGACCATGATGCGGTGATCGTCAGATGGGGACGTGATGTTCGTCCTGACCAGGCGGCCGTCCGTCATGATCGCCTTCATCGTGACCACGGCCGTTGTCTCGACCCCTTCGTCGCGGAGCTTTTTATAGTGAAAGAGGTCGCCCGTGTAATTGATCAGAATCCATGCGGCGACGCCTACGAGAAGGGCGAGGACGAAGACGGGAATGATGAGCTCGTTCTTGTTCTTCATAATGACGGTTGTTCTGGCGGTTTGGAGCGCACCCGGCGGAGAGGCCGGGTGTGAGCCGTGTGTACGGGGTAATAATACATCCCTTTTCGCGGTTGGATGGAAAGGGGGGAGGAGTTTCAATATTTCTCAGCGATATGAATTCTGTAGGTTGTGCGGAATGTTTCTCTTGTTTGATAGAGATATTAAGGTACACCCTCACCCGAACCCTCTCCCCTCTAGGGAGAGGGGAAATTATTTGAGTGCTTCACAGGCTTCCGGCTTCGTATAGACTTCGCTGGATGCGGTACGAACGGGTTAAAAATTAAATCCTCCCTAACCCTCCTTTTTCTAAGGAGGGGATTAAAAGAGTAAAGATAAAATTGCCGCGCGGAGCATGTCCTGAGCGTAGTCGCTCGTCTCGGCGTAGACCGAGCCGCCGGGCTACGGCTGGAGTCTTCGCCCAGACGAGTAGTCGGGAAGGGCTCGCAATGACATGGTTGAGCAGAGGAGTTGGATGGGATCGGATATGAGCACACATTGTGTGCGTGCGTCAGGGCATGTTGAAGATTGCGGGGTCGAGGGGCGGGTTGGGGGTGACGGATTCGACTATGTATTCCTCGCGGGGAGCGTTGCCTTTCTTCTCGATCTCGAGCTTGAACGGGATGAGGAGGTTGCCGACTCTCGTATAATCCCTGAACCGGGTCATCATGACGATCTCCTTCCCGCCGACTGTGTAGAAGCCGACCGCCTTCACGGGCAGGAACGACGCGGCGTTCAGGAGGTAGTACTGGAAGTTGCCCGACGCGTATGTGACCTTGATCTTATAGGCGTCCTTTCCGTCCACTATGTCGCGGCCTTCGAGTGTGACCTTGGTGTTCTTTTTCGCGTAGTCGATGAGGGGGCTTTCGATGCCGCACCTGTCGCGGAGGTAGGCGGTGCGTCCCGCGTCGAGCAGCTCGGGCGCGACGCTTTCGGACATGGCGCTCTGCTGCCACGCGGTCCGGCCGTTAAAGGACTGAACAACGAGCTTTCCGCCGATCTCGTACGTGAGCCTGCACTTGTCGGGGCGCATGTACTCGGCGGTGGTCGCGATCTCCGCGTTCTGCGAGACGACTTTGCCCTTTACGGTGAGTGTGTTGAGGGATTCCCAGTCCGGAAGGCCGCCGATGGCTTTGTAATATTTCCCCAGTATCTCGTCGAGTGTGAGCTCCTTTGCCGGATCGGCTACGGGCCCGGTGTTATCGGCGGACTTTTCCTGTGAGCTTTCCGCGGCCCCGGCGGTGCCGCCCTCGCGGGCGTATGGCGTGAAAGTGTACGCCAGAGCCGAGGTAAGTGCGGCTGCGAGTATGGTTACGATTAGCCTTTTGCTCATGTACGCCACCCGGTGCAACGAAGAAGGATAAAGGATTGATGGGGAAATTCAAAGGGGAAATGGGGGGAGAATGAATGAACGACGAATGGGGTTTGTTGGATGGATGAATGAATGAGAGGTGACACCCCCATCCTGACCTTCCCCCCTCAAGGGGGAAGGAAATTGATGAAGGGGCGAACGGGTTTAGTTTGATGGATGAGTGAAAGGTAACACCCTCACCCGAACCCTGATTTGGTTTAAGCTGCATTAAGCCTGAAATTGATTAGCTACATCAGCTTCGTAGCAGCTCCGACCGGTTCTTGCGCACGCTCAGAACCGTTCCCTCAAGGGAGAGGGAATTAATTGGCTAGCGGAGGAGGTTCATTAGAATCGGATACGAGCGCAGGTTCTGCGTACGGATTTATTTTTCCATCTCGCGGAGGGTGTCGTAGGCGCGGTCGATGTGTATCTGCCAGGGGGAGAGGTCGGGATACGCGGAAATAAGGCGCGCGAGCTCGTCTATCTTGTCCTTACGTCCCTGGCGGCTCCAGAGTTTCGCGCCGAGCTCGATCGCGGGGATCGTGGAGACGTCGAATTCGCCTGAGTCTTCTTTCGCGGCTTCGATGAGGATGGGGATGAGAGGGAGCGAGAGCCCGCAGTATTTGAGCACCATGAGGTCGTAGCCGTTCCTGACGTTCTCAGTGATCATGTTCACGTAGTAATAGTATTTATCGACAGCCTCGCGCTGGGGTTGACCGCTCATCTCGTGCTCCTTCAGCCGGTGAAAAATATAAACGGAGGCGGAGGAAAGGCAATGAGAGTACGTCCGGGTCGGGTTCCGGACGAGCTGCACGGGGTTATTTTTGGCCGTACCGGGTGTATAATGTGAAGAAGATTATCTCAGGCAATCAGGAGGATAGAGTCTCATGATGAAGAAATTTCTCTGTATGGCGCTCGTGGCTGGGGCGTTCGTTCTCGGGGCGTGCGCTGGTCAAAATCAGCAGGCGCAGGAGGACGACAACTTCGATATGAGCATATGCAATAACATTCCCGTGAGCGTCGAGGCGTACGAGGCGATGGACCCTGCTGACAAGCAGAACAAGATAAGCTGCGCCGATCTCGAGAGGTGCGCGTCGTATATGGGTAACGATACGCCGCCGAACGTGCCTTGCGAGGGGCCTTAGGGTTTGTGGTATTTGATTGAATAATAAAATCCTCACCGACCCTTCCCCCGCTTGTGGAGGGGAAAGGGAAAATATATTAAGGGCGAACGGGGATTGTTGGATGGATGAGTGAAAGGTAACACCCTCACCCTGCCCCTAATTGGGGTTAGGCAGCCTTGGAGCTAAAGTTGATCGACCGCATCAGTTTTTTTGCAGCTCCGACCGGTTCTTGCGCACGCTCAGAACCGTTCCCTCAAGGGAGAGGGAAGTAAAAATGAAAGGCGAGATTGCCGCGTCGCTACGCTCCTCGCAATGACAGGAATATTATGGTAAACACCCACCTGTGCCCTTCCACTTTCATCAAAGGGGGAGGGAAATTAAGGGCGAACTGGGTTTGTATCGCGGCTGGAAGCCGCTCCTACAAATAGGGGAATTAACTACGAAAAACGAGATTGCCGCGGCTCCTTCCGGCTTCGCAAATTAGCTTCGCCGGAACAAGTCGGAGCCTCGCAATGACGGAATATAGACTGGATTCCCGATAAAGACGTTCGGGAATGACAAGAATATGGATTGATTGTGTGGTTAAAACTATTCCTTCACTTTTTTAAACCTGCCGAGGGCGGAGTCGATGTATTCCGTGACGTTGCCTTCGGCGTCGATGACGAACGTGACCTCGTCGGGCGATGAAATGAACACGGGCCAGGAGAGGTAGAAGGTGTCGTAATTGACGTGCGCCAGAGTGCCCGTGTACTTAGCCGGGCCGGCCTCGACCTTGAGGTTGTCCCCGTCCCTTATGACGCTGAAACTGCCGTAGAGGTCGTTCTCGTAGGTCCCCGTGTAAGCGTCGAGGTCTTTGCTCGGCGGGCGCGGGTTCTCGGGCTTGACCGTCCTGTCGAGGCCGAGCATCTCGTCCATCTTCTTCGACCGTTCCATTATGGATTCCTGCATGTCGTAGTCGGCTTCGCCCAGATACTGCTCGAGGACGTACGCGCGCACGGCCTCGGGGAAGACCGTGAGGTTCATGTTGGAGAGCACGGCGATGCCGAGCTTCATGTCGGGCACGAGCTCGACGACGCTCCTGTAACCGTCGAGCGCGCCGCCCTTCTCGAGAATCTTGTGGTTGTGCCAGTAGTAGATGCCCCATGCGAGGCCGTAGCTGAAACCGTTGTCGCCGGTGATGGGGGGCAATTCCGCGAACGTGGGCTTGTCGACGATCGCGGGTGTGAATAGCTGCTCGACCGATTCCTGAGACAGAATGGTCTTGCCCTTGTACTTGCCCTGGTCGAGGTGCATGATGAGGTATCTTGCGAGGTCGGACGCGGAGGACGTCATCGCGCCCGCAGGGGCGAGCACCCGCTGCTGGTTGGGCGGTATGACCTTCGTCACACCGTCAACAATTGCGTGCGGTGAGGCGAGATTCTTTTCCTTGTCCATCTCGTACGTGAAGCCCGTGTGCTTGAGGCCGAGCGGCTTGATTATGTTCTCCCTGACGACGTCCTCCCACGAGGAGTCGGCCGCGTAGGCGGCTACCTGGCCCGCGAGGAAGTACCCGATGTTGGAGTAGTTCGCTTCCTCCCTGAAGCTGCAGGCGGGGGTGAAGTAGCGCACGCGCCTTATGACTTCCTCTCTGGAGTAGCCGAGGTTGTCGAATATGTCGCCCGTGAACGCGGGAAGCCCGGTGCGGTGGGCGAGCAGGTCGCGCGGGGTTGTGTAGCGGGTCGAGTAGGGGTCCATGAGGGCGAAGTCGGGGATTACCTTTATCACTTCCTCGTCGAAGCCGAGCTTGCCCCTGTCCACCATGGAAGCGACCGAGGCGGCCGTGAAGGTCTTGGTCACGGAGGCGAGCTGGAATACGGTGTCGCCGTCAACTTTGTCCTTTGTGCCGACTGTCCTTACGCCGAAGCCCTTCAGGTAAACGATCTCCCCGTCCTTGACGACGGCTACGGACGCGCCGGGGACGTTGTACTGCTCCATGGCGAGCTCTATGAAGGCGTCGAGCCCTTCGAGCTCGTCCCCGGCGGATGAGGAGCGGTCGGCTCCGAGTGTGAAGAGAAGTAACAGGGACGCCAAAAAGGCGGTAGTGAATAATCTCATCTAGGACCTCCGGCTGGATGTTGAGACGGTACCTTCAACGTAACATGAAACGGGAGGGGAGACAATAAGACTTCCGGGGCGGGAGGGGTGCCGCGGGAAGGCGGGTTAAAACTTTGCGGATGACGGTTCGTATTAACTTTCAGGCTCGCGAGGAGGGGGATATCGATTCGAGGAGGCATGATGGAAACTAATGTTTCGGAGGCTGCGGAAACGCCTTTGACGGTGAGGCAGTGGATAATCACTTTGCTTCTTATATATCTGCCGCCGGTCAACCTGATATTCCTCTTCTACTGGGCGCTCGGCAGGAAGGGGAATGTGAGCAGGAGGAATTTCAGCAGGGCCAGTCTGATAATGGGGGCCGTGAATTTCGCGCTCCTGCTGACGTTTTATATGTGGTTTGTCTGGCCGATGATAATGATGGAGAATTAGGGCGGTTTTTTGCGGGATGACGGGAGAGGCATATGAGCTCGAATACCGAAAGCACGGAGGCTAAGCCGGTTTCGGTGTGGGTATGGCTTGGCACGATAGTGGTCGCTCTACTGCCGGTCGTTAACGTGGCGGTGCTTCTGTACTGGTCGTTCGGAAAGGGAGTTGACATTAACAGGAGGAATTTCAGCAGGGCTGGGCTGATAATGATCGGTTTGCTCGTGCTGCTTGTGATCGCTGTTTTCGTTTACATGGTGATGACAATAGATCCGAACGAGAGGATCAAGGCGTTTATGATGGTGGAGTGAGGATTGAAGCTGCTGAATGACAAAATTCTGATTGGCGGTTAAGCTCTTGCGTCCTTAAAGGAGCGGGAGTTATGACCGGTGAAATTAAATCGGGATTTTTTCGGATACTGCCTCTCTACTTGGTGATATTCATAGGGTTCGTCGGGTACAGCCTTATGATAACCATCCTCACCCCGATGATACTCGACAACAGCGGCGGCATCCTGGACTCGCTCCCGTTCAGGGCTGACAGGTCGGTCGTGCTCGGCGTGCTGCTCATGCTCTATCCGCTCGGGCAGTTCCTGGGATCGCCCGTGATGGGGGCGATGTCGGACAGGTTCGGCAGGAGGCCGATACTCCTGATCTCCCTTTCCGCTATCGCCGTGAGCTACGCGCTGTTCGCATACTCGCTGCAGATAAGCAACCTGCCCGCTGTGATGATCATCTCCTTTATTATGGGGCTCGCCGACGCAGCCGTCGTGACCGCGCAGAGCGCGATCGCCGACGTGAGCACGGAGGAGAACAGGAGCAGGCTCTTCGGGTACATATACCTGAGCGCGAGCAGCGCCTACGTGGCGGGGCCTCTCCTCGGCGGGAAGCTCGCCGACCCCTCTATCGTGTCCTGGTTCAGCTATGCGACGCCTTACTGGGCCGTATTCGTTCTCCTGCTTTTTTCCCTCGCGTTCACCTATTTCGTGTTCAGAGAGACGCGCGTGTTCACGGACGGGCCCGAGGCGGGTTACTTCGAGGCGTTCACGAACATGCTCACGATATTCACGGCCCGGAAGATCAGGATCATCTACCTCGTCAACTTCCTTATATACATTTCCATATTCGGATTTTTCCGTTCATACCCGATGTACCTCGTCGACCGGTATCAGATGGGCGTGGGCAGGGTGTCGGACTTCATCGCGTGGGTGGCGGTGCCGATAGTGTTCGCGAATCTGTGGCTCACGGGATACCTGGCGAGCCGGTTCAGGCCGAGAAAGATAACGATATATTCCACGCTGCTGTTCGGAGTGCTCACGTTCGTGATAATTCTGCCCTCGCACCCCGGGGCGCTCTGGGTTACGTTGTTCCTGCCGGGGCTCGCGCTCGCGGTGGCGCTCCCTGCCTGCGCGTCGATGCTTTCGCTGATGGTGAGCGCGGACGAGCAGGGGAGCGTGCTCGGGAATAACCAGTCGCTCCAGGTGGGGGCGGAGGCAATTTCGGGGTTTGCTGCCGGGGTGCTGGCCGCTTTCGCGATAAAGCTGCCGCTCATCGCGTTAGCGGCGGTCGCGGTGTTTGCTGCGCTGCTGCTTGCCGTGGAGGGGAGGGGGGAGNNTATCCTTCTTTTTCTTGATGAAAAGTGCGCCCAGGGTATATGGAATGAATGGTACCCCCTCACCCTTCCTGTTTTGTCTCAAGCATCGCCGCGCCTAAGGCATGCACCCATTCCGCCTTTGTTTAACAGCGACCAGTTGCTCGCTCACTTGCAACTGTTTCCCACGACGGGGAGAGGGAAATTAAATAGAACGATGAGATTGCAGCGCTACTTCGCAGCCCGCAATGATAAATGATACGCCCTTTGACTGCATAATATGTGTGCGCTCGGACGAACGGGTTTTGTTTGATGCATTCATGAATTAACACCCCCACCCTAACCCTCCCCCCTCTAGGGGGAGGGAAATTAAGGAAGAACGGGTTAGGCAGGGAAAATTATTTTCTTACCGCAGCACGATTTGTGATAATATTAGGAATGGAGTTGGTCCGATAACAAATCAGGAGAGGTGCTACATGGCAAGAACTATATTCGCATTGTTAGCGGTGATGATGTTGACCGTATTTACGTCCGAGTCCTTCGCGCAGAAGGGGACGACGGAGGGGAACCCGTACAGTTTCCTGTTCGTTCAAACGGCGACGTCGATGTCGTTTAAGGACGGGAAGCTGACGCTCAAGAACGTGTCGCCGTCGATGATATTCTTCGCGGACAGGCCGGAGAGGATGGCGGGACATTTTCCAACGACGCACTTCCTCAAGATGTGGGACGAGGGGAAGGACAGCTTCAAGAACGACCCGCCGAACGCGAACCTGTCGATCATCGGCGATAAGGAAGGCACGACCGACGCGGACGTGGTGGTCGAGCTGACTAACCCGTCGCTGAGCGAGAAGGGGGACCTTACGTACGACGTCAAGGTGCTGGACGGAACGATGCCCGCCGAAGGGGGGCTCACGTCGGTCTTCATAGACTGGTGGGTCGCGCCTGACGGAGCTGTCTGCCACTATAACTGGTACACGGGATACAGGGTTTGCCGGTTCCCCGGTCCGTACTACTGGGGACCTTATCCGAGGCCGTACTGGTGGTATAGATGAGGCGCGGCTGATTGTGGTGATGTCGGGAATTTTATCAAGCTGAATAAGGTACACCCCCACCCTCTCCCCTCGAGGGAGAGGGGAATAAAAATGAAAGGCAGCATTGTTGCGTTACGCCGGTTCGCTTCACAGTTAATGTTTAGCAAAGAACAGTTGCATTTCTGCCACGCTCGAAATCGTACTCGCAATGACAGGAATGTTGGATCACTTTTTCGATTTGGATTTCTTTTTGAGGAAGAGGGAGAGGTTGTCATCGACGAATTCGTCGAAGGTGCGGGGCTGTTTCTGCGTTATCTCGTAAAACGTGTCGGTGACGACGTCGCAGAGGCCGTCGCTCACGAGCTTGTAGAGCTCGGACACGGCTTCGGCGAGCCTCTCGGGCACGCCTGATTCCATCATCTCTTTCCTGAATTCCTTCGGCTTCACGTCGACGTATTCTATCTTCTTGCCGACGGCGTTCGAGAGTATATCCGCTATTTCATTGCAGTTGAGAGACTCGGGCCCGGTGACGGTGAGTACATTGTTCTGATGGCCATTCTCAGTCAGAATCTTCGCGATCAGCCTGCCTATATCCCTCACGTCCACCCATCCGCACCGCGCGTCACCGATGGGGAGCCTGAACTGCTTTTCCTCTCTTATCTGCCGGGCATAGTAGTTCGTGAAGTTCTGCATGAATATGTTGGGGCGGATTATCGAATACCTTATGCCCGATTGCTTGAGGTATTCCTCCGCCTCGCCGTGCCACTTGAGCAGGCGGGAGGGAGAGTCGGGGTTGGCTCCGATGGCCGAGTACTTGACGAGATACTTCACGCCGGATTCGCGCGCGGCGTCGATGAAGTTCCGCTCGAGCTTGAATTGATCCTTCGTATTGGGCGGGAGCAAAAAGGCGTGCTCTATCCCTTCCATCGCTCTTCTGAGGGAATCCGGTTTTCCGAAATCACCTTTTATGAGCTCTACTTTGGAGGATTTGAGACCGGATGCTTTATCCGGATCTCTGACGAGGGCGCTGAACCTGTAGCCCCATTTCGTCAAACGCCTGGCGACTCTACGGCCAGTCGTGCCCGTAGCGCCGGTCAGCAATATCATATTATTCACCCCAGGTACTTCTGGCTATGGCACTAGTCTATCAGAAAAAAGGGGCGTTTGGAAAGGGGGGAGGGAAAATGAGGGCTGCGCCGGGTACGTCATTAAAAAGACACTCCGTCCCCCCCTTTCTGGCGGTAGAAGGAAACGGAGTGTGGTAATACAAAGCCCAATGTTGTATATACGCCGTGAATGACGCGTCATTCAACAACGCGCGTGTGAGACGGATGAGCTCTCCGGGCCGGGTGCGAAACGAAAATGGACGGAAAAGAATAAGGATATAGAGAAATGTACAGCGCCGATTCCCGCAATGAATATCCTCCGTCGTCAATCATCGATGACAGGCGATCCTTCTCTAATCGCTTTCAATCGATCTATATTTAATTTCCTCTCCGTTCCTTTCGGGTCGATTTTATTCGCCGCGTAAAAGGAATACGGATGGAATTAATGCCCGACATGCGGCCGATCAGATGCGGAAGCCGCATTCATCCCGCCCGTCCCCAATATATAACTACTTGTTCTCTTGTGTAATATTCAGGCGGTAAAGCCTGTAAAGATCCTGAAAAGAGTACGAATGTAATTATTAGATCAGAGATGATGTTGTGTCAAGGGTTTTTCTGAAACAGAAAGGGAGAATGAGAGTTTTTGATTAATAATTAAGAGATATTGTAAAGAAGGGATAACTTTAATGATAAGACGTCGATCGTCTCCGTATATAAAAGCCTTGATATTGGTTCAGATCCTCGCTATGCCGGCGTGTCCCGAGGTTGCGAAGTAATCTAATCCGATCCGATTAATTACCGGAAACACCCGGATTCAGGCCGATTCCGGAAGTCGCCGGGTGTTAAAGCTGATTCGAAGAAAGCGGGCGGGAATGTTACGTGAGGTTTGTCAATATGTTCCGAATAAGCACGAGATTATATAAAGTATATATAAAATATAACAGCTAACCGGCTGACCCGAATATATATAATAGTTCACATAAATTATTAAATGCCCTTCTTTAAGTGTTCCCGATTTACTTTAAGGTGTGCCTGCCGTGCAGTAAGGATTCACTTTAAGTTCGTTAAAGTGAGGCTGGGGATTTACGCGCGGTGCGGGCGGGGACGGTATAATGTATAAATGAGTCTGTTGCGCTCTATGAGGGGGGATAAATATGCCGAAGTGTGAGAGGAGGTTTCCCGGATGGCTCCGGGTGACGTTGATGCTCGCGATGCTGTGCTCGGCTGCGGCGGGAGCGATTGGGGGCTGCGGAGGCGGCGGAGACGCAGTCGGCGGAGGCAACGGGAGCGGAGGGGGCGCCGGGATAGACATAGAGCCCGGCGGCACGCTTGAGGCCGAGCCGGAGACGTTTTCGTACGTCGAAGGAGGCACGGACAGGCAGGCGCTCGACTTGTATAGAATAAACGGGGTATCTTCGCCGAGGCCCGTGCTCGTGTGGTTCCACGGCGGCGGGTGGGTGATAAATTCGAAAGAGAACATCGAGGGCATCGCGTTCGACATAGCGGAGGCCGGAGGGTTTAACCTGATATCGGTCGGGTACAGGCTGGCAGGACAGGGGGCCGAGGACTGGCCGGGGATAGTGCGCGAAGTGAAGTCGGCGATAAGGTGGATCAAGCTGAACGCAGGGACTCTCGGGATCGACCCGGACGCGATCATAGTGACGGGTGAGTCTGCGGGCGCGCATCTCGCGGCGATGATCGCTCTCTCTGCGGGGGCGGACGACCTCGAAGGTACGGTGAATCCGGGGGCGACGAGCGACGTCGCCGCGGCCGTGCTGTTTTACGGACCCTATGATTTCAATACTATCGTGGACGAGGCATTGGACGTGCTGCTCACGGGGAAATGCGGGATAGAGCTTAACCCGCTGCCTGTGTGGGCGCTCCTCGGCTGTCCGATTCCGCAGGACATATTCGACCCGTTGAGCGAGTGCAATCAATCGGACCTCGACGAGGCGAGCCCGGTCACGCACGCAGGTCCGGGGGACCCGCCCGTATTCATCGCTGCCGGTACTGATGACTGCTTCGTGCCGTGGATGCAGGCGCTCGACCTGGAAGACGCGCTTAACGCGGCGGGCGTGACGAACGAGGTGTCGATCACGGAAGGGGGCGAGCACGACGCGGATACGCTTGACGTGACCGCGGCGCAGGTTATCGGGTTCCTCGGGGGCGAATGAGGGATTTTAATTCCGCTATTGCAATGGTGTTTGGATCGAGGACGTGAAGACGCGGTTCTTTTGGGCGATTCTTATGGAGGTTTCTATTGCCGCTATTGCAAATTCCCTCGTAATGCTATCCTACTCTCCCGGAAAGAAATTAAAGAAGTGAAAAAAGTTTTGACATCGGGAGCGGGGAACGGAATATTACTCCTGTGAATATCAGCCCGGCCGAGTATCTCGCTATCGGATTCCCGCTCATTACGGGCGCGGTGCTGGCCGCGTTCTTCCCGATAAGGCTCAAGGACTATTTCGTCGAGGGGGAGATACAGCAGCTCGGACACGGGCTGACCCCGTACAAATTCAGGGCCAGACACTACATCGGCATCTTCGTTATATACATACTCTCGGCTGCGTTCCTGAGCATAGTCCAGGCGTATCTCCTCTGGGAGCTCGCGCCCGACCCGCGGCTCAGGTACTCATCCAGGTTCACGGATTATTTCCTTTATCCCGTATTTCCGTCGGCGCTGATGGCAGTGCTGCTGATGCTGTTCGTGTTCTCCTTTAAGTACGTGCGAAAAGGAGAGGACGACGTGAGGAAGTTTCTGCTAAGGACCTATGACGGGTGGCCGCTCTACAAGGAGATACCGAGGTTCAAGCCCTTCGCGCTCGCGATGGGTGTCCTGTGCACGGCGGTCAATTTCCGCGTTTATAATATATACGTGAACGTGACGGACAAGGGGATCGAGTATAACAACGTCCTGATTACGGAGCCCGTGACGATACCGTACGAAGACATATGGTGTTACGAGATCGTAGAGCATCCGGACGGGAAGGAAGATAAGGATAATTCGTTTACGCTCAGGGTGAAGAAGAAGGACCTCGAGAATGAGATGCTGAAATATTCCCTCCTTTACAACAAGAGCTCGCTCCGGGACATCGACAAGATCATCAGGGCTGCCCAGGAGGCGGGCGGGTACGCGGACGTGGTTATAATAAAGGAAGGCATGGACAACTCTAAGGTGGTCTGGGGATCACTCCTGGACGGAAAAACTGATAGACAGGGGGCAATGCGATGAGGAAATTCTTGGGCGCGCTGGTTTTCATGCTCGCGGTCAGCCTCGGGGCGTTCGGCGACGAGGGGTATGAGAGGTACCTGAACATCGGGTACGGGTACACGGTGAAGTATCCGAAGAACGTGTTCAGGATAGATAAGCAGTTGGACGACCAGTCGGGGATAACGCTACTTTCCCAAAGCAGCGACGCGGACATGAGCGTGAGGGCGGTGAACAATACGGACAACACGACGCTCAAATACGAGTACGAGAACTTACAGAGCCCGGACGACAAGTTCAAGGTGATATACGAGGGGGAGCAGTGGTTCGAGATTTCGGGGGTGAGGAACGGGGAGGTGTATTACATAAAGAAGATGCTGAAGAATA
>JRYK01003345.1_pt1 | contig 12882 bp, 14 predicted proteins | sample 235381 | NCBI WGS metagenome assembly JRYK01 (sample SAMN03074220, study PRJNA261476) | activated sludge metagenome | biome: Wastewater Treatment Plant; feature: Wastewater; material: Activated sludge; isolation source: activated biomass of a wastewaster treatment plant treating hydrocarbon... ...
ATCGCGTTGATCCCGTCGCGGACGTGCTCGATCACGCCGCGCGAGACGACGTAGTCGAACGCTGGCATCTGGGCGATGAACTGGGGGATGTCCGAGATGACGTGCACGATGTTCGGCGCGCCGTAGTTGGCGCGCGCATAGCTCAGGCATTCGCTCGCGACGTCGACTCCGGTCACGCGTGATCCCGGAATGGTTGAAAGTGTCTTGCATCCGTGACCGACGCCGAATCCAAGATCGACGATCGTTACTTCGCCGTTGCCGTATCGTCCCTCCCGCCGAAGATCTTCCTCGATCACGCGCTTGAAGAACTCATAAGAGCTCTGATGCCGGACCAGCTCCTCGAGGCTGTGGGTGATTCCGGGAAGCAGGCGTTCGCCGTCGTTGTAGAGAAGTTCCTCGTCAGCAGTCAGGGGGCGCATCAGGTGTCTCCAGTCTCGTTCCGGTTGTCCGCGTCCAGGCGGGGACCTTGGTCCAGCCGTTCGCATCGCCACTCCAGCCGAGGGTGGACGACGCCTTCCCAGCCACCGAAATAGTCGCCTCGCAGATTGCCGGAGTCGAAGATCTCGACCTCGAGGGCTTCGTCGAGGCGAAATAGATCGGTGTAGCCCTCGCCCCAGAGGAGAATGGCGATCTTGTACACCCCCTCCTTCATGAAGTCCCCGGGGACGCGCACGCGGCTGCGGTATGTCCCGCGCGGTCGCGGCTTGCCATGCCACTCAGGCTCGAGATTGCTCAGAGAGCCGAACACGCACGTGCCCATTCGGTCGTACACGGCGAGTGTGGTCCCCAGTTTGCTTCCCGGAACCAGGCTCCAGTAGTCGATGTCGACGAACCAGTCCTGGTCATTGCTGAACCGCCCGCGAGGTGTGCCGTCCGGTCCGACTGCGCGAACCGCCTTGACTCGGAAGAGGCGATTTCCGGGCGCGTCGTTGGGGCGGTCCCAGACGCGTTCGGGGCGCAGTTTGCTCAGTTGTCCGAGATACAGGCCGACCACTTCGTCGGGCGTGCCCGTCTTCACGTTCCGACCCTCCTGCAGAAGTAGCGCCTTGTTGCAGAGAGAGAGGACGGCCGCCATATTGTGGCTCACGAACAGGACGGTACGGCCGCTTCTCGCCTCGTCATTGAGACGCCCGACGCACTTCTGCTGGAAGGCGGCGTCGCCGACAGCGAGTACCTCGTCTATGAGCAGAACCTCGTGGCGCAAATGCGCCGCTACAGCGAACGCGAGCCGCATGTACATGCCGGACGAGTAGTGCTTCACCGGCATGTCGAGGAAGTTCTCGACGCCGGAGAACTCGACGATCCTGTCGAATTCGGTCTTGATCTCCATGGCTTTCATGCCTAGGATCGCCGCGCTCAAGTACACGTTCTCGCGTCCGCTCAGCTCCGGGTTGAATCCGGTCCCCACCTCGAGCAGCGAACCCACCCGACCGCGTATCTCGATCTGGCCTGTAGTGGGCGGGGTGATGCGCGACAGGATCTTCAGCAGCGTGCTCTTGCCTGCGCCATTGCGACCCACCACGCCCACCACATCGCCCTCCTCGATGTCCATGGTGATGCTCCTGAGCGCCCAGAACTCGCCCGGGAAATGATCGGTCGCCGGCAGGGGAGGGCGCTTGCCCTTGAGCACGCGCCGCAACGCCCTTCGGGTGGCTGCCGATGCGAGGGCGAGCGAGGAAGGTGCGCTATGGAGTCGGTAGCGCTTACCAACGTCTTCCAGGCGGATTGCCGGCGTGCTCATCGCTGGTCCGTTGGGGGCGCTAGAGCGCGTCGATCAGCAATTTCTCGTCGCGCTGGAAGCGCCAAAGCCCGGTAATCAGGACGATACCGGCCGCGATGACCGAGACTGCGGTCATACGCCAGTCGAGCATTCCTTGACCGAAGACGCAGAAGCGGAACCCCTCGATGACGCCTACCATGGGATTGATCGCGACGATCGGTCGCCAGGCCGCGGGCACGAGATCCAGGGAATAGATGACCGGGGAGGCGAACATGCCCGCCTGGAGTATTACGGGCACCATGAACCTCGAGTCGGGGTACTTCGTGTTCAGCGTGGCGAGCCACAAGCCGACGCCAATTCCCAGCACAGCACCCAGGAGCGCGAACAGGATCGAAAGCGGAAACAGCGGAGATATCGTCGCGCCGAAGACGACGCACGCGACGAGCAGAAGCCCGTACATGACCAGAAAGTCCATCAAGGGAATTCCTGCCGAGCTCAGTACGACGGTCAGGCGCGGGAAGTAGACCTTGGAAATCAGTGCGGAGTTTGCTTGTAGGCTGACCGACATGAGATGGACGATCGCTGCAAACATGCTCCAAACTGCAATTCCGGCTAGCAGAAAAACCGGCAAGGGGATATCGCTCGTCGGAAAGCGGGCAATCAAGCCGACGGCGAAAGTCAGGACGGTGGCCAGAGCAAGCGGCTGGAAGAGCGCCCAGAGCATTCCCATCACGGTGTGCTTGTAGCGCACCTTAATATCGCGCCATGTCAGCCAATAGAAGAGATGGCGGTACTGCCAGATCTCGGCCAGGCCGAGATCCGCACTGCGATTGGCGGGTTTGATGATCAGCACGGGGTGGGCACTCTCCTGAGCCATAACATCCCTCAGCTTGCTGCTCCAACGCTGCGCGCGATCCAGCGCAGACCCCGCAGCAGCATGTTGGACTTGCACGGATCATTGAAGATCGCAGACCGCGCACGTTCGATTCCGTCGTCGAGATTCACGAGTACGTGGGGCAGACGCCGGAACAGGCGCATCGCGTCCTCCGTCGGATACCTGGCGCTTGAGAGCAACAGCGTTCGAGTCCCGGCCATAACCGAGAGGTAATAGGCGAGGAGCGATTCGGCCGGAGCGAAATCGCAGAGGAGGACGAGCCGGTCTTCCCGCTGTCGACACAGCGCGACGTAGGGCTCCAGGAACCGCACGAACTCCGGCGCCAGCCGCCGGGGAGCGGGCGGGTTCACGGCCAAGGCGTTCCAGCCCTCCGGGAAGCGAACGTGGAAGTACTGACCATCGAATCGCCGGGTTGAGAACTCGAGCAGGTTCGGGATGTTGTAGTAAGGGCTGTACGGTCGCGCGTCGTAAGAACTGAGGATCTGCAGCCGCGATTGGTCGAACCCGTCGAACACCGCGAGGACTTCCGCACGCACTTTGCCGTCGATCCGAGCAGGTGGAACCGAAGCGCCGATGATCAACGGGTTGACGGGCAACCTGGACAACAGGGCTGGGATGTCGCGGATTGCGTAGAAGGATCCGAACGGCTTCTCCAGCGGATGTCCCTTCGCGTCGATGGTGTGGTACTCGTTGCAGACGAGAAAACGCCACCCCTCGCCGAAATCCTCTGGCTCCCAGCCGGAAAGGTGGTCCTGCAGCTTGTTGTGCGACACCCCCCATCCGTCCATTTCCCCGGCTTCATGGACCTGCGGCATGAAGCCGAGCGGCGTGGCGACGACAATCTGCCTCCGGGCCACGCGCTCGCAGTGCCGCAGCACGTCGAGGCCGTAATCCTTCGGCATGTGCTCGATGACGTCGAGGAGGAAGATGCTGTCCACGGAGCGATCGGGGAGTAATGCCAGTCCCTCAAGAGCGCCGGCCTGCAAGGGAATCACGCCCGGCATCCGTGCAAAGCGCCTCTGGAGGATCTTCGTATACGCCCCGAATGGCTCGAGGCAGAGATGGACCTTCGGCTCGAATCGCGTCATCGGCCGGATGCCGCAACCTATGTCCAGAACCACTTCGGTGTGAGCTATCGCTTCGGACGCGGCGTTTTCCAGCGCTTGTACGCTGGCGAAATAGGAGGCCGCTTGCGGCGCGTTCATCATGATGGAGAGCTTCCGGCCCGCTGGCGGTCAGCTTCCTGCTTGAGCTCCTCGATCTCGCGCGCGAGGGCCTCGTACTCGTCCACCTTGCGCTGGAGGAAGCGGATCGTGACCTTCGCCTTTTCCTTCATCCCCCTCGGCGTCAGGTAATACATGTATGCGTTCTTGTTATCGCTCCTGCGGAAATTGTCGACCTTTACCAGTCCCCGCTCGATCAGCGCGTTCAGGCAGTAGTTGACCTTTCCTAGGCTGATCCCGAGTTCCCGCGCCAGCGCGCGCTGGCTGGCCCCGGGGTCGTCTGCGAGGCGCTTGAGGATGCGATAGCGGTCCTTATCGGTAAGCACGGGGTAGGGATTGGCCGAACCATCGACTCGGCGGGCGAGTATACCAGTATGTTCAACCGTTGAACATGTGTTTTCACGCAACCCCACGCGCGGAGCCGAACTAATTCCGGCTCGCAATCGCGGGGCCAGACGACCCCCGGCTCATGTGTACTCGCGGCCCGTATGGCAGTTCGCTAAACTTGCCTCGCGCCCGCGGTGCCAGGCTGGACTGCGCGCACCCTTTGCGGCTCGAGGCCCCATGGACTTCATCGACCTCAAGACCCAATACCGCCACCTCCGCGAGTCGGTCAACGCCCGCATCCAGCGCGTCCTCGACCACGGTCAGTACATCCTCGGCCCCGAGGTCGCCGAGCTCGAACAGAAGCTCGCCGCCTACACCGGTGCGAAGCATTGCGTGGCGGTGGCGAGCGGTACCGATGCGCTCCTCGTGCCGCTCATGGCGCTCGGGATCCAGCCCGGCAACGAGGTGATCACCACCCCGTTCACTTTCGCCGCGACCGCCGAGATGATCGTTCTGCTCGGCGCGAAGCCGGTGTACGTCGACGCCGAGCCGGACACTGCGAACATCGACGCCAAGCAGATCGGTGCGGCGATTACGCCGCGCACGAGGGCAATCATGCCCGTGTCTCTTTACGGCCAGCCGGCAGACATGGACGAGATCAATACGATCGCTGCGCGCCGCGGCATCCCGGTGATCGAGGATGCGGCCCAGAGCTTCGGCGCAACGTATAAGACTCGCAAGAGCTGCGCCCTCTCGACGATCGGCGCTACGAGCTTCTTCCCCTCGAAACCGCTCGGCTGCTACGGCGAGGGCGGGGCGGTCTTCACGAACGACGACACGCTCGCCCAGGCGATGCGCGAGATCCGGCATCACGGCCAGTCGGGCCGCTATCACCACACGCGGATCGGGATCAATGGCCGACTGGACAGCCTCCAGTGCGCGGTGCTGCTGGCGAAGCTCGAGCGCTTCGACTGGGAGGTCGCGGAGCGTGCGCGCATCGGCGCCCGCTACGACGCGCTGCTGTCGGGGCTGGAACCCGCGATCCGGCTGATCAAGACGCGTCCCGACCGCACCAGCGTCTTCGCTCAGTACACGGTTCTCGCCGAGAATCGCGCCGGCCTCGAGCGCGCGCTCAAGGCAGAAGGCATTCCCACCGCGATCCACTATCCGAGCTCGCTGCATCAGCAGCCGGCTTACGCGGCGGGATGGGAGGGCGTCTCGTTCCCGGTCGCCGAGCGCCTCGCGCGCGAGGTGATCAGCCTGCCGATGCATGCGTACCTCGACGCCGCGACCCAGGACCGGATCGTCGCGGCGGTACGCGCGGCGGTCGCTTAGGTCGGGGCGGCCTGCCGACATCCGGCCGCGTGCCGGACGTACCAGTCGTACGCGCTCCGGAACCCGTCCTCGAGCGGCGTCCGCGCCGTCCACCCGAGCGCCGCGAGCTTCGAGACGTCCATCACCTTGCGCGGCATGCCGTCGGGCTTGGCGCGGTCGTAGACGAACTCGCCTCTCCAGCCGGCGGCCCCGGCCACGATCTCCGCCAGCTCGCGGATCGTGACGTCGGTGCCGGTGCCGACGTTGAGGTGCGGCTCGTCCGAATAGCGCTTCATCATGAAGACGAGCGCGTCGGCGAGGTCGTCGACGTACAGGAACTCCCGCCGGGGCGTGCCGGTGCCCCAGATCTCGATCGAGGCGGCGCCCGCCTCCTTCGCCCGGTGCACCTTGACCTGCATCGCTGCCGCCACGTGCGAAGACTCGGGGTCGTAGTTGTCGCCCGGGCCGTAGAGGTTAGTTGGCATTGCGCTGATGAAATCGCAACCGTACTGGCGCCGGTAGGCCTGGCAGAGCTTGATGCCGGCGATCTTCGCGACGGCATACCACTCGTTGGTGGGCTCGAGCGGGCCGGTGAGGAGCATGTCCTCGGTCATCGGCTGGGGCGCGAGGCGCGGGTAGATGCACGAGGAGCCGAGGAAGAGCAGCTTCTCGACGCCCGCCTTCCACGCGGCGTGGATGATGTTGGTCTCGATCGCGAGGTTGTCGTAGAGGAACTCGGCGGGGCGCGTCGAGTTCGCGAGTATCCCGCCGACCTTTGCCGCTGCGACGAACACCGCCTGCGGGCGCGCGCGCGACATCCAGGCCTCCACCTGCTCTTGGCGGAGCAGGTCGACCTGGTCGCGTCCGACCGTGAGGATCTCGCAGCCCTCGGCCGCCAGCCGCCGGACGATCGCGCTGCCCGCCATGCCGCGATGGCCGGCGACCCAGACGCGCTTGCCCTTCAGGTCGTACTCAGTCCTTGACGTCATGGCGGCGGTACTCGCGCTCGACCTCGACGAGGTCGGCCGCGACCATCTCCTTCACCAGGTCGCGGAAGCTCGTCTTGTGCCGCCAGCCGAGCTTCTCGTGCGCCCGGGTCGGGTCGCCGAGCAGCAGGTCCACCTCGGTCGGGCGGAAGTAGCGCGGGTCGATCGACACCAGCACTTCCCCGGTCTTCGCGTCGACGCCCTGCTCGCCGGTGCCCTCCCCGCGCCACTCGATCTTCCGGCCGACCTCGGCGAAGGCGAGCTCGATGAACTCGCGCACCGCGTGGGTCTCGCCGGTGGCGAGCACGAAGTCCTCCGGCTGCGGCTGCTGCAGCATCAGCCACATGCCCTCGACGTAGTCGCGCGCGTGGCCCCAGTCGCGTTTCGCGTCGAGGTTGCCGATGAAGAGCCGCTTCTGGCGGCCGAGCTGGATCGCGGCCACGGCGCGGGTGATCTTGCGGGTCACGAACGTCTCGCCGCGCGTCGGGCCTTCGTGGTTGAAGAGGATTCCGTTGCACGCGTAGAAGCCGTAGGCCTCGCGGTAGTTGACGGTGATCCAGTAGGCGTAGAGCTTGGCCGCGGCGTACGGCGAGCGCGGATAGAACGGGGTCGACTCCCGCTGCGGCGTCTCCTGGACCTTGCCGTAGAGCTCGGAGGTCGACGCCTGGTAGAAGCGGGTGCGCTCCTTCAGGCCGAGGATGCGCATCGCCTCGAGCAGCCGCAGCGCGCCGAGCGCGTCGGCGTTGGCGGTGTACTCGGGCGTCTCGAACGACACCTGCACGTGGCTCTGCGCGGCGAGGTTGTAGATCTCGGTCGGCTGCACCTCCTGGACGATGCGGATGAGGTTCGTCGCGTCCGTCATGTCGCCGTAGTGCAGGTGGAAGCGGACGTTCTCTTCGTGCGGGTCGTGGTAGAGGTGGTCCACCCGCCCGGTGTTGAACGACGACGAGCGGCGCTTCACGCCGTGCACGACGTAGCCCTTCGACAGCAGGAGCTCGGCGAGCAGCGCACCGTCCTGGCCGGTGACGCCGGTGATGAGGGCGACGCGATCGGGCATCTGGAAAATTGTGTGGGCGGAAAAAGCGGCTGCGATTATAGGGGCTCTCGACCGGGATTCCGGGCCCGCTTCGCGGCGCCCCAAAAAGTTCACATCACGCTACAGAAGTTCACACGGACATCACTCGCGCAGCGCCGCCATGCAGCGGCGCAGCGCCTCGTCCCACGGCGCGAGCTCGATGCCCGCGCTGCGCGCGAGCCGGGCGCAGTCGAGCCGCGAGTTCGCCGGCCGGCGCGCGGGCGCCGGGTAGGCGCTGGCGGGAATCGCCTCGAGCGCGGGCGGCGTCAGGCCGCGCCGCGCGAGCTCCGGGGACGCGAAGATCGCCTGCGCGAAGCCGAACCACGAGGTCGCGCCGCGCGCGGTCAGGTGGTAGAGGCCCTCCGCGCCGGGCGCCGCGAGCTCGCGCCGGGCGAGCAGCGCCGCGGTGGCCGACGCGATCTCGCGGCTCCACGTGGGCGCGCCGACCTGGTCGTCGACGATGCGCAGGCTCGTGCGCCCCTCGCTCGCGAGCCGCAGCATCGTGCGCAGGAAGTTGCGGCCGCGCGCGTCGTAGACCCAGCTCGTGCGCAGGGTGAAATGGCGGCAGCCGCTCGCGCCGATCGCGCGCTCGCCCTCGAGCTTGGTGCGGCCGTAGACGCTGAGCGGGTGGGTCGGGTCGGTCTCCACGTACGGTTCGGACTTCGTGCCGTCGAAGACGTAGTCGGTCGAGTAGTGCACGAGCACGCAGCCGAGGCGCCGCGCCTCCTCGGCCAGCACGCCCGGTGCGATCGCGTTGACCGCGCGCGCGAGCGCCGGCTCGCTCTCCGCGCGGTCGACGGCGGTGTACGCCGCCGCGTTCACGATCGCGTCGGGCGCGATCGCGCGCACCTGCTCCCGCAGCGCGTCCGGCTGCGCCAGGTCGAGCTGGCTGCGGTCGAGGGCGACGATCTGCCCGAGCGGCGCGAGCGCGTCCTGCAGCGCCCGGCCGACCTGGCCGTTCGCGCCGGTGATCAGGATCTTCACGCGAACACTTCGGCGTCGCGGAGCCGCGCGCCCGCGGCGTCGCGCGCCGCCAGCGTCGGCGTGCCCGCGAGGGGCCACTTGATGCCGAGGTCCGCGTCGTTCCAGGCGAGCACGCGCTCGTGCTCGGGGGCGTAGTAGTCGGTCGTCTTGTAGAGGAAGTCGGCCGACTCCGAGAGCACCAGGAAGCCGTGCGCGAAGCCGGGCGGGATCCACAGCATCCGCTTGTTGTCCGCGGACAGGCGCTCGCCCGCCCAGCGGCCGAAGGTCGGCGAGGCGCGGCGCAGGTCGACGGCGACGTCGAACACTTCGCCCGCGACGACGCGGACGAGCTTCCCCTGCGGCTGGCGGATCTGGTAGTGCAGCCCGCGCAGCACGCCGCGCGGGCTGCGGCTGTGGTTGTCCTGCACGAACGCGGCCGGGATGCCGGCCTCGGCGAAGGCCTTCGCGTTCCAGCTCTCGAGGAAGAAGCCGCGCGCGTCGCCGAACACTTTCGGCTCGACCAGCAGGACGTCCGGGAGGGCGGTCGCGGTGACGATCACGTCGGGGTGCGCTCCCGCAGCACCTGCAGCAGGTACTCGCCGTAGCCGCTCTTCGCGAGCGGGGCGGCGAGGCGCGCGAGGTCCTCGGCCGAGATGAAGCCCATGCGGAAGGCGATCTCCTCGACGCAGGCGATCTTGAGCCCCTGCCGGCGCTCGATGGTCTCGATGAACTGCGAGGCCTCGAGCAGCGAGGCGTGGGTGCCGGTGTCGAGCCACGCGTAGCCGCGGCTCATCGTGATCACGTTGAGCGCGCCGCGCTCGAGATAGACGCGGTTGACGTCGGTGATCTCCAGTTCCCCGCGCGCGGACGGTTTGAGCGACGCCGCGATGTCCACCACCTGGTTGTCGTAGAAGTACAGGCCGGTGACCGCGTAGCGCGACTTCGGCCGCTGCGGCTTCTCCTCGATGCTGAGCGCGCGCCCGTCCGCGTCGAACTCCACCACGCCGTAGCGCTGCGGGTCGGCCACCGGGTACGCGAAGACGGTCGCGCCCGAGCGCGCCTGCGCGGCCCGCTCGAGGTCGCCCGACAGGTCGTGGCCGTAGAAGATGTTGTCGCCCAGGACGAGACATGCCCCGTCGCGGCCGATGAACTGCCGTCCGATCAGGAACGCCTGCGCGAGGCCCTCGGGCGCGGGCTGCACCGCGTAGGCGAGGTTGAGGCCCCACTGCCGCCCGTCGCCGAGCAGCTGCTCGAAGCGCGGCNNCATCGGCTTGTCGTAGACCGGCAGCAGCTGCTTCGACACCACCTGCGTGACCGGGTAGAGGCGGGTGCCGGAACCGCCGGCGAGGAGGATGCCTTTCATCGATCAGCGCTTCGCATAGTTCGTCTCGATCCACCTGCGGTAGTCGCCCGAGCGCACCGACGCCACCCAGTCCGCGTTCGCGAGGTACCACCCGACCGTCCTGCGCAGCCCCGACTCGAACGACTCGCGCGGGCGCCAGCCGAGCTCGCGCCCGATCTTGCGCGTGTCCATCGCGTAGCGCCAGTCGTGGCCGGGCCGGTCCGTGACGAAATTGATGAGCTCGTCGTAGCGGCCCGCGGCGCGCGGGCGCAGCTCGCCGAGCAGCGCGCAGACCTGCCGCACGACGTCGAGGTTGCGGCGCTCGGCGCTCCCGCCGACGTTGTAGGTCTCGCCGCGCCGCCCGCGGGCGAGCACGAGCCGGATTGCCGCGCAGTGGTCGCCGACGTAGAGCCAGTCGCGCACGTTCGACCCGTCGCCGTACACCGGCAGCGGCTTGCCTTCGAGCGCGTTGAGGATCATGAGCGGAATGAGTTTCTCGGGGAACTGGTACGGCCCGTAGTTGTTCGAGCAGTTGGTGGTCAGCACCGGCAGCCCGTAGGTGTGGTGGTAGGCGCGCACCAGGTGGTCGGAGCCCGCCTTCGACGCGGAGTAGGGGCTGTTCGGTGCATACGGGGTCGTCTCGGCAAACGCCGGGTCGTCCGATCCGAGCGAGCCGTAGACCTCGTCGGTCGAGACGTGCAGGAAGCGGAACGCCGCCTTGTCCGGTTCGGGCAGGGCGCCCCAGAAGCCGCGCACCGCCTCGAGCAGGGTGAAGGTGCCGACGACGTTCGTCTGGATGAAGTCCGCCGGGCCGTGGATCGAGCGGTCCACGTGGCTCTCGGCGGCGAAGTGCACGATCGCGCGCGGGCGGTGCCTTGCGAGCAGGTCGTCCAGGAGCGCGCGGTCGCCGATGTCGCCGCGCACGAAGGTGTGCCGCGCGTCGCCGTCGAGCGCGGCGAGGTTGCGCAGGTTGCCGGCGTAGGTGAGCTTGTCGAGGCTGACCACCGGCTCGTCGGACTCGCGCAGCCAGTCGAGGACGAAGTTGGAGCCGATGAAGCCGGCGGCGCCCGTTACCAGGATCATCGTTCCGTCCCGGCGACCGATTGGTGCACGGGGCGCCTCACCGGCTCTCCGCCCGCAGCGCCCGCAGCTTGGCGTACTTGTTGAAGCTGTTCATGCATCCGATCGCAATGTGCACCAGCCCGGGCACGCCGTCGAGGAACCCGAGCCGGAAAACGTAGAACTTGAGGAACCTCACCACCGGGCTGAACAGCATCTGCAGCGCGCCGGCGTCGCGGCCGTCGGCGAGCATCCGCTCGGCCTGCAGCGTGGTGTAGCGGTTCTGCTTGTCGAGGTAGCGCTCGAGCGTCTCGGCCGACTCGTGCAGGAGGTCGCCGGCGAGCCGCCCGACCGACGCGGTGGTCAGCACGTGCTCGTGCACCGCGTCGTCGCTCCAGCGCGCGTGCTGGCGGTGGAAGAGCCGCGTGTTCCAGTCGGGATAGCCTTCGCCGTGGCGGAGCCAGCGCCCCATGAACCGGTTGCAGCGCGCCATCGCGTACACGTGCCCCCGCGGCGCGGCGAGCTCGGCGACGATCGACGCGCGCAGCGGCGCGCTCACGCGCTCGTCGGCGTCGATGCACAGCACCCAGTCGTGGGCGGCCTGCGCCACCGCGAACTGCTTCTGCCGCCCGAAGCCGAGCCACTCGTGCTCGATCACCCGTGCGCCCCGCGCGCGCGCGCGCTCGACCGTGCCGTCGGTGCTGCCGGAGTCGACGACGAGGGTCTCCTGCGCGAAGGCGACGCTCGCGAGACAGGCCTCGAGCTGGTTCGCGGCGTTGCGCGTGATGACGACCGCCGACAGCGCTGCTGGCACCGGTGAGTTTTCCTTTTAATTCAAACGCTTTCTGCCTGCATTCTAACCCCGACCCGGGCCGCGCCGGATTGACCGGCGCAGAGCATATGGCCATACTCGCGAGTATGGCCAGCGAAACGATCAAGGGCACCTATTCCCTGGACGTGGAGACCGTCCGGGCGCTGGAACGTCTCGCGCGCCGCTGGAACGTCTCGAAGTCCGAAGCGCTGCGCCGGGTCATCCAGGCGAGCGCCGCCCGCGAGCCGCACGAGGCGGGGCGCGAGGCCCTGCGCGCGCTCGACGATCTCCAGCGCGCGCTCGACCTGACCGACGGCACCGCGGCGGCCTGGGAGGCGCGCGCGCGGTCGGAGCGGCGTCGCACCTCGCGGCAGCGCGAGCCCGCCGGCCGGTGATCGTCCTCGACACGAGCTTTCTCATCCGCGCGCTCGCGCGCGGATCGGCGCAGGATGCGCGCCTGCGCGAATGGCTGCGCAGCGGCGAAGAGCTCGGCATGAGCGCGATCGCCTGGGCGGAGCTGCTCTGCGGTCCGATCACGCCGGACCAGGTCGACCTCGCCGCGCGCGTCGTGCCCCGCCGGGTCGCGTTCGGCGAGGAGGATGCGGCGAGCGCGGCCCGGCTCTTCAACGACAGCGGGCGCCGCCGCGGCTCGCTGACCGACTGCATGATCGCCGCCACGGCGCTGCGGCTCGACGCCCCGCTCGCCACCGAGAACCCGGCCGATTTCCGCCGCTTCGAGCCGGCCGGGCTGCGCCTGCTCGCCCCATGATGCGAACCGTCGGACCGCGCGGGCGATGAAGCGCATCCTCCTCGTCCGCCTCTCGTCCCTCGGCGACGTCCTGCACACCTTCCCCGCGGCCACCGACCTCCGCCACGCGCTGCCCGACGCGGTGCTCGACTGGGCGGTGGAGGAGGCGTACGTGCCGCTCGTCCGGATGCATCCGGGCGTGACGCGCGCGCTGCCCTTCGCGCTGCGCCGCTGGCGCGGCGAGTGGTACCGGCCGCGCGCCTGGCGCGAGCTCGCGGCGTTCGCGTCCGCCCTGCGCGAGCAGCCCTACGACGCGATCCTCGACACGCAGGGCCTCCTCAAGAGCGCGCTGGTGGCGAAGCTCGCGCGCGGCCCGGTGCACGGCTTCGGGCCCGGCACCGCGCGCGAGCGCCTCGCCG
>JRYK01000977.1_pt1 | contig 12880 bp, 10 predicted proteins | sample 235381 | NCBI WGS metagenome assembly JRYK01 (sample SAMN03074220, study PRJNA261476) | activated sludge metagenome | biome: Wastewater Treatment Plant; feature: Wastewater; material: Activated sludge; isolation source: activated biomass of a wastewaster treatment plant treating hydrocarbon... ...
CGAGGGCGACGTCGTCACCCTGAGCGGCACGGGCCATCTGGTGGCCCTGCCCCCGGCCGAGGGCGAGACGGAGCCAGCCGAGGATCAGGTGCTGTTCGACGAAGAGCGCCTGGACGTTTTGCTCGACCCCAAGACCCTCTTCCCGGAGACGGCCTTTGTCGAGAACCTGGCCGGCCTGTCCGTGGGCGACCAGAAAGCGTTCACCATCACCTTCCCCGACCCCTATGAGCCCGACCCGGAGCACGCCGGCCGCCAGGCGCGCTTTGACCTCACCCTGCTGGAGGTGAAGAAGCGCGAACTGCCGCCGCTGGACGACGAATTGGCCAAGCTGGACGGCCGGCACGAGACGCTGGACGAACTGCGCGAGGCGCTGCGCGTCGAGCTAACCCACGAAGCCGAGGACACCGAGAAGGAGCGCGTCATCGAGGAGATGGTCGATCATCTGCTGGAGGGCGGCCAGCTCGTCTATCCGCCGGCGGCGGTCGAGTTGCAGATCGACGACATGATCGAGGACTTCAAGAACCGCCTGACCCGCAGCGGCTGGGAGGTGAAGGACTACCTGAACCTCCAGGGCATGACCGAGGAGTCGCTGCGCGAGGACTTCCGCGAGAACGCCGAGCGCCTGTTGCGCCGCCAGTTGGTGCTGCGCCAGTTCATTCTGGATGAGCGCATCCGCGTCGAAGCCGCCGATCTCGATCCGCTGATCGAGGAGCGGGTGGCCCGTTTCGACAACGAGGCTCTCCGCGATAGCTTGCGCAACTACTACCGCAGCGGCCAGGGGTTGGAGCAGATCAGCGGCGCGGTGCTGAGCAACAAGGTCTACGAGCGCATCCGGGCCATCTTGCGCGGCGACGCGCCCGACCTGGCGGCGCTGGCGGCCAGCGACGAGGAAGAGTAGCCCGCGGCCGACAACGGAAATCTAACGCCGGCCGGCTATGCTACGGGACGCGCGGCGACGATTTACTGTTCAAACGCCGGCGGCGGCTCGTGCCGCCGCCGGCCAGGCTTGAGGAGAAGCAGCTATGTTCGACATTCCCACGTCTCTCGTCCCCATGGTCGTCGAATCGACCGGCCGGGGCGAACGAGCCTATGACATCTTCTCGCTCCTGTTGAAGGAGCGCATCATCATCCTCGGCACGCCGATCAATGACCAGATCGCCAACTTGATCGTCGCCCAGCTGCTCTGGCTGGCCAGCGAGGACGATTCCAAGCCCATCCGCATGTACATCAACTCGCCCGGCGGCCAGGTCTACGCCGGCATGGCCATCTACGACACCATGCAGCAGGTGTCTTGCCCCGTCTCCACCGTGGCCGTGGGCTTCACGGCCAGCTTCGGTACCATTCTGCTGACGGCGGGCACCAAGGGCATGCGCTACGCCCTGCCCAACGCCACCGTCCACCTGCACCAGCCGTTGGGCGGCGCGCGCGGCCAGGCGTCGGACATCGCCATCCAGGCCCAGGAAATCCTGCGGCTGCGCACCGACCTGAACAAGATCCTCAGCTACCACACCGGCCAGACCATCGAGCGCATCCAGAAGGACACCGACCGCGACCTGTACATGACCGCCACCCAGGCCCGCGACTACGGCCTGGTGGACGAAGTGCTGCGCAGCGCCATCCCCGAAGACGGCAACGGATAGAAGAAGGTTCCAGGGAAGAAGGTTCCNNCCTGGCCCCTTCTTCCCTGGCCCCTTTCTTCATAGCATTTGCCGCCGCGCCTCTCAGGCCCTATAATCCGACTGTCCGGGTGGCCTCAAAGGGCCGCCGGGGCCAAAATGAGGCACATGATCAAGCGTTTGGCACGGGTGCGGTTTGGGCATTTCTTCCTGATTCTGTTGGGCATCACGGTGGGCTTGGCCTACCTGGGCGCGCCGTCGCACCCCCCGACCGCCGGGGCCATCCCCGCGCAACAGGTCGTGCCCCAGATCGGCTTTGCCCAGGCCACCTACACCTTTGCCGAGAACGCCGGCACGGTGGCCATCGCCGTCACCATCAACCAGGCCCCGGCCGCTGGCGCGGAGAACAACGTCGTCGTCGAGTACTCCACCCTGCCGGGCACGGCCCAGCCTAACGTGGACTACACCCCCACGACCGGCACGCTGACCTTCACCAGTGCCTCGCAGACGACGCAGACGTTCAACGTCACCCTGCTGAACAACGCCACCTCCACCGGCGAGCGGCGGCTGAACCTCGTCTTGCGGCTCAACACCCCCAACACGGCCGACCTGGCCCGCGGCGACGCGATCCTGATCATCACCGACGACGACCCGACGCCCACGCCGACCGTGCGGGCCACGGCCGTCACCGGCACGCCCATCTTCGTCGACCTGAGCGAACCCAACGACTCGCTGGAGCAGGCCTACGAGATTCAGCCGGGGGCCACGGCCATCTGCCAACTGACGCTCTGGCCGCCCGGCGACCTGGACTACTACCGCTTCGCTGTGAAGGCGGGAACCTACTATCAACTGACGACCAGCCAGTTATCGCCGGGCATCGACACCGTGCTCAAGGTCTATAACCAGAACGGCCAGCCCATCGCCGAAAACGACGACTTCGGCGAGGCGGGCGACCTGTCGTCGAACCTGGTCATTCAGGCCGACGCCACGGGCATGTTCTACGCCCGCGTGGTCAACAAAAGCCCGGCCGACGCGGCCAACCGCACCTACTGCTTCGCCATTGAGGCCATGGAGCAGCCGACGCCGACGCCCACGGCCACGCTCTTCCCCACGCGCACCGGCTCCGACATCTGCGAGCCGAACGGCCGCATCGACATCGCCTGCCTCTTCGGCGACAACCAGTCACAGCAGTTCAACTTCGTGCCGCCCTTCAACGAGGGGCCGGACCAGGACTTCTACCGCATCTGGGTCAAGCCGGGCGTCACCATCACTTGCGAGACGAACCAACTGTCGGCCGTCACCGACACCAACATGATCATGCTTGGCCCCAACGGCGAGGACTTCAACCCGCAGCTGGGCAACGACGACAAAGCGCCGGGCGACCGCGGCAGCCGGCTGACCTTCACTTCGTTCTACACCGGTTGGCTGAACGTGCTTGTTGGGCCGGTCAACCCCGTGCCCGTGTCCCAGGCGGCGCAATTCACCTACACCCTGGCCTGCACCTCGACCGTGCCGCCCACGGCCACGCCGACGACGCCCTTTGTGCCGCCGCCGACGGGCGGCGGGGGCGGCGGCGTCATTGCCCCGACGATCACGCCCTTCCCCACGCCGACGCCGTTCGACCTGTCGCAACTGCTGACGCCCTCGCCGGTGGTCATTCCCGAAGTAACCATCCAGCCCTTGCCGACGGCCACGCCGCCGACCGGCTCGCTGACCACGGCCACGGTCAACGTGACCGTCTTCTACGACAGCAACTTCAACTTCACGCCGGAGATCAACGAAGGCATCGAGAACGTGGCCGTGGCCCTCTATGACAACACCAACGGCCGCCTGCTGGCCTTCGGCTACACCAACCAGGCCGGCGTGGTGCGCTTTGAGGCGATCCCCAGCAGTGGGGCGGTGCGCGTTGAGGTGCCTTTGCTGAAATACACCCAGATCGTGGGCACGGGCGAATCGAACATCGGCCTGCGCGTCGCGCCGCTGCCGCTGCCCATCGGTATTCCGTAAGGAGCGGAACCCGGGACGCGCCGCCGGCGTCCTATGTGCAAGAACCATGTCGGCCGACCCGCAACCCCCCACCAGCAGCCCCCTGCAACGCCTGACGGCTAACCCGGCGCTGCTCCTGTTGGCCATCGTGGCCATTGTCGCCCTGTTGGGCGCGTGCATCCTGGGCTTCCTGCTGTTGCGGCCGACCGTCGGCGGCGGACAGGAGACCGACGGCGTGACCGCCGGCCAGCCGACGCCCTTCCCCGAAGCCACCGCCCCGGCGGCCAACGACCAGGCGGTCGTCGTCGGCATCAGCGACACGGGCACATTCACCGTCACCATGGACATGCCGGCCACGTTGGGCATGGCCGACCAGCAACGCCCGGTGCAGCCGGAGAGCATCGGCGTCGATGGCCTGTGGAACCCGCAGATCGACGACGCCAACGCCGCCTGGGTGGTGGGCACGGTGGTCAACTACGTCTTTGGCCTGCCCGACACCGAGGCCAACCGCACGTTGCTGGAATCGCTGGCCCCGGGCAACGAGATGACCGTCACCACCCGCGGCGGCACGACCCATACCTTCGCCTTTGACAGCCGCAGCCGTGTGCCCAGCGCCGACCGCAACGTCTTCAGCCAACTGACGCCGGGCATCACCCTGCTGCTGCTGGGCGGCGACGAGGCCGACCGGCTGGTAGTGCGCGGCCGCTACGAGGTGGCCGCGGCCGACGCGGCGGGCACGGGCAACGTCATCCAGTTGGGCGAGACGGCCCAGTTGGGCGACGCCCAGATCACCGTGCAGGCCAACTCCTTCCTGACCAACCGGCCCGAGGCGCCGTCCGGCTTCGGCTTCTTCCTGATCGACTTCGTCCTGCAGAACGTGGGCCTGACGGCCCTGGACACCAGCGCCTACCGCTTCACGCTGTCGGATGAGTTGGGCAACCAGTACGCGTTGAACCCCATCGCCAGCCGGCTGGGCAACTTCCCGCCCCTGAGTGGCTTTGTCAATGCCGGGCAGTCGGTCAGCGCCACCGCCGGCTACCAGATTCCGGCTGGGCTGGTCAGCCCCACCCTGACCTGGACCATCACCGCCCCCGACGGCGCGCAGACGCAGGCCGTGCTGTCCTTCACCGCCGGCGGCGAGGCCGGGCAGAACGTGGTCATCTCCCTGCAGGAGGCCACGATCACTCCCGACCTGAACAACCTGATCATCGTCGGGCAAGTGACCAACACCGGCGTGCAGCCGCTGGTCATCACCGCCGAAGACCTGTCGCTGCGCACGCCCACGGGGTCGGACTACCTGCTGCTGGCCACCAACCCGCCCTTCCCGTGGACGGTTCCCCCCAATCAGACGTTGCAGTTTGCCGTCACCTACCAGCGGCCGATCGCCGCGGCCTCGGCCGTCTTCACCCTGCTCAGCCAGCCGTTCGAACTCAGCGGCCTTCAATAGGACGAAAGAAGACAAACCGGGGTTCTGACAGAACCCCGGTTCCTTCTTGGGTCACTTCTTGCCGTTGAGGATAAACTCCATCGACGACGATTCGCGCTTGCCGCGGCTGGTGTAGAACAGCAGGATACCGCTCAGCAGAATGAGCAGGCCGAAGACCAGCCCACCCAGTTGCAGCGGGCCGATGAACGGCCGCGCGAACTCCGGCTGGACGTGGGTGCCGATGCGGATCAGGTCGGCGAAGCCGGCTACGTAGCTGAAGACCAGCCCCGTCAGCGACAGGCGCAGGCCAATGTCGGCCTGCAACGAGCGCGGCGCGTCGGCCGGGCGGCCGGCGTTCATCCACAGGTAGACGGCGACGGTCAGGGCGGTGACGCCGGCCAGGAAGGCCAGCGTTTGCAGCACGCCGAAGCCGGGCGTCAGGTCCAGGCCGAATAGCTCCACGGCCCCGGCCACGACGATCAGCAACACCCCCAGGATAGACAGCACGGCCGTCGCCGCGCGCCGGACGCGGATGGCTCTGTTACTCATAGGCCAGCAGGTACTCCAGATGCTAGAACGCAAGACGCTGCGCCGGTGAAGGACGCAGCGTCTTGACGGTGAGGTCGGGGCAGCGGGACTCGAACCCACGACCTCTTCAACCCCATTGAAGCGCGCTACCAAGCTGCGCCATGCCCCGACTGCACCGGCATTATAGCAGATCGACGGGCCGGCGGCAAACCACGAGACGGTGAACGCAGATTTAACGCGAAGACGCGAAGACGCAAAGAAAGATTCCTACTTTGCGCCCTGGCGTGGAAGCCGTCTAGCGCGCCAGCGATTGCAGTTGGAGGGCCAGCAGGCTGAGCAGGCCCAGGGTGAAGTTGTAGCCGAAGTGGACGAGGATGCTCACGGTGGTGTTGCTGCGCTTGCGGATGATGCCCAGGACGACGCTGAGCAGGAAGACGGTCAGCGTGGCCGGGCTGAGGCCGTATTGCACGTGAGAGATGGCGAAGATGAGTGAGGTCGGCACGATGCCGAAGATGGGTTGCAGCGCGCCGCGGAAAAACAGCTCTTCGCCCACGCCAGCGGCCGCCGCCAGCAGGAACCACTCTCCGACCGTATCGAAGTTGCCCAGCAGCGTCTGGTTGATGCCGCTCAGTTGCGCGGCCTCTTCGGGCGACAGCAAGGCCCACGTGGCGCTGATGCAGCCCTGCAGGAACACGAAGAACACCATCCAGCGCACGCCCGTCCAGACCTGGCGGCCGGTCGGCCGTTGCAGCCCCAGCCGCTCGGCCAGCGCCGCGCCGTTGCGCCGCAGCAGGTAGCCCGCGCCCAGGACGGCAGCCAGGACGAAGACCACGGTCTGCGCCAGCAGGTCGAGCAGGGAGGCCTGCACGTCGGCCGCGGCCAGCGCCTCCAGCCCCGCGCTGCTCGATAGCAGGGCATTGCCGGCCAGGAAGCCGACCAGCACCAGGGCCAGCGTGTGCACCGGTGAATCGAGGTCGAGCGCCGGCAGCAGACGGGCCAGTTGGCGGCGCGCCGGCCGCGGGCTGACGAGCATGGCCCATAAGCCCATGCCCACCACGGCCGCGCTGCCCAGCCCCCGGGCCAGCAACTCGCCGTCGGCGGCCGGCAGCGCCGCTTGCAGGCCGGGCCAGAAGCGCCACAGCAGGCCGGCGGCGACCAGCAGCGCCCCGCCCAGGAACAGCAAGAGGTTGAAGGCCGTCCGCGCCCCGGCGCTGCCCCGCGCCGTCACCCAGTTGGCCGCCAGGATGAGCAGCAGGAGGGGCAGGCTGACCAGAAGGAGGACCATGGCGGCGGGGGCGCGAGGAGTGGGGGAAAGTCGACGGCCGGCCGCGTCGCGGCCGGCCGTTGTTCGTTACTGCACGAGGGTCGTGTCGTAAAAGACGCCCAGGTTGGGCAAGTTCTGGAAGCCCTCGCCGCGGTGGGGGAAGTAGGTCTCCGCCGTCTGCACGAGGTCCATGCCTTCGGGCAACTCGGCGATGGCCAGGCCAATGCGGTTGCCCTGGATCAGGCCGCTGACGGGGATGGAGAACGCGCCGTTCTCATCGCTGCGGCCGCTGCCCAGGGGCACGCCGCCATAGCTCACGTCCATGATGGCCAGCGCCAGGTTGGGCGGGGCCTGACCGGTGATGGTCGTCGTGGCCGCGGTCACCGGTTGGTCGATGCGGAAGCGCGGCTCCAGCAGGGCCTCCTCCGTAGGCGGCGCGGGGTAGCTGTCGGCGGGCAAGGCGGCCTCGCCCTCGGACGGGTAGGGGTTCACGCTCTCGGCGGCGGGGTAGGCTCCCTGGTCGGGGGCGGCGGGGGCAGTGCTGGTGGGCAAGGCCGCCCCGCCGGCCGGCACCGTGGCCGCGGCCAGCGCGCCATCGCTCGTCGGCGCGGCGATGGTGGCCGAGGTCGCGGGGGCCGCGCCGCCACAGCCGACCGCCAGAAGCGTCAGGGCCAGCAAACAGCCCAGAAAGAGTACCGATGGTTGTCTGGTTAGTAGACGCATAGAGTCGATTCTAGCCCAAAGCCGGGAAGAAAAGAAGCCACCGGGCTGGTGGCTTCCTTTCTTCTCAGGCGGTCGAACACGGCCGCCCGCGTTCAACCGGATGTGGGTTCGTCCTTACTGGTTGAAGCCCTCGTAGACCTTCGCGTCCTGCGTGGAGGCGGGACGGGCGCCGGCCTTGGTGCCCGGCTCCTCGTTGACGATGGCCACAACGGGCTGGTTGGCCTCGACCACCACACCACCGGCCGTCTGCAACAGCGAGCCGGGGTTGCCGGAGACAGCGCTGCTGCCCGAGGCATTGTAGAAGGTGGCGCTGGCGCCGGCGGCCACGTTGTTCTGGGTGAACTTCACGGAGCCACCGCTCGGCGGGAAGTAGGTCACGCTGATGTTGGCCGCGGCGTTGCCCACGTTCTGCACCTGGATGCCCGACGTGTCACCGAAGTAGAACTCCTTGTACAGCGGCAGGGCGATCTTGGTCGTGGCCGCCGTGGACGGGAAGCAGGTGTAGGCGGCGACGCGGTTCGGGTTCAGGGTGAACGTCTCGTCGTTGACGATGACGGCGATGTTGCCACCGCCGACGCCCTCAACCGTGGCCGAGCCGACCGCGCCGTTGGGCAGGCCGTTGGCCGGGGTGAAGAACGTCGTCGACGCGCCGGCGGGCACGGACGGGCTGGTCACGACCTTGGTCTGCACCGCGCCGGTGTTGTTGACGCGATAGGAGTAGGTGACCTTGATCGCCTGGGCCGAGTTGGACACGTTCTGGGCCTGGATGCCCGTGTTCAGCCGGGCGTAGTTGTTACGGATGAGCGGGCAGAACGACTTCGGCGCGAAGTCCTGCGGGCCGAAGGCGGTGTAGGCGTGCAGATTGCTGCCCAGGGAGACGGCCGTCTGGTACTCCAGGGCCGCGCCGGCCAGCGCGCCGCTGCCGGTGACGGTGGCGCTACCGACCGTGTTGTTGCCCATGGCCGGGTTGGTGTCGGCCGGGCCGACGAGGACCATGGCATTGGCCGGCACGTTGTTGAACGTCTTGTTGAAGTTCGAGCCGCCGACCTTAATGGTGACGTTGATCGTGTTCGGGCTGCTGCTGGCGTTCTGGATATAGAGCGTCGTGGAGCGGCCGAAGTAGTTGCTCTTCATGAGCGGGAAGGCGATCGAGTTGGCCACGTCGGCCCCGTCGGTGCCGCGGTACATGCCGGCGGCGCGGCCGCTGGGCATATTCACGACGTTGACGATGGCCGCGATGGGCTGATCGGCGCTGACGACGGCCGAGCCGACGAAGCCGGCGGGCACGGTGCAGTCGGTGTTGGTCAGGAAGTTGACCGACTGGCCGGGCGCGGCCGACTTGGCGTTGCCGCAGGAGTAGTCATTGCCCTGGTCATCGTAGGCGGTGAACAGGACGGAGGCGTTGGCCGTACCAACGTTCTGGATCTGCTGCCCCGACCACCAGCCGGAGCCCGGCAGGTTGCCCGACTGCGCCGACACGATGCCGACGGTCACCAGCAACAGCGCCAGGACAAGTACGAGAGTCTTCTTCATCATCGTTGTCTCCTTAGAACCTAAACATCCAGTCTCACGAATACTAGCATTCTAGGCGATCGGCCCGGCGGGTCAATCATCCATTTGGAGTATTTGAGGGAGTAATTCGCCCGATTAGCGCCGGCGCACGACTTCGCGCCAGTAGATCAGGTCGTCGGCGGGCACAATGCCCAGCAGCAGGGCCGCGGCGACGTAGACGACGGCGCCCACGGCCACGGGCGCCAGCAGCGGCCAGTCGCGCAGGGGCCACACGGCCAGCCCCATAGCGGCCGTAGCCAGCAGCGGCCGCCAGGGCGAGGGCAACAGGCTGACCCGCGTGATGCGTGTCTGCGCATAGACGTAGAAGACCAGGAACAGGGCCAGGCTGGCCAGCAGCCGGGCTATGGCCGCCCCCAGAATGCCCAGCCGCGGGATGAGGATCAGGTTCAGGATGATGTTCAGCCCTGTCGTGCCCGCCAGCAGGAAAGCCGCGTCGCGCTGCCGGTTGTAGATCAGCGCCAGCCGCGAATGGGGCACGTTGAGGAACAGGAAGACGACGGCCCAGATGGACACCTGCAGGGCGACGGTGGCCGGGCCGAAGGCCGGGCCATAGACCAGGGCGATGATCGGCCCGGCCAGCAGGGTCACGCCTGTGGCCACGGGCAGGATGACCGCCAGCAGGTAGCGGCTGATCTTGTCGTTGAGCACGGCCAGCTTGTCGGGGGCCTGGTAGTAGTAGCGGCTCATGACCGGATAGAGCGCCGTGCGCACGGCCACGGGCATGAGGTGGAAGCCCAGCAGGATGGTCTGCGCCGCGGCGTACTGGCCCACGTCGTTCTCGGTCAGCAGCAGGGAGATGAGCAGGATGTCGGCCTGGTAGTCCAGCAGCGAGAACAGCTGGATGACGAAGAAGCTGGGCATGTAGCCCAGGTGGTGGCGCAGGAAGGCCAGATTCAGCCGCGCCGGCAGTTGCGGCGGCGCGTGGCGGAAGAGGCGCACCAGCCCCACGGCGAAGACCAGCGTGCCCAGCAGCGAAGCCAGGGGCACGACCCAGGCAATCTGCACCACGTCCGCGCCCCGGTTCAGCAGCCACAGGCCGGCGGCCAGCTTGACCCCGGTGCTGACCGTGGCCGCCAGCAGCGGCGTCAGCAGGCGCTCGTGGGCCTCGAACAGCGATTGGCACATGCTGAAGACCGCTTCGGGGATGGCCGCCAGGGCCAGGACGACGATGACCTGGGTCGTGGCCGCCGAATAGGGGGCCAGCAGGCCCAGGCCCAGCACCAGCAGGCCATAGACCGCCGCCGACAGCAGCACGCGCAGGGCGACGTAGTTGCTCAGGTAGCGGCCGCTCTCCTCGCGCCGTGCCGGCACTTCGCGCACCATGATCTCGTGTAGCCCCAACGCCGACAGGCCGAAGACGAAGGCGAAGTAGGTCGTGGCCAGGCTGAAGCTGCCCGAGGCGGCCGGGCCGAGCTGGCGGCCGATGAGGATGAACAGCAGGGCGTTGCCGGCCTTGACGATGATGCTGCTCGCGAACGCCAGGAAGGTGTTGCTAAGCAGGCGTTGGATGGTGTTCATCGGCAGGCGGCTTTTCGGCGATGCAGGCCCAGCCCAGCGTGTGGTCTTTCACCCGGTCCAGCCGGTCGAGGTAGAACAGCAGCAGCGGCAGCAGCAGGAAAAAGACGAAGTAGACGGGCAGGATGAGCGGCAGCTTCAGCAGGTAGGCCAGATCGTCGTCGCCGCGCGGGAAGAGGCGGTCGTGCATCATCTGGAAGTTGAACGACAGGAACCAGAAGTAGCCGCCCCACGGCCGCATTTCCACCACGCGCAGGCCGGCTTTCTCCAGCAGGTGGGTGAAGCCATAGGACGTGTAGCGGAAGAAGTCGTGTGGCTTCTGGTGCTGGTGCCAGGCCATGGGCGCGGACAGGTAGAAGCGGCCGCCGGGCCGCAACACGCGGCCGATCTCGCCGATGACCTGCGCCGGCTCGTTGACGTGCTCCAAGACCTGGAAGCAGACCGCGGCGTCGAAGCTGTCGTCGGCGAAGGGCAGGCGCGACAGGTCGGCCTGCGCGTCCAGCCCGGTGTAGTCCCAGGCTCGGTCGCCCACGGCCAGATCGACGCCCACGTAGCGCGTGTGGGTGAAGTAGTGGCGGTATTGCCCCTCGCCGGAGCCGGCATCGAGCAGGCGCGCCCCGGCCGGCAACTCCGCCTGGGCCTGGGCCAGCAAGCGGTTGGTCTCCCACAGATGAACGTCCAGCTTCTCGCTGATCCACTTTGGCAGCAAGGCCAGCTGCCCTTCTCGTCCTAGTCGCATAGCTACTCCCGATCGCCCATTGTAACGGCCTCCCCCGCGGCTGGCCAATCCATGAAGGCGCGAAAGAATGAACGCAAAGGGAAGACGGTGCTCTTCTTTGCGTCTTGGCGTCCTTGCGTTGAGTTCTTAGCGTTGAGTTGGTAACATTGCCGGCGTGAACGTCAACCAAACCACCGTCAACACGGACCTACACCCGCAGCCCTGGTCGCCGTCGCTGAAGGCCCGGCTTTACGGCCTGGCCCGGCCGCTGGAAGAGTGGCTGCTGCGGGCCGTCTACACTTCGCGCTTCTACCACTGGTCGGCGGCCCGCGCCGCCGCGCCGGTGCTGGCCACGCGCTTCGACCTGTACCAGTACGTCATCGACGCCCACGGCCTGGGCGCGCCCATCGACTACCTGGAGTTCGGCGTCTACCACGGCGAATCGCTGCGCTGGTGGGCGGCCCACAACGCCGACCCGGCCTCGCGCTTCTACGGCTTCGACGTCTTCACCGGCCTGCCCGACGCCTGGGTCGGGCTGCCGGCGGGAACCTTCACCACCCACGGCCAGCTGCCCACCTTCGACGACTCGCGGGTGGCCCTGGAAGTGGGCCTGTTCCAGGACACGCTGGGCGCCTTCATCGCCCGCGAACCGTTGGAGCGGCGCAAGGTCATCCACCTGGACGCCGACCTCTACACCTCCACGCTCTACGTGCTGACGACGCTGGCCCCCACGCTGCGGCCCGGCGACGTGATCCTGTTCGACGAGCTAGGCTCGGCCTACGGCGTCAGCCACGAGTTCCGGGCGCTGGAGGACTTCACCACCTCCTTCCGCTTCCAGTACCGCCTGCTGGCCGGCACGGGCCGCTACTTGCAGGCAGCCGTCGAGGTGGCCTAGCCGCCGGGCGCGTCGCGCACGAGCAACAGGTAGCGCCGCCCGCGCAGCGCCGGGGCGTCGTAGAGCACCCGGAAGCCCAGACCGCCATAGAACGCCAGCTCCTCCGGCGACCCGCCCAGCAGGGCCAGGAAGATCGGCCCGTCGCCGGCGGCGGCCGCGGCCAGCTCCTCCGGTGTTGCCGGCTGTAGCTGGATGCCCGGCGGGCGGGCCGCCGGGCGATCCAGGTAGTATTGCAGCGATTGCCGCTCGTAGCCGGGGATGACGTAGGCCGCCGCGCCCGGTTGGTAGTGGGCCAGGAGGGCCTGGGCGGCCTCGCGGCCGGTGGCCACGGGCGTGGTGTAGGCGTGGCGCAGCGTTGGCCAGGCCAGCGCCGCCACCAGCACGGCCGGCGCCAGGAGCAGCGCCGCGCCCGCCGCCCGCCGCTGCCGCGCCTCGCCCAGCCGCCCGGCCAGCGCCCGCGCCGCGCCGCCCAGCCCCACCGCGGCCAGGAAGATGCCCACCTGGGTCAGGTGGAAGATCTGCCGCGGCAGCAGCCAGTAGCCGCGGGCGACCACGGCGGCCAGGATCAGCCCCACGCTCAGCAGCGCCCCCAGCGGCAGGCTGAGCGGCAGCGGCCGGCGGCGGGCCAGCAGCACGA
>JRYK01001622.1_pt1 | contig 12876 bp, 11 predicted proteins | sample 235381 | NCBI WGS metagenome assembly JRYK01 (sample SAMN03074220, study PRJNA261476) | activated sludge metagenome | biome: Wastewater Treatment Plant; feature: Wastewater; material: Activated sludge; isolation source: activated biomass of a wastewaster treatment plant treating hydrocarbon... ...
GGGCACCTACCCCCTGCCCGAAGCGCAAGTAGACCGCTTCCTGTTCAAGGTCAACGTGCCCTTCCCGTCGGCGGCCGAACTGAGCGACATCCTCAGCCGCACGACGGGCGAGGCCGAGCCAACGCTGCGGCCGGTGGCCACGGGCGAACAACTGCTGGCCATGCAGCGCGTGGCCCGGCAAATCCCCGTGCCCCAGGCCGTGGGCGACTACGCCAGCCGGCTGGTCGTGGCCAGCCACCCCGGCCAGGGGGCCGGTCGCCTGGTGAACGAGACGATCCGCTATGGCGCCAGCCCCCGCGGCGGCCAGGCGCTGATCCTGGGGGCCAAGGCGATGGCTCTGTTCGAGGGCCGCTACAACGTCAGTTTCGACGACGTGGCCGCCATCGCCCCGGCCGCCCTGCGCCACCGCCTGCTGCTCAACTTCGAGGGCCAGGCGCAGGGCATCAGCCCCGACGACGTGATCCGCGACCTGCTGGCCAGCGTGCCGCGCCAGCCGGACGGCCGCGCCTGAGCCATGCGCCTGTTCGACGACGCCACACTGCGCGCCCTGGAGCGCCTGAGCCTGTGGGCCGAGTCGGTGCGCGTCGGCGTGATGAAGGGCAATCGCCGCAGCCGCCGCCGCGGCACGTCGATCGAGTTCGCCGACTACCGTGACTACACGCAGGGTGACGACCTGCGCCGCCTCGATTGGAACGTCTTCGCCCGGCTGGAGCGGCCGTTCATCAAGCTGACCGAGGAAGAGGAAGACCTGGCCGTGCATCTGCTGGTCGACACCAGCGCCAGCATGGACTGGCCGGCCGGCGACGCCGCGCCGGACGAGAACAAGCTGCGCTACTGCCTGCGGCTGGCCGGCGCGCTGGGCACCATCGCCCTGACCTCCGGCGATCTCGTCCACGTGACCCTCTTCGACAGCGCCGGCCAGAGCGCCTGGGGGCCGTTTCGCGGCCGGCAGAACGGCTGGCCGCTGCTCCAGTACCTGGAGGCCGGCCACGAGGCGCGCCGCCGGGCCGCCGGCGGCCGCAAGACCGTCCTCGGCCCCTTCCTGCGTGACTACGCGCAACGCGCCCGCCGCCCCGGCCTGCTCTTCGTCCTCAGTGACCTTCTGACCTCGGCTGACTACCGCCCCGGCCTGACGGCCCTGCTGGCCCGCGGCTACGAAGTCGCCCTGCTGCACGTGCTCAGCCCCGACGAGGCCGCCCCGGCCCTGGCCGGCGACCTGCGCCTGATCGACGTGGAGACGGACGAAGCGGCCGAGGTCAGCCTCGATCCCTTTGCCCTGGAAGAGTACGCCGCCCGGCTGGCCGCCTGGCAAGACGAGCTGCGTCGCTTCTGCGCGCCGCGCGGCATCCACTACGCGCCCGTGACCACCGACCGGCCGTGGGACGCGCTCATCCGTGGCGCGCTGCGCGACGAGGGGGTCATCCGCTGACATGTCGCTGCTGGCCCCGGCGGCGCTGGCCCTCGGCCTGCTGGCGCTGCCCATTGTGCTGCTCTACATGTTGCGCCTGCGCCGCCGCGAGCAGACCGTCAGCAGCACCTGGCTGTGGCGCGCCCTGGTGCGCGACCGGGCGGCCAACGCGCCTTGGCAGCGCTTGCGGCGCAATCTGCTGCTCTTCCTGCAACTGGCCATCCTGGCCGCGCTGGTGCTGGCCCTGGCCCGTCCGGCGCTGCGCCGGCCCGGCCTGGGCGGCGGCCATCTCATCGTCTTGCTGGATGCCTCGGCCTCCATGGCGGCCACGGACGGCGGCCCCACCCGCTTCGACGACGCCCGGGCGGCCATCGAGCGCCTCATCGGCGGCCTGAGCGGCGACGACCGGCTGACGCTCATCCGCGTCGGCCGCGCGCCGGAAGTGCTGGCCGCGGCCACGGCCGATCGCGCTCTCTTGCGGCGCGTTCTGGCCACGGCTACGCCCGACGCGGCCGCCGCCGATTGGCCGGCGGCCTTCGCTCTGGCCGCCAGCACCACCCAGGGGCTTAGCCAGCCGCGCATCGCCATCGTCTCCGACGGCGGCCTGCCTGACGGCCTGCCGCCGCTGCCGGGCGAAGTGAACTTCGTGCCCGTGGGCCGGGCGGGCGAGAACCTGGCCATCGCCGCCCAGGCGGCGCGGGCCACGGCCGACGGCGCGCAACTGCTGGTCGTGGCCGCCAACCCCGGCGCGACGGCCCGCTCGACCCTGCTCAGCCTCTACCTGGACGACGCCCTCTACGACTCGCGGCGCCTCGACCTGGCCGCCGGGGCGCAGGCGGCGCAGACGTGGTCGCTGCCGCCCGGCGCGGCCCTGGCCACGACACGGCTGGAAGCCCGCGACGGCCTGCCCGACTACCTGCCCCTCGACGACAGCGCCTGGACGCCGCTGGGCGCCGGCGGCCAGGCGCGGCGCGTGCTCCTGGTCAGCGCCGGCAACCTGTTCCTGGAGCGCTTCTTCGCCGTCCTGCCCGGCTACACTCTGTTTCGCGCCGCGCCGGAGGAGGCCGCAGCCATGGCCGCCGGCGAGGAGCCGTTCGACCTCGTCGTCTACGACAGCGTGGCCCTGCCGCCTGGGCCGCTGCCCGCCAGCGCGCTCATCTTCAACCCCCAGCCGGCGGCCGCGCCGGCCGAGGACGACGCCGCGCCGCTGCTGACCGTCACCGGCACGATCACCCAGACGGCGGCCGTGCGCATCGCCAACAGCCCGCTGCTGGAGAACGTCGACTGGCGCTCCTTCGCCGTGGCCACGGCGCAACGGCTGGACGCGCCGACGCTAGAGCCGCTGGTGGAGGCCGCCGATGGGCCGCTGCTGCTGGCCGGCGAGCGCGACGGGCGGCGCGTGGCCGTCTTCGCCTTCGACCTGCGCGCCTCTGACCTGCCCCTGCAGATTGCATTTCCGGTCATTATGGCTAACATTACCGCGTGGCTGAATCCGGGACGTGTCATTGCCGATGATAGCCCGCAACCGGGAGGCGTGGTGACCCTGCTGCCCGATGGGCGGGCCGTGCGCGTCGCCGTGGCGCTCCCCGACGGTTCCCAATGGGAGAGAGCGGTGGACGCTACGGGGCAGCCGGTCCTGTTCGATCGGACACAGCAGCCCGGCGTCTATCGCGTGACCTTCTTCGACGAGGCCGGCGCGGCCCAGCCGGGCGGCGCATTCGCCGTCAACTTCTTCGACGCCGGCGAGTCAAGCATCCAGCCCAGCGCCAGCCTGCAAGTGGGCCAGACGGAAGTGGCCGCGGCCGAGTCAGGCTTCGAGGGCCTGCGCGAACTGTGGCCCTGGCTGCTGGCCGCCGCCCTGGCCGTCTTGCTCATCGAGTGGTGGGTCGCCTACCGCCGGCCGCTCTTCAGAACGCGATGAACACGCCCGACACGCCTCCGCCCGCGCCCAACGCCCCGGCCCCACCCTCCGGCCGCCTGCGCGCCTTCCTCGGCCGCTGGCCGGTGCTGGGCGGGTTGGCCGTGTTCCTGCTGCTGGCCGGGCTGGTGCTGGTCGTATCCACGCTGCTGGCGCGCAGCAGCCGGCCGCTCTACCCCAACCTGCCCACCTTCACCCCCCTGGCCGAAACGCTGGAGAGCGAGCCGGCGGTGCTGACCTTCAGCGAACTGAACGCGGACCCGGACGCCTACCGCGATCGTCGCATTCAGGTTTCGGGCAACTTCGCCTCGGTGGCCCCGCCCGATTGCCTGCCCCACTCCGGGCCGGCCATTCGCTGGACCCTGGTGTCCGAGGAACTGCAACTGAACGCCGCCGGCTTCGAGAATGTCCTCTCGCTGCTGGCCGAGGGCACGCCGATGACCGTCACCGGCATCTGGCGGCTGTACCGCGGGCCGGTCGGTTGTGGCAAGGAGCCGCCCGACGCCAACCTGTGGTATCTGGCGGTGGATCAGATCCTGGAGCCGAACCCGCTGCTGGGCGAGGGCGGCGCGGCGCTAACCGTCGTGCCCGGAGAGGCGCTGCCCACCCTGCCCCCGCAGGACCTGACCGCGCCCACGGCCGAGGCCACGCCCACCCTGCCGCCGACAGAAGAGCCTGTGGAGGAGATCGTGGCCACGCCGACTCTGGGCGAAACGCTGCCCGGCCTGCCCCCCGTGACGGAAACCATCGCCACGCCCGACCTGACGGGCACGGCCGCGCTGGCCACCCCGACCGTCGACCTGCTGGTCACGGCCACAGCGACGGGCACGCCGACGATGACCGTGACACCCGGCCCCAGCCCCACGCCCACGGCCACGGCCGAAGGCGACGGCTCGACCACGCCGGAGCTTCCCACGGCCACCCTCTCCGGCACGGGCTACCCCGACGGCGCCACACCCGAATACCCCTAGGCGATCCCCATGGGCGCGACGTTCTTCACCGCGGTGTTGCCGCCCAGCGGCCCGGCCGAGCCGGCGCTGTGGTTCCTGTTTCGCGGCGCGCGGCTGCTGGTCAGCGACCTGGGCGACGGCGCGGCCGTGCCGCGGCTGCTGTCGCCGGGCGATCTGGCGCTGGAGCCGCTGCGCTGGCAATATCTGGGCCGGCTGGAGCAGGACGACGCGGCCACCCACTGCTTCTCGGCCGAGCTGGCCGAGGCCACCGAGCCGCCGCCGGGCATGAGCTTCGCCAATCTGCGCGCGCTCTACGGCCGGCTGCCGGAAGACCACTTCCAATTGGCCGGGCGGGCGGTGCAGATCGTCGACTGGGACCGCAACCACCAGTTCTGTAGCCGCTGTGGCAGCCCGACCCGGTCGCAGATCGCCGAGCGGGCCAAGGTCTGCCCCGTCTGCGGCCTGGTCAGCTACCCGCGCCTGTCGCCGGCCATCATCGTGCGCGTGGAGCGGCAGGACGAGGCCGGGCGGCGCATCCTGCTGGCGCGGGCCCAGCGCTTCCCCACGGCCATGTTTAGCGTCCTGGCCGGCTTCGTGGAGCCGGGCGAGACGCTGGAAGAGTGCGTCCGGCGCGAAGTGGGCGAAGAGACGGGCATCGCCGTCAGCAACATCCGCTACTTCGGCAGCCAGCCCTGGCCCTTCCCCAACTCGCTGATGATCGCCTTCGTGGCCGATTACGCGGCCGGCGAGATCGTCATCGACCCGCACGAGCTGGCCGAGGCGGGCTGGTTTGCCGCCGATGCCCTGCCGCTCATCCCCATGCCGCCCAGCATCGCCAACCGGCTCATCGTCACCTGGCGCGACGAGACGGCCGGCGCGGCGTGACAGCGGCCCCAAACTGTTTACCGTTTGCCGGGCATCGGCTACAATCTGGGCATTGGGCGCCACGCCACCGGCCGGCGCGTGGAACGAACAGCATCGGGGCGGAGTCCGGTGTAGGGAGCAAACGCCAGGGCCACAACGGCCCGATGGCGATCTACATTACCGGTAGTACGGAGGCTCTTTTGAAGAACTTACTCGTTACGGGTGGAGCGGGCTTTATCGGTTCCAACTTCGTCCACTATCTGCTGGCTCACTATGAGGACTACAAGGTCGTCGTCTACGACAAGTTGACCTATGCCGGCAACCTCGACAACCTGCTGCCCGTCCAGAACGACCCGCGCTATCACTTCGTCCGCGGCGACATCGGCAAGCGCGACGAGGTGGAGGCGGCCGTGCGCGAGCACGACATCGACACGATCGTCAACTTCGCCGCCGAAACCCACGTCGACCGCTCGATCATGGACCCCGACGCCTTCATCCAGACCAGCGTCTACGGCACGTACACGCTGCTGGAAGTGACCCGCCAGTTCGGGCTGGAGCGCTACCACCAGATCTCGACTGACGAGGTCTACGGCCACGTGCCGGTCGGCCGGTCGAGCCGGGAGACGGACCCGGTCGAGCCGCGCAGCCCGTACGCGGCCAGCAAGGCCAGCGCCGACCTGCTGGTCAACGCCTACCACATTACCTACGGCCTGCCCATCACCATCACCCGCGGCTCTAACAATATCGGCCCCTACCAGTACCCGGAGAAGGCCGTGCCGCTGTTCGCCACCAACGCCATCGATGGGCTGCCGCTGCCCGTCTATGGCGACGGGCGGCAGATGCGCGAGTACCAGTACGTACGCGATCACTGCGAGGCCATCGATCTGGTGCTCCAGCGCGGCCAGATCGGCGAGACCTACAACATCGGCACCGGCGTCGAGGTCGAGAACCTGGCCATGGTGGAGATTCTGCTGGACACGCTGAACCGGCCGCGCAGCCTCATCCGTCACGTGGCCGACCGTCCCGGCCACGACCGCCGCTACAGCCTCAACATCGCCAAGATCACCGCCCTGGGCTGGGAGCCGGCGCACACGCCGGAAGAGGCTATCGTGGAGACGGCGCGCTGGTATCGTGACAATGAGTGGTGGTGGCGCAAGATCAAGAGCGGCGAGTTCCAGCAGTACTACGAAGCCCAGTACGGCGAGCGGCTACGTACGGCCGCGCCGCTACAATAGAAGTTCAGTCAGCCACACAGGAGCGCAACACGATGTCCGAGACCAAGAAAGAAGAGTCGATGAATACTTCATCGAGCTACGTCAACGGGACGGAAGGGATTCTGATCTATCGCGGCTATGACATCCGCGATTTGGGCCTGAAAGTGACCTATGAAGAGGTCGTCTACCTGCTCTGGAACGACAAGCTACCCAACGCGCACGAGTTGGAACTGTTCAAGGCCGCGTTGCAGGCCAAGCGAGCCGTGCCCGAACCGGTGCTCAACATCATGCGCGCCTTCCCCCGCGACGCCCAGCCGATGGCCGTCTTGCGCACGGCGGTCAGCGCCATGGGTCTGATCGACCGCGACGCCGACAACATCACCGCCGCCGGGGCGCGCGAGAAGGCGCTGGTGCTGACGGCGGTCATGCCCAGCCTGGTCGCCGCCTGGGAGCGGTTGCGCAACGGCCGCGAGCCGATCGCGCCGCGCCGTGGCCTGTCGCACGCGGCCAACTTCCTCTACATGCTCAGCGGCGAGGAGCCGAACCCCGACGCCGTGGCCGCCTTCGATTCCTACCTGGTCTTGCTGGCCGATCACGGCTTCAACGCCTCGACCTTCTCGGCCCGCGTCACCACCAGCACCGGCTCCGACTTCTACTCGGCCATCACTAGCGCCATCGGCACGCTGAAAGGCCCGGCCCACGGCGGGGCGACGCAGCGAGCCATGGAGCAGTTCTTCGCCGCCGCCGACCGCGGCGACATCCCGGCCTGGTTCGAGGAGTCGCTGGCCGCCGGCAAGCGCATCATGGGAATCGGCCACCGCATCTACAAGGTCGAGGACCCGCGGGCCAAGATCCTCAAGCCGCTGGCCGAGAAGCTGGCCAACAGCAGCGGCCAGGGCCAGTGGTATCAGGTGGCCGATACCATCCAACGCCTGGCGCGCCAGAACGACTACTTCATCGAGCGCAACCTGTACGCCAACGTCGATTACTACTCGGCCGTGGTGCTCTACACCATCGGCCTGCCCGTCGATCAGTTCACCTGCATTTTCGCCGTCAGCCGTATCGCCGGTTGGAGTTCGCAGGTGTTGGAGCAACTGGCCGACAATCGCCTGATCCGGCCCAAGGAAAGCTACGTGGGCAAGCGCGATCAGGTCTTCGTCCCGTTGGGCGAGCGCTAGACAGCGCGCCGCCCGCGGCGGCACATCAACACGCCATGAGAACCGGCCGGCCGCGCAGGTAGCGCCGGCCGGTTCTTCTACAATGGGAGCCATGAACCGAGCTACCCCGCTACTCTTCGTCGTCTTGGTGTTGCTGCTGGCCGGCTGCGGCGCGGCCGAGAGCGAGCAGCCCGCGACCGCCCCGCCGGCCGTCGCCGCGCTCACCCCGGCGGCTTCGCCCCAGCCGCCCGTCGTGGCCACCAATACCTACATCCCGGTCACCCAGGCCCTGCCCACACCGACGGCTACGGCCACACCCGCGCCGACGCAAGCTCCGACGCCGACGGCCACGCCCCTCAGCCCCATCGCCGCGATTGCCCTGGAGCCGGTGCTGGCCGGCGGCTTGCAGCACCCGACCTTCATCACCCACGCCTTCGACGAGCGGCTGTTCGTGCTGGAGCAAATCGGCCGCATCCGCATCATCGCCAACGGCCGACTGCTGGAGACGCCCTTCCTGGACATCACCGACCGCGTCGGCTCCCTGGGCAGCGAGCAGGGCCTGTTGGGCCTGGCCTTCCACCCCAACTACGCCACGCCCGGCGCGCCCGGCGCGGGTACGTTCTACGTCAACTACACCGACTACGGCGGCACGACCCACATCTCGCGCTTCAACGTCAGCGCCAACGACCCCAACCGCGCCGACAAGAGCAGCGAAGTCGATTACCTGACGCAGGAGCAGCCCTACCCCAACCACAACGGCGGCAGTCTGGTCTTCGGCCCCGACGGCTATCTGTACGCCGGTCTGGGCGACGGCGGCAGCGCCAACGACCCGCTGGGAGCCGGGCAACGGCTGGATACCTGGCTGGGCAAGATATTGCGGCTGGACGTGACCACCGCCGAAGACGAGTACACCATCCCGCCCGACAATCCCTTCGTCGGCCAGGACGCCGCCTTGCCCGAAATCTGGGCCTACGGCCTGCGCAACCCGTGGCGCTTCTCCTTCGACCGGGCCACGGGCGACGTGTTCATCGCCGACGTGGGCCAGAATCTATGGGAAGAGGTCAACTTCCAGCCGTCCGGCAGCACGGGCGGCGAGAACTACGGCTGGAGCGTCATGGAAGCGACGCACTGCTTCCAACAGGAGACGTGCGACCGCGACGGCCTGGTGCTGCCCATCTTCGAATACAGCCATAGTCAGGGCTGCTCCATCACCGGCGGCTACGTCTATCGCGGCCAGAGCTACCCGGAGATGAGCGGCAACTACTTCGTGGCCGACTACTGCCTGGGGGCGATCTGGCGGCTGTTCCCACAGGGCGACGGCTGGCTGGCCGACATCGCCCTCGACAGCGAGCTTGTCATTTCGACGTTTGGCGAAGACGTAAACGGCGAGCTATACCTTGCCGACTACGTCCACGGGGCGATCTATCGCCTCCGGCCCGGTTAGCGCGCCGGCCGCACCATGACGACGCCGTCCTCCTCCCGGACCTCGTAGCGGCGCAGGCGGTACGGCTCATCCTCGGGCCAGACGAGCAGGCCGGTGCGAACGTCGAAGCAGTAATCGTGCTCGCCGCAACAGAGCCGCCAGGCGCGCAGCGTGCCGGCGCTCAGGTCGGCGGCGGCGTGGGGGCAGGCGCTATCGATGGCGTAGAGCCGGCCATCGTGGCGGGTCAGGATGAGCTTCTTGCCGGCGACGCGGACCACGGTCATTTGGTTCTCGACCACAGCCGAGGCGGCAACGGTGGCCACGAAGCCGTCGGCGTCGCCGGCCGGAGTGCGTTTGAAGAGTGGCATGGTCGCCTTTATAGCCGACTCGGCCGCCGGCGACAACGCGCCCACCGTGAGTAAGGTCATGATAGAGGGAGAAAGAAGCTCACGCAGAGACGCAGAGAGCGCAGAGAACGCCAAAAGAAGCCCCTTTTTGCGTCCTTTGCTCCCTTGGCGTCCTTTGCGTGAGCTTCTTATCACGTCAAAGGGGGACGGGACATGAAGACAATCCTCATTCTCGGCGGCTATGGCCAGACGGGCCGCCTGTTGGCCCACTACCTGCTGGACGAGACGGATTGCCGCCTGGTGCTGGCCGGGCGACACCCAGAGCGCGGCGCGGCGCTGGCCGATGCGTTGAACCGGCGCGCCACAACCGAGCGCGTGACGCTCATGGCCGCCGACGCCGCCGATGCCGCCGGGCTGGCCCGCGCCTTCGCCGGCGTCGACCTCGTCCTGGTCGCCTCCAGCACCGCCGCCCAGTGTGAGACCGTGACCCGCGCCGCGCTGGCCGCCGGCAGCGACCTCCTGGACATCCAGTACAGCGCGGCCAAGGTGGCCTGCCTGCGCCGGCTCGCGCCGGAGATCGCCCGCGCCGGCCGCTGCGTCATCACCGACGGCGGCTTCCACCCCGGCGTGCCCGCGGCCCTGGTGCGCTACGCCGCCGGCCGCTTCGACCGGCTGGAGCGGGCCAACGTGGGTAGCGTCATCGCCGTCAATTGGGCGGCCCTCGACCTGGGCCAGGAGACGAAGGAGGAGTTCGTGGCCGAGTTCATGGACTTCGACAGCCGTGTCTACCGCGACGGCCGCTGGCAAAAGCTGGGCTGGCGGTCGATGGTCAGGCCGCAGACGATGGATTTCGGGCCACCGTTCGGCCGCCGCGCCTGCGTGGCCATGAGCCTGGCCGAGATGGACGCCCTGCCCGACCTCATTCCCGGGCTGCGCGAAACCGGCTTCTTCGTCGGCGGCTTTAACTGGTTCGCCGACTGGTTCGTCTCGCCGCTGGTCGTCGTCGGGTTGAAGATCGCCCCCAACCGCCTGCGCGCGCCGCTGTCGCGGCTGCTGTTCTGGAGCATGAGCCGCTTCGCCCGGCCGCCCTACGGCACGGTGTTGCAACTGGAGGCCACGGGCCAGCGCGACGGCGCGCCCCACGCCCTGACGCTGCGGCTGGCCCACGACGACGGCTACGCGCTGACGGCTATCCCCGTCGTGGCCTGCGTCCGGCAGTGGTTGGCCGGGCCGGCGCGGCCGGGGCTGTGGTTCCAGGCGCAGTACGTCGCCCCGGAGCCGTTTCTGCGCGACATGGCCCGCCTGGGCGTGGCCGTGACGCTGCGCGAGGGCGGGGCGGCGGCCGACGTGCAGCCCGTCGCCGTCCTGTAACTGAAGGCCGTTGCCAAGGGAGAAAAAGACCTCACGCATGCGTGAGCTCTTACTGACTTCACAAAAGCTCCGCCTGTCGCCCTTTTGCTCTCTGCTACATCGGCTATAATGGCCCCACTATGACCGTTACCGAGATTCGAGCCTTTCCGGTCAACGCCACGGTGGTGATGCGCAGCACGCTCTTCGCCCTGGCCAATCTGGGCGCGACGTTGCAGACCTACAACGAGGAGAGCGGCGTCATCGTGGCCACCGTCTCGCGCTGGCTGGGCCTGCAAAAGCAGGAGGTCGTGGCCCGTGTGCGCTCCTTCGAGCAGACCTGCCAGTTGGAGCTGGACGCGCCCGACGTGGAAAAGGCGCGCGAGCTGTTGCAGCTCATCGCCACCTACGTGCGCGACGGGGGCCGCGTGCAGGCCAACGCCACCATGCAGTGGGTGGACTTACAGCGCCAGCAGGCCAACAAGGCCCGCCGCCAGGAGTTGAGCGGCAAGGCGCGCACCCTGCTGACCGGCGGCGGCACGAATCTGCCGGCGGTGGTGGAAGAGGGCGCCAACCTGCCGGCCGTGACCGCCGACGACCCGGCGCGGCCCGTCGGCCCGTCGCTCGACGCGCCCGTGGCCATCCCCGACAACCCCGGCGTCCTGGTGAAGAACAACCGTAACATGCTGCTGGAACTGAAGGTCGATCCACAGGTCTTCACCGACCGGTCGGGCTTCGTGTCCATGTGCACCGTCTGCTATGCCCCCGCCCTGCGCGGCAGCGCCTTCTGCCCCAACTGCGGCCGGCCGCTGACCCTGGAAGCGGTGCAGCCCGAATTGCGCGGCAACGCCCAGAAATCGGCCCGCTCCGGCCTGACCTTTGGCCTGGTCGGCCTGGCCCTGAACGTCATCCCCCTGCTCATCCTCGTTCTGCCCGCCCTGCTGGCCGAGCCGGCCGACGCCGGGCTGCTGGACCGCATCCGCGAGACGCTCACGCCGCTGACCATCGCCCTGTCGGCCATCGTGGGCGTTCTGCCGGCCATGGTCTGCGGCTTCCTGGCCTTGCGGCAGGGGCAGCGCGCGGCCTGGTTCCTGAATCTGCCGGCGGTGTTGGCGCAGAACGGCCGCGGCCAGGCCAGCCTGGGCACGGCCCTGGGCTGGCTCAGCATCTACCTGGGCGTGGCCTGGATTCTGCTGATCGTCATCGCCCTGCTCTAGGGGAGTTGCCATGTCCTACGCCACCATCCTGCATTTCGACCCGGCGACGGAAGACGTCGTCTATGCCCTGTGGGACGCGCTGGCCGGCCTTGTGGAGCGGCCTCTGCGCGATTCGGGCGTGCGGCCGCACGTCACCCTGGCCAACGGCGACCACATTGACCAGAGCGCCCTGCTGGCGGCCACGGCCACCTTTGCCGCCTCGGCCCGCCCCTTCCGCCTCGTCCTGTCCAGCATCGGCCTCTTCGCCACCGACGAGGGCGTGCTGTTCCTGGGCGTCACCGTCAGCCGCGCCCTGTTGGAACTGCACGCCGAGTACAGCGGCGTGTTCGCCCGCCACGTGCGCCACGCCGACGCCTATTACCGCCTGGGGGCTTGGGTTCCTCATTGCACGCTGGCCATGGGCCTGAGGCCGGAGCAACTGCCGGAAGCGCTGGCCATCGCCCGCCGGGCGACGCTGCCCGTCTATGGTTCGGCGGCCGAGATGGCGCTCATCCACGTGCCCAGCGGGCCGGTGGAAACATTAGCCGTCTTTCAGTTGGGCCAGCGCGCATAGGCAAAGCGGGCCGCGCCTGCTACAATCCGGCCGATGTCGAACAGCCAACTGTCTTCCAACGGCAATTCGCCCCTGGCCGCCCGCCGCGAACTGACGCCGCAGAACTACGGCGGCCAGGCGGTCATCGAGGGCGTCATGATGCGCGGCTCGCGGGCCTTGTCGGTGGCCGTGCGCAACCCCCAGGGCGCGATCGTCGTCCACACCGAGCCACTCGACGCGCGCATCTACGGCGGCCGGCTGGCGCGCATCCCCTTCCTGCGCGGCCTGACGCTGCTGTGGGACGCGCTGGGGCTGGGCATCAAGAGCCTGATGTTCGCCGCCGAAGTGGCCCTGCAGGAAGAGGGCAAGACCGGCCCTGACGGCCGGCCGGAAAAGGTCTTCGAAGGGCCGGTGCAGTGGACGCTGGTCGCCTTCTCGCTGACGCTGTCCGTGCTGCTGTTCTTCGTGCTGCCGACCTTCGTCGCCCACCTGATCGAGC
>JRYK01006886.1_pt1 | contig 12827 bp, 10 predicted proteins | sample 235381 | NCBI WGS metagenome assembly JRYK01 (sample SAMN03074220, study PRJNA261476) | activated sludge metagenome | biome: Wastewater Treatment Plant; feature: Wastewater; material: Activated sludge; isolation source: activated biomass of a wastewaster treatment plant treating hydrocarbon... ...
GGTTCTGCTGCGTGGTCGCCGCGGAGGACGAGGACGCGGCTTTGCAGCTGCTGCGGGGGCACTACGCCGAGGCGGCGAGGATCGGGCGCGCGACCGCGGGCGCGTTCGCCTACCTGGCGGTCGCGGGCGGCTTCGACGTCGCGCCCGTGCTGGGAAGCCGCAGCACGTACCTGCCGGGCCACTTCGGCGGGCTGGACGGTCGCCTGGTCGCTGCCGGCGCGTCCCTGCCGCTCGCCGCCGCCGCGGATGGGCTCGGGCGTGCCCGCTTCGCGCGCGCGATCCGCAAGCGGCGCGAGGTCGTGCTGGCGGGCGGCGCCGCGCGGAGCGTGAGCTGGTTTGCGCCGAACCTGACGGTGCCGACGACGGAGCCGGCGATCGGGCGCGCGGTGGAGGGCGTGCATGCGGCGCTGTTCACCGATGCGGCGCGCGCCGCGTTCTACGGCGAGCGCTGGCGGGTGGCGCCCGACTCGAACCGCATGGGCTACCGGCTGCTCGGGCCCAAACTCGAGCTCGTGACCCCGACCGAGATCGTGTCGCAGGCCACCTGCCTCGGCACGGTGCAGGTGCCGGCGGGCGGGCAGCCGATCGTCCTCATGGTGGATCATCAGACCACGGGCGGCTACCCTAAGCTCGCCGAGCTGATCGGCGCCGACGCGCCGCTGATCGCGCAGGTGCCGCCCGGCGGGGCGGTGCGGTTCGTGGCCACGAAACTCGACGAGGCGGACGCCGCGCGCGCGGCGCTGGCGCAGCGCGCAGCCGAGCTGATCGAGCGGATACTCTGGGAGTTCGGCGATGCGGACGCTTGACCTCAACTGCGACATGGGCGAAAGCTTCGGCGCCTGGAAGATGGGCGACGACCGCGCCATCATGCCGCTCATCACGTCGGCGAACGTCGCGTGCGGCTTCCACGCCGGGGATCCGTCGACGATCCGGGCGACGGTCCGGCTCGCGGTCGATCACGGCGTCGCGGTCGGCGCGCATCCTTCGTATCCCGACCTCCAGGGGTTCGGCCGGCGCGCGATGCAGATCAGCGCGCAGGAGTGCTACGACCTCGTCGTGTACCAGGCCGGCGCGGTGGAGGCGTTCGCGCGCGCGGCCGGCGCACCGCTCCACCACGTGAAGATCCACGGGATGCTCTACAACGTGGCCGCGAAGGACGAGGGGCTCGCCGACGCGATCGCCCGGGCGACGAAAGACCTCGGCGGCGGCGTGATGCTCTACGCGCTGTCCGGCAGCCTGATGATGGAAGCGGCGCAGCGCCATGGCGTGCGCGCAGTCGGGGAGGTGTTCGCGGACCGCTCGTATCAGGGCGACGGGACGCTGACGCCGCGGGGCCAGCCCGGCGCGATGATCACCGACGAAGCGGCGTCGGTGGCCCAGGTGCTGATGATGGTGGAGCAGGGCAAGCTCCGGTCGCTCGACGGCGTCGAGGTCCCGGTCGAGGCCGGGACGCTGTGCCTGCACGGCGACCAGCCGGGCGCGATCCGGTTCGCGCAGGCGCTGCGGGTGGCGTTCAAGGAGCGGGGCATCGCGCTGCGGGCGCCGTAGCCGGCGCCCTTGCAGGGCCGGCGCGAAAGGCGCGCGCAGGCCCGACCGGGGCTGCGCGCAGGATGGTGGAGGCGGCGGGAATCGAACCCGCGTCCGAAAGTCCTCCGCAGTCAGGACTACATGCTTAGCCTGGTCGTTTGGATCTCGCCTCGCGCCCGCCGGCCGGCAGGCTGACGCTCGGCCAGCCGCTTCGACGGATCCGCCCGGCCAAGCGGCCAGACCGGGCGGAGAGGCTGATGTCGATGACGCTGCACCCCTCTCGGGGCCTAGCCCATCAGCAAGCTAGTGCAGCGTCTCGCCGGTGTTAGGCGGCGAGAGCGAAACGCTCGTCGTTGGCGTTTGTAGCGTTCCAGTTGGATTTACGAGGTGGCTGGGCCTCGGCATGCCCTGCGCTGCTTCGCGACCCCCGTCGAGACCAGGTCGCCCCCAGGGAACGTGTGCTGCGCGTGCCCGGATTATAAGGGCGAACCGAGGTGCTTCAAGACCTCGAGCGGGTGATCGATCACGCCGTCGGCGCCCCAGGCGTGCGGATCGCCGTCCACGCCGAGATAGCCATACGCCGCGGCGAGCACGGGCATCCCCGCCGCGCGCGCGGCCTGCACGTCGCGCAGGTCGTCGCCCACGTAGAGGCAGCGGCCCGGCGCGAGCCCGATGCCGCGCGCCGCGTGCAGCAGGGAGTCGGGGTGCGGCTTCGCCCGTGCGGCGGTGTCGCCGCCGACCACGCACGCGGCGCGGTCGAGCAGCGCGAGCGCCGCGAGCAGCGGGCGGGTGAAGCGCTCCGCCTTGTTCGTGACCACGCCCCAGGGCAGCGCGCGCGCCTCGAGCGTTGCGAGCAGCTCCGCGATGCCGGCAAAGAGCCGCGTCTCGGCGCAGACCCGCGCCTCGTAGAGCTCGAGAAAGCGCGCCTTGAGCGCCTCGTAATCCCGGTGGTCGGCGTCGATGCCGAAGCCGATTCGCAGCATCCCCCGCGCGCCGCTCGAGGTCGCCGGGCGCGCAGCGGCCACCGGGACCGGCGGCCGGCGCCGCTCCGCGAGCAGCGCGTTGAGCGCGCCGGCGAGGTCGGGCGCGGTGTCGGCGAGCGTGCCGTCGAGATCGAACAGGACCGCGCGAATCGTCATCCCGGCCGCGTGGCGTGGACGAGGTAGTTGACGTCCGCGTCCCGCCCGAGCGCGTAGACCTGCGTGAGCGGGTTGTAGGTCATGCCGACGAGATGCCCCACGTCGAGCCCCGCGTCGCGGCACCAGCGCGAGAGCTCCGACGGTTTGATGAACTTCGCGTAGTCGTGCGTGCCGCGGGGCAGGAGGCCGAGCACGTATTCCGCGCCGATGATCGCCAGGAGATAGGACTTCGGGTTGCGGTTGATGGTCGCAAAGAAGAGCTGCCCGCCCGGGCGCGCGAGTGCGGCGCAGGCGCGCACCGTGCGTGCCGGGTCCGGCACGTGCTCCAGCACCTCCAGGCAGGTGACGACGTCGTAGGCCCCGGGTTCGCGTCGCGCGAGGTCCTCCGCCGAAATCGCCTCGTAGTCGACCGGGACGCCGGATTCCAGGCCGTGCAGCCGCGCGACCGCGAGCGGCTTCTCGGCGAGGTCGATGCCCTTGACCGTGGCTCCGGCCCGAGCCATCGCCTCGGCGAGGATCCCGCCGCCGCAGCCGACATCCAGGACGCGCTTTCCTGCGAGGCGCGCCTTCCCCTCGATCCACGCCAGGCGCAACGGGTTGATCTGGTGGAGCGGCCGGAACTCTCCGGTCGGGTCCCACCAGCGGTGCGCGAGCTCGCTGAACTTCGCGAGCTCGTTCGGATCGGCGTTCGTCGTCTGGGGCATGCGTCGTGCGGGAGCTTAACGCGGGACGTCCGCAAAACAAAAAGCCCCGCCGAGGCGGGGCTTTCTGCCGGAGCCGGCGCCGCTACTTCTGGCGCGTGCCCACCACCTCGATCTCCACGCGGCGGTTCTTCGCGCGGCCGGCGGCGGTGCGGTTGTCCGCGATCGGCTGCGTGAGGCCCTTGCCCTCGGTGTAGATGCGGTTGGGCTCGATGCCCTTGCTCACCAGGTAGGCCTTCACCGCCTCGGCGCGGCGCACCGACAGCTTCTGGTTGTACTCCTTCGTCCCGATGTTGTCGGTGTGACCGATGGCGATGATCACCTCGAGCGCCACGGTCTTCAGCTTGCCGACGAGATCGTCGAGCTTCGCCTTGCCCTCGGGCTTGAGCACCGCCTTGTCGAAGTCGAAGAAGACGTCGGCCGCGAAGGTGACCTTCTCGGTGACCGGCTTCGGCGTGGGCTTGGCCGCGGGCTTCGGCGGCGGCGGCGCGACGGCGGGCTTCGGCGCCGGCGGTTCGCAGACCTCCCGGGGCAGCAGATCCTTGTCGCACTCGCAGTTGGCGATCGCCGGCGTCCAGTAGCCGGTGCGCCAGCACAGGTTGTACGGGTCCTTGACGATCGCGTTGCGCGTGTCGGTCACGTACCCTTGCGTGCCCTTGCCAGCTTGCGCGAACGCGGGAGCGGCGACCAGACCGATCACGACGGCCGACGCAGCCAACAGTACTCTCGGTGTAGTCATCGTTTCCCCCTTCCAGAGTTTGGACTGCGCGGTCGACGGCCCTGCGTGGACCGGCAAGTCGACCGCTTGCCTAGTTGCGCGCGTTCTTTCTTGCCTGCGGCAGCAAATGATTCTGCCACATGAGTGTTCGCTTTTCCAACAGCGCGCGATCCACGTGCACCAGGCTGCGATCCTCCAGCGCGGGATCGCCCGCGACCCAGACGTGCGTGACGTGCTCGCGGCCGCAGGCGTACACGAGGTGCGAGACCGGGTCGTAGCACGGGAGCGTTTCGGGATCGCGCACGGCCACCGCGCACAGATCCGCCGCCTTGCCCGGCGCGATGGATCCGCAGAGCGCGTCGAGGCCGAGCGCGCGCGCGCCGCCGAGCGTGGCGCAGCGGAGCGCGTCGTGCGCCGGCATCGCGTCCGCCCGTCCGGACGCCGCTTTGGCGAGCAGCGCCGCGGTGCGCATCTCCTGAAACAGGTCCAACCGGTTGTTGCTCGCCGCGCCGTCGGTGCCGAGGCCGACGTTCACGCCCGCGCCGGCGAGCGCGGCGACCGGAGCGAAGCCGCTCGCGAGCTTGAGGTTGGACGACGGGCAGTGCGCGACCGAGCAGCCGTTGCGCGCGAGCGCGGCGATCTCCGCCTCGGTCAGGTGGACCGCGTGCACGCCGACCAGCCGGGGGCTCACCAGCCCGAGCGCCGCCAGGCGCTCGAGGGGCCGCCGGCCGTGCGCGGCCATGCTCGCGCGGACCTCGTCCTCGGTCTCGTGCAGATGCAGGTGGACCGGCAGATCCAGCTCCTCGGCCAGCGTGGCGATGCGCGCGAACGTCCGGTCGCTCACGGTGTAGGGCGCGTGCGGCGCCATGCAGAACGAGAGCCGCGCCTCGCCGCCGAGACGGTCGCGCAGGGCGAGTCCCTTCGCCAGGTAGTCCTCGGCGTCGGAGGCGTATGCGCTCGGAAACTCGACCGCGATCAGGCCGATGCTCGCCCGCATGCCGCTCGCCAGGCCGGCGCGCGCGGCGGCCTCCGGAAAGAAGTACATGTCGTTGAAGCAGGTGACCCCGCCGCGCAGCATCTCGGCGCAGGCGAGCAGCGTGCCGTCGTGGACGAACTCCGGCGAGACGTGCTTCGACTCGACCGGCCAGACGTGGTCCTGCAGCCACGCCATCAGCGGCCGGTCGTCGGCGAGCCCGCGCATGAGGCTCATGGCCGCGTGCGTGTGCAGGTTGACGAGGCCGGGGATGAGCACGTGCTGCGGGAGGGTGACGCGCCGCGCCGGCGCCGGGTCGCCGGGAAGGGACGCGGTAGGCAGCACGGCGGCGATGCGCCCGGCGCGGACGACGACGCTGTGCGCTTCCAGCACGAGGCCGCGGGGCTCCACCGGCACGACCCAGCGCGCGTCGATGACGAGGTCGGCGGCTTGCGGCGGGTTCGACATCGGGGCGCACGGATACTACCGCATCGGCTCCGCGCGGCGGTCCACCGCCGCGCCGGAACCTTGGCCCGGGCCGGTCGCGGATGCTAAAATTCGACGCTTCGCGCGCGGCCGCAAAGCGCCCCCGTACGCCAGTCGAAACACGTCCCGCCTGAATGGAACAGTTCGCCAAGGAAACGCTTCCGGTCAGCCTCGAAGAGGAGATGCGCCGCTCCTACCTCGACTACGCGATGAGCGTGATCGTGGGCCGGGCGCTGCCCGACGTGCGCGACGGGCTGAAGCCGGTGCACCGGCGCGTGCTGTTCGCGATGCAGGAAGCGAACATCGTGTGGAACCGGCCGTACGTGAAGTGCGCGCGCGTGGTCGGCGACGTGATGGGCAAGTACCACCCGCACGGCGACACCGCGATCTACGACACGCTGGTGCGCATGGCGCAGGACTTCTCCATGCGCTACCCGCTGGTCGACGGCCAGGGCAACTTCGGCTCGGTCGACGGCGACAACCCGGCGGCGATGCGCTACACCGAGTGCCGGCTCGAGCGCATCACCTCGGAGATGCTGGCCGACATCGAGCGCGAGACGGTCGACTTCGTGCCGAACTACGACGGCAAGGAGCAGGAGCCCGCCGTCCTGCCGACGCGGCTGCCGAACCTGCTCGTCAACGGCTCCTCCGGGATCGCGGTCGGCATGGCGACCAGCGTCCCGCCGCACAACCTCGCCGAGACGGTCGACGCGTGCCGCGCGCTCCTCGCGCAGCCCGACATCGCGATCGAGGAGCTGATCAAGCTCGTGCCGGCCCCGGACTTCCCGACCGCCGGCCTGATCCACGGCCTCGCCGGCGTGCACGAGGGCTACCGGACCGGACGCGGCCGCGTCGTGATGCGCGCGCGCACCCACGTTGAGGAGATCGCCGGCGGTCAGCGCCAGGCGCTCATTGTCGACGAGCTGCCCTACCAGGTGAACAAGCGGGTGCTGCAGGAGAAGATCGCCGAGCTGGTGAACGAGAAGCGCATCGAGGGCATCTCCGACATCCGCGACGAATCGGACAAGTCCGGCATGCGGGTGGTGATCGAGCTCAAGCGCGGCGAGATCCCCGAGGTCGTCCTCAACAACCTCTACAAGCACACCCAGCTCCAGGACAGCTTCGGCATCAACATGGTCGCGCTGGTCGACGGCCAGCCGCGCCTGCTCAACCTCAAGCAGATGCTCGAGGCGTTCCTCGCGCACCGGCGCGAGGTGGTCACGCGGCGCACCGCCTACGACCTGCGCAAGGCGCGCGAGAAGGCGCACCTGCAGGAGGGCCTCGCGGTCGCGCTGTCCAACGTCGACGAGATCATCGCGCTCATCAAGGCGGCCCGCAGCCCGGCCGAGGCGAAGCAGGGCCTGATGGGGAAGCGCTGGCCCTCGCGGCTCGTGGCCGAGATGCTCGCCCGCGCGCCCGAGGGCGCGACCCAGCCCGAGGCGCTCGGGCCGAGCTTCGGGCTGACTGCCGACGGCTACCGCCTCTCCGACCCGCAGGCCCAGCGCATCCTCGAGATGCAGCTCCAGCGCCTGACCGGCCTGGAGCAGGAAAAGATCGTGGCCGACTACAGGGAGCTGCTCGACACCATCGCCGAGCTGCTCGACATCCTCTCGCAGCCGGCGCGCATCACCGCCATCATCGGCGACGAGCTCGCCGCGCTCAAGGCGCAGTACGGCGACGCGCGCCGCAGCGAGATCGTGCTCAACGCCGAGGACATCGCGGTCGAGGACCTGATCGCGCCGCAGGACGTGGTCGTCACCTTCTCGCACGCCGGGTACATCAAGGCGCAGCCGGTCGCCGACTACCGCGCCCAGCGCCGCGGCGGCCGCGGCAAGCAGGCCGCGGCGATGAAGGAGGACGACTTCATCGAGCGGCTGTTCATCGCGAACACGCACGACTACATCCTGTGCTTCTCGAACCGTGGCCAGGTGTACTGGCTGAAGGTCTACGAAGTGCCGGCCGGGACGCGCTCGAGCCGCGGCAAGCCGATCGTGAACCTCTTCCCGCTCGCCGAGGGCGAGCGCATCAGCGCCGTGCTCCCGGTCAAGACCTTCGACGAGGATCGCTTCGTGTTCATGGCCACCGCGAGCGGGACGGTGAAGAAGACCCCGCTCTCGGACTTCTCGCGGCCGCGCGAGAAGGGGATCATCGCCGTCGACCTGGAGGAGGGCGACTACCTGGTCGGGGCCTCGATCACCGACGGGCGCTGCGACGTGATGCTGTTCTCCGACGACGGCAAGGCGGTGCGCTTCGCCGAGGACGACGTGCGCCCGATGGGGCGCGTGGCGCGCGGCGTGCGCGGCATGAAGCTCGCCGAGGGCGGCAGGGTGATCTCGATGCTGGTGGCCGACGCGGAGGCGAAGAGCGTGCTCACCGCCACCGAGAACGGGTACGGCAAGCGCACCGCGATCGCGGAGTATCCGCGCTACGGCCGCGGCACGCAGGGCGTGATCGCGATCCAGACGAGCGAGCGCAACGGCAAGGTGGTGAGCGCGGCGCTGGTGGACGAGAAGGACGAGCTCGTGCTGGTGTCCACCGGCGGGGTCCTGATCCGGACCAAGGTGGCGCAGATCCGCGAGATGGGCCGCTCGACGCAGGGCGTGAGCCTGATCAGCCTGGACGAGGGGACGAAGCTCGCCGGGGTGGAGAAGATCGCCGAGACCGAGGACGAGAACGGCAACGGTAACGGCCACGGCAACGGCGAGGGCGGCGAAGAGAGCGAGGGGCCGGCAGAGTGAGAGTGTTCAATTTCAGCGCGGGACCGGCGGTGCTGCCCGAGGCGGTGCTGCGGCAGGCGGCCGCGGAGATGCTCGACTGGCACGGCAGCGGCATGTCGGTGATGGAGATGAGCCATCGCGGCAAGGAGTTCATCGCGATCGCGGAGGAGGCGGAGGCCGACCTGCGCGAGCCTCATGGCGATCCCGGACGGCTACAAGGTGCTGTTCCTGCAGGGCGGCGCGACGCTGCAGTTCGCGCAGGTGCCGATCAACCTCCTGCGCGGGAAGGCGAGCGCCGACTACATCGACACCGGCGAGTGGTCGAAGAAGGCGATCAAGGAGGCGCAGTCCTTCTGCAGGGTGAACGTCGCCGCGTCGGCCGCGGACGCGAACTTCACCTGCGTGCCCGAGCGCGCCACCTGGAAGCTCGATCCCGAAGCGGCGTACGTGCACGTGTGCACGAACGAGACCATCGGGGGAGTGGAGTTCCACTGGGTGCCCGACACCGGCGCGGTGCCGCTGGTCGCCGACATGTCGTCGCACATCCTGTCGCGCCCGGTCGACGTGGCGAGGTACGGCCTGATCTACGCCGGCGCGCAGAAGAACATCGGGCCCGCCGGACTCACGATCGTGATCGTGCGCGAGGACCTGCTCGGCCACGCGCCCAGGGGTACGGCGAGCATGCTCGACTACAAGGTGCAGGCCGACGCCCGGTCGATGTCGAACACGCCGCCGACGTACGCGATCTACGTCGCCGGCCTGGTGTTCAAGTGGCTGCAGGGCGAGGGCGGGCTCGCGGCGATGGAGCGCAGGAACCTCGCCAAGGCGAACCTGCTCTACGACTACCTCGGCGACTCGACGCTGTTTCGCAGCCCGGTGCGGGCAGCGGACCGCTCGCGCATGAACATCCCGTTCACGCTGCGCGATCCGAAGCTCGACGCGGCGTTCCTCGCCGGCGCGGAGGCGCGCGGCATGGTGCAGCTCAAGGGGCACCGGTCGGTGGGCGGCATGCGCGCTTCGATCTACAACGCGATGCCGATCGAGGGCGTGCAGCGGCTGGTCGCGTACATGAAGGAATTCGAGGCGCAGCATGGATAGCCGCTTCGAGGTCCTGGTGCTGAACCAGATCTCCCCCGCCGGCCTGAAGCGGCTGCCGCCGGAGCGGTACGCCGTCGGCAAGGACGCGGCCCAGCCGGACGCGATCCTGGTGCGCTCCGCGGACATGCACGCGCTGACGATCGCCGCGTCGGTGAAGGCGATCGGCCGCGCGGGCGCCGGGACGAACAACATCCCGGTCGCCGAGATGAGCCGGCGCGGGGTGCCGGTCTTCAACGCGCCGGGCGCGAACGCGAACGCGGTCAAGGAGCTCGTGCTCGCCGGAATGCTCATCGCCGCGCGCAACCTCGTGCCCGCGGTCCAGTTCGTCGCCGGCCTGCGCGGCGCGGACGAGGCGATCGCGCGCCAGGTCGAGGAGGAGAAGAAGCGCTTCGCGGGCGTCGAGCTGCCTGGGCACACCCTCGGGGTGATCGGGCTGGGCAAGATCGGCAGCCTGGTCGCCGACGCGGCCATCCGCCTCGGAATGAGCGTGATCGGCTACGACCCCGAGATCACCGTGGACGCGGCCTGGAGTCTGCCCGCGCAGGTCAGGAAGGCGCACGCCATCGAGGAGGTGCTGAAGGCGAGCCACTTCGTGACGCTGCACGTGCCGCTGACCAAGGCGACGCGTGCCCTGGTGAGCACCGAGCGGCTCGCCCTGCTCAAGCCGGGCGCCATCCTGCTCAACTTCTCGCGCGAGGGCATCGTCGACGACGCGGCGGTCGTCGAGGCGCTCGAAGCGCGCCGGCTGAAGGCCTACGTCACCGACTTCCCGACCGCCCGCCTCGCCGGCCACGGCGCGGTCGTGGCGCTGCCCCACCTCGGCGCGTCCACCCGCGAGGCCGAGGACAACTCCGCGGTGATGGTGGTCGACCAGGTGCGCGACTACCTCGAGCACGGCACGGTCCGCAACGCGGTGAACTTCCCCGACGTCGTGATGGAGCGCGAGGCGCCCTACCGCGTCGCGATCGCCAACGCCAACGTGCCGAACATGCTCGGCCAGATCTCGACCGCGATGGCGCGCGCGGGACTGAACATCCACAACATGCTCAACAAGTCGAAGGGGGAGATGGCGTACACGCTGGTGGACGTCGACAGCCGCGTTCCGGACGCGGCGATCGAGACGATTCGCCGCATCGACGGCGTGCTCGCGGTGCGTTACCTGCCCTCCTGAGCGGCGCGATGGACGACGAGCCGAACGACCAGGGCATCGCCGGCCGGCGCGCAGCGATCGACCGCATCGACGACGAGCTCGTGCGCCTGCTCGGCGAGCGCGCGCGCCTCGCGCAGGAAATCGGGCGGCTCAAGGGCGACGGGCCGGTCTACCGGCCGGAGCGGGAGGCCGAGGTGCTGCGCCGCGCGGTGGCCGCGAACCCCGGCCCGCTCCCGGGCGAGGCGGTCGGCCGCGTGTTCGCCGAGATCGTCTCGGCCTGCCGCGCGCTCGAGCAGCGGCTGCGGATCGCGTACCTCGGCCCGGCCGGCACGTTCAGCGAGATGGCGGTGGCGAAGCACTTCGGGCACGCGGTCGACGGCACGCCGCTCGCGTCCATCGACGAGGTCTTCCGCGCAGCCGAGACCGGCGCCGCGCAGTTCGCGCTCGTGCCGGTGGAGAACTCGACCGAGGGCGCCGTGGGGCGCACGCTCGACCTGCTGCTCCAGACCCCGCTCGCGATCTGCGCGGAGGTGGTGCTGCGCGTGCACCAGAACCTGATGGGCAAGGGCGACGCGGCCGCCGGCTTGCGGCGCGTCTATTCGCACGCGCAGTCCCTCGCCCAGTGCCACCAGTGGCTCGCCGCGCACCTGCCGCACACCGAGCGCGTGCAGGTCGCGAGCAACGCCGAGGCCGCGCGGCTCGCCGCGCTGGAGCCCGACGCGGGCGCGGTCGGCCCCGCGATCGCGGCGCAGCGCTACGGCCTGCGCCTGCTCGCCGAGAACATCGAGGATGCGCCCGACAACCTCACGCGCTTCCTCGTGCTGGGGAACCTGCGCACCGCGCCGACCGGCCGCGACCTCACCTCGCTCGTGATGTCCGCGCCCAACCGCCCGGGCGCGGTGCACGCGCTGATCGCGCCCTTCGCGCAGCACGGCGTCAGCATGAGCCGGATCGAGTCGCGCCCGGCGCGGCTCGGCCGCTGGGAGTACATGTTCTACATCGACGTCGAGGGCCACCAGCGCGACCGCAAGCTCGCCGACGCGCTCGCCGCGCTGAAGGACCTCGCGCCGTTCCTGAAGGTCCTGGGCTCCTATCCCGCCGCCGTCCAATGAGCACCGTCCCGCCGCCGCCCGCCGACCCCTGCGAACGCGCGCCCGCCTACGTGCGCGGCATCGCGCCCTACCAGCCGGGCAAGCCGATCAGCGAGCTCGCACGCGAGATGGGCCTCGACGAGGCGCGCATCGTCAAGCTGGCGTCGAACGAGAACCCGCTCGGGCTGTCGCCGCGCGCGCGCGCGGCGATCGAGGCGGCGCTGCCCGAGCTCGCGCGCTACCCGGACGGCTTCGATCTCGCCAAGGCGCTCTCGGGCAAGCTCGGGATCCCGATGGACCACATCGTCCTCGGCAACGGCTCGAACGACGTGCTCGAGCTCGTGGGCGGGGCGTTCCTCGCCCCCGGGTGCTCGGCCGTGTACTCGCAGCACGCCTTTGCGGTGTACCCGCTCGCGACGCAGGCGCGCGGGGCGCGCGGCATCGTCGTCCCCGCCCGGCAGCACGGGCACGACCTCGCGGCGATGCGCGCGGCGATCGCGCCCGAGACGCGCGTCGTGTTCGTCGCGAACCCGAACAATCCCACCGGCACGCTGCTCACCGGCGGCGAGCTGGAGGCCTTCCTGCGCGCCGTGCCGGGCGACGTCGTCGTGGTGCTCGACGAGGCCTACAACGAGTACCTGCCGGCCGCGGCGCGCTACGACAGCCTGCAGTGGCTCGCCCGGCATCGCAACCTCGTGATCACGCGCACGTTCTCGAAGGCCTACGGGCTCGCCGGCCTGCGCGTCGGCTACGCGCTCTGCGACCCGTCGGTCGCCGACCTGCTGAACCGCGTGCGCCAGCCGTTCAACGTCAACAATCTCGCGCTGGTCGCGGCGATCGCCGCGCTCGACGACGAGCCTTTCCTGCGCGCGAGCCGCGAGCTCAACCAGGCGGGCATGGCGCAGCTCACCGCCGCGTTCGCGCGGCTCGGGCTGGCGTGGATCCCGTCGTTCGCCAACTTCGTCACCGTGGAGATCCCGCGCCGGGACGGCGCGAGCCGGGCCGGCGCGGTGTACCAGCGGCTCCTGCGCGCCGGGGTGATCGTGCGTCCGGTCGCCGGCTACGCGCTGCCCGATCACCTGCGCGTGACCATCGGCCTGCCCGAAGAGAACGAGCGCTTCCTCGCCGCGCTCGCCGCGGCGCTCGGCGCGTCCTGAGCCCGTGACGTCGATCGACACCCTCGCGGTGATCGGGGTCGGGCTGATCGGCGGCTCGTTCGCGCTCGCG
>JRYK01000375.1_pt1 | contig 12810 bp, 13 predicted proteins | sample 235381 | NCBI WGS metagenome assembly JRYK01 (sample SAMN03074220, study PRJNA261476) | activated sludge metagenome | biome: Wastewater Treatment Plant; feature: Wastewater; material: Activated sludge; isolation source: activated biomass of a wastewaster treatment plant treating hydrocarbon... ...
TTCGAGCTGCTCGCGAAGGTGATCCGCCGCGCGCGCCGCGCCACCGAGAGCGCGCGCGACCTCGCGCTGCTGGACGTCTACGGCCGCGTGCGCCGCCTGTTCGACAGCCTCGCCGTCGAGCGCGAAGGCGCGCGGCACATCCCCGAGAAGCTGACCCACCAGGAAATCGCCGATCGCGTCGGCTCGTCGCGCGAGATGATCAGCCGGCTGCTGAAGGACCTGACCGAGGGCGGCTACATCTCGGTGGCCGAGAAGCTCATCACCCTGCGCAAGCCGCTGCCTCCGAACTGGTAGCGCGCACGCACGGCGTGACGCCCGTCACGCCCCGGGCCGCCCCCGGGTCCGTCCGGTAACTGGATCACAAAGCGCGCGCCAATACTGGCGACTCGCGCGTCCCCTGCCCCGCCATCATGGGCCCATGCCGATCGCGTCGATCGGCCCCGGCAACAGGAGGAGATCCGTGAACCCAGGGATCAAGTTGTCGATCGCCGATCTCCTCGGCAAGGCCGCGGTCGTCGGCGCGCTTGCTGCGGGCGCGCTCGTGATCGTCGCCTGCAACGACGCCATACCGCCGATCGTGTGGCAGGCCATGGCCACGCCGGTGAGGAGCTGAACCCGCCGCTTCCGGCCGACCGACTTCCGGGCCTCCTCAGCCCAGCAACCCCCGACCTGGGGGCTTCGCGGCCCCTCCCCTGACCGGGAGGGGCCGCTTTCTTCCTACTGCGGCTTCACTTCGAGCACGATCTTGCCGATGTGCGTCGAGCTCTCCATCAGCGCGTGCGCGGCCGGCGCCTCGGCGAGCGGGAAGGTCCGATAGAGGTAGGGCTTGAGCTGGCCGGACTCGAACAGCGGCCAGACCTCGCGCGCGAGCGCGGCGGCGATCGCGGCCTTCTGCTCCACCGTGCGCGGCCGCAGCGTCGACCCGGTGTAGGTCAGGCGCTTGAGCATCAGCGGCATGGCGTCGAAGTCGGCGATCTTGCTGCCGTTCAGGACCGCGATCTGCACCAGGCGTCCCTCGAGCGCGAGCGCGCGGACGTTCTTCATCACGTAGTCGCCCGCGACCATGTCGAGGACGACGTCGACGCCGCGCTTGTTCGTCAGCCGCGCGGTCTCGGCCGCCCAGTCCTGCTCGCGGTAGTTGAGCGCGACGTCCGCGCCCATCTTGCGGCAGTACTCGGCCTTCTCCGCGTTGCCGACGGTCGTGTACACGGTCGCGCCGGCGAGCACCTTCGCGAGCTGGATCGCGGCCAGGCCGATGCCGCTCGAGCCTCCGTGCACGAGGATCGTCTCGCCCGCCTTCAGGCGGCCGCGCGTCATCACGTTGTCGTAGACCGTGAACCAGTTCTCCGGCAGGGACGCCGCCTCCTTCACCGTCAGCCCCTTGGGCACCGGCAGGCAGTGCGCGGCGGGCGCGGCGCAGTACTCGGCGTAGCCGCCGCCCGGGGTCAGCGCGCAGACGACGTCTCCCGGCTTCCAGCGCGCGACGTCGGGCGCTACGGCCGCGATCCTTCCCGCGACCTCCAGCCCGAGGACCGGCGAGGCGCCCGGAGGCGGGGGATAGCCGCCGGATCGCTGCAGGACGTCGGGGCGGTTCACGCCCGCATAGGCGACTTCGATGACGACCTCGCCGGCCTTGGGCGCCGGCTGCGGGGCGATCGCGATCTTCATCGCGCTCGCCGCGCCGCCCGGTCCGTGGTCGATGTAGCGCATGGCTCGGGTTCCCGGAAAAGGCGCAAATGGTAGCCCAATCGGGGCGCGCTCCCTAAGATGCGGGCTGGGCGCAACGGAGGAGACCCATGAGCGAAGCAGACGAACTGCGCGTGCAGCTGAAAAACGCGATGAAGGCGCGCGCGATGGTGTACGCCGCCTTCTACGACGAGCTCGAGGCGGAGCTCGGGGCCGCGAGGGCCGAGGAGATCCTGAAGCGCGCGATCTACAAGCGCGGGCTGGCGATCGGTCAGCAGTTCAAGCGCTTCGGGCCGAACGACATCGCCGGACTGCGCGCGGCGTTCCTCGCGTTCGTACCCGACGGCGGCCGGGTCTTCCAGCCGGAGGTGAAGCGCTGCGACGCGGGGGGCCTGGACATCAAGTTCCACGCGTGCCCGCTCAAGGAGGCGTGGCTCGAGGCGGGACTGAGCGATGCGAAGGTGGCGAAGCTCTGCAGCATCGCCGGGGTCGTGGACGACGGCACCTTCGAGGCTGCGGGCTTTGCCTTCAGCGCGGACACCTGGCGTCCCGGCGAGGAGGGCTGCTGCTTCCTGCACGTGCGGCCGGGCGGCTGAAGCCGCCCGGCGCGGTCAGGGCCGGGCGAGGACCTGCTCGACGAGCGTCGCCCAGTAGCTCGCGCCGATCGGGAGGCCGCGTCGTACAAGGGGGCGACGCCCCCTTGTAGATCCCCCAAGTCAGATCGGTGCGAGGACCTGCTCGACGAGCGTCGCCCAGTAGCTCGCGCCGATCGGGAGGCCGCGTCGTACAAGGGGGCGACGCCCCCTTGTAGATCCCCCAAGTCAGATCGGCGCGAGGACCTGCTCGACGAGCGTCGCCCAGTAGCTCGCGCCGATCGGGAGGATGTCGTCGTTGAAGTCGTAGCGCGGGTTGTGCAGGATGCAGCCCGCCTCGCTGCCCCCGCTGCCGAGGAACGCGTAGCAGCCGGCCTTCGCCTGCAGCATGAACGCGAAGTCCTCCGCGCCCATCGTGGGCGGCAGGTCGGTGCGGACGTTCTGCGCGCCGACCACCGCGGCCATCGCCGCCACCGCGATCCCGGTCTCGCGCGGATGGTTGATCGTGGGCGGGTAGCGGCGCTCGTAGCGCACCGACGAGCGTGTGCCGTGGGTCGCGTCGATCCCTGCGCACACGCGCCGGATGCCGGCCTCGATCTGGTCCTGCACCGTCGGGCGGAACGCGCGCGTCGTGCCGCGCAGGATCGCCTGCTCGGGGATGACGTTCCAGGCGTCGCCCGCGTGGAACTGCGTCACCGTGACGACCGCGGGCTCGATCGGGTCCAGGGTCCGGCTGGGGATGGTCTGCAGCGCCTGCACGAGCGCGCTCGCCGCGACCACCGGGTCGACGCCGGTGTGCGGCATCGCGCCGTGCGCCCCGCGGCCGGTGACGGCGATCTCGAAGACGTCGGAGGACGCCATCATCGGCCCCGGCAGCACGCCGAACGTTCCCGCCGGCAGGCCGGGCCAGTTGTGCAGGCCGTACACGCCCGCCATCGGGAACCGGTCGAACAGGCCCTCCTCGACCATCGCGCGGCCGCCGCCCTCGTTCTCCTCGGCCGGCTGGAAGATGAAGTAGACCGTGCCGTCGAAGCGCCTCGTCTCGGCGAGGTAGCGCGCCGCGCCGAGCAGCATCGTGGTGTGGCCGTCGTGGCCGCACGCGTGCATGCGGCCGGGGTGGCGCGAGCGGTGCGCGAACTCGTTCTGCTCGTGGATGTGGAGGGCATCGAGGTCGGCGCGCAGACCGATCGCGCGCTCGCCCGTGCCCGCGCGCAGCGTGCCCACCACGCCGGTCTTCGCCAGGCCGCGGTGCACGTCGACGCCGAAGGAGGCGAGCCTCTCGGCCACCAGCTGCGCGGTGCGCGTCTCCTCGAACGCGGTTTCGGGATGCGCGTGGATGTCGCGCCGCCACGCGGTCATGTCGGCGTGCAGGGCCTTCAGGCGGTCGATGAGCGGCATCGCGTCTCTGGGGGTGTGCAGCGGCCGAGTGTAGATCAGTGTCCTCGCCCCGGGGTCGATGCTGCGTCGCAACAGCTCTCGCGTATCATTGCGCGTTCACCGTGGAGCGGATTTTCCGGAATGCGACAGCACATCCAGGGCATCGATCACGTCGTCGTGGTGGTGCGCGACCTCGACGCGGCGCGGGACGCGTTCCGGCGCATGGGGTTCGCGGTCACGCCGCGCGGCGTTCACACGCTCGGGTCGCAGAACCACTGCGTGATGTTCGGGCGCGACTACATCGAGCTCCTGTGGAGCCCCGAGGGCGCGCCGCATCCTTCGCGCCAGTACTACACCGAGTTTGCGCGCGCCGGCGAGGGCCTGGCGGCGATCGCCTTCGGGACCGACAGCGCGAAGGGCGCGTACACCGAGATGCTGTGGGCGGGCTTCGCGCCGACCGACCCGGTCGAGTTCGCGCGTCCGGTCGAGCTGCCCGAAGGCAGGCGCGAGGCGCGGTTCCGCGTGTCGATGGCGGCGCTCGATCGCACCCCGGGCGGGCGCGCCTTCGTCTGCGAGCACCTGACCCGCGCGGTCGTCTGGCGGCCGGAGCATCAGCGTCACGCCAACGGCGCGACCGGGATCGCCGCGGTGGCGTTCGTCGGTGCCGACGTCGCCGGGACGGCGCGCGCCTACGAGCGGCTGCTGGCGACGCCGGCCGAGCCGATTGCCGAGGGACTGGTCGTGCGCACCGGCGATGCAGCGATCGCGTTCGCCACCACGCGCAGCCTGTCGGCGCGCTTTCCGCGGATCCGCCTGAGCCCGCGGACCGAGCCGCTCATGGCCGCGCTGTTCATCCGCGTCGCCGACCGCACCGCCGCCGCGGCCGCGCTCGCAGCCGGGGGCTTCGCGCCCGCTCCCATGCCCGACGGCTCGTTCGCGCTCGGCGCCGACGAGGCCCACGGGGTTGCACTCTTTTTCGGCTAGGGGGTTATCGCGACGCGCGGGGTCGCCACCCCTCGCCCGCCTCGACCCCGGGAAAACCGTTTCGCGGTTTTCCGCCTAGGCGGTTCGTGCGTTAATTGCGGCATGCGCCGCAGCGATCGACTCCTCCTCGCCGCCGCTCTGGTCTCGGTCGCAGTGCATCTGCTTGCGCTGTTCGGCGCCGGCCCCTTCCGGCTCGGTGCGGCGACCAGCGAGTTTCCCGCACCGCCTCCGATCGAAGTCCGGCTCACCCCGCCGCCTCCTCCGCCGGCGCCGGTGGCACAGTCGCGCAAGCGAGTCGCCGAGGCTCGGCGCGCGAGTCCGCGGGCTGCGAAGCTGCCATCGCGTGCGCAGGAGGCCGTGCTGCCTCAATACGAATCCGCCGAGGTCCCGATCGAGTATCCGGTGGGACCGTTCGACGCGGTCGCGTCCGGAGATGCCGGCGCCGCACCGACGCAGCCGGCCGTGTCCGAAGCGGAATCGCCGCCGGCCGTCGAGACGCCCCCGCCGGTCGAGTATCCGCTGCGACACGCGACGCTCGTCTTCGACCTCTACTACGGCGCCGGAGAGTCTTCCCCCGTCGGCGAGGTCGTCCACACCTGGACGCAGGACGGCCGCGAGTACCGCATCGAGACGGTCGCGGAAGCGGTCGGCTTCGTGTCCTGGTTTCTCGGTGGCCGGCTGGTGCAGCGTGCGCGCGGCGCGCTCGTCCCGGGAGGGCTCGAGCCGGCCGCGTATCGTGCAGAGCTCGGCGCGCCTGGACGTGCCGAGACCGCGCGCTTCGACTGGGGGGCGCACAAGCTCGCGCTCGCTTCGAAGGGCGAGGAGCGGCTGATCGACCTGCCGGATGGCGCGCAGGACCCGCTGTCGATGCTGCACCAGCTCTACTTCCTGACCCCGCTCCCCGACGCCGCGCCGCTCGACATCGTGACCGGACGCAAGCTCTATCGCTACGTCTACCGGACGGTGGGCGAGGCGCAGCTCGAAACGCCGCTCGGTGTGGTCCGGGCGCTGCACATGCATCGCCAGGACCCGGACGGCGCGTCGATGGACGTGTGGCTCGACCGCGAGCGCAGCTTCCTGCCGGCGCGCATCCACGCGGTGGATCGCAAGGGCAGGCTGCTGCGGCAGGAGATCCGCGCGGCGCGGCTCGAGCGCGCGGAGCCTGCGCGCGAGTAGCGTTCGCCTACGCCCGCATCCGGGCGAGGAGCCGCGCGGCGTCGCGCGCGAAGTAGGTCAGCACGCCGTCGGCGCCCGCGCGCTTGAACGCGAGCAGCGCCTCGAGCACGCATTTCTCCTCGTCGAGCCAGCCCTGCTGGAAGGCCGCCTTCAGCATCGCGTACTCGCCGCTGACCTGGTAGACGAACGTGGGCGCCTTGAACTCGTCCTTCACGCGCCGCACGATGTCGAGATAGGGCATGCCGGGCTTGACCATGACCATGTCGGCGCCCTCCTGGAGGTCCAGCCCGACCTCCCAGAGCGCCTCGTCGCTATTGGCCGGATCCATCTGGTAGGTGAGCTTGTTGCCCTTGCCGAGGTTCGCCGCCGAGCCGACCGCGTCGCGGAACGGGCCGTAGAAGCCCGAGGCGTACTTGGCCGAGTACGCCATGATCCGCGTGTGAATGAAGCGGTGCTCGTCCAGCGCGGCGCGGATCGCGCCGATGCGCCCGTCCATCATGTCCGACGGCGCGACGATGTCCACGCCCGCTCGCGCCTGCGTCAGCGCCTGCTCGCGCAGCACCGCGATCGTCTCGTCGTTGACGATGTAGCCGGCGTCGTCGATCAGCCCGTCCTGCCCGTGGCTGGTGTAGGGGTCGAGCGCGACGTCGGTCATGACGCCGAGCTCCGGAAAATGCTTCTTGAGCTCGGCGACCGTGCGCGGGATGAGGCCCTTCGGGTTCAGCGCTTCGCGGCCGTCCGGCGTCTTGAGCGCGGGCTCGATCGCGGGAAACAGCGCCATCGTCGGGATCCCGAGCTTCAACGCGTCCTCGGCGACGGCGAGCAGCCGGTCGGGCGTGTACCGCACGACGCCGGGCATCGACGGCACCGGCTGCTCGGCGTTGCGCCCCTCGAACACGAAGACCGGGTAGATGAGGTCGTCGGTCGTGAGCCGGTGCTCGCGCATCATCCGGCGCGTGAAGTCGTCGCGCCGCATGCGCCGCATGCGCACGGCCGGGTAGCTGCCGTAGAGGTTCATGGCTTGGACTCCAGTGAGGTCTTTGCAGGTTACCGCGTCCGCGCAGGTCGGGCGACCCGACGGGGGCACGGAACCTTTGACGGCGCGGAGGCTCTCAGCAGAGGACGGCTTCGGCCGTCTCCCGCTTCTCCTCCCTGAGCGGGTGCCTTAAATTCCTTTAAGGCCTTTAGCCCCAGGCTTCCCCCTTTGGCTTGGGGCTTCTTTATTTCCGGCGCCGGCTGCGGCGAGCCACCCCGCGATCACGCGCTCGGCCTCGGCGACGCCGGCCCGGCCGGGACTGGCGAAGAGCTGGGCTGTCGCTCGTTCACTCAACGCTCCAAGCTTTGTGCGGACTTGTTCGAGTGTGAGCGCTCCCTCACGTCGCGTGAGCTTGTCCGCCTTGGTGAGCAGCACGTGCACCGGGCGGCCGGTCGGCAGAAACCATCGCAGCATCATCTCGTCGCGTTCGGTGAGGGGATGCCGGACGTCCATCACCAGCACCAGGCCGCACAGCGTCGGTCGGGTCTGCAGGAACCGGCTCAGGATCTCCTCCCAGTGCCGGCGAAGCGCGTCCGGGACTTTCGCGTAGCCGTATCCCGGCAGGTCGACCAGCAGGCCGCCGCGCGCGAGGCGAAAGAAATTGATCTGCTGGGTGCGGCCGGGCGTCTTGCTGACGAACGCGAGGCGGGTGCGGTTGGCGAGCGCGTTGATCGCGCTCGACTTGCCCGCGTTGGAGCGGCCGGCGAAAGCGACCTCGGGCTCGCCGGGCGCCGGGACCTCGTCGAGACGGTGGGCCGACGCGAGATAGGTTGCGTTCTGAAACAAGGACATCCGGTCGCAACGGCGCGTCGAACGCGGTTAGAATAACAGCTTCGCCAGGGCGCACTGCCGCACTCGCCGCGCCGGGAAAAAACGAGGGGAAGACCATCCATGAAGCTCCGCTGCGCGCTCATCGTCGCCGCGCTCGCGAGCGGCGCCGCGCTCGCCGCCCAGCCGCTGCCGAAGGCCGATCTAGCGAAGGGACAGCAGATCGCCACCCAGGTGTGCGCGGCCTGTCACGGGCCCGACGGCAACAGCACCATAGCGGCCAATCCGAAGCTCGCCGCGCAGCACCCCGACTACCTCGCCAAGCAGCTCGCGAACTTCAAGCCCGGGGCGGGCGGCAAGCCGGCGGAGCGCGAGAGCGCGATCATGGCCGGGTTCGCCGCCACGCTGTCGTCGGACGACGCGCGCAACGTCTCCGCCTTCTTCGGCGCGCAGAAGCTGATCCCCGAAAAGGCGCGCAACAAGAACACGATCGAGCTCGGCCAGCGGATCTTCCGGGCCGGCATCGCCGATCGCGGGGTGGCGGCGTGCGCCGGCTGTCACGGGCCCCGCGGCGAGGGAATTCCGGGCCAGTTCCCGGCGCTCGCCGGGCAGTTCGCCGACTACATCGATGCGCAGCTGCAGGCCTTCCGCTCGGGCGCGCGCGCGAACGATCCGAACGCGATGATGCGCATGACGGCGGCGCGCATGAGCGACGCGGAGATGAAAGCGGTCGCGGACTACATCGCGGGACTGCGCTAGCCGCCCCCGCCGCACGCCGGCGGGCGCGCCCGCGCCGGCCACCGATCCCGCGATGACGGCGCGTCGCACCACCGACCTCGTCGTCATCGGCTCCGGCCCCGGCGGCTACGTCTGCGCCATCCGCGCCGCGCAGCTCGGCCTCAAGACCGCCGTCGTCGAGAAGCACGCCACGCTCGGCGGCACCTGCCTCAACGTCGGCTGCATCCCGTCGAAGGCGCTGCTGCAGTCGTCCGAGCATTTCGAGCACGCCGCGCACCACTTCGCCGAGCACGGCATCAGCACCGGCAAGCTCGCCATCGACGTGGCGCAGATGGTCGCGCGCAAGGACGCCGTGGTGAAGCAGAACAACGACGGCATCCTCTACCTGTTCAAGAAGAACAAGGTCAGCTTCTTCCACGGCCGCGGCTCGTTCGCCCGCGCGATCGAGGGCGGCTACGAGATCCAGGTCGCCGGCGAGACCCGCCAGACCCTGGTGGGCCGCCACATCATCGTGGCCACCGGCTCGAGCCCGCGCGCGCTGCCCGGCGTGCCGTTCGACGAGGACCTGGTGCTGTCCAACACCGGTGCGCTGGCGCTGCAGGCGGTGCCGGCGCGGCTGGCGCTCATCGGCTCCGGCGTCATCGGGCTGGAGATGGGTTCGGTGTGGCGCCGGCTCGGCGCGGAGGTGACGATTCTCGAGGGCCTGCCGACCTTCCTCGGCGCGGTCGACGAGCAGATCGCCCGCGAGGCCAAGAAGGCGTTCGACAAGCAGGGCCTGAAGATCGAGCTCGGCGTGAAGGTCGGCGAGGTCAAGACGGTCCGCAAAGGCCGCTCGGCCAGCGTGGTGGTGAACTACACCGACGCCAAGGGCCAGGCGCAGTCGCTGCAGGCGGACAAGCTCATCGTCTCCATCGGCCGCGTGCCGAACACCGAAGGGCTCAATGCGCAGGCGGTCGGCCTGCAGCTCGACGAGCGCGGCGCGGTCGTCGTCGACGACGAGTGCCGCACCAACCTGCCGGGCGTGTGGGCGGTGGGCGACGTGGTGCGCGGCCCCATGCTCGCGCACAAGGCCGAGGAAGAGGGCGTGGCCGTGGCCGAGCGCATCGCCGGCCAGCACGGGCACGTCGATTTCAACCCGATTCCCTGGGTCATCTACACCAGCCCCGAGATCGCCTGGGTCGGCCGGACCGAGCAGCAGCTCAAGGCCGAGGGCGTGGCCTACAAGGCCGGCAGCTTCCCCTTCCTGGCCAACGGCCGGGCGCGCGCGCTGGGCGACACCACCGGCATGGTCAAGATGCTGGCCGATGCCACGACCGATGAAATCCTGGGCGTGCACATCGTGGGGCCGATGGCGTCGGAACTGATTGCCGAAGCCGTGGTGGCCATGGCGTTTCGCGCCAGCAGCGAAGACATTGCCCGCATCTGCCACGCCCACCCGTCGCTGTCCGAGTCCACCAAGGAAGCGGCGCTGGCGGTGGACAAGCGCACGCTCAATTTCTGAAGCCCCGCACGCCCGTGACCGGCCCGGTCCGACAGGCCTACGACGCCGCGCTGGCCGAGCGCGGCTACCAGAGCGACCCGGCGCAATTGCGCGCCGTGGAGGCGCTCGAGCGCTGCGCCGCGGACTGGGCGGCCTACCGCGTCAAGCGCTCCAACGCGCTCAAGAAGCTCATCAACCACCCGGACCTGCCGCGCGGCGTGTACCTGTACGGCGGCGTGGGCCGGGGCAAGAGCTTCCTGATGGATTGCTTCTACCAGGCCGTGCCGCTGCGCCGCAAGACGCGGCTGCACTTCCACGAGTTCATGCGCGAGGTGCACCGCGAGCTCGCCGGCCTGCAGGGCACGGTCAACCCGCTCGACGAGCTGGGCGGGCGCATTGCGCGGCGCTTCAAGCTCATCTGCTTCGACGAGTTCCACGTCGCCGACATCACCGACGCGATGATCCTGCACCGGCTGCTCGAGGCGATGTTCGAGCACCGGGTGGGCTTCGTCACCACCTCGAACTTCCAGCCCGACGACCTCTACCCCGACGGCCTGCACCGCGACCGCATCCTGCCGGCGATCGAACTGCTCAAGCAGCGCATGGAGGTGGTGAACGTGGACAACGGCACCGACTACCGGCGCCTTACGCTGGAGCAGGCGCGGCTCTACCTCACGCCGCTGGGGCCGCAGGCCGATGCGGAGATGCAGCAGACCTTCGACCGGCTCGCCGGGGCCGAGGAAGATCCGAAACTGCTCATCGAGTCGCGCGAGATCCGCGCGCGCCGGCGCGCCGGTGGCGTGGTGTGGTTCGACTTTGCGACGCTCTGCGGCGGGCCGCGCTCGCAGAACGACTACCTCGAGATCGCCTCGCAGTTCCACACCGTGCTGCTGACCAACGTGCCGCAGATGCCGGTGCGCATGGCCGCCGAGGCCCGGCGCTTCACCTGGCTGGTGGACGTGCTCTATGACCGGCGGGTCAAGCTCGTGCTCTCGGCTGCGGTCGAGCCCGAGGCGCTCTACACCGAAGGGCCGCTGGCGCACGAGTTCGTGCGCACCGCCTCGCGCCTGCGCGAGATGCAGTCGGCCGAGTACCTGGCCCAGCCGCGCCGCGTGGTCGACACAGGGCTGACCTGAAGCCGGCCGCTTCCTGCGGGCGTGAGACGGTTCAGAGCGCCTCGACCCGCACGATGGCGACCGAGATGTTGTCGCCGCCGCCCTTGGCGCGGGTGCGGGCCTTTTCGATGAGGAATTCGCTGGCCTCGCGCGGCGGCAGCGACATGCACGACGTAGGCCAGTTCCTCGGCGGTGAAGTAGTGCCACAGGCCGTCACTGCAGGCCATGACCACGTCGCCGGTCTGCAACTCCGCGATCTCGTCGAGGCTGAAGGTGGGGTCGTCCTCGGTGCCCAGGCAGCCCATGAGGATGTTGGACTGCGGGTGCACGGCGGCTTCCTCCTCGGTGATCTCGCCGCGGTCCACCAGCGCCTGCACATAGGAATGGTCGAGCGTGCGCTTGACCGCGCGGCCGCCGCTGAAGTGGTAGATGCGCGAGTCCCCCGCATGCAGCCAGTGGCACTCGGCATTGGGCAGGATGAGGAACAGCGCAATGGTGCTGTGCGGCTCCTGCTCGGTGGAGACGGCGGTGAGCCGGATGACGATGTGCGCATCGTGCGCGATCTGGCGCAGCAGCACGTGCGGGTCGTCCTGCGAGGGCGCGAAACGCTCGAACAGCTGGCGCGCCGTGAGGATGACCTGGTCCGAGGCCTTGCGCCCGCCGCTGCGCCCGCCCATGCCGTCGGCCACGACGCCCATCACGCAGCCGTTGGCGCGCGCGTGGGCGAACAGGGCCACCTGGTCCTGCTGGTAGTCGCGGTCGCCCTTGTGCAGACCGGTGGCGGCGCTGAGTCGATAGCCTTTTTCCATGGTGCCCCTTGCAGAGGCGGCGGGGTACGCCGCAAGTCGTATTATTGAATGCGGTGGCACGGAAGGCCCGGCGCCGTGTCGGCGGCAAGTGCAATCCTTGTGCTTTAGTACGCAATCTTACACATGACGGCCAACCTGCATTCCCCCGAGCGCCGGCTCATCGAGCTGCGCATGGAGCATGCCGATCTCGACGCCTCGATCGACCGGCTGGCGGGTCAGGCGCCGCTGGACGAGCTGATGCTGCAACGGCTCAAGAAGCGCCGCCTGGCGCTGCGCGACGCCATCGCGCGGCTGCAGGCGCAGCTGGAGCCCGATGAACCGGCCTGAACGCGTGTCGCCAGTGGCCACCCCCGGCGCGCCGCACGGGCCCGCGCCCGGGGCGCTGGCGCAGGCGGTCGGGGCCGCCTTCGACGATCACGGGCCGCTGTCGCAGGCGGCCGAGGGCTTTCGCCTGCGCGATGGCCAGACCCGGCTGGCGCTGGCGCTGGCGCGGGTGATCGAGCAGGGCGGGGTGCTGGTGGCCGAGGCCGCCACCGGCGTCGGCAAGACCTTTGCCTACCTGGTGCCGGCCCTGCTGTCGGGCGAGCGGGTGCTGCTGTCGACCGCCACCAAGACGCTGCAGGACCAGCTGTTCGAGCGCGACCTGCCGCGGCTGGCGCGCGCGCTGGGGCTGCCGGTGAGCATGGCGCTGCTCAAGGGCCGCGCCAGCTACCTGNNCGACCTGGCCGAGCTGCCCGATCTGGACGAGCGCTCGCCGGTCATCCCGCTGGTCACCAGCACGCGCGAGAACTGTCTGGGCGCCGACTGCCCGCAGTTTCGTGCCTGTCACGTGCAGCTGGCGCGGCGCCAGGCCATGGCGGCCGACGTGGTGGTGATCAACCACCACCTGTTCTTTGCCGACCTGGCGATCCGCGAATCGGGCATGGCCGAGCTGCTGCCCAGCGTGCGCGTGGCGATCTTCGACGAAGCGCACCAGCTCAACGAAACCGGCATCCAGTTTCTCGGCCAGCAGCTGGCCAGCGGTCAGTTGCTGGACTTTGCGCGCGAT
>JRYK01004974.1_pt1 | contig 12794 bp, 10 predicted proteins | sample 235381 | NCBI WGS metagenome assembly JRYK01 (sample SAMN03074220, study PRJNA261476) | activated sludge metagenome | biome: Wastewater Treatment Plant; feature: Wastewater; material: Activated sludge; isolation source: activated biomass of a wastewaster treatment plant treating hydrocarbon... ...
TGGCGGGCGAGGGCTTCGTCGAGCGCATGCGCCTCACGCCCGACGACCGGCTGCTGGCGGTGCTGCCGCTCTTCCACGTCAACGCGCTCTTCTACTCGCTGTGCGGCGCGGCGGCGTGCGGCGGCGCGCTCGTGCTGGTGCCGAAGTTCTCGGCCTCGCGCTTCTGGCAGGTCGCGGCGGAGACCGGCGCGACCGAGTTCAACTTCATCGCCGCGATCAGCTCGATCCTGGCGCAGCGGCCGCGCAGCGAGTTCGTGCCGCACCGGATTGCAAAGGCGTACGGCGCGCCGATCCCGGCCGAGATCGACCGCGTCTTCCGCACCGAGTTCGGCGTGCCGGTGATGCTCGAGGGCTACGGCATGACCGAGATCCCGGGCGCGTGCAACAACCCGTTCCCGGGCGCGGGGCTGGGCGAGATGCGCCTCGGCGCGATGGGGAAGGCGGCCCTGCACCCGGACCACTCGCTGCCCTTCGCGGCGCTGCAGGTGCTGGACGACGACGGGCGCCCCGCGCCCGACGGGGCGGTCGGCGAGCTCGCCGTCCGCACGCCGATCGTCATGAAGGGCTACTACCGCGACCCGGAGGCGACCCGGGCGGCGTTCAAGGACGGCTGGTTCCTGACCGGCGACCTGGTGCGGCGCGACGCCGACGGGTACTACTGGTTCGTCGCGCGCAAGAAGGACATCATCCGGCGGCGCGGGGAGAACATCTCGGGAGCCGAGCTCGACCGGGTCATGGGCGAGCATCCGGCGGTCGCCGAGGCGGCAGCGATCGCGGTGCCCTCGCCCCTCGGCGAGGACGACATCCTCGCCGCGATCGTGCTGCGGCCCGGAATGCGCGCGACCGCGCGCGAGCTCGCCGACTGGTGCCGCGCGCGCCTCGCCGCGCACAAGGTGCCGCGCTACGTGGCGTTCCTCGACGAGCTGCCGCACACGCCGACCCACCGGGTCGCGAAGTTCAAGCTCAAAGGCGACGGCACGCTGCTCGCGCGGGCGGTGGACCTCGGCTAAGGCGCGGGGCGGCGCGGGCTCGAACGCCCCGGCGCGGCGCGCCGCGGGTCGTTGACACCTCCGGCGCCGCTCTCCATCATGCGCCCTCCCGCTGCGGTCGCGCGCCGTCCGCCCACGCCCTCGAGTCCCCGCCATGCGCAAGAAGCCCGCAGACCTCCGCAGCCACCGCTGGTACGGCGCCAGGGACCTCCGCGCCTTCGGCCACCGCTCGCGCACCGCCCAGATGGGCTTCGACCGCTCCGACTACGCCGGCAAGCCGGTGATCGCCATCATCAACACCTGGAGCGACATCAACCCCTGCCACACGCACTTCAAGCAGCGTGTGGAAGAGGTGAAGCGCGGCGTCTGGCAGGCCGGCGGCTTCCCGGTCGAGATGCCGGCGATGACGCTCTCGGAACCGTTCCAGAAGCCGACCACGATGCTCTACCGCAACTTCCTCGCGATGGAGACCGAGGAGCTGCTGCGCTCGTACCCGGTCGACGGCGCGGTGCTGATGGGCGGCTGCGACAAGACGACGCCGGCGCTGATCATGGGCGCCACGACCATGGGCCTGCCGGCGATCTTCCTGCCGGCCGGGCCGATGCTGCGCGGCGACTACCGCGGCCAGTTCCTCGGCTCGGGGTCCGACACCTGGAAGTACTGGGCGGAGCTGCGCGCGGGCAACATCACCGAGCGTGACTGGGAGGCGCTCGAGCAGGGCATCGCGCGCTCGCCCGGCCACTGCATGACGATGGGGACCGCCTCGACCATGACGAGCGCCGCGGAGGCCCTCGGGCTCACCCTCCCCGGGGCGGCCTCGATCCCGGCGGCCGACGCCCGCCACGCGGCGATGGCCACCCTGACGGGCAAGCGCATCGTCGACATGGTGTGGGAGGACCTCCGACCCTCGGCCGTCCTCACGGACGCCGCCTTCCACAACGCGGTCGTGACGGTGCTCGCGCTGGGGGGCTCGACCAACGCGATCGTCCACCTCCTCGCGATGGCGCGGCGCGCGGGCGTCGCGCTCGACCTCGACGCCTTCGACCGCCTCGCGCGCTCGACCCCGCTGATCGCCAACGTGCGGCCGTCGGGGAAGTACCTGATGGAGGACTTCTATTACGCGGGCGGCCTGCGCGGCCTGCTCGCGACGCTGGGCGGGCACCTTCGACCGGAGGCGCGGACCGCCAATGGACGCACCCTGGGCGAGAACCTCGAGGGTGCGCGCGTCTTCAACGAAGACGTGATCCGGCCCCTCTCGAATCCGCTCGTGGCCGCCGACAGCCTGGCGGTCCTGCGCGGCAACCTCGCCCCCGACGGCGCGGTGATCAAGCCGGCGGCGGCCGAGCCCCGGCTGCACCGGCACGCGGGGCGGGCGGTCGTCTTCGCCGACTACAACGACATGGCCGCGCGCATCGACGACCCGGCGCTGCCGGTGGACGAGACCTCGGTGATCGTCCTCAAGCACGCCGGCCCGCTCGGTGCCGGCATGCCCGAGTGGGGCCAGCTGCCGATCCCCAGGCAGCTCCTCGAGCGGGGCGTGCGCGACATGGTGCGCATCTCCGACGCGCGCATGAGCGGCACGAGCTACGGCGCGTGCGTGCTGCACGTCGCGCCCGAGTCGTTCATCGGCGGGCCGCTCGCCCTGGTGCGGGACGGGGACCTGATCGAGCTGGACGTGCCTGGCAGGAAGCTGACACTGAAGGTGGGCGACGAGGAGCTCGCCCGGCGCCGGGCGGCGTGGCGGGCGCCCGCGCCGCGCTACGCCCGGGGCTACGGCCAGATGTTCGCGCAGCACGTGACCCAGGCAAACGAGGGCTGCGACTTCGACTTTCTCGAGCGCGGCGCGCCCACCCCGGACCCCGAAATCCACTAGGCCGGCCTTGGGATCGGGGCCCCGGCCGGGCTATAGTTCGGCCGGTCCGCCCCGGGCGGGCGGCATCAAGGGAGGAAGGGCCCGTGCACGCCACGAGAATCCGCCAAAAGGACGGCATCTTCTATTTCGCCAGCTACCCCGCCAGGGACCTGCTGGCGAAGGTGCGCTTCATCAGCCGGTTCTACGGCGAGGGCGAGGAGATCGGGGCCGCCCGCATCGCGCACGACGACGACGTCGCCCAGTACATCGCCAAGATCGAGCGCACCGACAAGGCGTTCCAGCGCGCCCTGTCGCGCGCCAAGGTGAAGCAGCTGCGCAACTTCTACGAGACCGCGGTCACGCAGCCGCCGATCCCGGGGACGGTGCTGCTGTTCACCGCCGAGCGGCTCAACTTCCGCTCCGCCGGCGGCGACGACCACGGCAGCCTGTCCGAGCCGTCCTCGAAGTTCCTGATCATCGACGGCCAGCACCGGCTCGCCGCGCTGCACTTCTACCTCCAGGACCGGCCCGCCGACGCGGCGACGATCAACGTCCCGTGCATCATCTTCGACGGCCGCAGCGAGGACTTCGCGACCGAGATGTTCGTGATCATCAACTCGACGCCCACGCGCATCAACAAGAGCCACCTCGTGGACCTGTACGAGCGCGTCTCCTGGGCCGCGCCCGACCGCAAGTTCGCCGCGCGCCTGGTGGAGCGGCTGTACGTGGAGGCCGACAGCCCGCTGCGCTACCGCATCAACCGGCTGGGCGGCCGCAGCGCGCGCGACAAGTGGGTGCTGCAGGCGGAGCTCTTCAACGAGGTGCACCGCTGGGTGAAGCAGAACTGGCGCAAGATCCAGCTCGCGGGCGGCAGCGCGCGGGAGGTCCCGCGCTACTACGCGATCATCCGCGACTTCTTCAAGGCCGCCCACGCCGCGTTCACCGACGCCTCCTGGGGCAAGGACCAGTACATGGTCACCAAGCCGGTGACGATCAAGGCGCTGGTGCGCGTGTGCGCCGACCTCGCGCGCGAGGACGCCGAACCCGCCGACGGCCGCGTCGGGCGCTGGGAAGTGCGCCTCGCGCCGTGGGCCGACATGGTGCGGCAGTTCCGCGTGGACGGGTTCTACGAGCGCTTCCCGGCCAAGGGCGAGGTGGAGCGCGTCGCAAAGGTGCACCGCGAGCTCGCGAAGGCCGCCGGGATCGAGGTCGGCAAGAAGGACTGACCGGCGATGCGGGGCCGCGGCCTCGGCATCCTCTTCGCCGCCGGCGGCGGTCCGGCGCGGCCGCCTGCGGCGGCAAGTAGACTGCCGGCCTGTCCAGCGACTCTCCCGGAGCAGCCATGACCGCCGGTTTCCGCATCCTGCCCATGCCCGCGCGCCCGGCGCGCGAATTGGTCGCCGCCCTCGCCGGGATGGTGACGCCGCACCTCTCCGACAACATGAGCCGCCTGCAGGGCGCGGCGGCGGCGATCCGCCCCATGCACGGCGGCGGCGCGAAGCTCGCGGGGCCCGCGTTCACCGTGCGCGTCCCCGCCGGCGACAACCTGATGGTCCACAAGGCGATCGACCTCGCCGCCCCGGGCGACGTGATCGTGGTCGACGCCGCCGGGGTGCTCGAGCAGGCGATCATCGGCGACATCATGACCAGCCACGCCGCGCGGCGCGGCGTGGCGGGTTTCGTGATCGACGGGGCGATCCGCGACGCCGCGGAGATCGCCGCGCGGCCGTTCCCGGTGTACGCGCGCGGCGCGACGCACCGCGGCCCCTACAAGAACGGTCCGGGCGAGATCAACGTCCCGGTGTCCATCGGCGGCATGGTGGTGCGGCCGGGGGACATCGTCGTGGGCGACGCGGACGGCGTGGTCGCCGTCCCGCAGGCCGACGCGGAAGCGGTGCTCGCCGCCGCGCGCGAGCAGAAGAAGAAGGAGGACGCCTCGCTCGCCGCGATCGCCGCCGGCACGTTCGACCGCAAGTGGGTGGACGAGGCGCTGCGGGCGAAGGGGTGCGCGTTCTGACGCCCTTCCCGCGCCGCCGCATGACGGCGCGCCGACACGCGCCGACCCGCCGGTAATCCTTGGCACGGCCCGGGCGGCCCCGGGTCGGCCTCGTGCCGTTGTTCCTCGTTGGCCGGCGGCCGCGCTCCGATGATGGGGGCGTCGCATCCAGCGGGGACTCGTCGTGCCGCTCCTCCTCGCGCTGAACGTTCTCGTCCAGGTCCTGTTCGTCGCCCATGCGTGCCGCTCGGGCGCGCCGCGCTACTGGGTGCTGGTGATCGTCGCGCTTCCGATCGTCGGCTGCCTCGCGTACGTGGCGCTGGAAGTCTTGCCCCGCGTTCGGGAAGCGCCCGCGGCGCGGCGCGCGGTGCGGCGCGTGGCCCGCGCGCTCGACCCGGACAGGGGCCTGCGCGCGAAGGTCGCCGAGCTAGAGCGCTGCGGCAGCATCGACAACCGGATGGCGCTCGCCGAGGAGTGCGTCGCGGCCGGGATACCGGCCGACGCGGCGGCCCTCTACCGCAGCTGCCTCGCCGGCGCCTACGAGAACGATCCCCACCTGCGCCTCGGGCTCGCGCGCGCGCTCGTCGAGCAGGGCGACTGGACGCAGGCCGCAGAGGTGGTGCGCCGGCTGCGCGCCGACCACCCCTGCCACCGCGCGAACGAGGTCCGGCTGCTGCACGCGCGCGTGCTGGAAGGCGGCGGCGACAGCGCGGCGGCGCTGGAGGAGTACCGCGGGCTCGTGCCCGCCTTCGTGGGGCTGGAGGCGCGCTGCCGCTACGGGCTCGCGCTCGAGCGGCTCGGCCGCGCCGACGAGGCGCGCGCGCTGTTCGACGAGGCGGCGACGCAGGCGGCCCGCACTCCCTCGCCGGTGGAAACGGAGCTGCGCTGGGCCAGGCTCGCGCGCGAGCGCGCCGCCCGCTGACGGGTCAGGATTTTCCGGGCGTGAGGCTCTCGCGCGCCTTCTTCTGCGCCTCGAGCACTTCGAGCGAAAGCTTGTACGCGGCGTAGTACTTGAAGATGTTGCGCACGTAAGTGGTCGTCTCGATGCCCACCCTCTCGGCCGCGACGATCTCGACGTTGTTGAACCACTTGTCGGGGTTCAGGCCGCGCTTCTCCGCCTCCTGGCGCAGCTGGGCGATGCGTCCCGGCCCGGCGTTGTAGGCGGCGAACGCGAACAGCGACCGGTTCGCCTCGTCGAACTTCGCGTCGGGGAAGTAGCGGGTCATGAGCTGGTCCATGTACTTCGCGCCGGCGTGGATGTTCGGCTCGAGGATCTTGATGTCGCCCACCTTCAGCTCGGCGCCGGTCGCGGGCATGAGCTGCATGACGCCGACCGCGCCGACCGCGCTCTTGGCGTCCTGCCTGAGCTGCGACTCCTGGTAGCCCTGCGCCGCGAGCATGAGCGGGTCGAAGTGGTACTTCTCGCCGTACTTGCGGAACAGCGCGAGGGTCTGCTCGAAGCGCTTCCACTCGGCCGAAGCGGTCGGATCCTTGAGCTGCCTGATGCGGCCGTGGTACTCGCGCTTGCGCGCGACCTGGAGATTCTGCTTCTTGATGAAATCGGCGTAGAAGCCGTTCAGCAGCGCGTCGAGCTGCGGGCTCGCCTTGCGGATCGCCCAGCCGACCTGGCCGCCGGTGCGTACCGCCGCCTGCTCGTTCACCTTGATCTTCGGCAGGACCTGCGCCCAGATCTGCGCCTTCCAGTCGTCGACGACGATCGCCTCGAGGAGCCCGGCGTTCAGCATCTCCATCATGTCCTCGTCCTCGAGCGCGTCGGGCACGAGCACGAGCTTCGCCGGCGGCTTGCCCGCCTTCTGCAGCCGCTCGTTCAGCGCGACGAGGCTTTCGTAGTAGCTCGACGCCTTGCGGACGTGGACGGTCTTGCCCGCGAGGTCCTCGGCGGTCGCGATCGCCGGCGACTTCGGACCGGTCACGACCACCTCGGACACCGGCTTCTGGTCCGCCGGCGCGACGAAGTCGACGATCTTGCGGCGCGCGTCGGTCACCGTCAGGTTGCCGGCGGCGACGTCCCCCAGGCCGTCCGCGACGTCCTGCAGCAGTTCGTCCCGGGTGGTCGGGATGATGTACACCGTGAGCGGACGCTTGGCGAGCTCTTTCGCGTACTTCTTGTTGACGTAGCGCTCGAAATCGCGCACGAAGTCGGCGGTGATGCCGCGCTCGCGGCCCTTGTCGTTGAAGTACAGCGTGCGGCTGTACGGCACCAGGACGCGGATGTGGCGCCGCGCGATCATGCCGTCGAGGTCGCCCTTCCACGCCTTCGCCTCGGTCGGCAGCGCGCGCGGCTTGGCGGGAGCGGGCTGCTGGCCGAGCGCGCCCGCGGCGGCGAGGAGCAGCAAGGCGCCTGCGCAGACGCGCGTCCACGCGCTCGTTCTCATCGGTCTCTCCGTTCGTGCATCACCCTACCGCAACCCCGAGGGCGTCGAGGCGTAGGCGGGATCGCGGAAGATGCCGACGTATTGCACCACGCCGGTACGCGCGTCGAACACCGGCTGGCCGATCATCTCGAAGGTGACGTCGCGCCAGCGGTAGGTCCACGTCTCGGTCGCGGTGCGCGGAAAGCTCATCCGCTCCATCGGCGGCCCCATGCGGTCGAGCGCCGCCTCGCTCGTCGCGCCGTCCCGCAGCCACTGGAAGTTCGCCGCGGTGAGCACCTGCGCGTACTCCGTCACCGCGCCGCCGGGCGCGAAGACGACCCGCCAGGTCTCGAAGCCCGACGGGCCGGTCGGGTAGTACCAGGCAAGGGCGCCGCCCGGGAGCGTGCGCTCGAGCCCGGGGACGCCGAGCCGCTGGCGCACCTGCGCCTGCGAATCGCCGACCCGGACGGCGTCGGGGCCGGGGTTGGACGCACACGCGGCCAGCACCGCGGCCGCGGCGAGGATCGGAAGTCGGGACATGGGCGCGCCTCGGAGCGGGAAAATCTAGCGCAGCGGTGCGCAGCGGTCCAGCGCACGGGCGGGAGTTACAATCCGTTCCCCCGTTTTCGCGCACCGACGCCCCCATGGACCTCCCGCGCAACACCTTCAAGCACGCGCTCGCGGCCGGCGAGCCGCAGATCGGCCTGTGGCTTTCGCTTGCGAGCAACTACAGCGCGGAGGTCTGCGCCGGCTCGGGCTTCGACTGGCTGCTCATCGACACCGAGCACTCGCCGAACGAGCTCGACATGGTGCTCGGCCAGCTCCAGGCGATCGCGCCCTACCCGTCGCACGCGGTGGTCCGCGTCGCCTGGAACGACCCGGTTATCGTCAAGCGCACGCTCGACGTGGGCGCGCAGACGCTGCTCTTCCCGTTCGTGCAGGACGCGCAGGAGGCCGCGCGCGCGGTCGCCGCGACGCGCTATCCGCCGCGCGGCATCCGCGGCGTCGCCGGGACCACGCGCGCGACGCGCTTCGGCCGGGTCAAGGACTATGCGCGGCGCGCGCACGAGGAGACCTGCGTGCTGGTGCAGGTGGAGACCCAGGAGGCGGTCGACGCGATCGAGGCGATCGCGCGAGTCGACGGCGTCGACGGGATCTTCATCGGGCCGGCCGACTACCACGCCTCGCTCGGCCACACCGGCGAGACCGCCAACCCCGCGGTGCTGCCGAAGATCGAGGACGCGGTGCGCCGCATCCGCGCGGCCGGCAAGGCGCCCGGCATCCTGACCGCGGACGAGAAGCTCGCGCGCCGCTACCTCGAGCTCGGCGCGCTGTTCGTCGCGGTCGGCGCCGACGTCGGCCTGCTCGCGCGCGGGTCGGATGCGCTCGCCGCCAAGTTCAAGTCGTGAAGCCCGAGGTCCTCTCCGTCGCGGGCATGCCCGGCCTCGACCGCGCATCGTTCGAGGCGCACTTCGCGATGCACTGGCTGTGGCAGGCGCCGGACCGGGAGCAGGTGCTGGCGGAGGTCGCCGCGCGCGTGCGCGGCATCCAGGCGACCGGCGCCGCGGTGGTCGATGCGACGCTCATCGGCCGCCTGCCGCAGCTCGAGATCATCGCCTGCTGCGGCGTCGGCTACGACGGCATCGACGTCGCCGCGGCGCGCCGGCGCAACGTGGTCGTGACCAACACGCCCGACGTGCTCAACGACTGCGTCGCCGACCTCGCGCTCGGGCTGCTCATCGACGCGAGCCGCGGCATCGGGCGCGGGGAGCGGCACGTGCGCGCGGGCAAGTGGCCCGAGGGCGGCACGCCGCTCCAGACCCGGGTGAGCGGAAAGCGGCTCGGCATTGTCGGCATGGGCCGCATCGGCCGGGTGATCGCGCGGCGCGCGGCCGGGTTCGACATGAAAATCGCGTACCACGCGCGGCGCAAGGCCGCCGACGTGCCCTTCGCCTACTACCAGCGGCTGGTCGACCTCGCGCGCGACTCCGACTTCCTCGTGGCGATCGTCCCCGGCGGCAGGGACACGTTCCACCTGATCGACGAGGAGGTGCTGCGGGCGCTGGGTCCGCAGGGCATCCTCGTGAACGTGGCGCGCGGTCCGGTCGTGGACGAAGCGGCGCTCGTGCGCTGCTTGCAGGAGGGCGCGCTCGGCGGCGCGGCGCTCGACGTGTTCGAGGCGGAGCCGCGGATGCCCGAGGCGCTGTGGGCGATGGAGAACGTCGTGCTCACGCCGCACATCGGCAGCGCGACGCGCGAGACGCGCGCGGCGATGAGCCGGCTCACGCTGGACAACCTGGTCGCGCACTTCGCCGGCAAGCCGGTGCCGACGCCGGTGCCGTAGGGGCCGGCGCATCGGTTAGACTTGCCGGCCACCCGCGCAACGGGATCTCCCCGGCGCACTTGACCATCGAGGAGCCAGTCATGCATCTCGCCCGTACCCTCGCCGCGGCCGCCGCAGTCGTCCTCGCGCTGCCCGCTGCAGCGCAACAAGTGACCTTCATGACCGGCCCGCAGGGCGGCTCGTGGATCCCGCTCGGCGGCGCGCTGAAGGGGATGTGGGAGAAGGAGATTCCCGGCCTGCAGATCCAGCAGACGCCGGGCGCCGGGATCGCCAACGTGCGCGGCGTCGACGAGGGCAAGGCGCAGATCGGCTTCGCGAATTCGAGCAGCACGGTCGACGGGCTCGAGGGCCGCGCGCCGTATCCGAAGAAGGTCACCAACGTCTGCCAGGTCGCGAACCTGTACCCGCAGTACTTCCAGGTGGTGGCGCTCGCCGACGCGAAGGTGAACTCCTTCGCCGATCTCAAGGGCAAGACGCTCGTCACCCAGTCGAAGGGCAACACCGGGGAGCTGCTCACCCTGACGGTGCTCAAGCTGAACGGCATGGACTACGGCTCGCTCGCGAAGGCGAACTTCCAGGCCGCCTACACCGACGCGGTGGGCATGATGAAGGACGGGCACGCGCAGGTCTTCACGCTCGGCACGACGGCACCCGCCTCCGCGGTCATGGACCTCGCCAGCGCGCGCGACGTGCGCCTCGTGCCGGTCGACGACAAGACCATGGGCGCGCTGAAGAAGGAGAACCCCGGCTACAACCGGCTCGTCATCAAGGCCGGCACCTATCCGAAGCAGGACAAGGACGTGCCGGTGATCGGGTACTCGACCCACATCGTCGCCGCCTGCAACCTGCCCGAAGACATGGTGTACCGCATGACCAAGGCGATGGCGGCGAACGTCGCGGGCATGGCGGCGGTGGTGAAGCCGATCGAGGGCCTGACGCCGAAGGACATGGCGCTCGACATCGGCGTGCCGCTGCACAAGGGCGCGGCGAAGTTCTACAAGGAGGTCGGCGCCATCTAGGGGCGCGCGGCCGGCGCGGCGACGGACGGGACGGGGCGGCGCGGCCGCCCCGTCTTGCGTGGGGAGGACGCATGTCGGAGGAGAAGGCACCCACCGCGCCGGTGACGCAGTGGCTACGCTGGATCGTCGCGGCGGTCGCGGTCGCGATGTCCGCCTATCACATGTACGTCGCCGCCTTCGGCCCGCCGGAGGCGATGATCTTCCGCGGGACGCACCTGCTCTTCGCGCTCGCGCTCGTGTTCATGCTCTACCCGGTCCGCCCCGCGGCCGGCGCGGGCTGGCGCACGGTCGACCTGGCGCTGCTCGTCGGCGGCTTCGGCGCGGTGCTGCACATCTTCCTCAACTACGACTACTTCACCAACCGCATCATCTACATCGACGAGCTGACCCGCGCCGACAGGTTCTGGGCGGTGGTCGCGGTGCTGGTCGTCCTGGAGGGGACGCGGCGCGTGCTCGGCTGGGCGCTGCCGCTCACCGCGGCCGCGTTCCTCGCGTACGCGGCGTTCTTCACCCACGTGACGACGCCGGTGCTCATGGAGCAGCTCTACCTCTCGACCGAGGGGATCTTCGGCTCGACGCTCGGCGTGTCGGCCTCCTACGTGATGCTGTTCGTGCTGTTCGGGGCGTTCATGGAGAAGAGCGGCACCGGCCAGCTGTTCATGGATTTCGCGCTGTCCATCACCGGCCACACCGCCGGCGGGCCGGGCAAGGTGTCGGTCGTGTCCTCGAGCCTGTTCGGCACGGTGTCGGGCAGCGCGGTGGCGAACGTGATGGTCGACGGCCCGCTGACCATCCCGCTGATGAAGCGCTCGGGCTTCCGGCCGCCGTTCGCCGCGGCGGTCGAGGCCACCGCTTCGACCGGGGGGCAGATCATGCCGCCGGTGATGGGCGCCGCGGCGTTCGTCATGGCGGAGTTCCTCGCCGTGCCGTACGCGCAGGTCGCCCTGTGGGCGCTGGTGCCGGCGGCTCTCTACTACGTCGCGGTGTTCTTCGCGGTGCACTTCGAGGCCAAGCGCTACGGCCTGCACGGCGTGCCGAAGGCCGAGCTGCCGCGCTTCGCCCGCGTGATGAGCGACCGCGGCCACCTCTTCATACCGATCCTCCTCATCCTGGTCGGCCTGATGTACGGCTACTCGGCGCCGCTGTGCGCGCTGGCCGGCGCGCTCGCCTGCATGCCGGTCGCGCTCGCGCGCGCCACCACGCGCGCCGGCATCACCTGGCGCTCGGTGTTCGACGCGCTCGAGGACGGCGCGAAGAACACGCTCGCGGTGGCGATGGCGTGCGCCTGCGCCGGGATCGTGATCGGCTGCGTGACCATCACCGGCCTCGGCATCACCTTCACGCAGGCGGTGGTCGGGCTCGCCCAGAACGCGCTCGTCCTGGCGCTCGTCCTCACCGCGCTCGCCGGCATCGTGCTCGGGATGGGAATGCCGACCACGCCCGCGTACATCGTGATGGTCGCGCTGCTGGTGCCGGCCCTCATCAAGCTGGGCGCGCCGACGCCCGCCGCGCACATGTTCGCCTTCTACTTCGCGATCCTGTCCGCGATCACGCCGCCGGTCGCGCTCGCGGTCTTCGCGGCCGCGAGCCTCGCGAAGGCCGACCTCTGGGCCGCCGGCTGGGCCGCGGTGCGGGTCGGCGCGGCGGGGTTCATCGTCCCGTTCATGTTCGTCTACGAGCCGACGCTTCTGCTGATCGTAAAGGACTGGTCGGCGGAGTGGCCGTTCGTCGCCTGGTCGGTGCTCTCGGCGACGGTGGGCGTCGTCTGCCTCGCCGCCGGGCTGTTCGGCTGGCTGCTCGCGGCGACCCCTCCCTGGCAGCGGGCCGCCCTGCTCGCCGCTGCGCTCTGCCTGATCAAACCCGGGCTCGTCACCGACGCGATCGGCCTGGCGCTCCTCGCGCTGGTGGTCGCCGTCCAGTGGCCGGCGCGGCGGCGGGCGCCCCACGGCCCCGCCTGAACGCGCGCATGGCGGCCACGCACTGGCCGGCAGTGGCCGCGGCGATCTCGACCGGCGTGGTCGCAGCGGTGTACGTCGGCAAGCTCCCGCCGGCGCTGCCCGCGCTCAGCGCCGAGTTCGGACTGTCGCTGGTGGCGGCGGGCTGGGTCGTGTCGATGTTCAACGCGATCGCCACCGCCGGCGCGATCTTCATCGGCGTGCTGGCCGATCGCGCCGGCGCGTACCGGTCGTGCATCGCCGGGCTCGCGCTGCTCGTCCTGG
>JRYK01003352.1_pt1 | contig 12792 bp, 5 predicted proteins | sample 235381 | NCBI WGS metagenome assembly JRYK01 (sample SAMN03074220, study PRJNA261476) | activated sludge metagenome | biome: Wastewater Treatment Plant; feature: Wastewater; material: Activated sludge; isolation source: activated biomass of a wastewaster treatment plant treating hydrocarbon... ...
GGCCACCGCCGCCGCCGCCGACACGGCCGACGGGGCGCTGGTCAGCACCCACTTCGAGCGCTGAACCTGGACGCTGGTCGACCAGAGAGGGCACAGAGCGCCGGAGGAGACACGGAGAATACCGCCGCGTCTTCTCCGTGCCCTCCGTGTCCTCGTGCGGCGGAAAGGCCGCGGCCTGTCACCGTCGCTTTTGGCCATTTCGGGCCATCCCCGCTAAACTCCTGCCCACACGCGTGCCCACGCGTGGCCACAAAAGCAATTCAATAGCACCCACGAGGAGGCAGGTCATGGCATTGGCGATTCCCAGCCTGTTGTTGAAACAACTGCACACCTTCGGCAGCCTGCGCAACACCGACCACGGCGTCGAGTTCTCGGTCAAGAACCGGCTGAGCGACACCACCCTGACCGGCCTGACCGGCCTGAAGTTCGACGGCTACGAAGTGCCGGCCGACTCCATCCTCATCCGTCTGGAGGACGGCACGACGCTGACCCCGGCCCAGTTAGCCGCCGCGCCGCTTAACTTCCCGCTGCGGCGCACGCTGGACATCGTGGCCGCCATCGACCCGCTGCCCATCGGCAAGCACGAGATCGAGATCCGCTTCGAAGCCCAGCCCTTCGGCCGCCTGAAGCTCAAGGTCGATGACAGCATCACCGCCGAGCGGCCCAAGACGCTGCACATCCCGCGCGATAACGCCGACGACTACAGCGAGGCGGCCATCAAGGCCCGGCAGCGCTTCGTCGAGGAGATCACCGGGGCCAAGCTGGAGCACACCGCCCACTACTCCTTCGATCCCCACCTCGTGGCCGGCAACGCCGAGCACTTCACCGGCGTGGCCCAGATCCCGCTGGGCTTTGCCGGGCCGATCACCATCAAAGGCGAGCACGCCAAAGGCGACTTCATCATTCCGCTGGCGACGACCGAGGGTACGCTCATCGCCAGCTACAACCGGGGCATGAAGATCCTCAACCTGTCGGGCGGGGTGACGTGCACGGTCATCGGCGACGCCATGCAGCGCGCGCCGGTGTTCGTCTTCAAGACGGCCCGCGAGGCGCGCCACTTCGTCTCCTGGGTCGAGGCGAACCTCGGCGAAGTGCGCGACCAGGCCGAAGCCACGTCCAGCGTGGCCAAGCTGCAATACATCGACTACTACCTGGCGGCCAAGCTGGCCTATCTGCGCTTCAACTTCAGCACCGGCGACGCCGCCGGCCAGAATATGGTCGGCCGGGCCACCTTCGCCGCCTGTAGCTGGATTCTGGATCACTACGACGGCGTGGAGCACTTCTATCTGGAATCGAACCTGGCCACGGACAAAAAGGCGTCGCAGGTCAACATCATGCACACCCGTGGCAAGCGCGTCGTGGCCGAGGCGACGATCAAGCGCGACGTGCTGCTACAGCACATGCGCGTGGAGCCGGAGAACCTGTTTTACCACGCCGGCATTGCCAACGTGGGGGCCATCCTGAGCGGGGCCAACAACAACGGCCTGCACTCGGCCAACGGCATCACGGCCATGTTCATCGCCACCGGGCAGGACGTGGCCAACGTGGCCGAGTCGTCGGCGGGCATCATCTACACCGAGTTGACGCCGGAAAAGGACCTGTACCTGTCGATCACCATCCCCTCGCTGATCGTGGCCACGTATGGCGGCGGCACGGGGCTGGCCACGCAGCGCGAGTGCCTGGAGATCCTGGGCTGTTAGGGCAAGGGCAAGGTCAACAAGCTGGCCGAGATCATCGCCGGGGTCGTCCTGGCGGGCGAGATCTCCCTGGCCGCGGCCATCTCCTCGTCGGACTGGGTGAGCAGCCATGAGAAGTATGGGCGGAATCGGTAGTGGAAGCGGGTAGTGGGTGGCGGGTGGCGTCTCTGCCAGCGCTCTGCCGTTGACTGATCTGCCTAACAAGACGCAATCGCCAGGGCGGGCTCTGCCTTGCACCCGTGCGAAAGACACGGATTAGTGGTGACATTTGTCACTATAGATACCGGCGCGCCCGTGGTAAACTGCTGATAAGGTCGGGTTCACGGCCGCATGGGAGCGCGGGCGGGCACTGTAGCGTCGCCTGACCAATTGGGGGCCAGTAGACTTTCCCGCTCACTTCCCCAGGGAGCATGTAGCCATGAAGCACATACGGGGTTGCATGGGCCGCCGCTGGTTTGGCGCGGCTCTCTTGGCGTTGGCCATGTGCGCGCTGGCGCTTACCCTTGGCGCGGCTTACGCGCAGGAGCAAGCCCCTCCGACGCCGGAGACTACGCAGGCAGCCCAGATTCTAAGCCCGGAAAAGAGACTGAGTGCCGGGCAGGGCTATACCTGCTGGCTGAGACTCGATGGAAGCGCCGAGTGCTGGGGGGGAAACAACTCGGAAGGACGAAGCGACTATCACACCGGACCTTTCCAGCAGATTAGCGCGGGCGGCATGAGAACCTGCGCCGTGCGAGTCAATAATAGCCTGACGTGCTGGGGCGATTACAATGACTTTGGGAGCGGGGAGAACGTCGACCTCGAACTTGGGGGACCGTTTGTCACGGTTGACACAAGTGCGGGCCTTAACTGCGCGCTTCGTCCGGACGGCTCCGGTTATTGCTGGCAAATCCACAACGGCGAAGTGCTGGACGGTGAGGTGGATGGCGGGCCTTTCATTCAGATCAGCACGGGTGGGGGCTGGTGGGACTTCCCCAACACACCCGCCACCACGTTCGGGTGCGGTCTCAAGGCCGATGGCAGGATCACTTGCTGGGGCAACAACCGGTTTGGCCAGGCGGAAGATTTGCCCGGCCCCTTCACGCAGATCGGCACGGGGATGTACCACACGTGTGGGCTACGACCCAATGGCAGCGCCGACTGCTGGGGCGCGAACGAAGCTTATGTCGACAAGGGTCAGGCAGCCGACCAGCCCGGACCTTTCAGTCAGATCGCGCTCGGGGACAACCATTCCTGCGGACTCAAGCGTGACGGCAGCGTCGACTGCTGGGGTGATAATGCCTATGGCAAGGCCCAAGACCAACTCGGGCCATTCACCCAGATCACCGCAGGTGAGAACCAGACGTGTGGCCGGAGACCTGACGGCAGTGTCGATTGTTGGGGCGCACACGGAGATTTCTTCGGGAATTTCGAGGCGACTGACCAACCCATTCCCTTTGTTGTGCCGACAGAGGCGCTGAGCGCAAATAACGCCCACACCTGCGGCCTCCATCTCGACGGCAGCATCAACTGCTGGGGAGCTGGGGGCAGCCTATACAACTATGGGCAAGCGGCCGACCAGCCAGGACCGTTTGGCCAGGTGACGACGGGCGCGTGGCACACCTGCGCGCTGAGAGCCGATGGCAGTGCCTATTGCTGGGGCAAGGCCGACGCCGGTCAGCTAGAAAGCCCGATCGGGCCGTTTGTTCAGCTTGTCGGCGGCGAAACCCACACCTGCGGCCTTCGGCCGACCGGCAGCGTCGATTGCTGGGGAATACTGAACAACGCGCCGGCGACCGATCAGGATGGGCCATTTGTGCGCCTCAGCAGCGGCACCTACCACATGTGTGGCCTCAAGCCCGATGGCAAAGTTGACTGCTGGGGGGCTATTAACTTTGGTCAGGGGGTTGACCAGGATGGGCCGTTCTTGCAGATCTCGGCCGGTGGTTCACACACGTGCGGCCTGAAGCCGGACGGCGGCGTGTTCTGCTGGGGCCGTAAGGCTAGTGGAGAGTCCGCGAGCCAGGTTGGCCCTTTTGCCATGATCGATGCCGGGACAAGGCACACCTGTGGGCTTAGGGCTGATGGCAGCGTATTCTGTTGGGGGGACAGCACCAAAGGACAAGCTGCGCCTCAGACCGGGCCATTCATCCAGATCAGCGCCGGCTTCGAGCACACCTGCGGGCTTAAGGGGGACGGGGCCGTCTCCTGTTGGGGGCGGAATATCGAGGGCCAGTCGGCCGCCCCGACCGAGCGCTTTGGGCTACTGGCCGCTCCAGCCAGTCGCGTACTCAGCGCCGGATTTCGCCATACTTGCGCTCTCCGGCCAAACGGCCGCGTCGAATGCTGGGGAGATAGCACCTATGGGCAGGCGCAGAGCCAGGACGGGCCTTATACACAGGTCAGCGCGGGCGGCTACCATACCTGTGCGCTGGAACCGGATGGCGACGCCGCTTGCTGGGGCAACAACGAGTTCGGTCAGGCGGTTCATCAAACAGGCCCGTTTACGGCAATTGCCGCCGGGGGAGCCCATACGTGCGCGCTCAAAACCGATGGCAGTGCGCACTGTTGGGGCACCAACATGTTCAGCGGACCGTCAGACCATGCCGGCCCATTTGTCGAGTTGAGTAGCGGGGGATCCACGAGCCTGGAAGAGGAATGGCTCCACAGCTGCGGACTGCGCGCTGACGGCAGTGTGGAGTGCTGGGGCGGCGATATGTTCTCCTGGCCATACGCTCACGATACTCCCTTCCGCCACATCGACGCCACTGGCTTCCAGACGTGCGGCCTGGGTCTCGATGGCAGCATCACCTGCTGGCAGGCGTGGACCTATTCGGCAGGCGATTTGCCCTCTACGCACCGGACAGGCCCGTTCAGCCAGGTGAGTGGCGGTTATCTACACGCTTGCGGGCTGAAGGCAACCGGCGGCGTCGAATGTTGGGGTGAGGACGACAAGGGGCAGACGGCCGCGCCGAGCGAGGTCTTCACCGCGGTCAGCGCCGGCGGAAACCACAGTTGTGCTCTCAGAGCTAACGGCAGCGTTGAGTGTTGGGGTGATAACGACTATGGGCAGTCTGCGGACAAGACAGGCCCATTCGGCCCATACGTCCCTGCGGACTACACGCCGCCCGTGGCCGTCAATGACGCCTATACCGTTGACCAGCGCCAGCAGCTTACGGTGGCTGCGCCGGGGGTCCTGAATAACGATCAGCATCAAGCGGACTACCCTCTCACCGCCTGGCTGGTCACAGACGTGGCACACGGCAATCTCATCCTGGACGGTAGCGGAGGGTTTACCTATCTCTCTGATACTGCCTTCAACGGCACGGATACCTTTACCTACAAGGTCAACGACGGGCAAGCCGACTCCAACGTGGCGACCGTGACCATCATCGTCCAGGCGGTCTACGACCCGCCCACCACCATCGGCGAAAAGCTGTACGCGTTGCCATCAGCGAATGACGAAACGTACGTGATTGACGCCGGACCGACCCTTGACCAGTACCGCTATAACGCTGATGGGCCGGTCGAGTTCGCGTTCTATATCGGCCGCGTGGTTGGGCGCACCGACCCCAACGGCTATCTGAAAGACGTAGATTGGCTCATTGCCAAGGGCATCGTCCCGGCCAAAGTCACTCTTTCCGTGCTCGCGTTTGACGTTGACACGACATATACCGGCACCGACGTGAAACCAGAGCGGAACAAGGTCTACGTGAACGGCCACTACGTCGGCGACCTGACCGGCGGCAACAACAGTTGGAAGCAGACCCATTTCCAGGTGGATGTGCGCCATATCCGGTTCGCTGTGCCCCGGTGCAACGAGGGTAGTCCAACCGAGAAGCCCGTCAACATCTCCGAATGCACAAGCCCCCCGATCGCCAGCCACAATACAGTGCACATCGACATCGACGCCGATAACAGCCGCAAGGCATGGGCAATCGGCGTGGACTCGGCCGCGCTGTGGTTCGACGCCGCGCGGCCGATTCTGCTGGTCCATGGTCGCGGCGGCAGCAAGCCGGGCGACGATGCCTGCTCGGTGCCCGACGCGGGGGACGGTTGCACTTACTGGGACGAGAATGACGGCGAGTACTACTTCGGCTTCCGCGGTCTGCTGAACGAGGCCGGTTTCCTTACCCTGCACATGGAGAACTTCATGGGCCAGGACGCGCCGGCCACCCACGCCAAGATCATCAAGCGCGTCGTCCAACAGATGCGGGTACGCTACGGCGTAGACAGAATCAACATTGTCTCTCATAGCAAAGGGGGACTCGACTCGCGGGCTTACGTGTCCGACTTCACGCTCAATGCCGATAATGATGTCGAAGTGCTATTCACCATTGCCACGCCCCACTTTGGCTCGTATTTGGCCGAGCTATCGTGGGCAGTTTCCTGGTTCAATAAGCACGGCGAGTACAAATACACTGACGCCATGGACAGCCTGAGAGAGTCCAACGCTTCGGAGTTCACCAGCACCCATCCGGCGCGAAGCGGTGTACGCTACTATGTCGCCTACGCCGAGTCGGGGCGGTGGTGCCTGCGCATGAGATGGAAGTGGTTCGTACTGAAGCCTACTCTGGTTCGCTGCGCGGAGTTTGAGCAGATGCTCGCTTTACCTGAGCGCGGCCAACGCGTGATGGCCTCAGTGGTCTACGACCTACTCCTGAATAACGGCCGATTACCTGGCGGAAACGATTTCATGGTGACAGAAGACAGCGCGTACCTGCTGTGGGCGCCGGGCCATACAAGCGCCAATACGAGCATGGCTGGACCAAAGGATCTGAACCACCACTCCATCGCTGCCGCCCTCAACAGGCACAACCGACGGGACATGTCGATCATCAACTTCATCAGCAACAACCTCCGGGCCAATGCCGCGACAGCCGCCAGCAGCGCGAGCTTAGTGGCCCCTCAGGTAGCCCAAGCCGCCCCCCAGGCCGGGGCGTCAAGCCTTGGCATGCGGAACGGCGAGATCGCCGAAGGACAGGTTCACGTCCAGCCTGTAGGGATCGACGCTGTTACGTCGGCTAGCTTCTTGCTGTCATGGCAGGTCGGCGATCTGTACTGGAGCCTCGTTGACCCGAACGGACGAGTGATCACTGCCTCGACCAACGACCCCAAGATCACCTATGAAGAGTTCCGGGTAGAGGGCCAAACCTATGCGGAACTCCTACCCGGCAAGTATGCCGTTTTCACTATCGTCGAACCGCCCTACGGGGACTGGCAAGCGAAAATCACGGCCGCCGGTCAATTGCCCAACGATCGAGCTGACTGGGTCATTACAGTCATTCAGGACAGCGCCATTACGCTCTCGCTGACGCCCGACGCCGCGTGGAAGCCGCTGAATGGCACGGTGCAACTCAAGGCCATCGTGATGGATGAGGAGACTCCGGCGGTCGGAGCGATGATGAAATGCACTATCGTCCGCCCCGACGAGACGACCCAGACGGTGGCCCTACTCGACGACGGCGCGCACGGCGACGGGGCGGCGGATGATGGCGTCTATGCCAACTCCTTCGTTGGCAGCCAATATGGCGTTCATAGGTTGATCGTCGAGGCGAACGGCGCCTCACATGACATTCCGTTCGTGCGAACGGCCTTTGGCCAGGTGCAGTTCGGCTCTGGAACGGCCAGCATCTCCGGCACGTTCGGCGATCGGGGCGTCGATAGCGACGGTGATGGCCTCTATGACACGCTTGCGGTGGACGTACCGGTCAACGTGACGGTGGCAGGCGAGTACGCTGCGTATGCCGAGCTGCGCTCAGCGACCGGTGGCGTGCTGGCCTACGCGAACGCGACGGCCCAGCTCGCGCCTGGCCAGCGCAAGCTGACGCTTGACTTTGACGGCCAGGAGATATGGGCCCACGGCGGCAACGGGCGCTTCACACTGGCAGATTTGCAGCTCAATGACATGAGCATTGACGGCGTGCCGCTGCAGATCGACTACAAGGCCGCGCCCTACACCACGAACAGCTACGCGAGAGACGCCTTCCAGCATGGGGCCATCGCGTTGACCGGCGTGACCCGCGATTACGGCGTAGACACCAATGGCAACGGCAAGTATGACGAGCTGGTTGTCGAGCTGGAGGTTGCTCTAGCTACGAGTGGAGTTTACTCCTGGAATGGCAAGCTCGTCGATGGCACGGGCCACGAACTGGATACAGACAGTGGTGAGGTGACATTGAGTGCCGGTCTGCAGACGGTCACTTTCCGTTTCGATGGCCGGGCGATTGGCGCAAGCCGGCGCCAAGGGCCGTACTACGTGGTTGGTTTCGCGCTGTGGGGCGAAGGTGGATTCCTCGATTCGCCGAGTGTTGCGGCGACGGCCTTCTATAACTATGCGCTCTTCGAGGCAGAGTCGGCCAAGACGGACCTTTTCCTACCGCTGATCTCACGTTAGGAACTGCGTAGGGGGTTTCTAGCAGAATTAGGACGGCACGGTAGCCCAATCATTCGTCCCTGGCGGGCAAAGAGACGGCAAGCCCTGTCAGGCTTCCAAGCAGCCTGACAGGGCCTGGTCCCCATTGGGCAATCACCCGCTCTAATTGAGCGGCGCCGGGCAGCGCCTAGCCGCCCTGCTTCTTCTTCTGCTTGTCCTTCTTGGCCTGCTGCTTGTCCTTGATGGACTTGCGCGGCTGGTTCTTGTCCGTTCCCTTTTTCTTGTCGCCACTCTTGGGCATGGTGCTACTCCTTTTGATCGTCCACGAACGTTTGAACACAAGCGGAAACCGCTGCGGCTTCCGGTCCTCCACCATCTCCTCTATGCGACTCGCTGCCCTTCTAGTATAGCCAAAACCGCGGCCAAATGGCAGGGGGCAAGGGGTTGCCTTCAGGGCCATTGCGAGTCAAAAAACCCTCACCCAAAGAACGCCAAGTGCGCCAAGTGCGCCAAGTGTTCAAAAAGAGGTTTCTTTGGCGTTCTTAGCGCTCTTGGCGTTCTTTACGTGATCTCTTCCTGGCCCCTGGAACCTGGTCCCTTCTTCACGCCATCCCCTGGATCAGTTCCCACGCCCCCCGCACATGCCGCTCCTCCGTGTGCGTCTGCCCCACGCACAGGCGCAGCGTGTAACGCCCGTCCAGCACGGTGTGGGTCAGGTAGAGCTGGCCGGAGGCGTTCAGCCGTTCCAGCAGCGCCCGGTTGGCCTCGTCGCCACCCTCGCGCAGGCGAAAGCACACCAGATTGAGCGGCACGGGCGCGGCCAATTCGAAGCGCGGGTCGGCGGCCACCTGCCCGGCGAACCACTGCGCCAGCCGCACGTGCTCGCGCACCGCTGCGCGCAGCCCCTCCACGCCGTAGTGGCGAATGACGAACCACAGCTTTAGCGCCCGGAAGCGCCGGCCGAGTTGCACGTGCCAGTCGCGATAGTCGATGACCGCCCCCGCCTCCGTGGCCTGGTTCTTCAGATACTCCGGCAGGATGCTCAGGGCGCGGATGAGCGCCGCCCGGTCGGCCACCCACAGGCAGTCGCAATCGAAGTTGGTGAACATCCACTTGTGTGGGTTGAAGGCATAGCTGTCGGCCAGCGCCAGCCCGTCTTGCAGGGCGCGGAACTCCGGGCACAGGGCGGCCGTGCCGGCCATGGCCCCATCGACGTGCAGCCACAGGCCGTACTGGCGGCAGATGTCGCCGATGGCCGGCAGCGGGTCGAGGGCGTTGGAGGAGGTCGTGCCGATGGTGGCCACGGCGAAGAAGGGGCGCAGCCCGGCGGCCAGGTCGGCTTCGATGGCCGCGCGCAGCGCCTCCGGACGCATCGCATAGTCATCATCGACTTCCACCGCCCGCAACGCCTCGCGCCCCACGCCGGCGATGCCCATGGCCTTGGCCACGGAGGAGTGGGTTTGGGTGGAGCAGTAGGCTCGCAGAACGACCGCCGACGGCCGACGGCCGACCGCCGCAGAGGAGACACCCCCGCTCGGTTCTATAGCTGTGGAGGAGGGTTCGTGGGGCTTGGGGCCGCGATCAGCGGCGAGTTGGCTATGGGTGTCGCTTCCCGCGGTGGTCGGCGGTCGGCCGTCGGCGGTCGCCTTGTCCCGCGCCGCCACCAGCACCGCCAACACCGCGCTGCTGGCCGTGTCCTGGATGACCCCGCCGCCGGGGCCGCTGGACAGAAAACGCTCCGGCAGGCCGAGCATGCCCACCAGCCAGTCGAGCACGTGCGTCTCCAGCTCGGTGCAGGCCGGGCTGGTCTGCCACAGCATGCCCTGCACGCCCAGCCCGGCCGCCAGCAGTTCGCCCAGGATGGACGGGAACGAGGCATTGGCCGGGAAGTAGGCGAAGAAGTTGGGCGACTGCCAGTGGGTGATGCCGGGCATGATCACCCGCTCCACGTCGGCCATCATGGCCGCGAACGGTTCGCCCGTCTCCGGCGGGGCGGGCGGCAGGCCGGCGCGCACCTCGCCCGGCGCGACGCGCGACAGCACCGGGTAGCGCTCCACCTGCTCGTAGTAGTCGGCGATCCAGTCGATCAGCGCCTTGCCGTGCTGGCGGAACTCGTCGGGGGTCATGTGGCTCGTCATCGTTGATCTTCTCCTCGTAGGACAGGATGCACCCAATCCTATAGCGCCCGTCATTGCCCAAAACGGCAAACGGGGCCAGAATAGCGATCCTAGTCGAACACCATTGATCTGGGCAAGCATACGCGGCGCTCTGGCGCACACAAGCGCGCCCATGACACAAACGACCACAGGAGATCGCCATCATGGCCGACAAATCCCTGAACAAGAACGCGGCCAGCCTCGACGAGACCACCTGGGGCCACCGCTGGGGCTACGCCGACACGCGCTTTGTGGCCAACCCGGACCGCAGCGTCAAGGTCACCGGCCGCCGCTATGCCGTCTCCGGCTACGACATGCCCGACTTCCTGCCCTTTGTGGAGGAGATGCTCGGCGTGCACATCGACCTCGACGACGTGAAGCCGGAGCGGGCCGACAAGCCCGTGCCCGCGCCCAACCGGAACGCCGCCTTCAGCGACGCCCTGGCCGCCGCCCTGGCCCCGACGCAGATCAGCACTGACGCCCGCGAGCGGCTGCTGCATAGCCATGGCCAGACCACAGCCGACGAGGTCTACCAGGTGCTCTACACCCACCTCGACCGCGTGGTGGACATGGTCGTCTACCCGCAGTCGCAGGCCGACGTGGAGACGCTCATCGCCCTGGCCGCCGCCCACGACGTTTGCCTTGTGCCCTACGGCGGCGGCACGAGCGTCAGTTGCGCCCTAAAGCTGCCCACGGCCGAGACGCGCACGATCGTCTCCGTGGACATGCGCCGCATGGACGCCATCGAGTGGATCGACGGCGAGAACATGCGCGCCTGTGTCCAGGCGGGCATCACCGGCAGCCACCTGGAGGAGCGGCTGGCGGCCGAGGGCTTCACCTGTGGCCACGAGCCGGACAGCGTCGAGCTGTCCACCCTGGGCGGCTGGATCGCCACCAACGCCAGCGGCATGAAGAAGAACCGCTACGGCAACATCGAGGACATCGTGGAGAGCGTCACCCTGGTGACGCCGCGCGGCGTCATCGAGGAGCTGATGCCCATGCCGCGCGTGTCCATGGGCATCGAGCCGCGGCACGTGGCCTTCGGCAGCGAGGGCAACCTGGGCGTCATCACCCGCGCCGTGATCAAGATCCACCGCCTGCCGGATGAGAAGCGCTACAGCTCCTACGTCTTCCGCGACTTTCGCGCCGGCACGGCCTTTCTCTACGACCTGAACCAGGCCGGCGTGTTGCCGGCCAGCATTCGCCTGGTCGATAACGTCCAGTTCCGCTTTGGCCAGGCGCTGAAGGCCCGGCCGACGAACGGCGAGAAGCTCATGGGCAGCATCCAGAAGGGCTACCTGTTCTCCCTCAAGGGCTTCGACCCGCATGAGATCGTCGCCGCGACCATCGTCATGGAGGGCGCGGCCGAGGAGGTGGAGTATCAGGCGACGGTCATCAAGCGCATCGCCGCGCGCCATGGCGGCGTCTCCGGCGGGGCGCACAACGGCCAGCGCGGCTACATGCTGACCTACGCCATCGCCTACATCCGCGACTTCCTGACCGACTACCACATCATCGGCGAGACCTACGAGACGACCGTGCCCTGGAGCCGCATCCACGAGGTGTGCGCGGCCGTGGCCGAACGCGCCGCCGCCATGCACCGCGCCTTCGGCCTGCCGGGCAAGCCCTACGTCTCGCCGCGCATCACCCAGATCTACCAGACCGGCGTGTGCATCTACTTCACCCACGGCTTCTCGACCAAAGGCGCCGCCGCCCCCGACCGCGTCTTCGCCCAGATCGAGCACGCCATGCGCGAGACGATCATGGCCCACGGCGGCTCCATCTCCCACCACCACGGCATCGGCAAGCTGCGGCGCGACTTCATGCCCCAGACGTTGACGCCGGCGGCGGTGGAGCTAATCCGCGACGTGAAGGACGGCGTAGACCCGGATAACGTCTTCGGCATCGCCAACAACGTCTTGGCGACGGGGGAGGAGACGGTGGCCCAGCCCTAGTCGCAGGCCCCCCGCCTGACCATCGTCGCCAGAAGTCGGCTATGTTCGCCCACTTTCGCCGCCCACCGCCCCAGGCCGGCCCCGCGCCCGATGCGGCGGCCAACGCCGCGCCAGCGTCGCTCATCGACCTGCGCGGCGTGCGCAAGGCCTACCAGACGCCGGCCGGCGACTTCATCGCCCTCGACGGCGTGGACTTGTGCATCGAGCGCGGCGAGTTCGTGGCCGTCGTCGGCAAGTCGGGCAGCGGCAAGTCGACGCTGATCAACATGATCACCGGCATCGACCGGCCGACGGCGGGCGAAATTGTCATCGCCGGGCAGCGCATCAACGACCTGCCCGAAGGCCCCATGGCCGAATGGCGCGGCCGGACGGTCGGCGTCATCTTCCAGTTCTTCCAACTGCTGCCCCTGCTCACCTGCGCCGAGAACGTCATGCTGCCCATGGACTTCTGTCACCTGTATGCGCCGCGCGAGCGGCCGGCGCGGGCCTTGCGCTTGCTGGAGCAGGTGGAGATGGTCGAGCACGCCGACAAGCTGCCCTCCGAGGTCTCCGGCGGCCAGCAGCAGCGCGTGGCCATCGCCCGTGCCCTGGTCCACCGACCCGCCCATGCTGCTCGCCGACGAGCCCAC
>JRYK01001750.1_pt1 | contig 12738 bp, 13 predicted proteins | sample 235381 | NCBI WGS metagenome assembly JRYK01 (sample SAMN03074220, study PRJNA261476) | activated sludge metagenome | biome: Wastewater Treatment Plant; feature: Wastewater; material: Activated sludge; isolation source: activated biomass of a wastewaster treatment plant treating hydrocarbon... ...
TCAGCACGACCTTGGGCTTCAGCGTCAGCAGCCCATAGCCGCGCAGCCCCTTGAGTTGCTCCTCGCTCAGGTCGAGCACGCGCAGCGGGCGCTCGGCGCTCAGCGTGGCGTTCATCTCCTCGAACAGGGCCAACTCGGCCAGGGCCGCCGTCTTGTCCTTGGCCGCGCCTTTCTTCAGGCCCTCCTGGATCTTCTCGATGCGCCGCTCCACGACGCCCAGGTCGTTGAGCAGGAACTCGGTATCGAGCGCCGCCAGGTCGCGGGCGGGATCGACACGGCCGTCAGGGTGGGGCACGCTGGCGTTCTCGAAGGCGCGCACGACGTGGACGAAGCCTTCCAGCCCCGATAGGTGGTTGAGCAGTTGCGCGCTGAGGCCGCTGCCGGGTGCGTCGCTCTCGCGCTTCTGCAGGCCGGCTACGTCGCTGTAGGTGATGCGCGCGTAGATGGTCTTCTCGGGGTTGAACATGCGGCTGAGCACGTCTACGCGCGGATCGCGCACGTCGACGACGGCCGTCAGCACGTCGAAGCGGCCGCCCATGCTCTGGCCGGTGGGAGCGTTGCCCTGGGTCAGGGCGTTGAAGATGGTGGTTTTGCCTGAGCTAGGCAGGCCGATGATGCCGAGTTTCATAGAAGCGAGTATAACAGGATCGTGCAGAATGTACTGTCAGGGTAAGCACCTCATGACTGATCCAAGACAACCCCGTTGGCCGGCTTCGCGCGACCCCATGAGGGCCAGGGTGATCAGCAGTGCCGCTGAAGTCACCGCGGCCTGGCTGACCGCGACCCTGACGGCCGCCGGCGCGTTGACCGCCGGCTCGGTCGCCGCCTTCGAGGTGACCACCGGGAGCGGCAACTGGTCGGCCAACGCCATTCTCCACCTGAGTTATAGCCAGGACGCCCGGGGCGATAGGCCGCCGCGCCTCTTCCTGAAGATGGTCAACACCCATCTGAACGGCGAAGCGTTTGACGCCTCAGAAGTGACCTACTACACCCGCGATTACGTCGGCGTGGCCGGCGCGCCCCTGGTGCGTTGCTACGATGCCGCCTACTCGGCCGAGCGGCAGCGCTATCACCTGTTGCTCGATGACCTGACGCCGACGCACGTGGTGGCCTCCTCCCGCCCGCCAACACTGGCCTATGGCGTGGCCCTGGCCGAGGGGCTGGCGGCGCTGCACGCCACCTGGTGGGGCGCGGCCGGGCTGGCCGCGGCGGGCGCGCCCCTCCACGACCCGGCCTTCATCGGCCGCTTCGTGGCCATCGCCGAGCCGGGCGCGGGCCACATCCTGGCCGAATTCGGCGACCAGCTAGAGCCGCACTGGCCCGGTCTGATCCGCGAGTTGTACGCCCGGCATCCCGCGGCGCTCATGGCCCGCGCCGCCAACGCCAACGGCTTTACGCTCATCCACGGCGACGTTGGAGCCTACAACGTCCTCGTGCCGCGCCAGGGCGATTGGCCCCTCTACGTCATCGACCGCCAGCCGTTCGACTGGAGCCTGACCACGTGGCTCGGCGTCTATGACCTGGCCTACCCCATCGTCATCGGCTGGGACACGCCCGCGCGCCGGGCCTGGGAGATGCCCGTGCTGCGGCGCTACCACGAGGAACTGCGGCGGCGCGGCGTGACGGACTACGGCTGGGAGCAACTGGTCGCCGACTATCGGCTCATGGCGGCCATGGGCGTCTACGTGGTCACCGAATATTGCCGCGCCGGCGTCACGCCCGAGTGGCGGCGCTGGGGGCCGCCCGAATTGCGGCGCGTGCTGACGGCCTGTGACGACCTGCAATGCGCCGCCCTGTGGTGAGGGAAATCTGGCATTTGACAGCCCCTCACCGGTTGTGGCACGATAGGACGGCGCGAGAGTACCATCGGTGAAGATCGCAGCTGAACACTTCCCTGCCACGCGCCACCACTCATCGGCCTGAGAGCGTATGGCCCAGTCACAAATTGCCTCCTCTGCCAACAGCGCCGACCTGCCGCCGGGGAACCTGCCCGGCGCGCTCAGTTCGTTTGTCGGCCGCCGGCGCGAGATCGCCGCGGTCAGGCAGCTTCTAGGCGAGTACCGTCTGCTGACGCTGACCGGGCCGGGCGGCTGCGGCAAGACGCGCCTGGCGCTGCAGGTGGCCGAAGACGTGCGCGCGGCGTATCCCGACGGCGTCTGGCTCATCGAGTTCGCGCCTCTGGCCGACGAGGCGCTCGTGCCGCAGACGGTGGCCGCGACCCTGGGCGTCGCCGAACAGGCGGGCGTGCCCCTGCACGACGCCCTGGTTCACTATCTCCACGGCCGTCGCGCTCTGCTGTTGTTTGACAATTGCGAGCATCTGGTGGCCGGCTGCGCCCGGCTGGCGGCGACGCTCTTGACCCGCTGCCCGGAGGCGCGCGTGCTGGCCACCAGCCGCGAGCCACTGGGCGTGCCCGGCGAGGGGACGTGGGCCGTGCCGCCGCTGTCGCTGCCCGACGCCCAGCCGTGGCAAAGCCCGGTCGCCGCCGCCCAGGCCCTGGCCGCCTACGAGCAGTCCGAGGCCGTCCAGCTCTTTGTGGCCCGCGCCCGGGCGGCCATGGCCTCGTTTGAGTTGAGCGTCGCCAATGGGCCGTGGACGGCCGAGATCTGCCGCCGCCTGGACGGCATGCCCCTGGCCATCGAACTGGCCGCGGCCCGCGTGCGCAGCTACTCGGTGCGCGACATCGCCGCCCGCCTCGACGACCGTTTCCAATTGTTGACCGGCCGCCTGCGCACCGTCCCCCTGCGGCAGCAAACACTGGAAGCGACACTGGATTGGAGCCACGATCTGCTGTCGGAGGAGGAACGGATCGTCTTCCGCCGTCTGTCCGTCTTCGCCTCGGGCTGGACGCTGGACGCGGCCGAAGCGGTATGCGCCGACGGCGTCACGGCGGCCGGCGTCATGGCCCTGCTGTCCAATCTGGTCGACAAGTCGTTGGTCGTCGTGGAAAGCCAACCCGACCGCCGGCGCTATCACTACCTGGAGACCATCCGTCAGTACGCGCAGCAGCGGCTGTCAGCCGCCGCCGAGGTCGACACGATACGCGACCGACATCTGGACTACTTCGTGCGGTGGGCGGAGGCGAACGTTCCCCATCTGTTCGCGGCCGGCCAACCCGAGTGGCTGGAGCGATTTGATGCCGAGCATGACAATCTGCGGGCCGCGCTGGATTGGAGCCACGGCCACAAGGACAAGCGCGACAGCAACCTGCGTCTGGCGACGGCGTGCGGCCGCTTCTGGCAGTCGCGGGGCTATTTCCTGGAGGGGCGGGAGCGCCTTCAGGCAGCGCTAGAGGAGGACGAAACCCCGGCGCGCACGCCAGAGCGGGCCTGGGCGCTTGTCTGGGCGGCCGAACTGGCCTACGTGCAGAGCGACTACGGGGCCACGACCGCCCTGGCCCAAGAAGGCGCGGCCATGGCCCGCGCCTTGGGCGCGGCCAGCAAGCCGGCGCTCGCCTGGTCCCTCAGTGTGCTGGGGCGAACAGCGACCGAAATGGGGGAGTACCCCAGGGCCGCGCGGCTATTCGAAGAGGCTCTGGCCATCAACCGGGAAATGGACAACAAACCCGGAATCGCCAGCATGCTGATGGAATTGGGCTGGGTGGCCATGCGGCAAGGTGACGCGGAGCGGGTGGAAGCCTACCTCAACGAGTCTCTGCTTCTGTCCCGGCAGTTGGGCGACATCTTTCAACTGGGATTCATCCTGTCGGCCCTGGGCGAGTTGGCCATCCGCCAGGGACGGTTTGGCCAGGCGCAAGCCCTCCTGGAGGAGAGCCTGACCCATCGTCAACGGTTAGGCGATCAGTGGGGAATGGCCATTTCGTTTGGCTCGCTGGGCTGGGCCGCTTTGCAGCAACGGGAGTTTGACGGGGCACGCCAGCTGTTGGGGGAGAGCCTGACCATTCGCCTGGCCATCGACGACAGGGGTGGCATCGCCTGGTGTTTGGAGAAGCTGGCCGAGGTCGTCGCGCGCGAGGCTCAGGCGCTTCAAGCGCCGCCGCCCCGTCGCCCGTTGGAAAGAGCCGTGGGCTTGCTCGGCGCGGCCCACCATCTGCGGGAATCGCTCCACTCGGTCGTCGATATGGCCGATCTACCCGGCTACAATCGCCTCGTGGGCGAACTGCGCGCCGCTCTCGATGAGGCCGCGTTCGATGCCTGTTGGGCGGAAGGCGGTCGCTGGCCACTGGCGGCCGTGCGCGACCTGGCGCTCGAGAAGGTCGTCTTGCCGGCCGCGGCCGCAGTGCCCCCCGGGGCCAACCTCGCCGACCCGGACTACGGCGGTCTGAGCGCCCGCGAGCGGGAGACGGCGGCGCTTATCGCTCAGGGCAAGTCCAACCGCGAGATCGCCGCCCTCATGACCGTCGGCCCCAAGACCGTCGAAACCTACGTCACGCGCATCCTCAACAAGCTGGGCTTCGAGTCGCGGGTGCAGATCGCCCTGTGGGCGGTTGAGCGAGGGTTGGCGGCGACCAAGGAGTAAGCGATGCCCTGGCGGCTGTGGATACCCCTATGAACGGTGACCCGGCCCATCGGCTGCCGGGCAACCTGCCCGGCGCGCTCAGTTCGTTCATCGGCCGCCGGCGCGAGATGGCCGAGGTTGCCCGCCTGCTGGCCGAGCAGCGCTTGCTGACCCTGACCGGACCAGGCGGCAGCGGCAAGACGCGCCTGGCGCTGGAGGTCGGCCGCCAGGCGCAGCCCGACTACGACGATGGCGTCTGGTTGGTCGAACTGGCGGCGCTGGGCGCGGGCGAGCTGCTGCCGCAGACTGTGGCCGCGGCCCTCGGCGTGCGCGAGCGAACCGACGAGTCGCTCCTTGACTCGCTGCTTGGCCACCTACGGCCCCGCCACAGCCTGATCCTGCTGGACAACTGCGAACATCTGTTGGACGCCTGCGCCGAGTTGGTCGCGGCGCTGCTGGCGGCATGCCCCGACCTGCGCATCCTGGCCACCAGCCGCGAGCCGCTGGGCATACCCGGCGCCGGCGTCTGGCTCGTGCCGCCGCTGTCGCTGCCCGCGCCGCAGCCGTGGCGTGACCCCGCCGGCGGCCTGGCCGCCCTGGACGGCTATCGCCAGGCGGAGGCGGTGCAGCTCTTCGAGGCCCGGGCCAGAGCCGCCCTGCCCTCGTTTGAGCTTACCGCGGACAATGCCCCCTGGGTGGCCGACATCTGCCGCCGGCTGGACGGCCTCCCGCTGGCGCTTGAACTGGCCGCGGCCCTGGTGCGGGCCTTCTCGGCGCGGCAGATCGCCGAGCGGCTGGACGACCGCTTCCGGCTGCTGACCAGCCGCCGGCGCGCCGGGCCGCCGCGCCATCAGACGTTGGCCGCGGCGCTCGATTGGAGCCATGACCTTCTGGCGGGCCAAGAGCGCGCCCTGCTGCGGCGGCTGGCCGTCTTTGCCGGCGGCTGGAGGTTGGCCGCGGCCGAGTCGGTTGGCGCCGGCGACGACATCGCTACGTCTGAGGTGCTGGAGCTGCTGTCGAGCCTGGTGGATAAATCCTGGGTCGTCGTGGAGCGCGCCGGCGATGAACGGCGCTATCTCTATCTGGAGACCGTTCGCCAGTACGCCTACGAGAAGCTGGCCGCCGCCGGCGAAGCCGAGGCGACCCGCGATAAGCACCTGGCCTACTATACGCAGTGGGCCGAGAGCGCCGCGCCGTTTCTGCTCGACCGCGACCCGCTGCCCTGGCTAGGCCAATTTGACGCCGAGCTTGACAATCTACGGGCGGCCTTTGAGTGGGCCGCCGCCGGGCAACCACGCGCCGGCGTGCGCCTGGCCGCGGCCAGCGGGCGCTACTGGCGGCTGCGCGGCTATCTGAGCGAAGGTCGCGAACGCCTGTCGCGCGCGCTGGCCCAGCCACAGGCGCAAGACCGCTCGGTGGAACACGCCACCGCTCTGGTCTGGGGGGCCAACCTGGCCTACCTACAGTCCGACGATGCCGCCACGCGCGCCCTGGCCGAAGACGCGCTGGCGATCGGTCAGGCGCTGGGGCTGGCGGGGCGGGCGGCCGTGGCCTCGGCGCTCGACTATCTGGGCGAATTGAGCACCGAAAGCGGCGACTACGCCGCCGCGCGCACGCTCTTTGCCGACGCGCTGGCCATCTTTGAAGCGCTGGGAGATAAGCGCGGCGCGGCCGACATGCTGATGCAATTGGGCTGGGCGGCCATGCGCGCCGGGGAGTATGGCGAGGCCGAGGCCTATCTAAAGAAGAGCCTGCTCATCATCCGCGAGGTGGGCGAAGCGAACATCCTTGGCCTACTCCTCAGTGGCCTGGGCGAGCTGGCTCTGCGGCAGGGGCAGTATGACCAAGCCGAGGCGCTGCTGACCGAAAGCCTGGCCCTGCGCCGCAGCCTGGGCGACAAGTGGGGTATCGCCGCCACACTTGGCTCGCTGGGCTGGGTGGCGCTCATGCGGCGGGATTTCGACCGGATGACCGCGACCCTGGGCGAGAGCGTGCACATTCGGTTGGAGATCGGCGATCATGGCGGCGCGGCGTGGTGTCTGGAGAAGTTGGCCGAAGCGGCGGCCGTGCGAGCCAACAGCCTGCCCCCAACCCGGCGCCAAAGGGCTTCGTTGCCGGCGGTGCGCGTCTTCGGCGCGGCGGCGGCCATCCGCGCGCGGCGCCGCTGGGTCATCGACGCGGCCGATCAGCCGGCCTACCGGCAGCGACTGGACGACCTGCGGCGCATCGTGGGGCCTGAGCAGTTCACCGTCGCCTGGGAGGAGGGCGGCCGGCTGTCGCCTCAGGAAGCGGCCGAGCTGGCCCTGACGACCGCGCCGCCGGCGGCCGGCCCCCGAACGCAAGCCACAAGCGACAGCGCCGCGTACGGCGGCCTGACCGCCCGCGAACGCGAAACCGCCCGCCTGATCGCCCACGGCTACGCCAATAGTGAGATCGCCGCGGCGATGACCGTCAGCCCCAAGACCGTCGAAACCTACGTCACGCGCATCCTCAACAAGCTGGGCTTCGAGTCGCGGGTGCAGATCGCCCTGTGGGCCGTGGAGAAGGGGCTGGCCGCCGCGGAGAAGTAGGCGGCCGCGTCGCAGCGCCTGACCTTCGACCGGCCGCGCCCTTCTGGCGCGGCCTTCTTGTTGGGCGGTTTTGTAGGGGGGTGGGGCGGGCGACTGTCGTGTTTTCCCGGACGACGGGGGCGGGGTGGAACCGCTATAGTGTGCCCATCTGAGCGGTTAAACCCAATGCGATAGGAGAACAGACCAAATGCCCCGCTACCTTGTCGAACGCACCTTTCCCGATGGCCTGGCCATCCCCGTGAACGCCACCGGCGAGCAAGTATGCTTGACCGTCGTCGGCAACAATGCCCAGGACGGCGTCACCTGGGTGCACTCCTACGTCAGCGCCGATAAGCGCAAGACGTACTGCATCTACGACGCGCCGTCGCCGGAAGACATCCGTACCGCCGCGCAGCGCAACAGCCTGCCCGTGGACAGCATCATGCCCGTGAGCGTGCTCGACCCGTACTTTTATCACTGAGACGAGCGATTTCACCACGACAAGCGATTTCACTAACCCGAGCGATCTGACTGAGACAAGCAATAAGGAAACAAGAAGATGAACCGCAAACTGTTGTTGATTGGCTTCGTGATTGTCCTGGCCCTGGCCTCGGCCACGGCCGTGCTGGCCCGAGTGATGAATCAGACGGACCCGGCGCAGTCCCTGGTGAAAACCGTGCGTGACGCGACCGAGCAGTATCAGGACGTGGCAGCGGCCGAGGCCGCGGGTTATGGCCTGTTCCACGGCTGCGTCAGCAGCCCCCAGGAAGGGGCCATGGGCGTGCACTTCGTCAACGGCAACCTGGTGGGCGATGGCGCGCTGGACGCCACCCAGCCCGAGGCCCTGCTCTACGAGTTCCGCGGCAACCAGGCGCGTCTCGTCGGCGTCGAATACGTCGTCCTGGCCGACGACTGGAACGCCAACAACGACATGCCGCCTGTCCTGGGGGGCCAGCTGTTCAACTTCGTCGGCAGCCCCAACCGCTACGGCATCCCGGCCTTCTACGAGCTGCACGTCTGGGCCTGGAAGGGCAACACGCTGGGCACGTTCGTGGACTGGAACCCCAAGGTGACCTGCCGCGAGTTCACGCCCGACAGCGCGCCGCACGCCCACTCCGACTAGGGCCACGCTTCCACCGGTCGCGCCATGAGTCAAACGGGCCGCTCACGTGAGCGGCCNNCGGCCGAGCCCGGCCAGACCGCGCGCCTGACCTTCGTGGCGGATCAGCCGGGCGCGTTTCGCTTCCGCTGCTCGCCCACCTGCGGCCCCCTGCACCCGTTCATGATCGGCCAGCTCGCGGTCGGGACCAACGCCTTCTTCTGGCGGGCCGCCGGCCTGATCGGCCTGGCCGCCCTCGCCGCGGTCTGGGGGCCACAGCGGTGACACCCATTCACCTGGAACTCACGCAGCCGCCGGCCGTCCGCGCCGCCTTGCGGAAGTTGTACTCCGGCGACCGGCCGTAGTTCCACTCCCAGGTGGCGTACTTTTCGTCGCGCAGCCGGGCGATGGCCCGCGTGTCTTCGCTGGTGAAGGCATAGGGCCGGGCGTCGGGCGTCGTGGCCATCACGTGGGCCATGAGCCGGTCGCGGAACTCCAGCACCGTCATCGGCTGCGGCAGGTGCTCGCTGATGTTGGTGACGCGGCTGCGGACGGACTTCACCGCCTTATCGGCGAACTTGCTGGGGTCGGGCCGCAGCGCGCCGCTGATGTCGGCCATGCGCCCGGCAAAGAGCAGCGTGCCATGGTGGAGCACGCGGTCGGCGCGCACGACCTGCGCGTTGCCGGAGAACTTGCGGCCGTCGATGGTCAGGTCGTTGCGCCCTTCGAAGCGCGCCGGCACGCCCAGCCCTTGCAGCACTTCCAGCACCGGCTGGGTGAAGCGGCGAAAGTCGATGCGGTGCGGCGTGTCGTTGGCGGCGATGAAGGTGAAGTTGAGGTTGCCCAGGTCGTGGAACACCGCGCCCCCGCCCGAGAGGCGGCGGACGACGGGGATGTCGTGGGCGCGCACGTAGTCGGCGTCGATCTCGGCCAGGGTGTTCTGGTGGCGGCCGACGATGACCGCCGGCGCATTGCGCCACAGCATGAAGCAGTCTTCGGCGAAGTGCTCCATGACGTACTCTTCGGCGGCCAGGTTGAAATAGGGGTCAGTCTCGTGACGGATGATGCACAACATGCGGCGATTGGCTCCCAGGAAGGGTTGGCCCTTAGCTTATCCCCAATTGGTTGAATCATCAACCGCGCTCGCAATTCGGGCAGGAAATCTCATGCAAAGACACGAAGCACGCCAAGCCCAGGGAGATTCTGGGCTTGGCGTGCTCGGCGTCTTTGCGTGAGCTTATATCCCGACTTACAATTTAGCATTGCAAGCGATGTTCACCCGACCCACAGCAACACCCAGGAGGTTCCCATGCTCGTTCGAGAGTTGATGACCCGCAATCCGGTCACCATTACCACGGAGACGTCCGTGCCCGACGCGCTGCGGCTGATGCGCGAGCGCAAGGTGCGCCGCCTGCCCGTCCTCGATGCCCACGGCGCGCTTGTCGGCATCGTCTCCGACAAGGACCTGCTCTACGCTTCGCCCTCGCCGGCCACGACCCTGGCCGTGTGGGAGATTCCCGAGCTGCTGGGCAAGCTGCGCGTCGAGAAGGTCATGACCCGTGGCGTCATCACCGTGGACGAGGGCACCGCCTTGGAAGAGGCGGCGCGCATCATGGCCGACAGTAAGATCGGCGGCCTGCCGGTCATGCGCGGCAGCCAGCTCGTCGGCATCATCACCGAAACCGACCTGTTCAAGACGCTGCTGGAGCTGCTGGGCGGCCGGCGGGCGGGCGTGCGCGTGGCCGTGGCCGTGCCCTCGGTCAAGGGTGAGTTGTCCAAGATCACCACGGCCATCTTCGAGGCCGGCGGCAACATCGTCGGCATCGGCATGAAGAACATCCTTGGCTCCAACGGCGACACGGCCGAGGTCGTCCTGAAGGTGCAGGACGTGGCGCGGGAGAAGCTGCTGGCCGTGCTGCGGCCGGTGGTCGACGAGATCATGGACATCCGCGAGATCTGAGCGCGCATGGGCGACGACAGACCACCGGGCGAAGCGCCGATCGCGCGGGTGCGCCGGCTGTGCCTGGCCCTGCCGGAGGCCACCGAGCGGCTCTCGCATGGCGAGCCGACTTTCTTCGTCGCTAACAAAGTCTTCGTCATGTTCGCCAACAACCACCACGGCGATGGGCACGTGGCCGTGTGGTTGCCTGTGCCGCCCGGCGTGCAGAGCGCGCTCATCGAGCAGCAGCCGGCAGTCTACTTCCGCCCGCCCTACGTCGGCCATCGCGGCTGGGTTGGCGTCGAACTGGCCCTCATCGGCGACGACGACCTGGAATACCTCATTCGCACCGCCTGGGAACTCATCGCCCCGCGGCGCTTGCTGTCGGCGTGGCCGGCGGGACAGGACACCTGAAGGGAGGCATCGCGGATGACGGAGCAAGACGAACGCAACATCGAGACCGTGCGGCTCATGTACGCCGGCGAGGCGACGGAGCGGACGCTCATCCTGAATGACGCAGGGCAAGCCGCAGCGGGCAGCGGCACGCCCCATTCTCCATCACTGCCCGCGCCGTGAGGTGAACACCATGAGCGTAGAGGACATCTTCAACTATCTGGCCATCGACGAGCACATCAGCACCGCCGGTCAGCCGACCGAACCGCAAATGCGCGAGTTGGCCGCGGCCGGCTTCGCGGCCATCATCAACCTGGCCCCGGTCAACCCGCCCTACACCCCGCCGGACGAGGCCGGCCTGGCCGCGGAACTGGGCCTGGAATACCACTACATCCCGGTCAACTGGGGCAACCCCACCGACGCCGACTTCGCCGCCTTCGAGCAGGCCATGGCCGCCACGGCCGGCCGGCGGACGCTCATCCATTGCGCGGCCAACTTCCGCGTCACAGCCTTCTATGCCCTGTACGCCCAGAAGCACCTGGGCTGGAGCCAGGCCCAGGCCGAAGCCCTGCGGGCGCGCATCTGGGCCGGCAGCGACTACCCGGTGTGGGAGGCGTTCATCGCCCGGAAGCAAGCCGAGGCGGGCGGCCAGGGGGGAGCCACATGAGCGGCCCAACCCAACCCAACAGCGACTGTCCTTCGCCGGCCCGGCGTGAGCCAGAGATAGCACCGCTTTCCGTATCCTGGAGGTCGCCATGTCCAAGGCAATACGCACGCTCTTGCTTCTGATCTGCGCCGTGCAGCTCTTCTTTGCCGTGGCCTTCTTCTTCCAGTGGCCGCTGGCGGTCAATCTATGGCCCTTTGAGGGCACAACGCCGCTCACCTACGTGCTGATCGCCTCGTTCTTTGCCGCCGCGGCCGCATCCACCTTGTGGCCGCTCGTCAGTGGCCACGAGGGCGCGCTGGCCGGCGTGGCCCTGGACTACGTGTTCATCTTCCTGCCCATGACCGCCGTCATCCTGTGGCTGAGCCTGGGCCAGGGCCAGGGCGGCCTGCTGGTCTTCGCCCTGCTGTGCGCCGCCGGGGCGTTGTTCGGCCTGTGGCTGTTCTTCTGGGCGCGCCGCCTGCCGCTGGACACGTCGCGGCCCATGCCGGCGCTCGTGCGCTGGTCGTTCGTGGTCTTCGTCGTGGCCCTGCTGTTCGTCAGCGTGCGCCTGTGGCTGCAAATCCCGACCATTCCCTGGCCACTGACGCCGGAGCTATCGCTGCTGGTGGGCAGCATGTTCTTCGGCGCGGCGGTCTACTTCATCTACGGTCTGCTGCGGCCCAGTTGGGCCAACGCCGGCGGGCAACTGGCCGGCTTCCTGGCCTATGACCTGGTGCTGATCGTGCCCTTTCTGCGCGCCCTGCCCGGCGTCGCCCCGCAGTTCCGCACCGGGCTGATCGTCTATTTGGTCGTGGTGGTCTATAGCGGGTTGCTGGCGATCTACTACTTGTTTGTCAACCGGGAGACGCGGCTGTTGGGCCGTTAGCGGTAGTGGGTTGAACAGAATGGTCGATTGTTTCGTTGCTACAGTTGCCCGGGCCGATGGCCCCATCCTCACACCGGTCACGAAGCTGGGCGGCCGCCCGGTCTTCGTGGCCGAGGCAGTGACACCCCATTGCCGCCACTGTGGGCAGGCAATGGACTTCCTGGGCCAGTTCCGGCTGGACGCGCCGTTGCCGCTGTCCTGGCGCTTCCAGATGGCTTACGTGTTCATGTGCCCCGGTCAATTGGACGAACGCGGCTGGCTCGTCTGTCCCACGTGGGAATCCTTTTCCGGGGCCAACAGGGTGCTGTTGCAAATGGATCGTGGCCCGGCGCTCGTGCCAGAGACGGACGCGCGTTACCCTGACTATCGGGTGGCGTTGGCGGCAACCCCGGAACCGGACGTCGATATCAGCGACTTCGACCTGGGCGAAGACCTGAAAATGCAAGTTGCCTGGGAAACCAAGATCGGTGGCGTGCCGGCGTGGGTTCAAAACAACGAAACTCCCCATTGCCCACACTGCGGCAAGCCAATGCGCTTCGTCGCCCAGATCGACGCTGAGCCTGACGGCCCTCTACCGGCCGAGCCAGCGCTGTGGCCGAATGTCAAGCTTTTTGACTTCGGTGACGTGGGCATTGGTTACGTGTTTGTATGCTCCGATGATTGCTCGTCTGAGGGGGCCTTTCTGTGGCAATCCACTTAGCGACGGTGGAATGAAGGTCGCCCACCGCCGGCGTCCGCCCGGGCCTAAAGGCGCCGGGCTACGCAACA
>JRYK01003333.1_pt1 | contig 12711 bp, 7 predicted proteins | sample 235381 | NCBI WGS metagenome assembly JRYK01 (sample SAMN03074220, study PRJNA261476) | activated sludge metagenome | biome: Wastewater Treatment Plant; feature: Wastewater; material: Activated sludge; isolation source: activated biomass of a wastewaster treatment plant treating hydrocarbon... ...
CATTTAGGGGGCTAAGACAATTTATATTTAATCAAGCAAAGGGCTAGTAGAAATTGAAACGGAGATTGGGACTTCAATTAGCAATTGGTTGTTTGTGCCGTTAATTCTGAAATGTTTCCTATATTGGGGGTTCAAACATTTAAAAACTCAATTATGGAAATGAACTTAATTCCTCTTTTATTGGCGGCTTTAGTCCCCATGGTGGTTGGATTTATTTGGTATCATGAAAAGGTTTTTGGATCTGCGTGGATGAATTCCATAGGCATGTCAAAGGATCAAATGAATGGAGGCAATATGGTCTTAATTTTCGGAGGCTCGTTTGTTGCTTCTTTTATTATTTCATTCGGATTAGCGGCTTTAGTGACTCACGATTCATTCATTGCCGGAGCTCTCTATTATGAAACCAATGGAGCAATGAATCCTGATCCAGCTTCAGAATCTGGAAAATGGTTGCAATATTACAAAGACCATTTAGCAGCTTCCAACCATACCTTTAAGCATGGCTTTTTTCATGGAGCAGTTCTTGCGGGCATTTTTGTAATCCTGCCTACGACGGTTACGGATGCTTTATTCGAAAGACGTAGTTTCAAATTTATGGCCATCAGAGCAGGTTACTGGATACTTACTTTGGGCCTTATGGGCGGCATCATAGCGGCTATGTCCTAAGCGGATACCTGGCAAGATCAAAGTTTGATAAAAGGTAGTAAGGCCATAGGGGTTCCATTCTCAGCCCTTACGGAGCAATAATATTGCCCAGGAGCAAGGTCAACCATGGGAATCAGGAATGAACTTGTGTAAGGTTCAATACAGGATTTGGATTGTACCTCAATCCCCATAGAATTATAAATGACTATACTTTGCTTAAAGCTTATCGGCTCTTGGCTTTCCAGTAACAAATAGTTATTTAGGACCAGATTGGAATTCAACTTTTGCGAACGAATGAACTGATCATTCTCAATGCCATTCAGTTCACAATCTTTTGGTATTAGACCCAATTGATTAAACCTGAAATCAAACACCTGCAATGTTGGAGGATCGATCTCCATGACTATTTTTTTGCTTGAATCTATGACGTAAAAAGTGGGAAAACCAATGATTCCATAAGCATTCACCACTTTATTTCCTCCACCTTCCAATCCACTGATCGAAGGGTATTCAATTTGATATTTGNNCTTTACTTCTTCGTTGGTATCATTGTAATCGATGGCTATAAAAATTACGTCTTTTTTATTGCAACCATATTTTCTAAATGCAAGGTTTACTTGTGGCGTATAATACTGGCAGGGTATGCATGTGGTGAAAAAGAAATCGAGTACCACGGTTTTTCCTTTGTTGAGATAATCATACAGCCGGTGTTTATCGCCATGCGTATCGGTCACTTCAAAATCCGGAGCGATTTGTCCTACCTGACTTACTGAAAGTGTCCAGGTTGAACAAAATGCAAAAAAAAGGAAGCTGAGTTTCATGATATTCTATTCTATTCTATTGGTTTGAAGTATATAGAAAAGTGTGGTAGCCAACTGACGTATTTGATTTAATTTGAATCAGATACATCCCATCTGAGAGGTGTAGATCGGAGAGATCATGGACCATTTTTGATTTTAGCGTTGACTCAAAACGCTTGATGAATACTCCATTCAAACTGAACAGTTGAATCTGGAGTTGCTGGAAGTCAAAGTCATCAGGAAATTCAATGTGCAGTTCGTTTCCTGATAAGTAGGATTTGAATTCCAATTTTGAAAATGAATCGGAGAGTTGTGTAGAACTTTTATATGGACAAAGCCTCAATAACTGAAATTTCACATTGGGATCAATGGCATGATTTCCTCCAACTACATAAATGCAACTATCTAAGCTTACCATATTGTGNNGTATCAAATTGGTAAACCTCGGTTCTTTCCTGAAAATCGTAATAACCACCTGCAAGAAAAATTTGATCACCAATCGCTGCTCCCTGCAAACCATGAATTCTGGCGGGAAAATTGTTTAAGACAGACCAACTATCAGAACCCGGGTCATAACGGTGTACACGGTTGTGAGGTGCGGTATAACCGCCTCCACAAAATCTAAAGATGTGATTATTGGCAGCCACATGGGCTCCATAAAAAAACTGACCGTCCGGCAGTGAATTTTTGGTTAGCCAGGAATTGGAAACATCATCAAATGTCTGGCACAGTGTGGTCATTCCTTGTCCGGCGAGACTGTATAAAACTTCATTTAAATTAACCGCATAATGAATGGCTCTGGGTGCAGTGAGCTTTGTGGCAACAGTCCAGGTGTCCGTTTCAGGATCGTAAATGTGGTGAGCATCTAATGGACTTCCTGAATTTGGAAATCCGCCTCCGAAAAAGTGGATTTTATTTTTTACAGTGGTCCCAGCGGGCTGCTGTGCCATATAGGGTACATTGGCTTTGGCATCCCAGGAATTGGTACTAGGGTCATAGACAAAATGGTGATTTGTAGCTCCACCAACACCGCCACCACCCATGATGTGAATTTTCCCTTTGGCAACGGCTACTACCGGGAAGGTAAAACTTTCGGGGATGGATGCCAAGGTTTCCCATTGTTGCGCAAACATTTGTGAAAAGGGAAATGATAAAATGAACAGAAGTGCTGGATTAATTTTCATGAGCTTGGATAAAATTGTGACCTTGAATCAAAATTAATCAATTTTTAGCAAGTTAACGAATGGATCATTCATTTTTCAGGTTCACTGATAAGGCTATAAAGTAAATAACTGCCGCCCATGTTTATATGCACAAAAGGATTATATAAGACCATATTGGAATTTAACTGGAGAACTAATTTAATAGTGTATACTTTCCTGTAAGTGAACTGAAGTTTTACGTTAAATTCGCAGAATTAATTTACCGGCAGTTGTGTCCATGACTTTATGGAGATTTCTATTAGCAATTGACATTCACCTTATTGATACAAGAAGAAACAGGAATGCTGGATTCTACCAATCCAAAGTTATCACACGGCTCAAAGCTAAGAGCCATGATGCGCATTATCCGTTGGACCTTAGTACTTATGGTACTGTTCAATTCCAAAGTCGGTTTCGGACAATTTGATACCGTTTTTACGGTTGAGCCCGAACTTCAAATGCGATTGCTGGACAGTCTTGCCCTCCAATTCATTTTCAAAGAAAATCCAGCCGGCCTTCCAAAAGTGATAGACCAATTGGAGTATTATGTCCGGGAGAGTAAGGATTATCGCCTTCGTATTATCTCAGAGATCAGTTTGTTGCGATATAAATACAGGGTAAAAACCTTTGATGCTCAAAAGGAAAGTAAGCGATTCTATCAATGGTTAAATATTGCCCGGGAACATCAGGATACCAATTTGCTGATTATGATGTCTGCCAGATTCGGCCAAATACTTCGGGATGATAAAAAATACGCTATGGCTATTTCTTATTTACTTATAGCGTATAATTATTTGCAGTGTGTGGATAGCCGGAATCATAGAATTAACATTGACAATTTAGCGATGGAACTGGCAGCTTTTTATTATCACATTGAAGATTATCAAAAATCCTTAGAAATCCTTTCCAATTCTAAAGTGGCATCCTATACCAATCATCGTGGAATGGGTTGCTATGATCTTTGGTCACAAGTTTGCCTGAAATTGAAGGACTATGAATGCTCAAAGAAGATGATCCAAAGAGCATACTCCATATATCAGTTAAATGATACTACCTCGTGGTGGTTTAATGGGTGGAGTGGAATCTTTAAAGGAAATTTAGGAAAAATTGAATTTTATCAAAAAAATTTTACGGCCGCCATTGCCCTATTTAAAGAAGGCATTCGCATCACTTTGAAAGCAAAAATGTACGATAATGTTGCTGCTTTTGGTTTACTGTTGGCGCAGTGTTACATTTATACAAATCAAGCATCGAAAGCATTGGAATTATTACCCATGATTAAATCGGGCGTTTACCAAAAAGACGATCCTCAACTCTATGTGGATTATTTTAGGCTTTGTCTTATCTTAAGCAATAGCATTGATCTGGCCTACCAAAATCTTCAATATTTTGATTCTCTTCAGCATCATAATTTGCAATTACAGGAAAGGAAAAACAAGGACCTTAAAATCAAAGAAGATCTGGCACTTGAAATTTCAGCTCAGGAGCTTTATCAAAGTCAAATGCAAATCAAAATCAAAAGACAACAACTTCTCAGGAATATTATCCTTGGAATGGTAGTTCTGTTGAGTTTGTTTTCATGGAGAATCATCTACCGCAAACAAAAGCAATTGACTTTTCAAAAAAAGGTGACAAAGGAAATCGAAGAGAAAGCCGCTATTGATCTTGAAATAGCCAGGAATGAACTAGAACAGTTTAAAGAATTTCTGTTGGAAAAGAACCGTAAAATCATAAATCTGGAAAATACCCTCCAGGGAATTGAGTCACAACAGGATATCGAAGAACTAAAATACGTAGTCATTCTTACGGATGAAGATTGGAAAAAGTTTAAAATGCTCTTTGAACGAGTTTATCCAGGCTTTCTCGATTACTTGAAATCAAGTTATTTCATGCTTACCCAGGGGGAACTCAGATATTTTCTTCTCCTAAAGCTAGATCTCAACAACAAAGAAATGGCTGCCATATTGGGAGTAAGCCCGGGAGCTATTAGAACCATAAAAAGCAGAATCCACAAGAAGCTCAATATTGGGGATGATGTAAATCTGCTGAATTTCATTAAATCGGATCGGACGACAGACCGTGCAATGAGTTCATTATCGGAATAGATTAATGCAGAAAATAGGTCAGTGCCTGTCTTATTCAAAATATCAATAAGTAAATAAAATAATATATAAGTACTTATATGTTAGGTATATAGATTATTTATTTTCATTGTAACGCTATTGTAACGCTCAAAAATACCGGTCCCTTGGCTCTGCAGCTACCTTTGGACCATGCTCGAAAGACAAAAGTTCAAAATGCCAAACAAGCCATTCATTTCGCCCATGATTTGGTATTTGATCCTCGTGTTGTTCACCATTCTAATTTGCTTTTTGACCTGGTATTACACGGAAAGGCAGATTGCCAAAATCAGATTTGGCCAAATCCAATACTTGAAAGCATTCCATTCCAGTGTTTGCAAAATCGACACAAACAATAATAATTCATTCACTTACCAAATTCATTCGTATGCAAAAAATGTCAACTTTTAACATCTTTAAATATCACTATTTAAAGATCATTTATTCAATTCTTAATCCTACAATAAGAACAGTATTCCTATTGTACTTAGGAATGCAAAGCCTCTTTTCTCAAAATGCATCGGTCACCGTAAGCATGAAATTAGGTGGGGTCACAAACTATAAGTATGGTTGTACGGATTGCTGGGAAGCAGGAAACAATGAATATACTTCTAATATTACCGCCTGGCCACATAATGATACACTGACTTATTTAGGAAAATCTGGTTGTCTTACCTGTGATCGGGATGGAGATTGTACCTATGGAATGGATGTCTTTCTTTTTACACAAACCGGTACCTTTGATTCAATAAAGGCAATTTGGGAATATTTCGAGAATAATACCGGAGATAGATGTCTTTACGAAAAACAGTGGGCAGCTGATGACAATTGCTACTCACGCATTTTTAATCACTACAACTTCAGATTACTTTCCGCTCCGAGCAATGGAGTCTACTCAGAGCAAACTTATATCAAATATCAATTTAGAAATTTTCCATGCGTACTCGATCCTGAGTTAGTTCCATTCGCTAAAGTTACTTATAAAACAACCTGGAAGTATGCAGGATCTGAAAACCAGATCTTCCCAACATGTTCTAATCAATCTGCTGTGTTTAATTCTGGCACAATACCTTCTTGGTCTGCCTACTTGTATGCCGGTGTAAGTTATAATTTCAATACATGCAGCAGCGCCTCCGGTGAAGATACGTATATGCGAATCTACGGAAGTGATGGACATACTGAAGTCGCATCTAACAACAACGGTTGCGGTTCTGCCTCATCCGTTGTTTTTACACCGACATCCAATGGTTATTATTACATTGAGGTATCACACGCGGATCGTTCATTCACAGAAAGCAGTGGAACATTAAGTTATAGTCTTAATTCAACGAACAATCAAACTTGTTCAACAGCAAAAGTTATCTCTGCTGGAACCCATTATGATTACAATACTTTTTGCTCCAGCCAGGACGCTCCTGCTCAAACTTGTGGACAGAGTGCAAATGAACATAAGGATATCTGGTTTAAATATAAAGCAAGCTCCACCGGAACATTGGTAATTAACAATTCCAGTAGTTATAATTCTCGTATTTCAGTGTACTCGGGATCATGCGGATCTTTAAGCCTTCAGAGTTGTGCCTATTTAGATAGTTATTTAGGTGGAACGAATAGCTTAACCTTAAGTGTGTGTAAGAATACAAACTATTTTATCAGCGTTGGTGGTACCTACAGTGGCATCGGTGCCGGTTCCTTGTCTTTGAGTTTAACTCCCGTGAATACTTTGCCAACCATTACTTGTCCATCGAATATTAATTTATTCAATTCAACCGGAATTTGCGGAAGAAATTATAATTATACACCACCGGTTGGGACAGATAATTGTTTAGGTGCCGTTACCACTCAGATAGCAGGACTTTCTTCTGGAAGTACTTTTCCTATAGGTATTACAACCAATACCTTCCGGGTAATTGATTCTGATGGATCGTCAGCCCAGTGTTCCTTTACAGTGAACGTTATCGATAATGAAGCACCTTCAATAACGTGCCCACCTTCGATAACCATTAATAAATGCTCAGCGGTCTCCTTCAATTATCCAAGTCCTATTGTAAATGATAATTGTGGTGCAGAAAATGTAACCATACAACAAACAGCCGGTCTCGCAAGTGGCAGCTCTTTTCCTCTTGGTGTTACTACGAATACCTTTAGAGCATTGGATGGACGTCCCAATGTTTCGTCTAATTGTTCATTTACCATAACGGTTAATCAAAGTGCCCCTTTGTCCATTTCCTGTCCAAACAATAAGGTGGTTGATGCCAATTCATTGAATTGTTATAAAACTATTGTTAATTATTCCATTCCTCAGGTCGACGGCTCTCCCGAGTGCGGTCTTCAACTTTCATTAATTGAAGGAAAGATGCCCGGGTCTGAATTTCCGTTAGGAAACACAAAAATTACATGGGAAGTAGCTGCAACGGATGGATCCTATGCGACGGCAAGGTGTTCCTTTACAGTCACTGTAAGAGACCGACAGGCACCAATCATTAATTGTCCATCTAATATATCAACCTTCACTCCTGCTGGAACTTGTCAATCAATGGTTACTTATTCAAGTCCAACAAAATCTGACAATTGCTTTGATGCTTCCTTTACCACATTAGTTCAGATCGAAGGAAAGGCTAGCGGTGATTTATATCCAATCGGCACCACAATCAATACCTTTAAAGCAACCGACTTAAGTGGCAATACTGCAACCTGTTCATTCTCTGTACAGGTTATGGATCCCGAACCACCTGTCATTACCTGTCCGGATAATATCGAGTTGAATTTGGCGGCTGATGAGTGTTCAGTTCTTGTACATTATTCTACACCTATGGGAACAGACAATTGTACAGGTTCTAATACCGAACAAACCCAAGGACTGCCCTCCGGATCCTTATTTTTTGCGAATACAACAACAAACACATTTGTGGTAACAGATGCTGGTGGAATGAGCGCAAGCTGTTCATTTACGGTAAAAATAATCAACGCGAATCCTCCAATTATTTCTTGTCCTGAAAATATTATTGTCCCAGGAGCATTTGGTGCTAATCCATGCAGTGCTTTGGTTACTTATATTTCACCAACCGGTATTGACCTATGTGAAGCTGTAAATACGGAGAGAATCGCAGGATTACCCAGTGGCTCTGAGTTTCCGCAAGGTGAAACCACAATAACCTATGTGGCTACCGATGAAAGTGGACAAAGTGCAACTTGCAGTTTTATGGTATCTGTAGGTAGTTGCAATCAAGCACCAGTAGCACGATGCAAAAACCTAGAAGTTTCAGCGGGAGAATTATGTATTGCTAACATTTCTCCAGAAGATGCAAATGATGGTTCTTTTGACCCTGAAATGGATGAACTCACATACAGTATTGCTCCACAAGGTCCTTATGATTTAGGAGATCACACGCTAACATTCATTAGCCGTGACGCTAATGGACTTGAAGATGAATGTATCTTCATTTTAAGAGTTGTCGACCACACCGCTCCAGAGCCCCCAATCTTACCAGATGTAATTATGGAGAATTGTAATGCCACTCCGACAGCTCCAACTACCACTGATCTTTGCATGGGAACCATTACAGGAACAACCTCCCATTCTTTTCCGATAACAAACCTTGGAACTACAACAGTAACCTGGGTGTTTGACGACGGGAACGGAAACCAAAGCACAGCCACACAGCGTATCATTGTCGAAGATCATGTACCGCCCATTCCACCTGAACTGGAAGAAATTCACCTCGATGAATGTGGAGGAACACCTATGATACCTGTTGCATACGATGCATGTAGTGGAATGATCAATGGTGTTTCAAATGTACCATTCCCAATAACCACTCAAGGAACCCATTTGGTTAATTGGACCTTTGATGATGGACATGGAAACATCAGTACTGTATTTCAGAATGTGGTGGTGGATGATATTACTGCACCGTTAGTACCCAATTTGCCAGATGTTGTGTTAGGTGAGTGTGGAGGAACCCCCGAAATACCCATGGCAACTGACAATTGTAGTGGCCCTGTTCAAGGTGTGTCTGACTTGAATTTCCCCATCACTGAACAGGGAATTACTCATGTAAACTGGACATTTGATGACCTACATGGCAATCCGGTGACGAGGCTTCAGAGGTTTATCATACAGGACAATACAAATCCAACGATAAATTGTCCGGAAGACATTATTGTTTCCGGTATTCAAGGGAGTATGCCTTGCTCTGCTTTGGTGGAGTATGACGAACCTAATGCAGAAGATAATTGCGGAGCCATTACACTTGAACGAACAAGCGGTTTGCCCAGTGGTGCATTGTTTAATGAGGGTACAACTTTAATTAGTTATCGCGTGACTGATCAATCAGGATATTCAGCGACCTGCAGTTTCAATGTGGTGGTAACGACATGCAATACAGCACCGGTTGCTCAATGCAAGAACCTTTCAGTAGATGCCGACAACAATTGTTCTGCTCATATCTTACCCATCCAAATGGATGGTGGTTCATTTGATCCTGATGGACAAATCCTCAACTATTCAATGAGTCCGGAAGGTCCTTTTGATTTGGGAATACACGAAGTAACGATCACCGTAATCGATCCATTTGGTTTGACGGATCATTGTGTAGCCTGGCTAACAGTTATCGACCATCTACCACCTGTGGCACCACAACTAACAGATGTTAATGTAGGGGAATGCAGTGGAACACCTGCTGTGCCGACTGCAATGGATGCTTGTGCAGGAATCATTTATGGAACTACTCTAACCAGTTTTCCAATTGAATCGCAGGGTACAACGGTGGTGACCTGGATGTTTGATGATGGAAACGGGAATATTTCAACCGCAAATCAAAACGTAATCGTTGAGGATGTTACGAGTCCAACTTTTAATTGCCCCGGCAATCAGATCAGGAATACAGACCCGTCAAAATGCAGCTACTTGTCTAAAACCGCAGAATTTAACCCAATGTATGTAAATGACAACTGTAATGTAGTGTATATGAACTATACCTTGACGGGTGCAACCAATGGAAGTGGCCCAACATTAGCTTATGTGAATTTCAACCATGGACTAACAAATGTAAGCTGGACAGTTTCTGATATAGCGGGTAATGCCTCAACTTGTAACTTTACAGTAGGTGTCAACAAAAAAGGTGATGTTTCGTTGCCAGGTGCTTATTCAATTCTGGCCAACAAGGAAATTAAATTAAAAGGAAACGTTGTTGAATCGGGAGGCCTTGGATTGTTCAATGCAAACAAAAAAGTTATCCTTGAGCAAAGTACCCTTATTACAAATGTAAATTCCTTTGTGAAATCACCGATCATTGAAATTAAGTCTGGAAGTTCGGTTACGAATCAGTATACAGGACAGGTTCCCAAGAGCTACAAGCCGGGATTTGAATTGAATGATAATCCTGGGAATAACAAGTTAACCATAGCCGACAACAGTGGAATGATAGTAGTCAATCAGAATAATTACGGTGATGTGGAAATAGGAAAGAATGTTACGATATTATTCAGTGGTCATCCTGTTGTGTTTCTCAATGATTTGAAACTGAAAGAGGGTGCACAATTGCAATTTAATCAAAATACTTTTTTAGTGATTAATAAGCAAGTAGATTTGGAAACTGATGTGGTGATCAATCAAAGCGAACAGCAATACGTAAAAATCTTCGCGGAAGAGAAAGTTAAGATAGGTAGAGGTTGCATCATAAATGCAGATATACAATCACTTAAGGAATTACAATGTGAAAAGTCCGAAAGCAACAACTGGACTTACATGAAAGGACAATTTATTGCAGATAAAGTATTTGCAGATGAGTATGTACACTGGAGTTGGAATCTAAACTATTGTCAAGAGGAAATTGATGCATTGACCCGTGTTGATGAGCCTTTGACACAAAAATATTTCAAGGATACTGAGGTTTCTGTTTTATCGAAGCAAGAAGGAGTGATGGGCATGGGCATATATCCGAATCCAGTGTCGGATGTATTGACACTAATGGTTAAGTGCGAATTGGCTCAAGAAGAACATGCGGTACTGAGCTTTTTGAATACGGAAGGACGAGTGATCAGGAGAGTGTATGTTAAGTTGATGGCAGATAAAGTTCAGCAGTTCCAATTCGACCTCAGCCGCTTTGATTCAGGGTTATACTTTATTCAACTTGAATGTAGTGGAATGAAGAAAACCCGGAAATTGACCGTTGTGAGGTAGTCAAGACCGGATTGGTTTCTGATTTGATAAATTAATTTAAAGCTACTCATCCAATTGGAAAGGTTGAGTAGCTTTTTTTATCTAAGAAGCTGTTCTTTAAGCAGGGCAGTGATGTTGGTTGTCATTGCCAGATCATGCCCCATCAAATGAAGCAACAGCTACTGCAAAAACCTAAAATTAAAATGGATCTCTATGTTCTTTAAGACAATGGAGTGATTTGCAAATGAACAGGCAAGTTATTGCCTTTGAATGGATAAAATGGCCATTCAATGAACTCAAGCTTTACAAATACATTTAGGTAAATTTCTTTCATTTACATTAAATTAATTATATTTGTTTACCATATATAGAAATCAACCATAGTAATTAATATGAGTAGTAACTCTTTTAAAACTTAAGCTGGAGACAATTACTAGTTTCTTTACCAAAGAATAGTCTTTAGATGCAAAGATAATATTGTTGAAAAGTACATTAATGTAATTGACGAAGACAGATTGAATTTTTTTATTAATAAAATAAATTTTATGAAAAATCTCTACTCAATTTTACTTTTTGGTGTATTATTACTATTTGGAGGTTGCAACCAAACGGATGATTCAACTTCTAATTTTATTAGTCAATCTAAAATTGATAAAAACAACTCAGATCCTCAAGGTATTCGTAAAATTAAAGTGATGGATCCTGAAAATGATGGACCAGGTGGAGGTGATTGTACTGAAACTTGGATTACATCAGCAACGGAAACATGGTGTTCAATTGAATATGATGATAATGATGATTGTTGCTGTATAAGAGTTGCAACAACGGGGTATTCCGTAAACGTTACTTATAAATTTGATATTTCGGAAGCCGTTTATACTGAAGCATATTATGTAATGGATTGGTATTCTGATTCTAGCAGTGACGAAGAACATTGGAGCGATGTAATGGGAACTTATGGAGGTTCTACTACGAATGGATGTGAAGGAGGAGTGGGTTATGGATTACTAACTGATTTATTATATCCATAATGTCCAGGCGAAGTGCATCTAACGGTTGGAATAAGATATAAAACTTCACTCAATGGGCCATTTTGTTATTGCAATATCGTATATACTGAATTTGATTGGATTGGATTTTATANNCCACATCAGACTTTTTATATCCTCAAAAAATAACTGCTATTTTCAGAGATCTTGTAACGAACGTTAAGGATACAATTTTTTTTGGTATTGACAACAATGCAACAATTGGAATAGATTCTCTCCTTGGAGAGGAGGATATAAAATCAAAACCCTTTGACTCATTGGACATTAGAATTATTCAAAGAGACTCAACTAACTTTTATTGCTTAATACCATTTGGGATAAAAGAAGTAAAGGAAGGAAAAATAATTTATGACTCTATCTATTATTCACCTTCGTTTGATTCGAAGGTGAACTATAGACCAATGGATAGTTCATATAGACATTTTGAGTTATTTTTAAATTATTACCATAGTATTCGTTTTAATTTTATATCCAGTTCTAATATTAAATTTCAATCCTTTTTAGACAAAATCATCCAGTATAATCGTAAATGTCCTCAATCGATTCCCATACTTTATGATTCTTTATTCATCGGAGGAGATGATATTTATGAATTTATTTCTGGCGCTCAAGAAGTTGGCACCCACCTTATCTTTTCATTTAAGGCTGAATATTCTGTTTCAACTATTACAGAAAATGAAAAGAGTAATCTTCGCATTGAGGTATATCCTAATCCATTGTCTTAGCCCCCTAAAT
>JRYK01002605.1_pt1 | contig 12700 bp, 15 predicted proteins | sample 235381 | NCBI WGS metagenome assembly JRYK01 (sample SAMN03074220, study PRJNA261476) | activated sludge metagenome | biome: Wastewater Treatment Plant; feature: Wastewater; material: Activated sludge; isolation source: activated biomass of a wastewaster treatment plant treating hydrocarbon... ...
CCCGGACGGAACTTGACAGATTTCCTCGGTATGATATACATACTAGGCGTTTTTTGAGTGCTTTGATTTAACTTTCCAAATGGACACACTCCAGAGCTAAGGTAAATAGGATGAGAAAACGGATTACATTGCTTTCAGTGCCTGTTCTGACACTGGTTATATTTCTGGGCTTCTATTTTTTCGATAACGCTGAAAGCAGTAGTAAAGGGCCGACTCAGCCTGTCAGGTTCAGTCATAAAATTCATGCGGGCGCGGATGGGGATCAGATCCCCTGTCAGTACTGCCACAGCTTCGTGGACGTGTCCCCGATCCCCGGAATACCGTCGGTCAAGAAATGCATGGGCTGTCATACACACATAGCCGGCCGTGACGTCGAGTACGATTTCGACGGCACGACCATAAACATTCAGCAGGAAATAGCCAAGGTGAGAGAATACTGGGCGAAGAAGGAGCCTATTCCATGGAACAAGGTGAACTCCATGCCCGGCTACGTCCACTTTAACCACAAGAGGCACATAAAGCGCGGGTTCCAGTGCGCGGCATGCCACGGTGACGTAGCCAACATGAACCAGGTCTACCAGGCCGAGAGGCTCAACATGGGTTTCTGTATACAATGTCATACGCAGAACGCCAAAGATCACGAGGAGCTGACTCACCTGAAAGACTGTCTCACCTGTCATTATTAATTGGAGGCGGAAATGTCTCAAGATAAGAAGGGCGGAATAAAAAGAAGGGATTTCCTGAAGATCATAGGAGTCGCCGGAGGTACTGCCGCAGTAACGGCAGGGTGCTCCAACCCGGCCGAGCAGCTGATCCCTTACGTAATCCCGCCTGAAGGGATTATCCCCGGTGTGCCGAACTTCTATGCAAGCACTTGCCGGGAGTGTCCTGCAGGCTGCGGTATCGTCGTAAAGAACCGCGAGGGCAGGGCAATCAAGGTCGAGGGGAATCCCAAGAATCCGATTAATAAGGGCGGGAGCTGCGCCGAAGCGCAGGCGATGCTCCAGGGGCTGTATAATCCGGACCGTATCAGGTCCCCGCTCCTCCGGAACGACCTGGGGAGGCTCGAGCCTCTCGGGTGGGACCAGGCTCAGAAGACGCTCGCCGATAAGATACAGGCTGTAAGGAGTAAAGGCGGCAGCGGGAAGATAGTCTTTCTCTCGGACCACATCGAGGGAACCCTGGGGAACCTCATCGGAGACTGGATGTCCGCGCTCGGAGGACAATACCTTACATACGAAGTCTACTCGTACGAACCCCTCAAGGAAGCGAACCGCATAGTATTCGGCATAGACAAGATACCTACATATAATATAGACAAGACGAAGTACCTTCTCTCGTTCGGCGCGGATTTTCTCGAAACGTGGCTGTCGCCGACCCTCTACTCCAGACAGTTCAGCGAGATGCACTCATATAAGGACGGATCCCTGGGTAAGTTCGTTTACGTGGATCCGAGAGCCGGTCTTACCGGTGTCAACTCTGACGAATGGGTCTCTGTAAAACCCGGCACCGAAGCCGTCCTCGCCCTGGGTATCGCCAACGTTATAGTGAATGGCGGAATGTCGCCGAACGGCGGCGGAGGATTCGCGGGACTTCTCGGGGGATACACGGCCGAGAAGGTTTCCTCGGTGACGGACGTGCCCGTCGATACGATAAACAGGATCGCGAAGGAATTCTCTTCCGCGCAGCCGAGCCTCGCTATAGGCGGCGGCATAGCCAATACGGCGACCAACGCCACAGAAACACAGGTAGCAATAAATATCCTTAACTACGTCGCCGGCAACGTCGGCCAGACGATCGATTTCAGCAACCCGCTCACACTCTCGAACGTAAGCTCGTTCAAGGAAATTTCCTCGCTCGTGGATTCGATGAGGAGCGGGCAGGTCGAGCTCTTGTTCGTATACAACGTAAATCCGGTATTCACTCTTCCGAAGTCGCTCGGGTTCGAGGAAGCGCTCGGCAATGTCCCGAACGTGGTCAGCTTCTCGAGCTTCATGGACGAAACGACGGAGAGGGCCGGTCTCATACTCCCAGACAACACGACACTCGAATCATGGGGCGATTTCATCCCCGACAGCAGGGTGCACGGTCTCGTTCAGCCCATCATGACACCCGTGTTCAACACGAAGGGGACCGGAGACGTCATTCTCGCCGTGGCCGCGCAGCTCGAAGGGCTTAAAGGCAGATACACGCAGGCAACTTATTACGATTATCTCAGGGATTCATGGAAACAGGCATGGACGAGCGTTTCGGGAGGAGGCGATTTCGAGACCTTCTGGAAAGACGCTCTCGAGAACGGAGGATTTTACAGGGAAGCGACGCCGGCGCAGGTGTCCGTGTCGGGCGATATTTCGGGAATCAATTTCAGCGAGCCCGAGTTTAAGGGAGACGGCGGTTTTTACTTCGTCGCGTACCCGTCCTACAAATACTACGACGGGAGAGGGGCGAACAAGCCCTGGCTCCAGGAGCTCCCCGACGCGATCACGACAGGGGTCTGGGACTCGTGGGTCGAGATGCATCCCGATACCGCCGGCAAGCTCGGCGTCAAGCTCGGGGATTTCGTGAAGATCGAATCGCCCGACGGAGCTATAGAAACTCAGGCATACGTGTACGAAGGTATAAGGCCCGATACGCTTGCCGTCATGATAGGACAGGGCCATACGAGCTACGGCAGGTACGCGAAGGACAGGGGCGTAAACCCCATTGCTATTCTCCCGGTGTCGACGGACAGGATCACGGGGAGCTTCGCCTGGCTCACGACCAAGGTAAAAGCTTCCGGCACGGGGAGGCACGCGCAGTTCGTGCAGACCCAGTACACGACCACCCAGCACGACAGGGACGTGGCGCAGATGGTTGCGCTCACGGAGCTCGAAGGCGGTATTCACCACGAAGAGCACGAGGAGCCGGACTTCTATCCCCCCGTCAAATACGCGAGATACCAGTGGGGTATGTCCATAGACCTCCAGAAATGCACAGGGTGCGGGGCGTGCGTGACGGCCTGCTACGCCGAGAACAATATCCCCTTCGTCGGCAAGGAGCTCTGTGCGAAGAGACGCGATATGGCGTGGATCAGGATAGAGAGGTACTTCGAGAAATCGGACAGCAGCGACGGGTTCACAACGCAGTTCCTCCCGATGCTCTGCCAGCAGTGTAACAACGCGCCTTGCGAGCCCGTTTGCCCCGTGTTCGCGACGTATCACAACCCGGAAGGGCTTAACGGCATGGTCTATAACAGGTGCGTCGGTACGAGGTACTGCTCCAACAACTGCACTTACAGCGTAAGAAAATTCAACTGGTTCTCATACAAGCTCCCCGAGCCGCTCAACTGGCAGTTCAACCCCGACGTCACGGTCAGGGACAAGGGTGTAATGGAGAAGTGCACGTTCTGCATACAGAGGATCAACTACGCGAAGGACCAGGCGAAGGACAAGGGCCGGGATGTGCTCGACGGGGAGTTCCAGGTCGCTTGCCAGCAGGCGTGCGCCTCGGGCGCGATCGTCTTCGGGAACCTCAAGGACGAGGCGTCCACGGTGTCGAAGCTTTCGCACGATGAAAGGGGTTATAAAGTTCTTAACCAGCTCAACACGCAGCCGAACATCACGTATCTAAAAAAAGTCAAATGGGATAAGGCATAATGAGTGACCAGACAGCGTTAACCTATACGAAAGTTAACGAAGATGTGATAAGGATGCTCGACAAGCCGACCATCAAGTGGCTCGCGCTTTTCCTGCCTGTCCTCGGTTTCGTCGGTTTCGGTTTGTTCTGCTTCACGTATCAAGTCTATACGGGCCTTGGTGTCGCGGGATACAGACACCCGGTATACTGGGGCGTTTACATAACCGACTTCGTATTCTGGGTCGGTATCGCCCACTCGGGAACACTCATCTCGGCAATCCTCTATCTGTTCAGGGCTAGATTCAGGGTTACTATATACAGGATCGCCGAGGCGATGACGGTTTTTGCGGTTCTCACGGCCGGTCTCTTCCCCATTATCCACCTCGGACGTCCGTGGTTTTTCTACTGGCTCTTTCCTTACCCGAACCAGCGCGAGCTGTGGGTGAATTTCAAATCGCCCCTCCTCTGGGACGTGTTCGCCGTCAGCACGTACCTTACCGTGAGCTCGGTGTTCTTCTTCGTTGGAATGATCCCCGACATAGCTGCGATAAGGGACAAGGTGGTCGAAGTGCCGAGAAAGATCGCTTACTCGATCCTCTCGCTCGGGTGGAAGGGCTCCAACTGGGAGTGGCTCCATTATTCGAGGGCCTATCTTTATTTCGCTGCCTTTGCAACGCCGCTCGTTCTCTCGGTTCACAGCGTCGTATCCTGGGACTTCGCGATGGCTGACCTGCCCGGGTGGCACACGACGATCTTCGCCCCCTATTTCGTGGCGGGAGCCATATTCTCGGGGCTCGGGATGGTTATAACGCTCACGATTCCCATAAGAAAGATCTTCGCCCTCGAGGATTATATAACGCTCGACAATTACGACGGCATGGCGAAAATGATAATTTTGACGTCCCTGATCGTGGGATACGCATACGGCTGCGAGTTCTTCATGGCATGGTACAGCGGAAGCCCCGCCGAATGGGGCCAGTTCTATTACAGGGCGACCGGTCAGTATGCGCTCTTTTACTGGATAATGGTCGTATGCAACGTTGTAATACCGATCCCGCTTTGGTTCAAGAGCGTAAGGCGCAATATAAAGGCTCTTTTCGTAATCTCTATCTTCATAAATATCGGTATGTGGTTTGAAAGGTTCAATATCATCGTAATATCCCTCTCTCAGGGATTCGAGCCGGGAGCGTGGGGCATATATAAAATATCGTGGGTTGAAGCCGGAATAACCATCGGCAGCTTCGCGTGGTTCTTCATGTTCTTCCTTATCTTCATCAAGACGCTGCCCGCGATCTCGATCGCAGAGTTGAAGGAAATTTTGCCTGTGCCGAAAAAGGAGGCAAAACACCATGGATAATCAGGGAGTTCTCGGGATATTCTCATACGTCGATCTCACCGTTAAAGCCGTGAAGAAGCTGAAGGACGAGGGCTTTAAGAACCTCCGCGTCTTTTCCCCCGTGCCTAACCACGAGATCGAAGATGCGGTTGCGGAACCGGAAAGCATAGTACGGTTCTTTACGCTGTTCGGCGCCATGCTCGGTACCGCGTGCGGCGTGGGGTTTACGGTCCTTACGTCGTCCGCCTGGCCGATACCGGTAAGCGCGAAGCCGATCGTATCAATACCGCCTTACATAGTAATAATATTCGAGCTCACGATTCTCATGGGCTCGCTATCGACGCTCTTGGGCCTTCTCATCAATTCCCGTCTCAGGCGGAACGCTCCCAGGAGCATGTACGATCCGAGGTTTACCGACGACAAGTTCGGCGTAATGGTTACATGCGGCAAGGATAAGATTAGGAAAGCGGAAGAGATATTGAGTTCCGAGGGGGCCGAAGAAATAAAGTTCGACGGTGTATAGACGCCGCGCACCTCAGGAGGTACTACGGGATTGTCAGTGAAGAATAAGAAATATTATGCCGTGTTGATAATCGTATTGAGCTTCACGGGTGCGACCGTGGCAGGCGCATTCCCCTGGAATTTCGACATGTGGATTCAGCCCTCGATACTGCCTTATGAAGAGCCGATCGCCTACCCGGATCTCTCGGTTTCGACCACCGGCCTCAGGATCGAGCCTCTCCCCAGGGAGCACTACGAGAGCATGACCGTGAATCCGGTGCCCGCTACCGCGGAGTCGCTAAAGAACGGCGAGCATCTCTTCAATACATATTGTTTCGTCTGTCACGGCAAAGAGGGCAAGGGGGACGGGCCGGTAATCAAGAGAGGGTTCTATCCGATGAACCTCACCAACCCTGCTGTCATCGCTCGTACCAACGGCTACATATACGCCTACATCAGGTACGGCGGCAAGGTGATGATGCCGAGCTACAGGGAGAGCATTACGGCAGACGGCGCGTGGGACGTAGTGAATTATGTGAGAAAGCTTCAGGGTAACCCGAATACCGAACCGGCCAAACCCCAGAACGGGAATTTACCACAGGAGACCGCTCAGTAATATGGATCAGCATATAAGAGACGAAATACTGGCAAAAAGATCGGGTATCCCGACTTTAGGCATATACATATTCCTCATCATAGCCGTGATCGGTTTCGGCACGTTCGTGTCTCAGATTCTGGGGTCTGATCCCAAGGGAGCGTGGGAGATATTCCTGATCAATTTCCTTTTCTGGACCGGCATCGCGCAGGCGGGCGTCGTATTCTCGTGCATACTCCGCATAACCAACGCTAGGTGGGCGAGGCCGTTTCTGCGCGTGAGCGAGGGGTTGGGCTCGTTCCTGCCTATATCCCTGATACTCCTCCTCGCGGTTTTCGCAGGGAGGGACTACATACTCCCTTACGCGACCGAGCATTATCACCACCCGAAGGACGTATGGCTTAATATGACTTTCGTATTCGGACGCAATTTTATCGGGTTCGTCGTTCTTCTCGTGATTACGCTTTGCTACCTCTATAATTCGCTCAGGCAGGACCTCGGCGGCTTCGCCGGCAAGCTCGACGGGCTTGCGGGATGGGTCTCNNTGCTCCAGGGTTTTTCGCTCTTCTGGGTTTACCTGTTCTTCTCGCAGCTCCTCCCGATATGGTATGCGAATATGCCGGAAGAGACCGCTTTCGTTATAAAGAGGGTTCAGGAGGAGCCTTTTAAATCCCTTGCGTGGGCCGTGCTCACCTGCTGCTTCATTTTCCCGTTCGTGGCGCTCATTCCGAGGACGAACAAGATCGTGAAGCCCATAGTGGTTTTCATCGCGTCCGTGTCGCTCACCGGGTTCTGGCTCGAAAAATACGTGCTCGTGATACCGTCCCTTTCCAATACGATCAACATAGGATTAATGCAGATTCTGATAACCCTCGGGTTCCTCGGGGCGTTCGTCATGACGTTCCTTATTTTCATGAGGGCGTTTCCGTCTATTCCCGTAGGCGACCCGTTCTTCGGCGGTAAATCAGGCTCCGGAGGTCACTAATGGACCAAAGACATTTGGACACTATAACTCAGGTCGTCGTTGCGGCTCTCTGCCTGGGCGTTGCGGGCTTTTTATCGCTCATAGCGTCGGTAGCGCTTTTCGGGCCGCAAATCGCTCCCCTGATGAACAAGCTGCCCTGGTAAGCGGGACAATGCGTGGGTTGTGCGAGCAGCTAGCGTCGCGACCGGGCCCCGTCATGTTCAATGTAATACACGATGTCTCATCCCCCCAGCCGATAAAATCATTTGACAGACCGTACCATCCGATGCAAAAATCATAAATACAAAAATCCGAATTATTTCAGGAGGTCATTATGGCTAAAAAACCGTCGGCTTCGTCAAAGAAGAAAGAAGAATTGAAATTCGAATACATTCTGTATGAAAAGAAGGACAGGATCGCGCGCGTCACGATAAACCGCCCCGATGTGAGGAACGCGCTTAACTCGGAAGTGCGTGAAGAGCTCGCGATAGCGATAGAGGATTCGTGGCTCGACGACGATATAGGCGTAATCGTCCTCACGGGCGCGGGCGGAAAGGCGTTCTCGGCCGGAGGGGACCTGTCCTGGATCGTCGACCCTGATAAAAAGGTGGACGCAAAATACATGCTCGTACACTACAGGCTGGCCACTGCCATGCGCTCGTGCGGGAAACCGATCATCGCGAGGGTAGACGGCTACTGCGTCGGCGGCGGGAACGAGCTCAACATGCTCTGTGACCTCACTATCGCTTCCGATACGTCCGTTTTCGCGCAGGCGGGCCCGCTCGTTGGGAGCGCCCCCATATGGTACGGCCTCCAGCAGCTCCAGCACTCGGTCGGTGACAAGAAGGCGAGGGAGATAGTCTATCTCTGCAACAGATATACGGCCCAGGAGGCGATGGACATGGGCTGGGTGAACAAGGTCGTCCCCAGGGAAAGGCTCGACGAAGAGGTTGACGCCTGGTGTCAGAGCTTACTTGAGAAGAGCAGGCAGTCGCTCAGGATAGCGAAGCTTCAGATAAACTTCGTGTCCGACATGGCGCACCCGCAGATAACGCACGGGCTCGAGCTCGCGAGGTTCTTCCTCAAGGCCCCGGAGATGGTCGAAGGCGCGACCGCGTTTCTCGAGAAGAGGAAGCCCGATTTCTGGGGAGTCGACTGATCGTCCGCAGTCCGGGGGGTGCATATGTCTAAAGAGGCGGAAATAAAGTTCCTTATAAAGCTCGACGACAAGGGCGTGCCGGGGGATATATACTGGAGCGCGAGCGAATCCGGCATGGATGGCTACGTGCCCTGCGATTCGCTGATGATATCCGTGTGGGACAGGTCCGAGAAGAACACCATGAGCGTCGATCTCTGGACGAACCGGATGCAGGTCGGCGAAATGAACGCCCACTTTTATTTTTCGCTCATGAAGATGGCCGATACTTACTTAAGAGCGACAGGCAACCAGGAGCTCTCCGACATGATAAGGAATTTCGCCGGGGAGTTCGCGAAAAGGTTCGAGGAATTCGCCTCGAAGAACGGCTGACTCTGGGCCCCGCCTCTCAGAATGCGGACATTACCTCGCGGGCGAAGAACCTGAGGGTGTCGTGGTTCATGATGTCAGAGAAGAAGATGGTATATTTCGTTACGCCTTTCTTTTCGTTCTCTTCGATCTTCCTTATGCACTCTTCAGGCGTTCCTACAATACCCAGCTTCCCCACGTCCCCGAAGAACCCGTACCTCATCTGAGCCTTGGGGAGCTTCTCTGAGAGCTCCGCCCCGTCTTTCGCGAGTACGCACACGGTCTGCTGGGAAATTTTTATATCTTCCGGGTTCCGGTCTATAGCCCTGCAATGTTCTTTCAACACATGGAGCTTTCTTTCGAGAGAAAGGGAATGGTTTGCGGGGCAGTTCCACTCGTCGGCTAATTCGGCCACGGCCCTGAGAAGATGCTTTTCTCCCGCACCGCCCATGATGACGGGAGGGTGGGGCTTCTGTGCCGGCTTCGGGTTGCAGTATGCGTTTTCTATCCTGTAATAATCCCCTTTGAAGCTGGGCTTTTCCTCCGTCCACATGGCCTTGATTATACGCACCGACTCGGAGAGCTGTTTTATTCTGGTCATGGAGTCAGGAAAATCGTATCCGTACGCCCTGTATTCGGGCTCGAACCAGCCCGCTCCTATGGCGAACTCGAGCCTCCCGCCGCTGATAACGTCGAGAGTGGACGCCATCTTGGCGAGGAGCGGCGGCGGCCTGAACGAATTACACAGCACCATCGTGCCGAGCCTCACCCTCGACGTTACCGTCGAGAGGGCACACATCAGCGTCCATGACTCGAAGATGTCGAGCTCGACGCCGCCCATGCCCAGTATGTGGTCGTAGAACCAGACCGAGTGATAGCCGAGCTCGTCGCAGAGCTCTGCGGTTTTCCTTATATCGTCGAACTCGATCTTCTGCTGCCGGAGCATCACTCCGAAGTCTATTCTGGGCATATCTACTCCCCCCGCGGCCGCCCTGTTACGGGATGAATCAATTTAACAGAGCGTGAGCGGGGATTCAAATATTTCGTATTGAGTGATTTACCGGTTTGACACCCGGCGTTAAATGCTATAATTTTAGTGCCCGGTGAGGCAGGAGGATCAAAATAAATGCTGAAAGGAATTTCAACTATGCTCAAGCATGACAGATCGGTGTCGCTACGCAAAGGGCTGTTCGTTTTATTCGCCATAATCATGATCCCGGCGGTGCTTGTAAGCGCCGGGTGCAAACAAAACAAAGAGGTTCATGGAGAGACTCAAAACAAATCAAGCGAGGCAAAAGGAGGCAATCCTGTGGTTATAATGTCTACGTCAAAAGGTGATATAAAGATAGAGCTTTTCAAGGACAAGGCCCCTATCACGGTCGAGAATTTTCTCGCGTACGTGAATGACGGTTTTTACAACGGGACAATATTTCACCGTGTCATACCGAATTTCATGGTCCAGGGCGGAGGGTTCACCCCGGACTTCACGCAGAAGCCCACGAAACCTCCCATAAAGAACGAAGCAACGAACGGTCTGAAAAACGAGAGAGGCACGCTCGCCATGGCGAGGACCCAGGTCGTTGACAGCGCGACATCGCAGTTCTTCATAAACCTCGTGGACAACAGCTTCCTCGATAACGGTGCAAGGGATTACGGGTACGCTGTATTCGGCAAGGTCATAGACGGCATGGACGTAGTTGACAAGATCGCGGCTGTAAAGACCGGCAACAAGGGTATGTACGGGGACGTCCCTCAGGAAGACGTCGTCATAGAGTCCGTCAAAATAGTTGAACAATAAGGCCTACAGGATTTCCGCAAGGTCCGGCTGGATAACTCCCCTGAAGCTCCTCCTGTGGATGGGGCAGGGGCCGTATTTTCTTATAGCCTCGATGTGCTCTCTCGTCGGGTATCCCTTGTGCGACCTGAAATTATATTCGGGGTAGATCTCGTGGTATTCGTCCATGAGCTCGTCTCTCCTCACCTTCGCCACTATCGAGGCGGCGGCGATTGAGCAGCACCGGGAGTCCCCCCCTATAACCGTCTCCTGCGGGATCAAATGCGGGATCCTCTGGTTACCGTCTATAAGCAGGAAGTCGGGTCTTTTCTCGAGCGCGTTGACCGCGATCTCCATTGCCCGTAGTGATGCCCTGAGAATATTTATCCTGTCTATTTCCTCGTGATGGACTATTCCGACGGCGAATGCCAGGGCCGAGGAAATTATATGTTCGAGGATGGCCACTCTTTGCCTGTGTGTCAGCTTCTTGGAATCGTCGAGGCCCGGTATGTCGAACCTCTCGGGCAGGATTACGGCCGCAGCGACGACAGGGCCCGCGAGAGGCCCGCGGCCCGCTTCATCGACGCCCGCAGGGGTTTTTCCCTTTGCCCAGATACCCATTTCAAGCACGAGATCGGGAGGACTCATCCTCGCACGCTCCTGACCGCAATCCCCTTGGATTCAGATTCGATCCGGAAAGCCGGTTTATCGGGCTTCCTTCAAATTCTTATCAGCTCAAAATGCCGTAATCAGTCAACGCTTTCTTCAACTCTTTGTAATTATTATCCGCCATCTGGCAGAGCGGGAACCTGTACTCGTAGGATATCCTGTCCATCATGCTGAGCGCGGCTTTGACGGGAATCGGGTTCGTCTCCAGAAACAGCGCCTCGTTGAGCGGCAGGAGCTTGTAATGAAGTTCCTTCGCCTTCTCGATATCCCCTTTTGCGAAGTAGTCGTAGAGGTCGGCGACGTCCCTGGGCGCGACGTTGGCCGTAACCGTGATGAAGCCTCTCGCGCCTATGGCGAGGAGAGGGAAGTTAAGCGCGTCTTCTCCAGAATAGAGGAGGAAATCCCTGCCGCATAGGTAGAGAATCTTGCTTGCCTGAACGAGAGAGCCCGAGGCCTCCTTCACGCCTATGATATTCTTGCAGTCCCTGGCGAGTCTCAGTATCGTTTCCGGGTTCATATTGACGCCCGAGCGTCCGGGGATGTTATACAGGATGATCGGGATGCGCACCTGTGAAGCTATCTGCTTGAAGTGCAGATACAACCCCTCCTGAGTCGGCTTGTTGTAGTACGGTACTACGAGGAGGGCGGCGTCGGCCCCTGCCTGCTCCGCGAACCTCGTGAGCCTTATAGCCTCTTTGGTGCTGTTGGAGCCCGTTCCCGCGATCACCGGGACCCTCTTCTTCACCGCCTTGACGGTGAGCTCGATGACGTATTCGTGCTCCTCGTGCGAGAGCGTCGGGGATTCTCCTGTTGTGCCGCAGGGCACGATGCCGTGCGTGCCGTTTTCTATTTGAAATTCTATTAGCTTATTGAGCGCGTCTTCGTCGATCCTGCTGTTCTTGAACGGTGTGACAATAGCTACAAGTGAGCCGTGAATCATTTGATAGTCTCCTTATGCCTCTGCATTTCATTATATTTAAGCTGGGGCGCAAATCAAGGAATCGATACGATGCCTGAAAAGCTCTTCGAGTACGCACGCCGCCCGGCGGAGCGGGCTTCCTGGGGATTTTACTGTTTCGCGCCGCACTCCGGACAGAAATGACTGCCCTGAGGGATGCTGCTCCCGCACCCGGCGCATCGTATATAGTCAGCGCCGAGGAAATCTTCTTTAATATTTCTGGAGTTGGCTATCGCAGAGTTTATTCTTTCTTCCAGGCCGGCGCATAATTGAGACGCCTGCCGCGGGAAATCGATTATATCTTCGTGACCTGGAGAGACGATCGAGATCCTCGGCTCCGTATTATCGAGCTCATAGAAGATCTGGGTTATCTCCTTGAGTGGTATGTCCCTGAACCTCTTGAACCCGGACGAGTTCCTGGCGATTATAATTCTCCTGCTCGTCAGGATGAACCAGGAATTGAAGAACGTGTTGCTGTCAACGAATTTGGGCGCCTTATACATCGCCCTCCAGTCGAGCAGCGTGACGAGTATCGTCTCCCCTCCGCTGATGTATTTAAGGACGCCTTCCCTTATACCCGGCGGGAGCTCGGAGTAGTTCCTCGTCTCCAGCATCCCCATCAAGTTCTTCACCGCGTCCATTATCGCCATCAGATATAGTTCCTGACAAGTATCTCCGCAATCTGTATCGCGTTAAGCGCCGCTCCCTTCCTCAGCTGGTCTCCCACGACCCAGAAGCTGAGGCCCGCGGGCACGGTGTAGTCCTCCCTTATCCTCCCCACGAG
>JRYK01008709.1_pt1 | contig 12692 bp, 10 predicted proteins | sample 235381 | NCBI WGS metagenome assembly JRYK01 (sample SAMN03074220, study PRJNA261476) | activated sludge metagenome | biome: Wastewater Treatment Plant; feature: Wastewater; material: Activated sludge; isolation source: activated biomass of a wastewaster treatment plant treating hydrocarbon... ...
TCGGGGGTGTAGCCGACGAACCAGGCGTCGGACTGCTCCTCGGTCGTGCCGGTCTTGCCGGCGGCGGTGCATCCGGGCAGGTCGTAGCCGGCCGCCGTGCCGTAGTCGAGCGTCCCCTCCATCACGTCGGCGACCGTGTAGGCGACGCCGTCGGAGATCACCCTGGTGCCGTCGCTGTTCTCGGGCTTGTCGACCTTGCCACTCGGGAAGACGACCTTGGTGATCGCGGTCGGATCGTGATGGACGCCGCCGTCGGCGAGCGTCGCGTAGGCGTTCGACATCTCGAGGACCGTGCAGCAGGTGCTGGTGCCGCCGAGCGCCTCGGCCGGCACCCCCTGCAGCTCCGAGGTGATCCCCATCTTGTGGGCCATCTCGTCGAAGTTCTCCGGGCCGACGTGGAGAAAGCGGTTGTAGAGGTAGACGATCAGGTCGGCGCAGGACAGCGACGCGCCGGTGAAGCAGCCGCCGTCGGTGGACAGACGAATGATGTGCTCGCGCACGCGCAGGGCCATCGCTTGTAGTTGCTCGATCTCTTGTTGGGTCATGAGGATTGCCTTTTGTGGGCTAGACGGTCTTGAGTTCGCCGGGGTGGTTGCGATACCAGTAGTGGCCGGCGTAGCGGCCGTTCAGGGCGGCCACGTCGGGGTGGCGCTCCAGATAGGCCAGGATGTCGTCCAGGCCGAAGCGCGGATCGGTCGGGTAGAGGGCGTCGTAGACGGCGCGGATGAGCTGGTAGTCTTCTTCGTAGTCGATCGTCCAGCGGTGGGACTTGGAATAGTCCAACCCCGTCTCCCAGGCGACGTTGCCCAGGCGGAAGCGGTCGGGGTTCTCCCACAGGTAGGGGGTGGTGTGTTCGCGCTCCAGCGGTCGCGTCGCCTCGCGCCAGGCGGTGGCCAGGGCGTCCATGCTCATCACCTCCACGTCGTTGCCGTCGGGGTAGCTGGCCGGGTGCAGATTGCTGACGAAGTCGTAGTCGGCGGCGCGGGCCAGGTAGAAGCCGAGCACGCGGTCGATGATGGCCGGGTCGATGAGCGGGCAGTCGGAGGGGATCTTCACCACGGCCGTGGCTCCGTGGGCCAGGCCGGCGCGATAGTGGCGGTCGAGCAGGTCCAGCGGATCGCCGCGGAAGCAGAGGAGGCCCGCGTCGCGGCACAGAGCCGCGATGGGATCGTCGCTGGGCGCGGTGGTGGTGGCCACGACGACCGTGCCGGCGTGGGCCGCGGCCCGCACGCGCTCGACCATGCGCGCCAGCAGCGGCGCGCCGGCCAGCGGCCGCAGCACCTTGTTGGGCAGCCGCGTCGAGCCGGTGCGAGCCTGGATGACGGTGACGACGGTCGGGCTAGGCGGCCTGGGCAAGGAACTCCTCCCAGTTGACCGGCTCGCCCAGCAGGATGTGGCGGCAGACCTGGGCGATGTTGCGCCCCGATTGGCCGCCGTTCTGCAAGGGCGTCAGCAGGCGCAGCATGTCGATGTCGAAGTAGGAGTAGACCTCCTTGCCCAGGGCGATGCCGACGTAGACGACGGTCGAGTACTGACAGATGAGCGTGTCGCAATTGGCGATCATGTGGTCGATGTTGCCGTCGGTGTAGATGGGCACGTCGCCGACCTCTTCGCGGATCTCGCGCATGGCCCGCGCGTGGTTCTCGTTGGGGTGCAGCTTGAAGATCAGCGGCCGGCCGGCGGCGATCTCCAGCGCGCGGCGCAGGAACTTGCGCCGGTTGTCGCGCTTGTACGTCTCGCGGGCGTCGGACGTGGCCACCAGGACGTAGCCGCGGTGGGGAAAGTCGTTGTCGCGATAGCTGGCCGCGTCGTCGAAGTTGGGAATGCCGGTGACGACGAGCTTCTCCGGCCGCACGCCCTTGCGCATGAAGAAGTCGCGGTAGCCCTCGGAGGCGACGCAGAAGTACTGGTACTGGTGCGACAGGCCGTTGGTGGAGGTGCTGGCCAGGTAGCGCGGCAGCTTGAACCACTTGACCATGTGGTACATGAAGCCTTCGGGGTCGGTCATGCCCTCCTGGATGAGGATGAACGGCCGTTTGCGCAGGTTCTTGGGCACGTACAGGTCCGTGGTGGCCACGTACAGGTCGTACTCGCGGGCCGCGCCGCGGTAGTCGATGGGCAGGTTGTGCTGGCGCAGGTAGGCGTCGGTCTGGCGGCGGAAGTTGCCGCCCAACACGGTGAAGTCCAGCAGGCGGCTGTTGCTGGCCAGGATGTCGTATAGCCCGTCGGAGTAGAACGGGCTGAACCAGCAGTCGAACTCCTCTTGCAGATGGCGGGCGACAGCATGGGTCATCCGGGTCATGTTCAGCGAGCCGCCGATGAACAGGATCTTCTTGCGGGCCATGGGGGGCTAGTTTACACCGTCAAGCGGCGCTTGTCAGACGTAGCGAAGAGCGCACGCCAACGGTGCCAAGAATGCCAAAGCCCTCTTTTTGCGCTCCTGGCGTTCTTCGCGTGAGGGTTTTCTGACTTTACCATGACCCTAGACGTAACGGGCGGGCCTCATCCGGCACGGTAGGCGCGGTAGAGTCGCTCGGCGTGGCGCAGGGGGTCGCGGTAGTACTCGTCGGGCGAGACGTCGAGGGCCAGCGTGCGCCGGGCCGGCTGGACGGTCGGCCGCGTGGCCGCGAACTCCTGCAAGGCGCGGGCGTGGGGCTTGACGGAGCCGTCGGGCCGCACCAGGCCGAAGAAGCGTTCGTGGATCGATTCGTCGCAGGGCGGCCGATCCCACAACTCCGGCGCGTAGTCGGCGAAGCACCACAGCAGCGCGCCCGTGGCTCCCACCTCCACCAGCCGCGGCAAGACGGCGGCGATGTGCTCGGCCAGCGCCTCTTCAGAGGCCATGAACTGGCGGCGCGCTTCCCCATAGCCCGTCCACTCCCAGTAGGCCGACGGTTCGCCGGGGGTGTTGGTGCAGCCGCCGAACTCCTCCATCAGCGTCGGCTTGCCGCACAGGGCCGTCGTCAGGGCGCAGAGGAAGGGCACGAAGTCGGCGTCGAGCGGGTCGTCCACCCAGGGCACGTACATAGGGTAGCCGTGCATGACGGCCAGATCGACCTCGCCGAAGACGTGGTCAATGCGCAGGCCGTTGTCGCGCACGACGCTATCCATGTGCAGGCCGCAGGTGACGGGGTGGTCGGGGTCGATCTCCTTGATGAGTTGGGTCATGTGCCGCGCCCAGGCGCGCCCGGCGGCGGCGTCGGGCGGCCAGGCGAACAGGTCGGGCTCGTTGCCCAGGTTCCACAGGCCGACGGCCGGATGCTCGCGGAAGCGGCCGACGACGGTACGCAGCAGCAGTTCCGCCGCCGACAGGGCCGCCGGGTCGGTGTAGGGGTTGCGGTAGCCGCAGTTGACCACCCGGCCGCCGCTGACCAGTTGGCGCACGCGCGGCGGCAGTGGCTTGTCCGGCTCCAGCAGCCAGCCGGGCGACCAGTTGGGGCCGCTCATGTGGCCGGTGAAGAAGGTCACGTCCAGCTTCAGGCCCAGGTCCGCGGCGGCGGTCATGACCTGCGTCAGGTGGACCAGCGCCGCCGGGCTGACGTGGTCGGGCGCCGGCTGCCAGTCGTCCCACAGCAGGAAGATACGTACCAGGCGCAGGCCCAGCTCGCGGATGAGGCTGAACTCCTCGCGCACCTCGCCGGCGTCGAAGTCCGACCACCACGACATGGCCTTGCGGCGGGGCCAGTAGTTGACCCCCAGGACGAAGGGTTCGGCTTCCACGGCGCTATACCTCCGGTTGCGGCTCGGCCGGCGTTTCGACCTGCTTGAGGGTGATGCGGTAATAGGCCTCGGCGTAGGCGAAGCCGACCTTTTTGCCCGACTCGGCGGCCCACTCGCGCAGCATGGGCGAGGGGTCCCACTGGCCCAACTGGCTGGCGTGCTTCTTCAGGGCGGCGATCTTCAGGTCAAGGGTGTCGGCGATGTCCACGTAGTAGTTGGCCCGCTCGCTGAAGGTGATGTAGACGTAATCGACCTTGTGGCCGGTCAGGCCCTCGGCGGCCAGGTCGGGGTAGAGCAGCGACATCTCCGCCGCCGGGAAGACGGCGTCCAGCGCGGCCTGCCCGGCGGCGCGGTGGTCGGGGTGGTTGATGTAGCTCTCCGACGGAAAGAAGTTGGTCGGGTCGAGGCAGACGACGGCTTCGGGCCGGTGCTGGCGGATGAGGCGCACCAGGTCCTTGCGCAGCTCCAGCGTGGGCTGCAAGAAGCCGTCGTGATAGCCCAGGTAGATGCACTGGGCGCCGACCACCTCGGCCGCCGCCGTCTGCTCGGCGCGGCGAATCTCGGCCAGCTTCTCCGGCGTCATGCCCGCTTCGTGGCTGCCGACGTTGCCGTCGGTGATGACCACGTACAGGACGCGGCAGCCGGCCCGCGCCCAGGCCGCGGCCGTGCCGGCCACGCCGAATTCGATGTCGTCGGGGTGGGCGAAGATGAACATCGCCGTCTTGGGAACGTAAGGGTTGGTCATAAATCCTCGGTTGCCCGGCCGGAACGGGGTCGGGGAATGGGAGTATAGCGGCTTGCCGCTAGAGCAACACGATTGGCCGCATCAGGCCGCGATCCAGTTCCGCTACGTGCCCCGGGCCCAGGGCCAGCAGGGCCGCGTGCACGCGGTCGGCGTCGGCCCGCAGCCCGGCCACGTCCACGCCGCGGCAGACGTCGGGCAGCGGGTCGAGCCACTGGCGGGCGCGCAGCAGCATCTTGACCGCGCCGCGATAGTTGCCGCGCCCGATCTGGTAGTAGGCGATGCCCACCTGCAACAGCCCGCGGTAGAGGTCGCGGCCGGGGCCGCGGTCGCGCATCCAGGCCTCTTCCAGCGCGTCGTGGCTGCGGTAATAGTCGCCGGCGTTGAAGCGCTCGATGCCCAGGCGGGCCAGGTCGGCCAGCGGCTCGGCGCAGGCGTCGGTCAGCGCGGCGCGATCGGGCACGCGGGCATATTGGGCCAACAGGGCGGGCATGTCGGCCGTGAAGCGCGAGCGGGCCAGCACGGCATCGGCCCCGGCGGCGCGGGCGGCGGTCATCGTGCTCACGTCCTCGTGCGGCCCAAAGCACAGCACGGGGATGCGCCGCGTGGCCGCCGACGACTTCAGCGCGGCGATCCACTGTCGCCAGGGGATGGCGGCGTTGTTCAGGTCGAAGAGCATCAGCGCCGGCCGGGCGCGCGTGACCCGCTCGAACAGCCGCCCCTGGCGGCCGTGGAGCAGTTCGCCCGGTGGCTCCTCCGGCGCGTCGTCCGGCCCCAGGGCGTCGGCCGTCTCGATCCACTCCACGCGGTAGCCCAGGTGCTCGGCCGCCCGGGCGATGCGCGTCGTGAACATCAGGTCGGCGACGAAGGCCAGCAGCAAGGGGGCGTCGCTCATGGCAGGGCGAAGGGGTTGCGCACCTGGATGCCGGGCGCCAGCCACAGCAGGAAGATGTAGGCGCGCTCGCGGCCGTCCTTGTCCTGAACGACGGAGGGCGTGTACAGCAGCCGCAGGTCGCGCGCGTCGTAGAGCCAGACGTGCTCGCCGACCTGGCTGATGTGGGGCGAAAGCGGGTTGCGCGGGTTTTGCAGCAGGTGATCCATGGCCCCGATGACGGCCTGCAACGAGGCGCGGCGAAAGACCATCGGGATGTTCTCCAACGGCTGCCAGAAGGCGCGAGACACGCCCATCTCCCAGCGCGGCGGGTCGGTGTAGCGCTGGCGCGGCTTGAAGCCGGCGTCCCACATACTCTTCAGCGTGTCACTGACGCGCGCCGGGTGGGTGTGGGGCCAGAAGGGATGGCCCTCGCCGGTGGTCAGCCAGCGCTCGTACACCTGCCACTCGTCCAGGCCGGCGCCGATGGCCGCCCGGTCGGCCGCCGTCAGCGCCTCGGCGCGGATTTCCGGCGGCGGCGCGCCCGCGAAGTCGATGGTCGCCGCCGGCCGCACGCCAGCGAAGGCGGCCAGCACGGCGTTGTGGTGGGCGATGATCTGCTCGGCCGGCAGCGCGCCGGGGTAGGTGCTGTGGGCGTCGGCGGCCAGGACGACCTCGTAGTCCAGGCTGCGCGCCCGGCGCACGGTCGTGTCGACGCCGTACTCGGTCTGCATGCCGGCGATGACCAGCCGTTGGACGCCCCGCGCCGCTAACTGCCCGGCCAGCCGCGTCTGGTAGAAGGCGTCGGGCGTGTGCTTGTCGACGATTGGCTCGCCGGCCGCCGGGGCCAGCGCCGGGTGGATGGCCCAGCCGGGCGTGTCGGCTTCGTCGGGGGCGCCGGGGCCGCCGTCGTTGCGCACGAAGACAACCGGCGCGCCGCCCGCCCGCGCCCGGCCGGCCAGTTCCTGCAACCGGGCCAGCATCTCCGGCCCCTGCCAGACGGGGTCGGGTTCGAACATGTGGCGTTGGGCGTCGATGAGCAAGAGGGCTGTGGTGGGCATGGCCGTCATTATAGTTCAGTGTCTTGGGAGTACCAATTGAAGCCAGGTTCCAGGGGCCAGGTTCCAGGGGCCAGGTTCCAGGGAAGAACGTCATCCCAGTGAGTTTCATCCTGCATCCTTCATCCTTTTCCCTGGCCCCTGGAACCTGGCCCCTATCTGCTATAATCGCCCCATGTCTAGTTCCCAAGCCAAGCAAACGAGTTCGCGCCCGCCGGCCTACTCCCGCGTGCCTTTCGACGCTGTGGCCGACCCGGCGGCCGTCGTTCTGGCCGGCGAGGCGCGCTTCACCGTACTGACGCCGCGGCTGATCCGCATGGAATACAGCCCCGGCGGCCAGTTCGAAGACCGTCCCAGCCAGACCTTCTGGCACCGCCGTCGCCCCGTGCCCCGGTTCGAGGTCAGGGCCGCGGAGGGCGGGTTGGCCCTGAGCACGAACGCGCTGCGGCTGGTCTATGGCGGCGGCGCCTTCGGCCGGGAGACACTGCACGTCACCCTGCTGCCCGATGGGCCGGAATGGCGCTACGGCGACCGCGACACGGGCAACCTGCGCGGCACGACGCGCACGCTGGACGCGGTCGACGGCGGCGTGCCGCTCGACCCCGGTTTGCTGTCGCGCGATGGCTGGGTGGTCATCGACGATAGCCGCTCGCTGGTCTTCGACAGCGCCGGCTGGCTGTGCGCGCGGACCGGGGTGGGCGTGCAAGACCTGTACTTCATGGGTTACGGCCACGACTACCGCGGCGCATTGCGCGACTACGCCGCCGTGGCCGGCCGCGCGCCGCTGTTGCCGCGCTGGGCGCTGGGCAACTGGTGGAGCCGCTATTGGGCTTACAGCGACGACGACCTGCGCGCCCTGATGACCGACTTCCGCGCCCACGACGTGCCCCTGTCAGTGTGCATCGTGGACATGGATTGGCACCTGGTGGACGTGGGCGAGGGCATCAGCGGTTGGACGGGCTACACCTGGAATAGCGCCCTCTTTCCCGACCCGCCGGCTTTCATCGACTGGCTGCATGGGCAGGGCCTACGGACGGCGCTGAACCTGCACCCGGCCCTGGGCATCCGCCCCTTCGAGGCCGCCTATGGCGAGATGTGCCGGCGGCTGGAGGTGGACATGAGCGCCGGCCACTCCATCCCCTTCGACATTGCCAATCCGCGCTTCGCCGACGCCTACTTCGAGGTGCTGCACCACCCCCTGGAAGACATCGGCGTCGATTTCTGGTGGATGGACTGGCAGCAGGGCGCGGAGACGGCCATCGTCGGGCTAGACCCGCTATGGTGGCTCAATCACCTGCACTTCCACGACCTGGCCCGCGACGGCAAGCGGCCGTTCATCTTCTCGCGCTGGGGCGGCCTGGGCAACCACCGCTACCCCATCGGCTTCTCCGGCGATACGGTTGTCTCCTGGGCCTCGCTGGCCTTTCAGCCCTACATGACGGCCACCGCGGCCAACGTGGCCTACGGCTGGTGGAGCCACGACATCGGCGGCCACATGCGCGGCGTGGAAGACCCGGAGCTGTTCACCCGCTGGGTGCAATTCGGCGTCTTCAGCCCCATCTTCCGCCTGCACAGCACCAAGAACCCCTTCCACGAGCGGCGGCCGTGGGCCTACGACGCCGAGGTGTACCGCGTCACGCGCGAGGCCATGCAACTGCGCCACGCGCTCATCCCCTACCTGTACACCCTCTCGCGGCGCGATGAGACGGAGGCCATCGCCCCGGCGCGGCCGATGTATCACGACTACCCCGACCTCGATGCCGCCTACGCCTGCCCCAACCAATACCTGTTTGGCGATCTGGTCGTCGCCCCTTTCCTGGCCCCGGCGGCCGACGACACGGGGCTGGCGCGGGCCGTCGTCTGGCTGCCGCCGGGCGACTGGTATCACTTCTTCACTGGCCAGTACTACCGTGGCGATGGCTGGTACGCCCTCTATGGCGAGTTGGCCGACATCCCCGTCTTCGCCCGCGCCGGCGCGCTGGTGCCCCTGGGGCCGCGCGTCGGCTGGGGCGGCGTGGCCAACCCGGAGGAGATGCACCTGCACGTCTTCGCNNCGATGGCGAGACGACGGCCTACCGCGACGGGGCCTACGTCGAGTCGGCCTTCGAGCAGCGCTGGGACGGCGATAAGCTGCGGCTGACGCTGGCCGCGGCCGCCGGCGAGCGGTCGCTGCTGCCGGCAAGGCGGCGTGTGCACGTCCACGTCCACGGCCTGGCCGCGCCGGAGGCCGTGTCGCTACTGGCCGACGGCCAGACGCACTCGCTAGAGTTCAGCTACGACCCGCAGACGGAGACGCTGCACCTCGCGCCGCTGGCCCTGGAAGGCGCGGGCGCGCAACTGACCATCGGCGGCCCGGCGTTGCTGGCCCGCCGCAACCGCGCGGCCGAGACGGGGCTGCGGCTGCTGCGGGCCTTCCGGCTGGACTCGGCGGTGAAGAACTTCATCGCCGAGCGGCTGGAAGACCTGCCCGGCCGGCCGGAGCTATTGGAGGATTTCGGCGTCGATCTGACGGCGGGGCAGACGCGCGCCCTGCTGGAGGTATCGCAGGGCGTGGGCGTGGAAGCCACGCGCGACGATGCCGGGCCACTGCTGCTGGTCTGGAACAACGACGAGCGGCCGGGCTTCGGCTATCGCTTCGTGGAGAACCGCGCCCTGAAGTGGTTCAACCGCGAACGCCATCGCTCCACCAGGGGCGACGCTCGCCGGCAAACGATCCTGCGGCCCGAAGGCGACCAGTGGCGGTTGACGGCCGACTACTTCGGCCTGGCCAACCTGCGCCTGACAAGCGATTGACTTTCACTCGCGCTTGACTATAATCGTTCTGTCAATTAGCCGATGGGTTACCCTTGGCCCGCGTTTGACACCCATTATCGAACGACGCGATGCATATCAGCGGATATGAGAACCTGGCGGCGCGGCCATGCGCTCGCCGGGGAGACTGCTAGACTTGAGCGACGCCGACTCGGAGCCGCCGAACCTCTGCCCCCACCACACGACCGACAACCAGACAACGGCTGCGGGGCATGGCCGACCAGCCGCGCCGCGCCTTGGGCGCGCGGCCGCCGGTCGCTGCCCCCTGCCGCGGAGGGCTGAGACGTCATGATCGTCCTGGCCTCCTTCGTCACCATCGGCCTGATGCTGCTGCTGACGGCGCTGTACGTCGGCGCGGAGTTCGCCACCGTGGCCGCCCGCCGGACGCGCATCGGCCAGATGGCCGCCCAGGGCGACTCGCTGGCGCGCATGCTGCTGCCCTATCTGGAGGACAGCCGCAAGCTCGACCGCTACGTGGCCGCCTGCCAGGTGGGCATCACCATCTCCTCGCTGGTGCTGGGGGCCTATGCCCAGGGGGCCATCGCCACGCGCCTGGCCGCGCCCTTGGCCGACCTGCTGGGAGCCGTCATGTCGCCGGCCGGCGCGGCGCGGCTGGGGCAGTCGTTGTCGGCCATCGGCGTGCTCATCTTGATCACCGCCCTACAGGTCATCCTGGGCGAACTGCTGCCCAAATCGCTGGCCATCCAGAACCCGGAGGGCCTGGCCCGTGCCGTCGTCTGGCCGATGCGCATCTCGCTGCTGCTCTTCGCCCTGCCCATCTGGCTGTTCAACGGCAGCGCCAACTTACTGCTGCGACTGGCCGGCCGCGACACCCACCAGGCCACCGGGCGGGCACACTCGGCCGAGGAGATCGAACTGCTGGTGACGGAAAGCCACGAGGGCGGCCTGCTGGACGACAACGAACGTCGCCTGCTGCGCAATGCCCTGCGCATGCGCGAGCTGACCGCCCGCCAGGTCATGATCCATCGCACGCGCATCACCGCCGCGCCGGTAGAGACGACGGCCCTGGAACTGATGCAACTGGCCGTCGAGGCCGGCTATTCGCGCATTCCCCTCTACCGCGAGACGATCGACGACATTGTGGGCTTTGTCCACGTTAAGGACGTCTTCCGCCTCTATTACCAGGGCGTCAGCGACGTGGCCAGCGTGGTGCGCGAGGTAGTCTTCGTGCCGGAGACGCTGCCCGCCGGCGACGTCTGGGACCGGCTGGAGGAGGGCCGCGGCTATCTGGCCATCGTCTTCGACGAATTCGGCGGCACGGCCGGGCTGCTGACGCTGGAAGACCTCATCGAGGAGATTTTCGGCGAATTGCAGGACGAGTTCGACGACGAAATGGCGGCCATCGCCCGCGACAAGGCGGGCCGCATTTACCTGCGCGGCGACCTGCTGGTGACCGACGTCAATGAGTACCTGGAACTGGCGTTGCCCGAGGAGGCGGCCGATACCCTGAGCGGCCTGGTCTTCAGCCAATTGGGCCGGCCGCCCCTGGTCGGCGACGAGGTCAGCATCAAGGACGTCGTCATCCGCGTGGAGCAGATGGAAGACCTGGGCGTGCACGAGGTGTCGCTGACGCTGCCGCCGCGTGAGGCCGACTCGCCCTTCTCCGAATGGGACATTGCCGAGCATGACTAGGTTCGCGCTCTTCCTCGTGGGCTTGCCCGGCGTCAGCCTCTTCCTGGCCGCCGTGGCCGCGGCCGGGTCGTTGCCGCCCTTCAGCGCGCTCATCGTGCCGGCGCTGGTCATCTTCGTGCTGGTGATCATCAACGGCATCTTCGTCGCCGCCGAGTTCGCCATCATCGGCGTGCGCGACACGCAGATGGAGCAGATGGCCGACGAGGGCAACGCCATCGCCGGCAACGTCTTGCAGGTGTTGGAGCTACGGCCGCGCCTCGACCACTACATCGCCACCGCCCAACTGGGCGTCACCCTGGCCTCGCTGGGGCTGGCCATGTATGGCGAGCCGGCCATCGGCCACTTCATCGAGCCGTATCTGGAGACGCTGGGCGGCTTCACCCCGGCCACCACGGCCACCATCGGCTACATCGTCGCCCTGTCGCTGCTAACCTACCTGCACGTCGTCGTGGGCGAGATGGTGCCCAAGGCGCTGGCCCTGTCCGATGCCTCGTCCATGGCCATCCGCCTCGATCCGCTGATGCGCTTCGTGGGGTCGGTGCTTAAGTACCCCGTCCACGCGTTGAACGCCATCGGCAACCTGCTGCTGCGTCTGCTGCGCATCCCCCCGGCCCACGGCGAAGACCGCCTGGTGGCCGCCGACGAGTTAGAACTCATCGTCGCCGAGAGCGTCGAGGGTGGCCTCATCGAAGACGAAGAAGAGGAGTTCATCCGCAACATCTTCGACTTCAGCGAGCGCACCGTCGGCCAGGTGATGACCCCGCGCCGGCGCATGCAAGCGCTGGACGCCCGCTGGCCGCAGGACGAGCTGATCCGCATCGTGACCGAGAGCCGCCACAGTCGCTTCCCGGTCTACGAGCACGACCTCGACCACATCGTCGGCATCCTGCACCTGAAGGACCTGCTGCGCCTGACGCTGCGGCCCAACGGCCCGTTCGATCTGCGCCTGGTGCTGCGCGAAGCGCCGGAAGTGCCGGAGGACTACCGCGTCGACCGGCTGCTGGCGGCCTTCAAGAAGAAGAAGCTGCACATGGCCGTGGTGCGCGACGAGTTCGGCGGGCTGGCCGGGGTGGTGACGCTGGAAGACCTTGTCGAAGAGGTCGTGGGCGAGGTGCGCGACGAGTTCGACCAGGAGCGCGAGCCGCGGGTGGAGCTGGGGCCGGGCGTGCTGGACGTGGCCGGCGACTACCTGCTCGATGACCTGGTGGAGGAGGTTTTCCTGGGCGAGGCCCACGACCTGCCCGACGTGGAGACCGTCGGCGGCCTGATCGTCGCTCTGCTGGGGCGGCCGCCGCTGACCGGCGACACCGTCACCCTGCGCGACGTGCGTTTTACCGTCCTCGACATCGACCGCCTGGCCGTGCTGCGGGCCAAGGTGGAATTCACCGGCGGCAAGACCGGGCGACGCGAGTCGGAGACGGACAAAGAAGAAGAGTAGCGGCGGCGGCTGCCCGGCCGCGGCCCGCGCTCATGAGCAAAGGAGTAATCATTCGATGGACACACTGTTGATACTTCACGGCGAAGTCCGCTGGCTGGTGGCCATTCTGGCCGTCGTCATCATCATCAAGTTCGCGTTCGGCTGGCTGGGCCGGCGCAGCTACACCCCCCTTGACCGCGGCCTGCTGACGGCCTACACGATCGTGCTGGACATCATACCTGGGCCTGATCTTGCTGTTCTTCAACGGCGGGGGCTTCACCGGGCCGCGTCTAGAGCACGCCACCACCATGCTGCTGGCGGTCATCGCCGGGCACATGACGGCCCTGTGGCGGCGCTCGACCGATTCGCCCACCAAGTACCGCAACCAGCTGCTACTGGTCGTCCTGTCGCTGGTGCTGG
>JRYK01003962.1_pt1 | contig 12672 bp, 13 predicted proteins | sample 235381 | NCBI WGS metagenome assembly JRYK01 (sample SAMN03074220, study PRJNA261476) | activated sludge metagenome | biome: Wastewater Treatment Plant; feature: Wastewater; material: Activated sludge; isolation source: activated biomass of a wastewaster treatment plant treating hydrocarbon... ...
GTCTCGCAAAACCTGGTCGCTCGCGGCGTGATTCTTCACTCCCCGATGAGTTTGCGGACCACGTCGGTCATGGAGAGGACGCCGACCGGCTGGTCGTGATCGGTGACCACCAGGCGATGCATCCGCCGGCCGGTCATCAGGCTGACCGCCTCGCTCAGCAACATGCCGATATCGCAGGTCGCGCAGCCCGGGGTCATGATGTCTTTCGCCAGCAGCGCCCGCGCCTGCGCCGGGGTGCGGCCCTGCCGCGCCAACACCAGGTCGGTCTGCGACACCACGCCGACCGCCCGGCCGCCGTCCATGACCACCACCGCGTGGATTTCGTGGTCGACCATGAGCTTCGCCACCTGGCCGACCGTGTCGCCCGGGGCGCAGGCGATGATGCCGCGATGCATCAAATCCCGGACCTGGGTGCCGTCGTCGGCGATGGTGATGGCCTCGGCCTCGGCGATGCCGGGCAGCGGCTCGGACATCGGGTAGGGATGCGGGGTGGTGTGGACGTCGCCCTTGGGCAGGGTCGGGTGCGGGATCGCCACCGGCGGCTGGCCGTGGGCGCCGCGGCCAAAGTCCGTCGCGCCGACCAGCACCGCCATGTTGCCGTGCGGGTGCTTGTTTTCGTACATCAACTGATGGGCGAGCGGAATTTCGTCATAGGTGAAGGCCCGCGACAGGCAGGGGTCCAGCAGGCCGCGCAGCGCCAGTTCGTTCATCTGGTTGGACTGCTCGGTGTTGGCGAAGTGGGAGCCTTGCAGGCGCTTTTGGCGCATCCACAGGTAGCGCAGATCGACCGTGGCGTTGTAGCCGGTGGTGCCGGCGCAGACCACCACCATGCCGCCGGTGTCGCAGACGAAGATCGAGGTGGGGATGGTGGTTTCGCCGGGGTGCTCGAACACGAGGTTGGGGGCGCGTTTCTCGCCCAGCACCTCCCAGATCTTGGCGCCGAAGGCCCGCACCCCCTTCAGCCATTTGGCGTAGCCGACCTTGTCCTTCCAGTGCGGCAACATGCCCCAGTGGTCGAAGTCGTTGCGGTTGATGCAGCCCTTGGCGCCCAGCTTCAGGCAGTAGTCGAACTTGTCCTCGCCCGACACCATGGCGATGGAGGTGGCGCCGGCGGCCTTGGCGATCTGGATCGCCATCGAGCCGAGGCCGCCGGCGCCGCCCCAAATCAACGCGACGTCGCCTTTCTTGATGGCGTTGGCGCCCCAGCCGTGCAGCATCCGCCAGGCCGTGGCCGCGACCAGGGTGTAGGCGGCGGCCGCTTCCCAGGTCAGGTGCCGGGGCTTGGGCATGCATTGCTGGGCCTGCACCTTGGTGAACTGGGCGAAGCTGCCCCAGTTGGTTTCGTAGCCCCAAATCCGAAAGGTCGGCGAGTACATCGGATCGCCGCCGCTCTGGACCCAGGGGCAGTCGCGGCTGTACTGCCCGCAATGGATCACCACCTCGTCGCCCACCTTCAGGCTGGTGACGTCCTTGCCCACTTTGTAGACGATCCCGGAGGCGTCGCTGCCGCCGATGTGGAAGTCCTCCGGTTCGCCGGCCTTGTTGCGGGCGGCGATGACGTTGACCGGAATGCCCAAGCCGGCCCAGACGTTGTTGTAGTTGATCCCCGCCGCCATCACGTACACCAGCACTTCGTCGGCGGCGAGGGGCGGAACATTCACCACTTCCTGCCGGAACGCCTCCAGCGGCGTGCCGAAGCGCTCGGGCCGGATCAGCCAGGCGTGCATCTTGGCGGGAATCACACCCAGAGGGGGTTGCTCGGCAATGTCGTACAGTTCTTTGGCCATTCTCTGTATTCTCTCGATGTTGTAGTCTCAGGTTGAGGTATGCCGCGTTTGGATGCAGACCAGGCTTACTGCGGTGCGTAGCGCGACCGCACGCCGGCGACCGCCAGGGCGATGGCGTCATCCAGTGCCGCACCGTTCTGCATGGACGCTTGAAGATCACGCAGGCGGCCATCCGCCAGCCCGTAAATCCAGCCGTGCAGCATCAAGGGTTGTCCCCGCTTCCAGGCGTCCCCCACCAGGGTGGTGCGGGCGACGTTGCGCGTCTGTTCGATGACGTTCAACTCGCACAGGGCTCGCCAGCGCGTGCCGCTATCCGGTAAGGCGGCCAGCAACTCCGCGTGCCGGTCGCGCACGTCCTGGATGTGGCGCAACCAGTTGTCGATCAAACCGAGCGACGGTCCTTCCAGGGCCGCCCTGATCCCGCCGCACCCGTAGTGGCCGCAGACGATGACGTGCCGGACCTTGAGCACCTCGATGGCGAATTGCATCACCGACAGGCAATTCAGATCGGTGTGCACCACCACGTTGGCCACGTTGCGATGGACGAAGACTTCGCCCGGCTTCAGGCCGGTGATCTGATTGGCGGGCACGCGGCTGTCCGAGCAGCCGATCCACAGGTAGGCGGGCTTTTGTATCGCCGCCAGTCCGGCGAAAAAGTGGGGATCGGCGGCCGTCATCTCCTCGGCCCAGCGGGCGTTGGCGGCGAACAGTTCCGGCAAGTATTTCATCGAATTTCTCCAGTGCTCAGTGCAGGGTCAGGGCGATGGCGTCGGCTGATGTCACCGACGGCGACAGGCCCTGACGATAATCGCGCTGCCGCTCCAGCCGACGCGCCACCGAGCGACCGGCCCGGTCGGCGGCCCGGTCGATGGCGACGTACAGATCGGCTTCGGTGTCGTCGATGACCATGCCCGGCGCGCCAGAAAAGGCGATCTGGATCCGACAGCGTTTGTCCTCGCCTCCGCGCGGGCCGTTCTCGTCGGACAGGCGGACCGAGACTTGGCGCAAGCGGTCATCGGCCCAGCCGAGCGCGAAGCGCAGGCGCCGCTCGACGTGTTCGCGCAGGCTGTCGGTCAGCGCGAAACCTCGGGCCTGGATGTGGATGTTCATGAAGTCGCTCCTTTGAGATCGAAGGCGACGAGCAGTCTAGAGGGTAGAAAAACATCCAACAATCCGAATAATATTGCGCAAATATTCGAATTTTTCGAGGTGTTGGAGTCTCGTGGCCAGCCTCAACTTCAAGCACCTGCACTATTTTTGGATGGTCGCCAAGTCGGGCAGCATCGCCGGCGCCAGCAAGCACCTGCACCTGACGCCGCAATCCATCAGCGGCCAACTGGGCGAACTGGAAGACCGCCTCGGGGTCGAGCTGTTTCGCCGGGTCGGGCGTGGGCTGGAGCTGACCGAGACGGGGCGGCGCATCTTCAGTTACGCGGACGAGATTTTCGCACTCGGCAACGAACTGCTGGAAGTCGCTCTCGACCAGACGGTTCGGAAGAGCTTGCCGTTCCGGGTCGGCATCGCCGATTCGGTGCCGAAATCGGTGGCCTATCGGGTGGTGGAACCGGCGTTGCGCATCCGCGAGCCGGTGCGGCTGATCTGCCGGGAAGGCCGCTTGGCGCCGCTGCTGGCGGAGATGGCGGTCCATCGTCTCGATCTGGTGATCGCCGACCGGCCCATGCCCACCCACCTCAACGTCCGGGGTTACAGCCACTTCCTTGGAGAGAGCGATCTGACGGTCTTCGCCGCGCCGCATCTGGCGCAGTCCCTGACGGGGACCTTTCCCGCGCTGCTGGATCGGGCGCCGTTTCTGCTACCGGGGGAAGATGTGGCGCTGCGGCCCGATCTCGTCCGCTGGTTCGAGGCGCAACGCCTGTACCCGCGCATCGTGGGCGAATTCGAGGACAGCGCCTTGCTCAAGGCCTTCGGTCAAGCGGGGGCCGGTTTGTTCGTGGCACCCACCGCGATTGCCGATTACGTGAGTCGGCAATACGCGGTCCAGGCGGTCGGGCGCATCGAGTCGGTGACCGAGCAGCTTTACGCCATCACCACCGAGCGCCGGTTATTGCATCCCGCCATCGTCGCGGTCGTCCAGGCCACCCAGCACGAGTTTTTCGGGAAACCGGAACGAGCCGAAACCGACCACAACAGCCGTGCAGCGGCGAGCACCGACGCCAAGAAATGATGGGAGATCGACTGTCGAGCCGCCTGAGCTCGGTGACCGGCGTAGCTTCGTAGAAGTAATCCATGAAGCCCGGTGTCCGTTCGGTGAGATCGCGATAGACGGCTTCGCCGTGCCGGGCCAGCTCGGCCATGACCGCCGCCGCTTCGGGCGGATCGGCGGGCATCTCCTGAAGCAGATGACGGCTGGCCTTGAGCAGCCCGGTGATGCCCAGCGTCAGTTCGTAGACGGCGGTTTCCAGATTCTGGTACTTGAACGACAGCACCTCGCCCTGTTCGGTGATCTTGATCCGGCCATGCACCGTGCCCGGCGGCTGGGACAGAATGGCGTCGTGGACCGGGCCGCCGCCGCGCCCCACCGTGCCGCCGCGGCCGTGGAACNNCACCGTCTCCCTGGACGAAGTCACCGTCGAACGACAACCGACCGTCGCCCACGCCTATGCGTCCACGGGGTCTTCCGAGCAAGCGCGGGCGGTGCGCAGCCTGCAATCCAATACGGTGCGCGCTTCAGGGAAGCCGTGAATGCGTTGACCGGGAGCGTCTTCCATCGCCGGGTGAGTAAGGTCACGAACGCATCTCCGTCATTCAAGACCACTGGCCGGTGCATACCCATCCCGATCTCCGGGTCGCCTGGGAATCCCAGGAAACCCGCTGGCCCTGGTATCGCCCGCCCAACTGGCCTACGGAACCCAACGCGGCCGCGATCCGCCGCTGGGGCGAGCTGAAGTTACCGATCCCCATCGTGCCGCTGCCCACCTATGCCGCGTGGTGCAACCCCATCGACAAGCTCTGGCGCAAACTGCGCCAAGAGGTGACCTACCTGCATTGCTGGGCCGATGACCTCGAGGCGCTTCGTGCCGAGAGCGACCGCTTCCTGGATCAATTCGCCCATGGCTCCTTCCAGGCTTAACGCAAAGCCTGCTCCAGATCAGCAATCAAATCTTCCGTATCTTCCAATCCGACCGACAGACGCAGCATGGCGTCCGAGATCCCGCGACGGGCGCGCTCTTCGGGCGTCAGTCCGTGGTGAGTGGTGGTGCAGGGTTGCGTCACAAGGCTCTCGGCGCCGCCGAGGCTGGGGGCCAAGGCGAAGAGTTTGAGCCGGTCAGCCACGTGGGTGGCGTCTTCTCCGCTGCCAGCCACTTCAATGCTCAACATCCCGCCGAAGCCGTACATCTGATCCTTGGCCAAGCCGTGCCCCGGAAAACTGGCCAGACCGGGGTAGAACACGCGGGTGACCTTCGGATGGCGAGCCATCGCTTCGGCAATCCGCTGGGCCGACTCGTTTTGCTGGCGCACGCGGACCACCAGGGTACGCAAGCTGCGAGCGAGCAGTGATGCGGTCGCCGGAGCGATCATCGAACCCAGGTTCTTGCGCCAATTCCATACCGGCATCAGCAGTTCCTTCGACCCCATCAGTGCACCGGCGGTGAGGTCACTGTGGCCACCCAGATACTTGGTCGCGCTGTGTACCACGAAATCAGCGCCGAGCTCCAGCGGACGCTGGTTGACCGGCGATGCGAACGTGTTGTCGACCGCGACCCGCGCGCCGTAAGAATGCGCTTTCGCCGAAATTGCGCGAATATCGAGCAGTTCGAGCGTCGGGTTGGTGGGCGTCTCGAAAAAGACCAGCTTCGCGCCAGCCACCAGCAATGCGTCGAGTTGATCCAACTCGCTACCAAGAATTAAATAAGTTTTGATTCCCAGCAGCGGCAATTGGCTCGCCAGCAGTTCCAGGGTTCCGCCATACGCATCACCGATACAGACTATGCCTTCACGTCCATGCGTCAAGAACAAGGCCGTTTCAGCCGCCATGCCAGAGCAGAACGACCAAGCCATTTCCGCGCCTTCGAGACCGGCGAGCGTTTCTTCGAGGGCAAAGATCGAGGGATTCAGACCGTAGCGCGTATAGAGACTGCCCGGTTTGCGGCCATCGACGACATCGAGCAGATCGGCCGTCGAGTTGAATGCGAAAGTGGTCGTGTCATACACCGGAAGGTGCGGGCTGCCGTGCGCATCTTTGAAACTGTGGCCATGGATGCTGCAAGTGGATAGGCCTGGTTTGCTGCTTCTGGTCATGTCGAGTTTCCCGGATTAACGATTATTACAGCGGTTTCAAACGGGCGCGGCGATCAGTGATGCCGTGCATTGGTGACGAGTGGCTGGATCAGAATGAGATGACCTTATCGCTATCGCTGACCCATTCCGCCAACGCCGGCATGGTGGATTGGGTGCCTTCAAAATAGGGCTGGTTCTTGTAGATGCCGCACCGCGCCATGCAGGTTCCGCAAACCCTGACCGTGACGCCACGGGCGATGAGCGCCTTGAGCATCTGGGTCAGGTCTTGGTCGTAACCCTCGGGCGGAATACAAGCCTCACGCGCCATATCGACGGCTTCGTTCATCAGGAACAAGCGGACTTCGTTGCCGGCATCGACCAGTTGGTCCGCCAGACGCAACCCATTCCACGTCAAGTCGGTGCCGTCATAGGGGGCATGATTAAAAATGAGCAGAATCTTCATGGACTATTTCCAGAGTGATGAGAATCAGCGCCTGGCCAGCAGGCCGAAATGAAACGGACAGCAACGTTGCAAATCGACGGCTTCAATGGCGTGGAATCCAACCTCGGCCATCCAGGCTCGGCATTGCTCGGGCGTCGGGCGAATGTCCAGCGAGGGGCCGCGTGGGGTCGGGATGTCGCTACGCCAGTGGATGACCGACAACACTCCACCGTCCTGTAACGTCCGGTAGGCTTCGCGCAACAAGGTCACGGGCTGTTCCAGGTGCAGCAGATTGAAGATCATGGCATGCACCTGCGAGCGATCCTTGACGCCTGTTCCGTATCCGACGAAATCCCGCACCTCGGCCCGAATGTTGGGCAGCTTGAAGGTCTCAGCCTTCTGGCGCACGCACTCGACCATTGCCGGTTCAATATCCAGGGCGGTCACGAGTCCCGTTGTGCGTCGGGCCGCGGGCACCGTAAACGTGCCGTATCCGCAGCCGAACTCGATGCAGTCTCCGCGAATGGCCGTTGGGCCGAACAAGAGAGCGATGGCTTCATCGGCAGCAAAGAAGGTCTCCCAGTAGGCCTCGTCCGGCATGCCGCTTTCCCGGCCTTTCATGGCGTGGATGCTCCGGGTCCTTCGACCGGAAGCCCGGCGGCTTGCCATTCGCTGACGCTATCGAGAATCTTGCGCACCCGGTAACCTCTGGCGGTGAGTAAGGCCACCCCAGCTTGGTAGAGTCCACGGAGGTGGTGTAAATCGAGGGGATGGGTGGTCACTGAGAGCTCCGGTAAGGTTGAGGTTGCGAGATTCAACTTCACTGTGAGGAGCACCCGATGACCGACGACAGCATGGCATTTCAGCGGGGGCTGGAACAACACGGCGGCGAAGATTCTTTGGGGGGATTGATGGAACGGATTTTAGGCCAACTGCTGGAGTTTGAAGTGGCCAACCGGATCGGGGCGGAGCGACACGAGCGGAACTCGGAACGTCAGACCTACCGCAACAGCTATCGAGAGCGGCCGCTGCACACACGGTTGGGCACGTTGGAGTTGCAGGTGCCGAAGTTGCGCCAGGGCAGTTATTTCCGGTCGTTTCTGGAGCCGCGCCGGCTGACGGAACGGGCGTTGACAGCGGTGATCCAGGAAGCCTGGATCGGCGGGATGTCCACCCGCAAGGTGGATGAGTTGGTTCAGGCGCTAGGGATGACCGGCATTTCCAAAAGCCAGATCTCTGCCTTGTGCCGCGACCTCGACGAGCGGGTGGAATCGTTTCTGGAGCGACCCATCGAGGGCGAATAGCCTTCCCTGTGGCTCGATGCCACCTATCTCAAAGTCCGCAAGGGCGGTCGAGTCGTGTCGGTCGCCGCCATCATCGCCAGCGGCGTCAACCAGGACGGGCGGCGCGAAATTTTGGGCCTGGGGCTGGGCGATTCGGAGGTGCAAGTCTTCTGGATGGATTGCCTGCGGCGCTGGCGCCAGCGGGGTTTGAGCGGGGTCCAGTTGATTATTTCCGACGCTCACGAGGGCCTGAAGGCCGCTATCAGCCAGGTGTTTACCGCCAGCTGGCAGCGCTGTCGGGTGCATTTCCTGCGCAATCTCCTGGCCTGCGTGCCGAAAACCGGCCAGTCGCTGGCGGGCACTCTGGTGCGTCAGGTGTTCGTCCAGCCCGACGCCAAAAGCGCTCAATTTGAGACCCTTCATCGCAATTTCCCCTCCGGCTTAGGGGGTCAATTTTGCCTGTCGCTAAAGGGTCAATTTATGCTGTCGCCTGACACAAGGGAACCGCCGCCGTCAACAGCCGGCTAACGGACCACCGACCGCGGTTGCTGTCGGTGCCGGCGACCCAGGACCGCCACCCACTCGGGATCGCCACCGGGCGGCCTCATCTGGTGCTGGTGACTCGGCAGGGAGACAACCTCGCCGCCGTTTGGCGTGATTCATGATTATAAATGGAATCTTGAATTTTACTCCTTAAAGCAGGTAAATAAACGTATTACGTGATACGTATTAAAGAGGTGAGCCTGGTCCCCCGCCGGTCTTGTGCACACCGGTGTCACCAATTCCTTTCCGGGTCGTCCAGCACCAACCGCACCGCGTGCTCGCGGAATTCTTTCGGGTACACCCCACAGGGTAGTCGTTGCATGGCTCACCTCCTTCTCCAAGTCTAGAGAATCTTGGCGTCCACTTTTTTCAGCCTATCTCATGGTCGGCCTCAAGACTCCCCTCTGACAGCGACTTTGACTATTCGCCGGTCGGGAACTCGGGGACCGGCATCGCCTTGCCGAGTGACGAAGATGCCAGGAGGCGGTCGTCTCTCTTTTCCGCGGCAGCGGCCAGATCTTGCACCTCCACTACCGCAGCGCCGGGATGGCCTTTGCCACCCCCTCGCCGCGGTCGATGCCGGTCACGCGGTGGAGAATGCGCCAGCAGGGTTTCGGCCGGATCATCACCGCGCGAAAAGTCTCCGCGTCCTTGGCCTCGCCCTCTTGACCGTTCAGCCACACCGTGTCGATCACGCGATTGAAGAAGTCGACAAAGTGATTCTGATCCTGTTCCAGGTAGAAGGTCTTGAATTCGTACCTTTGCACCTTCTCGCCCGGCTTGGCGTTTACGACGTCCTGATCGCAGTCGGCGAAGACCTGCATGCGGAAGGTGGTGCTAGTCTGCTCCGATTTGCGCACCGTCAGGTTCAGGTGCCCGCCGACCATCACGTTGAGCTTGTACGTCACCTGGCCGACGAGCGGTACCCCACCCGAGCCCTCGCACGAGTAACCGATCATGCCAAGGAAGTTGAACGACCCGCCCGCCGAGACTTGGGACATGGTGGTGATCTGGTCGTCCATCACGGTGAGGCCGCCCGGCGCCTGCCACTGCACCGTCGTCACCAGGCTCCGTTGCGTCATGCCAGCCTTCTCGTCGTCGGAAAGCGTATTGAAGGCGTTCGCGTTGTACTGGCCGTAGAATGCTTGGCGCCGCTGCGCTTCTTTCTCGATGGCGGCCTCGAATGCTCTGGCCTCGTCCGGCTTGTAGTAGCTGTTGCCCAGAGTAGTGTTGAGCGCGTTTGGGTAATCGGGGTCGTTTTGCAATCCGATGCGTCCGTCGAGCGTCCCCTGCTTGGTGTAGGAGGGATTGAGCGGGAAGCGCAGCTCCTGGACCGTGGGCTGATCGCCCGAAGGCACCTGCTGGTACCCCACGATCCGCTCGCCACCCTTGAGCTTGAGCGCGTAGACGTTCGCTTGGAAGCCCGTCAGGTACGCCATGCCGTAATTGTAGGGCGTCCACGCACCGTTCGCGGATTCCCCTTCCTGGGTGATCGAGCGGGTGGTCACGAAGTCGTAGGTGGAACCGTTCTGCTGGCCGTCGAGAAACCCGTAGGAGGTGTCGATGGTGGCGCTTAGACCCATCGTGCACCCCTCCAGGGTCGCTGTCGCCGAGGTTTTCATCTTGGCGTCGATTCCCGCGTTCTGGTCTCGCGTCCAGAGATTCTGAGCCTCCTCCGCCACCGTCAGGAAGACGCTGCTGCCTTTGTAGCCGGGCTGTCCCCCATCGTTGTATTCGGCCTGATCGACCATGTTCTCTCGCGGCAGCGGCGGCGGTCCTTCGATGTAGCCGAGAAGGCTCGGCTCGATCAGACAGGTGCCTGCGCTGGAGACCTCCAGTGGTTCCACGATGATCCGCGTGGCGGCGGCGGCCGTCGCGTGTGTGATATTGACGTACCATCTGTATAGCGCTCCTTGCGGGTTCCCGTTTGTGTCCCGCACGAAGTTGCCGTTGGCATCGGTCTGGAGGGTGCCGTGTTCCAGCACCGCAGGCCGCCCCTGGATGCCGATCGACCCCAGCGGGCACACGAAAGCAGGCTGCCCCTCGCCATGGGGACCGACGAAGGGCAGGAAAAACCATCGCGGCTGATCGCCTTTCACCACCAGCGTGCCGGGGAAGCCTTGCGGCGGATACCGATTGCCGTTTCGGTCGCCCGTTATGGCGGGGTCGTAGTCCCAGATCTGGTAGTCTCCCGCATTGTTCAGGTTGTAGAAGAGCACGCGGTTTGGCCCGATGGCCGCCGCGCCGACCTTGGTCAGATCCAAGCTATTGGATTCCGCATCATCGATGACGCCGGCTCCCTCGCCGGTCACAACCGTGCTGCCCGGGAAAGCGCTCAGCCCTTTCCCCGCGATGGTGGGATTGTACTCCAGCACTCGGTAGCGGCCGGTTCCGCGGGGCGCGAAGAAGAGGACGCGACTGTCGGCCAGGGGCGTCACCGTCACGGGCGCACGCTGGGCGCCATGGTCGTCCTCGAACATCTTGAGCCCGCTGCCGCTCGCGATCAGATTGCCCGGGAAGGTGGGGAACGGGGCCATTCGGCCATCGCGCGAACCGGTGACGGTGGGGTCGTACTGCCAGATCTCGAAATCCCCCGAAACCACTTTACAAAAAAGCACCCGATTCCCGCCCAGGTGCGCCACGAGCGCATCGCTGGCGCCATCGAGGGAATCGGCGAAGATGCCTCCATCTGCCCCTTCGACGATCTTCTTGCCGGGAAAGCTTGGATAGATCGCAATTTCGCGCCCATCGCGTGCACCCGCGGGTGTGGTTTCGTCGTAACGCCAGACTTCGTAGTGACCCGTGCCGCTATTCTGGAAAAAGAGCACGCGCCGATCTTCTAGCGTGCAAACACCCGTGAAGCCTTCTCCCTCCGCCGAATCGAACACGCCCGACCAGCAGCCAGGAATCACCGATTCGCCGGGGAAGACCGGGAAAGGATTTCGATCCCCGTTCACATCTCCGGTGACCAAGGGATCGTATTGCCAGACCACGTACGACGGATTGCGCCCCGCGCCAAGGAACAGAACCTCCGATCCCCGCACGGCGGTCTTGACCGCCTCCCCCACCCAATCGCCCATGTTTTTGACCTGCGCCGCGTTGGGGCTGGTTCGGGTGACCCAGCGATAATCCATCGTGTCGTAGAAGGCGGAAACGAAGCGGCTGTTCTCGTCACGGAAGAAAAGATGGACGAAGCCGTCACCGCTGTCCAGGATGAAGGGAGTGTCCGGAGTGCGAGCGAAGTCCAGCAGTCCGCCGTAAACCAGCAGGGCGTTGCTGTCCTTTTCTATCGGCTGCATGTCGCCGTTCGATGGGGTGAGAAGCGGGAGAGAAAAAGAACCTGGACACTTCGCGATGCCGCCGTCCCTGCCCACTTCGAAATCCAGCACGGCCATGGAGTCGTTCTTGCCGGAGCGAAACGCCAGCATCACATGGCTACCCGTGCGCAGGATCTGCGGGGGTTTGGAGGGATGAGCGGGGTCGGTGACCGCCTCGTGCTCGGTGAACCTCGCGGCCGCGAGGTTCGAGCAAACGCCGCAGTCCAGGCCGAAACTGAAGTCGATCACGCCGGGAACGGCGAGCGGCCGAATCGGTCCTGGCTTGTCATCATTCCCGTAGGGTGCATAGGCCGTTTGGATGTCGGCCGTATCGAACAGGCCGTCGGAGGCGCAGCGAATCGACACGGCACGGATGGAGTTGCCGCCTTCGTACACGAAAAACTGCCATCGGTTCATCCCGGGACGGCTGGAGGGAATCCGGATCACGGTGAACCAGCCGTTCGCGATGTTGGAGATGCCGGTCAGCTCGATGGTGGGCTCATAGTAGGGCTTGCCGTCAAGGTCGGTATGTCCGTAGGTGTTGTCGCTTCGCAAGCGAACATCGAAAGGCTGGTTTAACAGCGCGTTCACCACGTCGATCACGAAACGATCGCAGTAGACCGTCTTGTTGGGCGACAGGCGGAACACGTAGAGATAGTTGCCGTCCGAGGCGACCTGAGGCGGTGGGTCGGACGGTGAGAAAACGGGTGTGTAGGTCGAGATATCCCCGCCAAGGGGACGGAGCTGGGTGGGAAAGCGCAGCGCTTTGCTCTCAGACCAGGTCCCGATCTCCGTGTTCGGGTCGATCAGGAGCAAGTTGTAATAGAGTTTACCATCGGTTCCCTGTCCGATCTGGACGGGCGTGTTGTCGTGAGTGATAGAGGTGAGATACCGATACAGTCCGGGAATTTGCATGTCGGATACTCCTTGGCGCGGCGGCGTGGCCGCGCCCGGGGCGCCATCATACTGCGTCCGGCCGCGGCGCCGCGGTGCTGGGCGCGCCGGCCGCCCGCGGGCGCAGGCGATATAATGCAGCGGTTGCTCTCCCCGCCTGCGCCTCC